>Ga0134123_10000331_pt1 | contig 32551 bp, 28 predicted proteins | sample KB303_FD_96460 | JGI IMG/M metagenome (GOLD analysis project Ga0134123, IMG submission 96460) | Terrestrial soil microbial communities without Nitrogen fertilizer from Kellogg Biological Station, Michigan, USA - KB3-0-3 | ecosystem: Environmental > Terrestrial > Soil > Unclassified ...
ATAAATTTGTTATACAAAGCAACCCCGGCCATTGTTTTATTATAATTGTTCCAGCCTATAACCGGTGTAAAAAATACCTGTGTTTTTGAAGGGTTTTCAACCTTTCCGAAAAAGCTGAATTGCAGCGGTTCAATTTTTCTGAATATTCCTTTTGTTTTAATGGTATTGTTTTTCTCCTTTAGTTCAGGAATATTATTCGGGGCATCTATTTTTATTTCGTCACATTTTACACAGGAAACCTGCAGTTGTTTTTCTCCTGTAAACCCTTCTATCCATTTTGTCGAAATTATTTCACCGGCATTCAATACAGAATAAGAAATTGGGGATGCAACAGCTCCTTTATTCTTTATAGTGATTCCAAAACTTTTTCCTGCGGGGCTTATCATGTTTTCACCACGCAAAGGGTGGATGGATGACATTCCGTAATCTATTTTTTTATTTGTTTTTACAAGATCATCGAAAAACCAGCTGAGATTTTTTCCGGTTCCATTTTCAAATATTTTTCTCAGATCATCAGGATAAGGGTGCCTGAACTTCCATTCATCGAAATAATTTTTCATGCATACGTCAAAAAGCGAATCTCCTAGGTAACTTTCCAGGTAGTCAAATATCAATGCCGTTTTATGATACATCACGATGCCGTAATTAATTTCCGTAAAATCCGCTGAAGTAATATCGATTGGCTGATCACGATGAATTCTTGACATGGCAAGGTATTCTAAATTATAGGCATCCTTAAAAGTAATATTATCGGCACCCAAAATTTTCCCTCTTCTTCCCAGGCCGGTAATATCATTCAACCCTTTTGATTTTTCACCCGGGTATTTTGTATAAAAATACCGCAATTCGTTAAAAGAATTTATTCCTTCATCCATCCATGCATGGTCACGTTCATTGTTGCCGAGCATCCCATAGAACCAATTATGTCCCACCTCGTGCACAACTACGTCTTCGAGTTCAAATGCACTCGAAAGGTTATCAATAATCGTGATATTCGGATATTCCATTCCACCACCTGCCGCTATTGTTCCTTCCACGGCTGTACAGTTGTTATAAGCGTAATCGCCATTCCAGAGCGAGTAATAATACAAAGCACTGTCAATATATTCGGGAACTTTCGTCCACCACCTGGCACCGTCATTTGTAAACAACGCCCATGTGGTTACTTTATTTTTTGAATGGGGCAGTTCCACTTCACTTTTCAAAACATTAAATCTTTTATCTGCAAACCAGGCAAAGTCATGAATTTTTGATTGTTTGAATGTTATAGTTTTTGTTTCTGCATCTGATTTTGGAAAAGTCATATTGTCAGAAAATTCTTTTAGCTGAGATGTTTCGGCTGCTTTTTTATTCAGCCATTCTTTTTCATCTTCATTCTGCAAATCGCCTGTTGCACCCACCACATAATTTTTAGGAAGAGTAATGCTCACTTCAAATGATCCGAATTCAGAATAAAATTCTCCTTCATCCAGGTAAGGAACCGGGTGCCATCCGAATTGATCATACACGGCCGGTTTGGGATACCATTGTGAAATGTAATAGGCCTGGCCACTATGACCTAATCGCGAAAATCTTGCAGAAGGAATTTTTACATGAAACGGTGTTGAGATATTTATTTTTTCACCGCTCTTCAACGGTTCATTCAAAATCAATTTGCAAATATCAATCCCGCCCGGAAGGGACAAGTTGTTCAGTGAATCGTAAATCACTTTTATTTCTTTTCCATCAACTTTAAAATCGAGGCTGTCTATATACCCGCGGTCTTTTTCAGAAGCAAAATACAGTGAAACATTTCTGTTTTCAACCATCTGTTTTACCAACGCGGTTGAATTGTCTTTATATGCATTTGGCCAGAGATGGAAATAAATTTCAGTGAGCGTGCCAGGAGAATTATTGATGTACTCAATGGTTTCTGAAGCGCTCAGCTCATGCTTCTTTTCATCAAGCGAAACATTGATTTTATAGTTCACTTCCTGCTGGAAATATTGGCAGAAAGAAATGTTTGTACAAAAAATAAAATACAAAATAAAAAACGATTTGCTGATCTGCATAAATAGGTTCAGCAGCAAAAATAGAATTAAAAGACTCAATTTTATCATATAGGAGCGCCTCGGACAATTTTCACAATTCCTTTGATGATTGCATTCACCGACATTTTATATATAAAAACCGGCCAAATCATATTATTAACCTATTTACAATTGACTTTAGATTGAACCTGGTAGACATTTATAATTACCATGAAATTAAGTTTAACAGTTAAAAAAGTATAGCCATGAAAAGAAAAAAAAATTTACCTGTATTAGAATTAACCTGGATCCTGCTGTTTGTTTTAATGTGTGTTGTTAAAACGATGGCCCGGCAAACGAAATTTATTGAAGGTTCGGAATCGAAACAATTTATTCATTTTCCCGGGGAAACCAATCAGTATTCAACTCACTTTCCGGGAATAGAATAATTTGATTTAATTGATAAATTGTGTCTTCCGCTCCCTGGGATTTCCGATTTCCCGGGGAGTTTTTATTTCTTATATGTATAGGTTGCCATCATTCCTTCGATTATTTATGTGTAAGAAAACCATAAAAAAAGCAAGAATAATTTTTGAACTTTTTTAGATTATACAAAACCATTTAACTTTTCATTTTACGTAAAAAACCGGATTACCATGATAAAAGCGATTGCATTGGACCATAAAATGGCCCCTTTGATGACCATCAGGGATTATTGCGATAAAATTAATTTTATTGAACTTCAGAAAACTTTTATTGAACCCGGTGAGGCATTTTCTTACCTTGAAAAATCATCTGTTGATCTGATTTTTCTTGCCATTCAAATGCCGTCTGTATCCGGCATTCAATTTTCAAAAATGATCAGGGGAAATATCATGGTAATTTTTATGACCGCCCACAGCGAATATGCAGTGGAAGCTTTTAACGTGAGCGCAGTTGATTATCTATTAAAACCATTCAGCTTCGACCGGTTTTCAGAAGCTGCAAAAAAAGCAGCGGAGCTTTATGAACTCCTTCACCGGAAACGGGATACAGAGCAACATCATCTTTTTGTCCGCGCTGATTACAGCCTGGTAAAAATTCCGTTGGATGATATTCTCTATATAGAAGCATTGGACGATTATCTTAAAATTTACCGCAGCAATCAAAAAACTGTCGTTTCAAAAATGACTATGAAATCCATGATTGAAAAATTGCACCCGGAAAAATTTGTCAGGGTTCATCGTTCCTTTATAGTACCATTGAACCGTATTAAAAGAGTAAGCAACAGAACGGTTTCTCTTGCTGAAAAAGAAATTCCGATAGGAATGAGCTATAAAAAAGATTTTAAAATTATTTTTTCATTGCTGCCCGAAGCGTCTCAAATAAAATGATCAGCAAGAGGATATATTTTTGGGGAATGCTTAAATAAGCAGCCTGGTGTTGCAGGCAAAACAGGATGCTTACATTTGAAAAAATCAAATCAGGTATCTGACATTTAAAGCTGATTTTTTAAACTATTAATGCTTTCTAATTTTCGTTTCCCCTTTCATTTAGTAAATAAAAAAAATGCCTTTCTTTTTGTTTTAATCGTCTCTTTTTTCCTGTGTTTTATAAAATTGGGAGGAGAAAGTGTGAATGACTGGGATGAGGCAAGAAATGGGGTCAATGCCTTTGAAATGTTGCAAAATCATGATTTTATCAACTTATATTATAACCAGGAGCCGGATACGTGGAACAATAAACCTCCTTTACTCATCTGGTTGATCGCTTTAAGCTATAAAATTTTTGGCTTCAATGAGTTTGCGCTGCGGTTTCCTTCCGCAGTTGCCACCATCATTTTCTTTATTTTTTTCTTTAAGCTGATTTGTCTTTATGAAGAGCCGCTCTTTGCGGTTTTAGCCTGCATTATATTATTTTCAACAAAAAGTATAATAGGAGCTCACGTTGGGAGAACAGGAGATTTTGATGCTCTGCTGATCTGTTTTTTAATAATTGCTGCTTACTATTTTTTACTTTACGCTGATTCATTTAAACCGGTAAATATTTATTTATCATCCGTCTTTCTCGGGCTCGGTTTCTTAACAAAAGGTACTGCTTCGCTGCTGCTGTTGCCCGGCTTTTTAATTTATTTAATCATTAATAAAAAATTCAGATCCACCGTTACCGGCATTCATACTTTATTTTCTGCATTGTTATATTTAGTATTTGTTGCCGGCTGGATTTTTTGTGTTTATCACTTCGGAAAAACATATAACCCTGAATCTTCCGAGTTTCATCATCGCAATGCGATAGAAACATTATTTATACATGACACCTTTTATCGCCTTACTTCTCATTCACCGGATCCTGGCTATGATCATAATTGGTTCTATTTTTTCAGAGTTATAGACGCTAAATTAAATGTATGGAGCTATTTATTTTTTTTGACAATGATTGTTTTGACAATGAAATTTTTCAGAATGCAACCCGGACAATTTTCAAACCTTCTCAGCATAGAAAATAAATTATTTTCATTTTCATTAATCCAATCTTTCACCGTAGGGTTAATACTAACACTCTCCGTAAATAAGCTTCCATGGTACCTGGCGCCAGCTTTACCATTTATAGCCATCATAATCGCATACGGGGCAAAATATTTTTTTTACTCAGTTCGGTTCTTTAATGTTATTCTTTATGTTCTTATTTTATTCACATTTACCAGGAATTTTGTTTTCCTGGTACAACCTCACACTGAGTTAAAAGATTTTTTTTCAAAAAACAGGGAGACCATAGAAAAATATAATAAGGTCTGTATTATACATCAGCCTTCCCAATCTTATTTTCTTTATCTCGAATGGAACTTCGCTGAAATAATTCCACGTTTTAAAAGTTCTCAAAGTAATTTAACCGAAAGCGATGCGATATTTTGTTTTAATAAAAACAATAAGGAAGCATTAAAATATAAAACGACAGCATGTTTTGGTGACTATTGTCTTGGAGAAAAGCAAACGCTTAAAGCAAATGAATAAAATTAAGATTCAATAACCTTTTCGATACGTTTGTCACTTTACAATTTTGAGCTTTGCATATTTTAAAAGCAATTGCTTGTTTCCCTCGGCCGGAAAATAAACCGTAGCTTTATTATCAGGAAAATTTCCTTCGAGATGAATTACTTTTCCTGTTCCGAATTTCTGGTGCTCCACTTCCATTCCCACAACAATTTGTGAAGGATCATCCGCGATAAAATCATTTGCGACAGTTGCAGAAGAAAGTTTTTGCGACCTGTGTAACGGAGTAAAGTTTTTAGGGACAGCAGGTTTTTTCTGTTCGAAATTTTTTTTGCGCTGGTTGTTCAGCCTGCTTTGTGAAAAATCATCGTCCTGAAAACTTCCCCATGAAGTCTCGCTTTCGGATCTTTTAGAAATATTTGCAAACTCGATAAAATCAGGATGCACCTCTTCAAGAAAACGGCTCGGTTCACAACCAACGAGATTTCCCCACCGGTAACGGCTGACAGCATAAGTAAGCGTAAGCATTTTTTCCGCTCTTGTCATTGCCACATAAAACAATCTTCGCTCTTCTTCCAGGTCAGCGCGTGAAAGCATGGACATTTGAGAAGGAAAAAGATTTTCTTCAAGGCCCACCACAAACACCTCTTTAAATTCAAGGCCCTTTGCAGAATGAATGGTCATCAGTGAAACTTTATTATTGTCACCATCATCTTTATTTTCGGCATCGGTGAGCAGTGCAATATCCTGCATGTATAAGTCAAGGGTTTTGGGTAATTGGGTAACTGGGTAATCGGGTAATTCGTTGTTGCTTTGTGAAAGTGATTCGTCCTCCGGTAAATTCGTGCCGGATTCGTAATTTGATGATGTGGTAAATTCTTTTATTCCATTCAATAACTCCTGGATGTTTTCATAATGTCCGAGCCCTTCAGGAGTTTTATCATTATACAGATCGCGCAGGATTCCAGTCGTGTTTGCAATGTAGCTTGCAAGGTCATAGGCATTATGCGATTTCATCATCACTTGAAAACTTTTTATCATGGAAACAAAATCAGCAATCTTATCTTGCGTATTTGTTGCAATGCCTGTTGTTACAGTATGAATATTTTCTAAAATTTCCCAAATGCTTTTTCCATTTTGATCGGCTGCTACCACTAACTTATCCACACTTGTTTGACCGATACCGCGCGCAGGATAATTAATTACACGCTTCAAGGCCTCTTCATCATTGGGATTAATGGTCAGCCTGAAATATGCAAGAAGATCTTTTATTTCTTTCCGGCTGTAAAAAGAAAGTCCGCCATAAATGCGGTACGGAATATTCATTCTGCGCAAGGCTTCTTCCATTGACCGCGACTGGGCATTCGTGCGATAAAGAATGGCAAAATCTTTATTATGAAGCTGGTGATTCATCTTTTCCTGGAAAATGGAATTTGCAACGATGCTTCCTTCTTCATTATCGCTCAGGGCGCGCAGCACTTTTATTTTTGCACCGTGATCATTATCCGTCCACACTTCTTTTCTTAATTGATTGCGGTTATTCAGTATGACGCTGTTGGCGGCATTCACAATATTTTTTGTGGAACGGTAATTTTGCTCCAGCTTGAATACGCTCAGATCAGGATAATCTTTTTCAAAGCTTAAGATGTTCTGGATGTTTGCACCGCGGAAGGCATAAATGCTTTGCGCATCATCACCGACCACGCAAATGTTTTCACTCATTGCAGCAATTTTGCGTACAATCATGTACTGCACATAATTGGTATCCTGGAATTCATCCACCAGGATATATTTGAACTTGTGCTGGTATTTATTCAGCTCATCAGGAAAATTTTTAAGCAGCATGTAGGTATGATACAGCAAATCATCAAAATCCATTGCTCCTGCTTTAAAACATCTTTTGGTATATAATTCAAAAATTGCAGAGAGGTGAGGTTTGCCTGAAAGGCGGTCATCATTTATCAGTTCAACATTATCCCGGTACTCGACCCACGACATCAAATTATTTTTTGCAGAAGAAATTCTGTTAAGCACCATAGATGGTTTGTACACTTTCTCATCGAGATTCTGCTCGCGCAAAATGGTTTTGATTAAACTTTTAGAATCATCCGTATCATAAATAGAAAAATTGGAAGGGAATCCAAGACGGTGCCCCTCTACGCGAAGGATGCGTGCAAACACCGAATGAAAAGTTCCCATCCAGAGATTGCGCGCTTCATCTCCTGCAAGCAGGCTGATGCGGTTTTTCATTTCGCGCGCAGCTTTGTTTGTAAAGGTGAGCGCAAGAATATTGAACGGATCAATTCCTTTATTCATCAGGTGAGCAATGCGATAGGTAAGAACGCGCGTCTTACCCGATCCTGCCCCTGCAATGATCATCACAGGGCCTTCAGTACATTCAACAGCCAGCCGCTGTGATTCATTAAGATGATTCAGGTAATCTTCCATTAGTTAAAGAAAATTCCACATTCCGATTTTCAAATTCCATCCGTTTCAGGTGGTTTTCAAAATTAGACTTTTTAGCCCTCTGTTCGGGGAAAATCAGTAAACTTGCACCCCGAAATATTAACAATTTAATCATGAAAAAATATATAATGCTGATGGCGATGATTGCATCCATCCAGGCGGTTTGTTTTTCTCAATCCAAAAAGTCTGAACCTGTTAAAGCTAAAACTGAGCAGGTTGTCATCCAGGCTCAGCCTGTGGAAGATTCTATTCCCGATGAATTAAAAGTATATCATCTTGCCATTTCATTTGCTGATTATGAGGTGGCAAAGAACAGTATGTTCACCTTAATTGCCAAATACCCGGCACGAGTTGATTACCTGGATTCGCTTGCAAGAATTTATTTTGCGATGGGCGCTTATCCGCAGGCTCTTGCTGCTGCAGATTTTGTCTTAAAAAGTCAGCCTGATAATCAGCAGATACTGGAATTGTCCGCCATTTGTCAGAATGCAATGAAGAATGAAAAGGAAGCGCTTTCAACATATGAAAAGCTATACGGAAAAACTAACAGCGTTTATCACCTCTACCAGATTGCCGTTTTGCAATATTCATTGCAGCGTACCGGAGAATGCAGCAAGAGCATTGAAACCATCATTGCTGACAAAGATGCTGTGACTGAAAAGATCCGGATTTCTTATGATGAACAAAATGCGCAAAACGTTCCCCTCGCGGCTGCGGCATATAATTTAAGAGGGGTGCTTTCAAGAGACCTCAAAGAAAATGAAAAAGCAAAAGCTGATTTTAATGAGGCGTTGAAAATATTTCCTGAATTTCAGCTTGCAAAGAATAATCTTGAAATGATGAACAAGCCGGCTGAAGGTCCAGGTAAGGAAAAAGAAAAGAAAAAATAAAATGACGATGGACGATAGACCTTAGACCATTGTCTATCGTCCATGGTCTATGGTCAATATTAATATTTAATAATGCAGCAGTATCTCGATCTTTTAAGGCATGTAATGGAAAACGGTACGGATAAAAATGACCGTACAGGAACCGGTACGCGCAGCGTGTTCGGATACCAGATGCGATTTGATCTCAGTGAAGGGTTTCCCTTACTCACCACAAAAAAACTGCATACCAAATCAATCATTCATGAATTGCTTTGGTTTTTAAAAGGGGATACAAATATTCAATACCTAAAAGAAAAAGGAGTAAGCATCTGGAATGAATGGGCTGATGAACAGGGGGACTTAGGGCCGGTGTATGGACATCAATGGCGTTCGTGGCCCACTGCAGACGGAAAAGCTATTGACCAGATCAGTAATGTAATTGACCAGATCAAAAAAAATCCTGATTCACGAAGACTTATCGTCAGTGCATGGAACCCCGGTGATATTGATAAGATGAAGCTGCCGCCCTGCCATGCTTTGTTCCAGTTCTATGTGCTGAATGGCAAACTTTCCTGTCAATTATACCAGCGCAGCGCAGACATTTTTCTCGGGGTGCCGTTTAACATTGCTTCTTATGCTTTGCTTACGCTGATGATTGCACAGGTGTGCAATTTAAAGCCCGGAGAATTTATTCACACGTTCGGTGATGCGCATATTTATTCCAATCATTTCGAGCAGGTGAACCTGCAATTATCGAGAACACCCAGAAAGCTTCCTTCATTAAATATGAACCCGCTGGTTAAAAATATTTTTGATTTTAAGTTTGAAGATTTTTCGATTATCCATTACGATCCTCACCCTGCAATAAAAGCTGCGGTTGCGGTGTGATTTTGCTGAGTTAAAAAAAATATCAGTTTAAAGCAAATGGAAACCGTTGAAAAAAATAACGGGTTGCTTGGTCTTCTGCAAAGAGGAGACAAAGAAAAGATTAAGGAAGCAGTGGCAAACATGCTTCCCGATGAGCTTGCACACCTGATAAATAATTTGCCTGAAGGCATGCAGGTGCTGCTTTTCCGCAACATGGACCGTGAAAAAGCTTCGCAGACTTTTGAATTGCTGGATGTAAATAATCAGAAAGCGTTGCTGGATGTTTTACCTCACCGACAGGTGGCTCTGCTGATAAACGATATTGCTCCTGATGTACGGACAGCTTTGCTGGAAGAACTTTCTGTTGAAGGAATTAACAAGCACCTGCGCCTGCTTACCCAGGGAGAGCGCACGATTGCTCTCAAACTCTTAGGTTACCCGGAAAACAGTATAGGACGTTTGATGACGCCCGACTACATTGCTCTGAAGCAGGATTGGGCAGTGAACGAAGTGCTCGACCATATTCGTGAGCATGGAGCTGAAAGTGAAACGCTCGATATTTTTTATATCGTTGATGAAAAGGGTAAACTGATTGATGATATTAAAGTGGGGGAGTTGCTTCTTGCCGATCCGTCCACGAAAGTGAAAGATATTTCAGACGGAAAATTTATTTCACTGTCTGTTACAGATGATGAGGAAGTAGCTATCAATGAATTTAAAAAATATAACCGGGTGGCACTCCCGGTAACGGATGCAGCCGGAACATTGCTGGGTATAGTAACATTTGATGACGTGATGCAACTGGCGGAAGAAGAAGATACAGAGGATATTCAGAAGTTTGGTGCGGTGGAAGCGTTAGATGAACCTTACATGGATGTTTCCGTTTTGCAGATGATAAAGAAACGTGCGCCCTGGTTAGTCATACTTTTTATTGGTGAGTTGTTTACTGCTTCCGCGATGAGCTATTTTGAGAATGAAATTTCACGTGCGCTGGTCCTTGCTTTATTTATTCCATTAATTGTTTCAAGCGGTGGCAATACAGGTTCACAGGCAGCCACACTTATCATTCGTGCAATGGCATTAGGAGAAGTAACGATGGATGACTGGTGGAAAATCATGAGGCGCGAATTAATTTCCGGGCTTTTTCTTGGCTTAATCTTAGGACTTATCGGATTCATCAGGGTCATTGCATGGTCAGCTGTTTTTCATTCTTATGGTCCGCATTCATTCTTGATCGGAATTACTATTGGCTGTGCTGTAATGGGTGTGGTAATGTGGGGCACGTTGATGGGGTCTATGCTGCCGTTAGTCATCAAGCGGTTTGGGGCAGACCCGGCAACATCGTCAGCGCCTTTTATTGCAACACTGGTTGATATTACAGGAATTGCTATTTATTTTACGTTTGCAGCGCTCTTCCTGCGTGGTACTCTCTTATGATTGTGGATTTACGGATAGGCGACCGGATATTTATTTAAACTATTGTGCAGATTTTAAGAATAAACCAGGAAAGCCCCTTAAGGACGAAATAATATCAAATAAATATAAAGCAGATAAGATGCCGTCCCTGCAGGGCTTGGGACTTGTGAGAGGATAATATCTTATTACCAATATACTGTCCCCACGGGACTAAAAACATTGAAACACAGAAAGTATATAACAGTTTATTATTGTTTGTTGGCGAATGGCTCCTGATAGAATTTTGATTATTGATTCAATTCATCCCGTCTTCAAAAAAAATGTTGAAGAGAAGGGTTTTGTCTGTGAAGACGGAACATCATGGAGCAAAGAAGAAATCATTTCATGTATAAATGATTTTTCAGGTGTTATCATTCGCAGCTGCTTTAAGCTTGATAAAGATTTTCTTTTGCATGCAGACAATTTAAAATTTATTGCCCGTGCCGGTGCGGGAATGGAAAATATTGATGTGAGTTTTGCACAATCAAAAGGAATTACATGCATTAATTCGCCTGAAGGAAACCGCGATGCAGTAGGAGAGCATGCAATAGGAATGCTGTTGTCGCTTTTTAATAACCTGAACAAAGCTGACAGAGAAGTGAGAAAAGGCGTCTGGCTGCGCGAAGAAAACAGGGGAGTGGAGTTGCAGGGAAAAACAATCGGCATCATCGGGTTTGGAAATACGGGAAGCTCATTTGCAAAAAAACTTTCCGGCTTTGAAGTAAACATGATTGCATATGATAAATACATTGCCATTGACTCTATAAAATATCCTTTTGTTCAACAGGTTTCGATGGAAAAGATTTTTGAAGAAACCGATATCTTAAGCCTTCATATTCCATTAACGGATGCAACAAATTATCTTGTGAATAATAATTTTATAAATCACTTCAAAAAAAATATTTATGTGATCAACACTTCAAGAGGAAAAATACTGAACACAGCTGATCTTGTAAAAAATATGAAAACAGGAAAAGTGAAAGGCGCTTGTTTGGACGTGCTCGAATATGAAAGTGTTTCTTTTGAAAATTTTTCTTCAACTGATTTTCCTGAACCCATGCAATATTTGGTAAAGGCCGATAACGTTATCCTCACTCCCCATATAGGCGGCTGGACTTTTGAATCGAATGAAAAAATGGCAAAAATATTAGCTGAAAAAATTGTGGAATTATTTTCCGGATAAGAAAATTAATTTGAATCAGTATAACCTCTTTGCTTTTCAACCACTGCGCATATCATTTGGCAAACCGGATTCAAAAAACATTTTTTTTCCCGTAGCCGGATGAATGAACCCAGGTGATTTTGCGTAAAGTGGTTGTCGTTTGAAATTTTTTACAGCATTATTTTACCTTTAAAAATATTTTTCTCATTATTAAAAATTCGTAAATAATAAATACCGGATGCGCCTCTGCCAATAAAGAAGGAAGAGACCTGGGAGGTCAAACCATTTTTGTAAAAAATTTTTCCGGCTGAATCGAAAATCTCAAAAGTCATTTTTTTATTTAAGTCCACAATTAACGGATCAATGTAAAAAGTTAATATCCCGTTCGCTGCTATTTGATTATAAAAAATTCCACTTCCTTCAATATTTCCTGATATATTTATTTCTAATTCTTCGGATAATGCACTGCAGCCATTAGTGGCAGTAACAACGAAAGAATATTTTCCCGGAGATGAAACGACCAGAAATGTATCGGCAACATTCTCCACAATTATTCCATTTTTATACCATTCATAAGTTAAAGTTCTGTTTCCGTTTTTATCTCTGAGAGTTGTACGTTGTCCGGGTGAGAGTGGCAGAGGTATATTTTCATCCGCTTTTATTTCGGGCAGTGGCCCCTCTTCCGTAACTTGTATGAAAGCGCTGTGAGGGCAATCAGTTCCATCATTAAAAATGGATGTACATGTTATAAGTCCGCCTTTATTTATGATAATTGCATTCATATTATCTGTCCCCGGAACCGGCACACCAGAATAGTTCCACTCAGGGAATGAAAGATGACTGGAATCGTTTGCAAGTGTGAAATAATTGCCTTTACAAATATGTATATTGCTCACTCCTTTGTCACACCACAACGGATATTCATGCAAGGAATTTATTTCAAAAAATAAAGAATCAGAGCTGCTAATGCCTGAAGAATCTGTGGCGGTTACTTTAAGCAAATAATCATTTTCAAGCTTTAAATCAATTTTTGCACTATCCACATTTGCATATTGCGGGTGGTTCCATTTATAATTAATGGGTTTAACACCATTTATATTAAGAGCATATATCCGAATGGCAGAATCCGCGCAGGACTTAGTATACCCGGGTATTCGAAAAATAAAAATTTTAAAAGCATTATAGGGAGAATAGAAATAATATTTTTCCGTCTTGTGCAAGGTAGCTGAACAGGGAATCCCCAATGATATATTCATCGTTTTTTCTTTGGCTAACAACCCGGCAATATCGTATTCATTACTATCTGAGTTTATGATAACATTTCCCCAGCCCTGGCAAAAAGAATTCAAGTTCTCAGTATGAACAGTATTCAGGATTTTTCCTGCACCATTGTAGTCCATGTTGGTCCACCACAGACCTCCTGATGAACATGAACCATAAGAATAACTAACTGAAATTAATTGTGATAATAAATTATAGTTCCAGGTTGTACAATAATTGAGTTGCATGAAAGAATAAGAATATTCTTCCTTCTTGATCAACCGGTTTGATAAATCATAATAATAATTGTGGTAATTATTTCCGTACCATTGGGAATTAAACAAATAAATTGTATCATTCATTAATGTCAGCAGGGAATCATAGGCATAACAATACTTAGAATGAGGTTTCCATATTGTAAGTGAAGTGTCCCACAATGAAAAAATTTGTTCAGACAAAATATTATAGTTTTGAACATACGTATTCCTGTATTCCGAATAAAGGGTCCACTGGGTTCCATTATAATGAATGGAGAGTGTATCTCTGTTAAATTGGTCCCGGTAAATTATAATTGAATCATTATAAAATCCGTATTTGCCGGCATCATTTATCAGGTAACCTGAAGAATTATATATTAAGCTCCGGTAATTAGTTAATGTTTCCGCGCCTGAAGAATTTACAGATACTTTTTCCCATCTGATCAGGCTATCGGACGCATTGTAAAAATATATTTCTTTTGTGCCCGGGCAGAAAGTGGTCAGGTTTTGAGAAGTAATAATCTCTTTTATTTTTTTATTGCTTCCATACTTATTAATTATAATCGTGGGAGAAAAATAATTAATAGCTTCCGAATTAGAGTTATAATTGTTAAACGATAAAACGGTTACGGTGGAATCAGTTATGGCATACATGCAAGGCCCGGAACAGATAAAAAAACCGGTAACTAAAAGGGTTGAAATTTTTTTATTAAATACCGGATAACAGTTCATTCCGAAATTATTAATAATATATCAAACCTACAAATTTTTTTTCAAAGCAATCTTTTAAATGAATAATTTTAATTCCCATTAGTATATCTCCGCCATTTTTCAATCACCTCTTCTAAATCCAATGGCAACCTGGATTCAAAAAACATTTTTTTTCCCGTAGCCGGATGGATGAACCCCAGTGATTTTGCATGAAGCGCTTGTCGCGGAAGCAATTCAAAACAGTTCTGAACAAATTGTTTGTATTTAGAAAAGGTAGTGCCTTTTAAAATTTTGTTACCTCCATATTCATGGTCATTAAATAAAGGGTGTTTAATGTATTTAAAATGCACGCGTATCTGGTGAGTTCTTCCGGTTTCCAGTTTACATTCAACAATGGTTACATAATTGAAACGTTCCAAAACTTTATAATGTGTCACGGCATGTTTGCCATTTTCGCCATCAGGGAAAACATCCATTATTTTTCTGTCTTTTAAATTACGTCCGATATTTCCGGTAATGGTTCCTGTTTCGTCTTTAAAATCACCCCAAACCAGCGCCACATATTTTCTGTCAATGCTGCGGTCAAAAAATTGTTTGGCAAGATGTGTCATGGCAGTTTCATTTTTTGCAATGACCATTAAACCCGAAGTATTTTTATCAATCCGGTGCACTAAACCCGGACGTATATTATCTGTCTTAATTGCTTTTCCCCCGAGTTCCGGATTGAAATGATATGCGAGTGCATTCACGAGCGTATTCCTGTAATTACCGTAAGCGGGATGAACTACCATGCCTGCCTGTTTATTAATAATAATGAGGTCATGATCCTCATAAACAATTTCAAGCGGGATATTGTCGGCAAATAATTCAACCTCGCGGGGAGGATGCGCAAGCACGATGGAAATAACATCTCCGGGTTTTATTTTGTAGCTCGACTTTGCAGGTTTAGAGTTAACTAAGATACTTCCGGCTTCTGCTGCATTTTGAATCCTGTTCCGCGTAACATTTTCCAAACGGTTCATTAAAAACTTGTCAATGCGCAAAAGCGATTGTCCTTTATCCACAACCATACGGTGATGTTCGTAAAGTTCTTCCTGGTCGGAAATTTCTATCTCTTCAGGTAACATTGGCAGGTCAGCGATTAAGGATTTGGGATTAAGGATTTGAAATTATACATAGACCAAAATCCTAAATCTGATATCCTGCATTCTTTTCAATGGTGAATGATAACCTTCTGCTGAAAAATATTTTTCTTTTCATCATCCGCAATTCTCAATACATAAAAGCCGCCAGAGATGTTCTGAACATCAATTGTATTGTTTAAAAGCTTGCTGCCTGCAACTATTCTTCCTGATGCATCATACAACTCGTAATAAAAAGGTTTTCCTTTAAAATCATAATTAATATAAATGATACGCGATGCCGGGTTAGGATAAATTGAAAGCGTGTTCAAAGGATCAATTTCTTTTTCTCCAACATTAAAAGGGTACGGAGAAAACACGGGGCGGATCATCCAGGAGCCTGCAAAGCTTGATTGCGTCCAACTCCCTGTAGTTTTATAATATTTTAAAGAAGGAGGAGTTACAATGTTTGCATCAAAACCAAGATTAAGACCGGTACTGCCTGCCTGGATGAATCCAATATAATAGATGCCCGGGGCGAGTGTTGTCGAGCAGGTAGGAAAATTATATGTGACAAAACCATCAATAATATTTGAATAGGACGGGATCTGGTTAAGCTTCTGGCACAAAACCGTTCCGGGTTCACCACCGGAATCATTCCACAGTATGATATTAAAAAGCTGGCCTGATACGCTGGGCCCGATCTGTGTAAAATAAAACTGAACAGCATGAAGAACATCGGCTTTATAAAGCTGGAACTTAAGAGCCAACTGTGCGCCTGCAACATTCAGATTATAACCTAACTCTGCCGTACCATCATCATAGGAGTAGTAGTTATAAAATTTTTGCAGGTAATGAATAGTATCGTTGTTCGCATTATCATCCAACTGCCCTCCCGAAGTGGATTCAATATTATTCACCACATCAAAGGCAGCAGTGGTTTGCGGTAAAGAAGGATATTCAAATGTATCAAACGGAAAAATATAATTCAGGCTGTTCTGATGATTTACCTGGAAATTGTTGCTTCCGACAGGACAGCCGTTGCAAAAAATTTGAGAACCTGCAGGATCGTAAACCTGATCAACAAACCTGCAGATTTTATCAAACGTATTATTGTTGTTAAACATTTTACAGGTTAAAGTATTCGCCATTAAAAAAGATTGAGAAACGGTTCCGCTTGTATAATGTGTATAAGGCATGGCTGTCATGCCGTTCAATAATGAATGGCCGGGAGTAACATATGCCACATCGTTTATATTGGGATCATTTGGCGGAGCTTTTAATGTCACATAATCAATATGCCAATGATCTATGTTTCCCGTGCGGGAACCATAATTCCGGAAACGAAAACGAAACCCTTTATGAAAATAATCGGGATTATTAATGGTAATTTGAACCCTGGTAAATGTTGCATCACCAACCCCCGTCCCATTTGCAGACCATAACGGGGGGCTTACCCACATATTTGAAACCGGGTTAAAAAACTCCAGGATAAGCTGATCTGCTGCTTCAGGAGCATCGCCCAGGCCTTTGCGTTCATAAAAAAAACTTAAAAATAAACCGCTTGCCGGATCGTATGGGGGATTGCCTTGTCCGTCATCATAAGCATTAATAGGTTTTGATGTAAGTGTATCGCACCAGCCATCTGAAGTTAACTGAGCTACGTACGGATTTCCAAACCGGTTTAACCCGTCAAATGTCGCCACACCGATTGTCGGAGGATTTATCGGGAAATCTGCATTGATGAAAACTGCGCTGTCTTTCCAAAGGTCAGGCCGTGGAAACATGTATTGCCCTGAAAAATCATCAATAAAAGGCAATAGCAAAGTGTCATTGGTTGATGACTGAATTCTATCATTTTGATGTACACCTGCGCTGTTTATTCTTTTCCATTCATTGATCAAAGTTGGATTATTTCTCAATGGAACCAGGCTTTCATCCTGCGCCAATGAGGCATTGAACCTGAAGAAAGCAAGAACCAGGAGGGGGTAAATTATTTTATTCATTTGGGTTCGTTTGCATTTAAAATGGATTGTGATTGGGTAAGATAAATATCAACTCCCTCGCCTTCGCTGATCAGGGAGGAAGAACCATAAGGAGGATTTTGCTTATATACTATTGCTTTTGACGAATCCCGCACTGATCCATCAAAGATAACAGATCCTGTGTTAAGTGAAGAGCCTTTCAAAACAAATAATGCTTCATCCAGTGATAATCCATACAGTTGAGGAACGTTGACTTTTGTATTTCCAAAACCATCTCCCACTATAAGGTCTATTACGGTTCCTTTGGATAATTCTTCACCCGGCTTTAAATGTTTTCCATTCACTTCAAAACTCAGCACACAGTTTTTACACAGATCAGGCTTATAAGTTATCTGCCCTGCTTTTAATCCATAGGAAATCAAAATGGCTTCCGCCTGCCGGTAAGATACATCAGTGAGGTTAGGCATTTTAATTTTTGGAGGAGTTGTTTTGGTGATGGATAAATAAATAGTCCTGTTCTCTTTTACTTTTTCAGAAGGAACCGGGTCCTGTTCAATAACCGTTCCCGGGGGTTTTTCAAGGTCAAATACAGAAGAGTCTGCAATTTTAATACGTAACGCTTTATCTTTTAAAAAATTTTCTGCGGTTGAAAATTTTAATCCCCTCAGATCGGGAACGGTTACTGTACTCCCATGATTGGAATAGGAATCCAGCCATTTATATGTAAAGCCAAAAAGCAGGAAAAGAAATACGAGTGCTCCGAGCAGGTTTAGCAGAAACACTTTGGAGGTCAGAAATTTTTTCATCGTACCGAATTTACAAAAAAACAATCAGACAAAAGCATTCAAAGTGTTCACTTGACAAAATTTTTATTGCCCGCTTTTCTTTTGAAACCGTATTCAAGGATCTGGTCAATGAAATCATACGGTTTGTAATGTGCAATTGCAGCCTGGTGGAAGATACATGTAGCCGGTGTCATACCCGGTAACGAATTTACCTCGATAAAAATTACTTCCACTTTATCTTTATCGTAAATTCTTACGAAAGCATCAATGCGTGCATAACCTTCTATCTTCAATATCCGGGCTGCCTTTTCCAGTTCTGTTTTTACTTTTTCAGAAATAGCCTTGTTTTTCAGAGGGTTTTTATTATAACGGGCAGGTGTGATATTTTGTCCTTCACCGGCTAAAAATTTTTCTTCCAGGGATAATACATCTCCTCCCGACAGCGCTTCTGATGCTTCAAATACTTCATAAGAAATTTTTCCTTTGTTGTCAACATGCGTTAACATGCCCCCGGTAATTTCAAGGAAATGCGAAGCATCTTTTTTTGAAATCAGCTCTTCGATAAGAAAACTTTTTTTCTGCGGAAACTCTTCTTTTGGTTTTATTTTCAGTAACGATGCAGCCTGCTGAACCAGCTCCTGTTCTTTACGAAATATAAGTTCAGCGAATGCATGCAGTTCATTTTCATTGCGGATCACTTTAACTGCCGAGCTGCATCCGTCATCAACCGGTTTTGCTATAAAAGGGAATCTAAAATTCTTCAGTACTTTTTCTTCAAGCGCTGCAGGATCACGTTTCCATTCTTCTTCACTCACCATCAAATGGCCGGCTGCATAAAGTCCGCCATTCATCAGGATCTCATTGGTCCGAAATTTATCAATCGTAACCTGCGAAGTTTCCACACCTGAACCATTGAAGGGTAATCCGAGTTTAATTAATTCAGCCTGTACTTCTCCATCCTCCCCGGGGCGGCCATGCAGTGCTATAAAAACTCCTTCCACCGTCTTTCCTAAATCTGAATAAGAAATTTTTTGAGGGGCTTCCAGGTTCTTTGCTGATGCATAAGCGTTTGTGATCTTATCGCATTCATCAATTATTTGCCGGATGACAGGATGACGTTCATAATGCAGAATTTTTTCTTTGATATCATCTGCATTATCTTTCAATAAAATGTTTATGGGTATCCTGTAAAGCGAGTGTGCATTTTTATCTCCGACAAGGAAAACAGGGACCGGGTCATACTTTTCAGAAGACGAAAGTTTTTCATAAACATTTCTTCCGCTTTCCACTGAAATATGTCTTTCAGAAGAATATCCCCCCATAATAACTGCAATTTTAATTTTCGATTTCGATGCCTTTTTATTATCGCTGATTTGCTTATCCAGTTTCTTTAAAAGATAAGGGAGATGTTTGATGTTTTTAAAATCTTTAATACGTGAGCTGAGCGAAGTGCGGACGATATACGTTATAAATTGAGAAGGATTCAAACCAATTTCCGCAGCCTGGTGAAAGAAAAAAGAAGAAGGCATCATCCCCGAAGTTGTATTCGGATCGTTCAGCAACACTTTTCCCTCATGGCTGATAAATCCATCAATACGTGCATATACATTAAAGAACAGGCTTGTAAATAAGCGCTCACATTCTTTTCTTATATTTTGAATTTGATCGTCCGGTAAATGGATGGGTGTAATTTTTCTTGATAATCCGGGCAGATACTTGGAACGGTAATCAAAAAGTTCTCTTCCCTTACGAATTTCCGTTGGCGGAAGAGCTACAGGTTTTCCATCCGCATTTTCGATCACAATGCATGAAAATTCTTTTCCTTCAATAAATTCTTCAATTAATATTTCACTGTCTCCTTCACAGCTTTCAATCATAATTTCTTTTTCATCTTCCGAAAACAAATGACGGATAACAGAATATAATTCTTCCGGGTGCGCCACCGTCCTGTTGCCGATTTTTACCGGAATGCCAATTCCTTCCCTGATATCACAAAGCGTTTTTAAAAAATCTACCTGTGCTTTATGGCTTAATCCTTCCCATTCTGTTTTCTTCAGCACATAAATAAAAAAACTTTTGTTTACTGCCTTTTCAAATTCAGATTCGTCCTCTTTGCTCAAAACAGTTACTCCTATAGAGGAACCCTGGTTAGCGGATTTAATTACGCATGGAATTCCTATAACTGACTTTATATTTTCATAAATAGATTTTTTATCCGGTGCATTCAGCCAGCTATCCCGTGATACCGAAATAAATTTTGGAACATTAAATCCTGCATCGGCCATCAATTGCTTTTGAATGGCTTTATTCATGCCAATGGAGGAAGAAAGAATTCCTGAGCCACTGTATGGAATCCGGTAATATTCGAGCAATCCCTGCATGCGCCCATCTTCTCCATCGCTCCCGTGAAGGCAGAGAAAAGCAAAATCAATCTGCTCAGTCAATGAGGATGGTTCAATGCGTGTTCCTATTTTATTGATAAGCTTATTCTGATCCTGGAAGGTCAAATCTCCCAAACTTTCAGCATACACCTGGAATTTGTTAGACGAAGCAGGAATAAATTCAACGGGAGGATAAAAATCACGAATGCTTCCTTTATAAATAAATTCCCAGTTAATGAGAACCAGGTTGCCAAAACTATCCGCAAAAAGAGGAACCGGTTCAAAAAGACTTTTATCTAAATTATCATATACCGTACGGCCGCCTGCAAAAGATACTTCCCTCTCGCGCGATGACCCGCCAAAAATAATTCCAATCCGGAGCTTCATAATTGATTTTTATCAATGCAAAATTAGGAAAACGCCATAAGGGTTTCAGGTTTCATGTTTCGTGTTGCTGTGGTAGTTATTAACAAGTGGATCGTGCAGAAAAGCTTTTGAAATTTACAGGCACTTTGTTCTTCCTCCATCAACGGGCAAATTAATTCCGTTAATATAAGCAGCAGAAGGCGATGCAAGGAAAGCAACTGCATGTGCGATTTCTTCGGGTTCTGCAAATCGTTTAGCCGGAATTTCGTTCATCATTTCTTTTGCAAGCTCATCAATAGGTTTCCCGGTTTTCACGGAGTTATCATTGATAATTTGTTTCAGGCGTTGTGTATTAGTAGCTCCCGGCAATACATTGTTAACGGTAATGCCAAATCCTGCAACTTCATTTGATAAAGTTTTAGACCAGTTTGCGACAGCGGCACGAATGGTATTGGAGACCCCCAGGTTCTTTAACGGCTGTTTTACGGAGGTTGAAATAATATTAATAATGCGTCCGTATTTTTCTTTTTTCATTCCTTCGAGGCAGGCTTGCATGAGAAGATGATTGCAAATAAGATGCGCACTAAATGTTTTTATGAACTCATCTGTTTCGGCCGAAACGATTAATCCGCCTTTCGGCCCGCCTGTATTATTTATAAGAATGTGGACGGTTCCTTTTTCTTTAACGTGTTTTTCAATTTTTTCTTTCAACTGTTCAGGAAAATTAAAATCCGCGTCAATGTAATCATGCAATTGTTTCCCGGTATTTGAAAGTTCTTTGGCTGCCTGCTGAAGCGCCTGTTGATTTCGGGCAACAAGAGTAACATTACACTCCATTCGTGCAAGTTCCATGGCAACCGCTTTTCCTATACCTTGCGTGCTTCCGCATACGAGGGCCCTCTTACCTTTTAAATTCAGGTCCATAAAATGATGTTAGAATGTGAATTTGAAAATTATTTTTAATTTTACTCGATTAAATAAAAAGCAAATCTAACAGGAAACTTTATTCATGGACGAATTAATTAAAGATGTTGCGTCAAAAGCAGGCATTAATCCCGAACAGGCCAAGATTGCAATCACCATGGTGGCAGAATCATTAAAATCAAAAATGCCTTATGTATTTCACAGGCAGATTGACAACCTTATCAATGGCGGAACATTAAGTGATGGTGTCAAAATGAAAATGGAAGAATTAAAGGATGACATTGGCGATGCAGCAAAGAACTTAGGCAAAAAAGCCGAAGAATTTGCCGGGGATATTAAGAAGAAAGTAGATGAAATGTTTAAGAAATAATATATGTTATTGAGTTATTTGGAAAGTATGTTATTAAGTAAAATAAAAATAACTGTTCGGCAACTCAGTAACACAATACTCAATTAACTCAATTAACTCAATTAACTCAATTAACTCAATAACATAATAACTCAACTATGCCCGTAGCAAGACCGTTCAATATCAAAAAATGGATTGACGAAAACCGTCACCTGCTGAAACCACCCGTAGGCAATCAACAGGTATTTAAAGCAAGCGAAGATTATATCGTAATGGTGGTAGGCGGGCCCAATGCCCGCAAGGATTACCACTTTGAAGACGGGGAAGAATTATTCTATCAGTTGGAAGGCGATATCAAGGTTAAAATACAGGAGGATGGAAAACCAGTGGATATTCACATAAAAGAAGGTGAAATGTTTTTATTGCCTCCTCACATTTACCACTGTCCGCAACGACCCGCAAATACAATAGGATTGGTTGTGGAGCGGGTGCGCAAAGAACCTGAAAGAGATTCCTGCGTTTGGTTTTGTGAAAAATGCAATAGCAAAATGCACGAAGAAGTTTTTGCTATGAAAGATATCGTGAACCAATTGCCTGCTATTCTGAATAAATTTTATGCAACTCCCGAATTGCATACATGCAAAAACTGCGGAACAGTGATGCAGCCACCGCCAAAAGTCAATTAAGTTGAAAAAAATTCTGTTTCTTTTTTTTGCGGCAAATACATTTTGCTTTTGTGATCTTTTTGCGCAAAGCAATGATGACAGTCTTGTAAATCTTTTGGTGAAAAGGCACATCGCGATTAATTCTTCAAAAATGTCAATGCCGGGTTACCGGGTTCAGGTTTATTACGGAGGCCAGCGTGCAAAAGCTACAGAAATACGTACCGAAATATTAAGAAAATTTCCGCAGGCTGCTGCGTACATTATTTACCAGCAGCCGAATTTTAAATTACGGCTGGGCGATTTTAAAACACGCATAGAGGCGATGAAGCTCCTTGATGAAGTGAGGCATGAATACCCCCAGGCTTTTGTGGTGAAGGATGATGTGAAATTACCCGAATGATAAATGGCAGTTAACCATTAGCCATTAGCAACCTGCTATTCTTTCAAAAATTTCCTTGTTAATTTTTGTTTTCCATTATCAGCAGAAACAAAATAAATGCCCGTCTTCAGAGTGGCAACCGGAATTTTTATGATTGCAGATTGGGGATCCAGGATGGCGGTTTGAGTAAGAATTTTTTCACCTTTAACATCTGTAATGGCTATTTCAATTTTGCTTGTCAATCCGAAATTTTCAATTCGCAATTCGCAATAATCTTTCACGGGATTCGGGTAAATTGAACATTGCACATTATTTGTAAATTCATTCACCCCTACAGTTGCCGTGTCAGGAGTATATTTCCAAAGGTCCCTGTAAAAGAAATTGGGAGAACCTCCGCTGCAAAAATACCCGCTGTCGTTAATTGCAAAAGCGCCTCCCTCAAACCGGCCTGATCCTCCGAAGTCTGCTTTTTGGTACCATGAATCGGTGTAGGGATCATACACCCAAAAATCAGTTTCATAGGTGTTATTCACTGTTTTGCCCAGCCCAACATAACCATGGTTGTAAACAGTGAATGCTGATGCGCCAAACCGGGCATCACCAAAAAAAGAGCATTTCTGATTCCATGTATCATTGGAAGAATCAAATTCATATAAATCAAGCAGGCTTGATCCCTGACTGGTACTGTAGCCTGTTGCAACATAGCCCATATTCCCTATAACAAATGAGGCTACCTCACGTCTTCCATACGAAGAAGGTAAAGGCGGCTTCGCCTGCCATGAATTTGAAACAGGTTCGTATAAATATAAATCATTTTGATCTCCGACCGCATTGGTCCCCAATCCCACATAACCATACTGACCGGTAAAAAAAGCAGTTGCCGATCCGCGTGGTCCCCCTGGAAAATTGGCTTTTACTGACCAGCTATTTGTAGCGGTATTATATTCCCACCAATCCTGGTAGAGAGTGCCCAGGGTATTCTGTCCTAACCCGGCATATGCTTTACCGGAAACAGTATTTACAAAACATGCTGCTCCTGAACGGGCAGCTCCCTGGAATGTGGCTTTTTGTGTCCATGAATTAGTATTGGCATTGTATGCCCAAAAGTCTTTAACGGACATGTTTGAAGTATCTGTTCCCCAGCCAATATAACCGGTATTTCCAATGCCGAAAGAAATAGGAAGCACCCTTTTATGACCGGGTAAATCGGCTTTTTGAGTCCAGTAATCTGCTTTGGCAATTGTAATTGACAGAATAAATAAACTAAATGTGTATAGTCTTTTCATAAGTACGTGTATTTGCTGCAAATGTATGAAAAGGGTTTATAGAATGATGATTTATATGAAGTGAAAAAGAACTTCCGAAATACGAGTACCTGATTACATATCAGTAATAAAAAATGACCGGATAAATAAAATCTATTTTTCGGCATAAATGATAAGCGCACTGGTATCGATTGCTACTTTTCCCTCAGGATATTTTTGATGAATAGCTTCAAAAACTTCTTTTTTAATTTTCGCATGTGTGGGTGCATCTGCTTTACCAAGAGCCGCCACAACAGGAGCAGCCACTTCGGTTATAAAGCTCCAGTATACCTCAGCCGTTCCGCTATTGAGTTTACTTTGAATTTCTGTTTCAGTAATATTTCGAAACCCGGCCTGTTTTAATAAATCAGCAATGAAGCCATTCTTTGCACAGCGGAACATTCCGGGTGATCCCGGTGGCGGAGGAGGCAGTTCCATATTTTTATTAATGGTGCCCATGGTTGCTGTGACCCAAAAGTTCTTTTCGGGAGCATACCAGACCGAAGTCGCAATTCTTCCTCCCGGCTTCAGTACACGGAACATCTCCTTTGCCGCAAGCAGCATATCGGGGAAAAACATAAATCCCATCCGGCAGCTTACTGCATTAAAAGTATTATCGGCAAATGGCATTTCAGAGGCATCACACACACGCGTTTCAATATTTTTTATTTCGCGCTTAACGGCATTTTCGCGGGCAATTTCAAGCATTCCTTCCGCAATATCAGTAATAACCACTTTCCCGTTTTTTATCATGCTTGCAATGGTGAGTCCCGGCTCACCGGTGCCGGCAGCCACATCCAGCACAGTATCTCCATCCTTTGGTTTCAGCTTGCGGATGATTTCATCTCCCATCGGTTTTAAAAAATCCATCGTAAGATCATCCCATTTTTTCCAGCCGGGTGAGAATTTGTTCCAGCTTTCTTTTTGCTGATCGCGAATTTGTTCAAGTTGCGTTTCCATTTTTTTATTTTAATTATTGGTTTCTCCTGGTTGATAAAAATTTTTAATGCTGCAAAATTATAAAACATGGATTACATATTATTGCACCACCTGGTCCGATTATCTTAATGTGTCGCTATTTCCTTTAAATTACCTGTGCCTTTATGAAAATAAATGAGATATTCAGTGCTATACATAAAGGCGATAAAAATCTTTATTATAAACAGATTAAAAGAGAGCTTAAGTATGATTGCCCCGTGGTCGGGATAAAATATTTGTTTACAAAAAATGAGGAATCCAGGTATTATTTCCTTTATGTAAATGGTTCAGAAGGTAAAAACGTTATGCTTTTCAGGGAAGAGCGGGCTATTGAAGCGGGAGTTTATACAAAAAAAACCAGGGTGAGTGTTAAAAGCAAGGTGTGAAATTTGATTATTACAATTCTACTTTTTTATTTCCGGCTTCCACTCCTTTTATAAATTTTATCAATCCGTCAAAATAATTTTGCTGGTCATCAAAAAAGCTCATGTGGCTCCCATTCGGACAAAGAAGAAAGCTTCCGTTCTGAACCAGTGTTGACATTTCTTTCATATGCTCCGGGTCCATGGTATCGTATGTTCCGCCTATTACAAGAGTAGGGACGGCTATATTCTTCAGATCATTTTTACGTTCCCAGTTTAATAGTTTTCCTGAAATTCCGAATTCACTCGGTCCCTGCATAATCACATACAGCTCATTATTCTGTTTTCCAAACGAACGGGTCATCGGTTCGGGCCATTCGTTCAGCGGGATGCGGCAAATGTGTTTTCCGTAAAAATGAGGTTTCAGCAATCCCATATATCTCGGATTTGTAAAATCTTTTTTTGCCTCAATCATCTGAATGGTATCAAGCACGGCCTTGTCCATCGTTTTTGAAAGAACGTCCCGCGCATACTTTTCATATTCACCCGCGCTGCTCATCATATTGGAGATGATCAATGCTTTTAAATTATCCTGGTATTTTAATGCATATTCCATAGCGAGAATGCCTCCCCAGCTATGACCCAGCAGGTAAAAATTATCTTTGTTTAAACCCAGGGCACTGCGTACCTGTTCCACTTCATCAGTATAACGTGCCAGGTCATAGAGCGAAGTGTCTTGCGGGTTATCAGAATTTCCGCAGGCAAGCTGGTCGTAATAAATGAACTCGATTCCTTCAACAGGAAGAAAATTTTCAAAACATTCAAAATATTCATGCGTGCACCCGGGGCCCCCGTTAAGCAGCAGCACTTTTGTTTTCGGGTTATGACCGAAGCTTTTCGTCCAAACGTTGAATTTTCCTTTCGGGGTTTCAATGGAAATCATTTTTACCCCACCGTCCTGCACACCGGTTTCATCGCTTTTGAAATAATCAAGCGCGGTGTTTTTTCCCTGCGGCTCATTTTGCTTTTGATCGCAAGAAAATATTGATGCAGTTATCAGCAGCAGCGTAATGGATTGAATTAAATTTTTTCTGCTCATATTCATAATTTCTCCGGCATGGGTTCATTTAAAAATTCTTCAATCATGGAAACGGTCAGCTCCGGTATTTTGCTGTGTTCCATCCCGGTGGTTATCTCCCCTATATATGAACCATGCAGTCCGGGAAGTATGGAAAGTTTTGCATGTGGAAACAACCTGTACATTTCAACGGCATGCTCGGGGCGAACTACGTCCTGGTCGCTTACGATCACGAATACAGGTGCATTGATGGAACGCAGGTCTTCTGCTTTCCAATCTTTAAACTCAACCATTCTTGTTTTATCTTTTGTAAACATCCGCATTAAGCGTGCCGAGTCAGGCGTCACTTTAAGGTAGGCATCCTGCAATTGTTTCGGCATATCCTTCAGCGTTGCATCTTTCATGCCTTCCCAAAATTGAGGCGGCATACCGTTTCTTGTGTAAATGGCCGAACCGAGAATTAATTTTCTAACTAATGCCGGATGCCGGATGGCAACCTGCATGGCAGTGTTTCCGCCATTGCTGAACCCGAATAAATCTGCCTTTTCAATTTTCAAATAGTGGAGGAGCGCTGCCACATCATCTGCATCCTGCTCAAATGATTCGGGCTGTTCACGGTCTGATGTACGTCCGTGGGCCTGCAGTTCAACGGCAACAACCTGTCTTTCTTTTGCAAAAGAATGCAGCACACGCCCGAAGGAAGTCTGAATGGTAGAGCCTCCGCCATGAATTAAAACCAGTGGCGATCCTTTTCCCTGGATTTCATAATACATTTTAATCCCGTTCACGGGGGCATACCCGCTGATGCTGTCCTGTTTTATTTCTTCGCTTACTGTTGATTGCATGGTTGTATTTTCTTTTTGCGGGTTGCCGCAGCCTGAAAGAATCAATGCTGTCAGTGATGCCGAAATTATTATTGCCCGCAACATAGCTCAAAGATAATTTTTTGAAACGTGCCCGTAAATTTAAGGAGAAACATATTTTAATCCCGCTATGGACAGCACTAATGTGGTAATAAAAAAAAGCCGCCAGAAGTCGGTTGGTTCTTTAAAAAAATAAATGCCTGCAAGAACTGTCCCGATGGCGCCAATGCCTGTCCATACGGCATAGGCCGTGCCGATAGGTAATGTTTTTGTCGCTTTTACAAGCAGGAACATGCTTATGAAAAGGCAAACAATGAAACCTCCGAACCAATAGTTTGAAATAGCGCCTTCGGTTTGTCTGACCTTGCCGAGACAGAAAGCAAACGCGGTTTCAAATATTCCTGCAATAATTAAAATGATCCAGCTCATGGTGAGTAATTTTTTTTTGTCAGACTTATTTTTCAAATCTATTAATAAAAATCTCTGTTTGTGAAAAGAAAGAACTAAAACTGCCTGCCGGCAGGCAGGGAAAAGCGCATCACTTTTAAACTTTTCTTTGATTGCACAAAGAAAAGTTATCCCGATAAAAATCGGGACAGGCGCCAGAAAGGGCACTATGAGCACGAACTGATTCAGCCCCACCCCAGCCCTCCCCGGTGGGGAGGGAGTGCCAGCCGCACCGAGTTATGGTTTGGAAAATGGGAAATTAAATTTACTTTTGGATTGATAAACCCAACATAACACTTGCTGCTAATTAGTTTTCAATTGTTCAGTTTTTGAGGATGCTTCTCTTAATTGAGCTGTTACTTTGGACAATCTTATACCGAGTGCAATCGCCAAAAGAAATGGGCTAAAAAACTTGACAAACTTTTCACAATCACTGTCGGTTGTATCTAATGCATTAAAAAGTGCTATATTTTCATTTATATTGATAAGATATTCCTTGGTACTACTTAAATAGTGCCATCCTTCTTCAATTTTTGTGCTATCCCACGAGTGTTCCTTTATTATGCGAATTGCTGATTGAATTGCATCAGTATCACTATCAAAAACAATATTAGTTTTATTGTTAATTAATTCTTTTCTATAATTTCTACACCACTTTACGGCATTAATATAATCTATTTGTTTATTTCGCTCTACCCATTCTTGTTCTTCGTCACGACTTATCAACCTTTCATACCTTCTTTTATCTTCATAAGTCATACTGGTATCATCAAAAGCATTGATAGTGTCACCTAAATATTGATAAATTTTGTAATGTCTTCTATGCTTTGCTCATATTGTTGTTTAATAACAAATTTAATTTGCTTTTTGAATTGTTCTTCAAAGGGATTGAAAGCTTCCTTAGATACGCCTATGAGACCGAGAATACTAAATGATAACCAATAATAATCACTAAGAATCCAAAAACGTGTGGATGTACGGTCTTTAAAAATTAATATGTGTAGGATAGTTATTGTTAAACATAGAATTATGAAGGAAATAATTAGTATTAAAATCATAGGGGTCTAAATTTTAAACCAAAGATAAAAATATATTATTCGCAAAGCGTTTTGAGAATTTTGATAAAAAGATACTGAAAACCCCTTCCCAGATTGAAAATACCCTTCGGCAGATTTGAATTATGGAAGCACCGGAATGAGTTACCCCCAGACCAAAACGAATTACCCTTGCTTAAAAATCTTTTACCCCTGCCCGGAAAGGAAATACTGGCAGAAAGATGAAGAATACCCCTATCCAGAAACGAATTACCCCTGTCCAGAAACCGTATACCCCGACACTTTGTCATAAAGCGGCTAATTCAAATAGTCGAGTCAGATAAAGAATAAGTTTAAATGACAATATGTAAGACGTTAGATTTTTTATTGCTATGAAAAATATGTAAGATTTTGGAGGTTTTTGATGGAAATGAGGGTGAAATTAGAGAAAAAAGGAAAAAGCTTACAGGGGAAAAGTGGTCAGTAATCAGTGGTCAGAGATCAGTTGAATTATCCCTGATCCGCCTGAGGCGGAGAACCAAGAAATTAATTCAGATGGCGACTGTTGGGCGTGAAAGGCAATGACTGAGGCACGTTCGGATATCCAGAAAAGAACGGGGGTTTAGGAATTATAACACCTTACGGGATTTTGATGCTTATATATATGGTGTGGAAAAAGAAAGAATCCTCCTTCGCTGTACCCTACGCCAAGGCTTCGGGTACTAAAAAAAGCTATGGAGGATAAAAAAAAATATTTTTCAAACATTGTAACTATTCAAAAACCGAGCCGTAAGAATGCAATATAAATAATTTTAAAATCTAAAACTTATGAAAAAAAGTATTTATCCTACAGCTCAGTCTGTACTCTATGACACCTGCAGAATTATTATGCAGAATTGTAAAAACAATTTAGCGGTATTTACAGCCTTCAGTGCGTTGTACACGTTAGTGTTTGTTGATGCTATTATTGCGGCTATTGATGCCGCTGAAAGTATGCCAAGTGAAGCTGCCCGCGCACTGGAGCATAAAACAAGAAGGCAGGAGCTTGAGTTCCTGGCAAAAGATTGCCGCAACCTGTGGCAAGGCCTGAAGCGTTATATTACAAAGGCATTCCCTGAAGAGTATTGGGAAATGAACTGGACAGCAGCCGGATGGGCAGACTATGAACAGGCCAGCAACGACAATTGGACGAAAGTAAAGGCGATGATGATTTCAGGCAGCCAATACATTGCAGCTCATACTTCAGAATTAACGGCTATGCCTTCGGGTTATCCTGCAGAGTTTGATGCAAAGATGGATGCTTTCAGTACCAAGTTTGATGAATTTACACAGGCTGAATTGGATGCACGCACCGGGACGGATGATAAGATTACTGCAAATAATGATTTATATAAAAGAGTTATCGAGTTATGCCTTGACGGACAACATATTTATGCAACCGATGATAATATGAAAGAACAGTTTTCATTTGAGAAGATGAGTGAACTGGTGAAACCAATTGGTGCAGCAGGATTGAAAGGTGTTGTAACGAAAGACGGACAACCGCAGGCAGGACTTATCGTGGAACTTGAAAACGGTGACGTAAGTGTGATAACTGATGCAGAAGGTGTGTTTAACTTTGGCAATCAATTATCAAGCGGCAGTGATACTATTATTGTGAAGCAGGGTGACCAGATATTGGCTGAGGAAGATGTGGTGATACCGGCAGGTGTAACGAAGACGGAGGATGTGGAGATACCGAGTACTCCACCAACACCGTAAAGCCCCACCCCTAACCCTCCCCGAGGGGGAGGGAGTTCAAACGCACAAGCCAAACAAAAGCCCCGCGAAAGCGGGGTTTTTTGTTTTGTTCGTTTCTTTTGCTTGTAAAAAATTAGTCTGAACCTTGATTAAACGGATTAAAGGATTAGCATGATAAAAGGAAACCAGTGAGAGCGGGGTTTTTGTCTTATTTTTGATGGTTATAAAACAGAGCGACAGAGTCCCTGTGAAAAACAGGAGACTCTGTCGAGTACAGAAACGAGAACAACTTAACGGAATATGAAGGGAAGATTTTACATACCTGAAGTAAACCAAGTTACAGGACCTTGGCTTTTAAGCTATGAAAACTTAAAAGATCTGGACAACTTATTTAGTGAGATTGATTTACAATTACAAAAGGCACTTGAAAAAACTCCTGAATTAAAAATAAAAGAGGAACCTCAAAAATATGCTATTGTAACTTTTGTCGATGGTCATACATACCGAACCGAAAATATAAAGGGCATAATAAACTATGTGGATACACATTCATCATCCCCAACGGAACTTAACATTAGAACATTACATGGTAACACTGAGAATGAATTTAATCTTATTATTAATTCAAATACGAATAAGGAAGAAGTAGATTTTGAATACCGAATAAGATGTCTTGACGAAAATATTCAACAGGAAATAAAAACATCAATTGATAAATGGGTGCGAGAAAACAAAGCGTCCACACCATTACGGACATGGAGTAATTTCTTGGTTTACCTTATTTGGTTCATTAGTTTTTTTTCGATATTAATTTCTTGGAGCAACTTGACTTATACTTCTTCCAAAGTTGACGCCTACAAGTCAGAATTAAAAAACAAAGCTCAAAAAATAATTGAACAAAAGAACCAAAAGTTAAATATTGATTCAACATTATTTTTACTACTGAAACTCCAATCGGATTATGTTCCCGATAATATTAAAGCAGAAACTACGATAGTGTATGATAAAGGGGCAAGGAAAATTCTGATCATTTCCTTAATAATATTATTTATTTCGCTTGTTCGTCCAAAAACAATAATAGGCATTGGAAAAAAATATAGTAAATTTAAGTTCTATAAAGCCTGGTGGAAATTAGTTGTAGTCGGAGGAACGAGCTTACTCGTTACATCTCTTTTAGCAGACGGTATCGGACATTTTATAAGTTGGTAATTTTGAACAGACGCCTGCCGATAAAAATTAAAAGAAATAAATTTTTTAAAGCCAGAAAACAGGGACTCTGACGGAGAAAGTGATTAATATTTAAAATCAGTCAATTCTTTTATGCTTACTTCAAGCGCTTCTGCTAACTCGTACAAAAAATAAAGTGATGGACTTACATTTCCTGATTCTATCCTTCCTATGCTTTGCTGATCTCTGTTCATTCTTCCGCCCAATTCCGCCTGGGTAAGGTGTCTTGATTCCCGTAATTTTTTTACGTGTGCACCGAACAACGATAAAAGTTTTTTCTTTGACAGCAAAGGAAAGATTTTTTCTCACCAAAGATGTTTACAGATTACAAAACGTTCACAACATAAATGTTGTATATTAAAATTATTTATATATCTTTGCTGCTTCCTTGTTTTGATTAACTCACGTACCAAATTGAAAAAAATTGCTTATCTTCGTTATTCAATATAAACCCTATTATGAAAAATCTTTTCAAAAATTCTTTTTCATTTTATCTTGTTTTTATTTTGTTATGATGGATAAAAGTATACAACATGAT
>Ga0134123_10000332_pt1 | contig 32509 bp, 32 predicted proteins | sample KB303_FD_96460 | JGI IMG/M metagenome (GOLD analysis project Ga0134123, IMG submission 96460) | Terrestrial soil microbial communities without Nitrogen fertilizer from Kellogg Biological Station, Michigan, USA - KB3-0-3 | ecosystem: Environmental > Terrestrial > Soil > Unclassified ...
AGGCCTGTCAATCACAAGTTCGAGAAATGCGCGGCCAGGCGTTCGATCTCCCGATCGGACAATGTCATCGCAAACGGCATCATCAAACCCGCATTCATCCCGCGGCGGCCGTTGGCGCGGTACAGCTTCAGGGCATAGACGAGGTATTCCCGGTTCTGACGGTCGATCCGCCCCCATCCCGGCACCAGGCGCGTGCTCCCATCCTCGCCGTGGCAGGAAGAGCAAACGGCGACCAGCGTTTCGAACGGCAGTCCGCTATCGGCCTGGACCGGCGCGCACAGTGGCAGCAGCAGTGCCGCGACCAGCGCGCGCACTTTCAGACTACCAGCGCATCGAGGCGAAATGGCGCGCAATGTCCTTGAGGTCGTCATCCGAAAAACCTTTGACCGCATCGGTCATCATCATCCGTGCCCAACCCATGCGCCGCTGGCCGTCGCGATACTCGCGCAGGGACCGGTACAGATACTCGAAATCCTGCCCGCCAATGCGCGGGAACAACGAGGTGCCGGTCGAGCGGCCATGGCCCTCATGGCACGACACGCAGGCAGCGGACCTGGCCAATCCCTTTTGCGGATCGCCCGGGTACTCCGCAATGCCGGCGCCGCGGGAGGAAGGCGTGATCATCGCCAGGCTACAGAACAGGAGCGCTGCGCGAATGCTACCGGGCGCCGATCCACTGCGAGCGAGGTTCGTGAGGGTCCGCAAGGTCAGTTGCTGCCTCCCTGGACGGGATGGCCGTTCGCCCTCCAGCGCAGCATGCCGCCGGCGAGGTTGGCGGCATCCTTGATGCCGGCCTGTTGCAGGATCACGGTTGCCTGTGCCGAGCGGGCGCCCGAGCGGCAGACGGCAACGACCGGGCGCTGGAGGTCGAGCTCCCCGATCCGTCCCGCCAGTTCACCCAGCGGGATCGACAGCGCGCCCCGGATATGTCCCAGCGGCCCGGAATATTCCGCGCGCTCGCGCACGTCGACGATCTGAACCTTGTCGGCGGTTTCCTCCAGCGATTCAGGCTGGATCTCCCAGATGCCCGCGAAGGTGTAAGTCAGCGCAGCCCAGGTCGGCGCGGTAATCGACACCTCGGCGTCGTCCCGGCGGCCGCAGTTCAGATTGGCCGGCACCGCGACGTCGATCTGCTTCGGATGCGGCAGGCCCAGGTTGTCCATGTAGCCGGCGAAGTCCGCTTCGCCGATCTCGCCCCCGAGGCGCGGATTGAAACGCCGCTCTTCCGCCACGCTCGTGACCGTGAGGCCGCGGTAGTCGTGCGCGGGGTAGAGCAGGCAGTTCTGCGGAAGCGTGAGAATTTGGGTGTGCACCGAACGATAGAGTGCGTGCGGATCGCCGTGCTGGAAATCCGTGCGCCCGCTGCCGCGGATCAACAGGCAGTCGCCGGTAAATGCCATGCTCTCATCGTCGAGCACGTAGGTCAGGCAGCCGTTGGTGTGGCCCGGTGTAGCGCGGACCTGGAGATGGCGCATGCCGAACTCGATCGTGTCGCCCTGCGCGAGATAGCGGTCGGCGCCGGTAGCGCCGCTGTTTTGCGCCAGCGCGATGGCGCTGCCGAATTGCCGCTTCAGTATCGAGGCGCCGGTGACGTGGTCGGCATGGACGTGGGTTTCCAGCGTCCAGCGCAGGCGCAACTCGAGTTCGGCCACCAGTGCAGCGTCCCGGCGCGCTTGCTCGAAGACGGTGTCGATCAGCACCGCTTCCCGGCTGCGGGTGTCGCCGAGAAGGTAGGTATAAGTGGAAGACTGCGGGTCGAACAACTGCCTGAATATCAGCATGCCTCTTCCCGGTGCCCGAAACCTGCGACCGTGTTAGCTTCGATCCATGATCCTGAATATAGTCTACCTGCCCGGATATCCGTAAGTTTCCGGCACTAGCGTAAGATTTTCCCTTTCCAGGAGAAGCCCAAATGAAGGCGTTCATCACCGGTGGCGGCGGATTTCTAGGGTACCGGCTGGCACTGCGGCTGCTCGAGCGCAAGACGCTGGCGGGGCCTGACGGCAAGCCCGCGACCATTTCCCGGATCAAGCTGTTCGATGCCGCTTTTCCGCCGAATGCCGATTCCCGGCTCGAGTGCGTGAAGGGCGACGTTGCTGACCCTGCTGCCATCGCCGCGGCGCTCGATGCCGATACCGCTTCGGTTTTTCATCTCGCCGCGGTGGTCAGCGCCGGTGCCGAAGCCGATTTCGATCTGGGCTACCGGGTCAATCTCGATGGCACGCGCAATCTGCTCGAGGCCTGCCGGAAACTCAGGACGCCGCCGCGGCTGGTGTTCGCCAGTTCACTCGCTGTGTTCGGCGGCAAGTTGCCGGCAGTGGTAGACGATTCGACCACCCCCAACCCGCAGACCTCCTACGGCACGCAGAAAGCAATCGGAGAGTTCCTGGTCAACGATTACTCGCGCAAGGGTTTTCTCGACGGCCGCAGCCTGCGCCTGCCGACGATCGTGGTGCGCCCCGGTAAGCCCAACCTGGCCTCGACTTCATTTGCGAGCGGCATGTTCAGGGAACCGTTGAACGGCGAAGTCTGCGAGGTCCCGGTGGCGGATTCGACCGAACTGTGGATCCTCTCGCCGGGGCAGGTGCTCGAGTCGTTCGTGCATGCCCACGACTTGCCGGCGTCCGCATGGGGTACGAATCGGGCGATCAATCTTCCCGGCATCGCGATTTCGGTGATGCAGGGGGTTGATGCGCTGCGCCGGATCGCCGGAGACAAGGTCGCGGCGCGCGTGGTGTTCAAGCCAGTCGAGCGAATCCAGAAGATGATCGTGACATTTCCGGCGCACTTCAAGACACCGAGGGCGCTGGAGATGGGTTTCAAGGGTGATAACGACATCGACGGCATCATCAGGGCATACATCGCCAGCGAAGGCATCAAGCTTTGACGCTTGGGTTCGAGGCCGCTACTGGATGTCGACCTTGAAGCTGCGCGCTTCATCGGTTGCGGATTCCAGGCTGAAGTAGACGCGGCCGATTTCTCGTCCGTCGGTGGTCTCGACCTGGACTTTCCAATCGCCGGGCTGATAATTGGATTTCACTCCGTAGCCACGGAACCCGAGTTCACGCCCACCGACGATGTTGATGGGAATGGAGTCGTGCAGCGCCCAGCCGCGCAGATTGTTTTTCCAGTACCAGCGCATGGTCACCTGGTCGGAAAAGCGGGTAGGAGAAAAGATGCGGAAAAACACGTATACCTTGTCGCCGGGCTGCGCGAGGAAGTGCTGGTCGCCGTGATGCCAGAAACGCCAGAACGGCCGTTCGTGGCTGAGCCGGTAGATGTCCCCGGTTTTTTCGACGGAGTGATAGACGCCGATGTACGGAATGGAGAGCGGTACCGGCGGAATCAGCCTGAACAGGTAAAGGGCAAGAAAAAAGACCAGCACCAGGCCGAACGGAACGATGATCTGTTTCCTGGCCTGACGTTCGCGATCGGGAGCGTGGATCAGAATCCTGCGGTAGATGACTGCCACGGGCAGGCAACCCAGCAGCATCGACAACATGAAAACAATGACCCCGATCGAGCCGATAAAAACCGGAACGACGCTGGCGGAGAACGACAGGTAGCAAAGGCTCAGCAAAGCGAACTTGAAAGACAGTCCCAGCGCCCTGAAACGGCTGAATTCATTGGCCACCAGAAAGAACACCAGAATGGACAGGACGTAGAACGACACCAGAAGTGAGGAACTCTTGAAGAAGAAAATCGTATGCAGGCTGATCAGCGATCCGAGCAGGAAGTGCACAATGACCGTGCGGAATTCGTAATACCAGCGTTTGAGCGCCGACATGGTTTCGGGCGCGGGCTGGGACTTGCCTTCCTCGAAGAGCATCTGCAGCAACGCAGCCGTGATGATCACCAGGTACAGTGCCTCCTGTGCAATGAGCAGCCAGGAATCGATGCGGCCGGTAGTCAGGATGTCAAAAAGAAAACCGCCGACGAAAGACGCGACCGCGATGTTGCGTTCGTTCCTTTCGTAGTAGAGCTTGAGTCGATGAAGCCTGCCCGGGGAGGCCGGAATCGTTGCTGGTTTGTCCATTTTCGAAGTGCGCTGGATTGGAAGGTCGATCCGGCATTTGCCGGCAGGCCGCGCAACAGGCGCGCAACGGCAAATCATGTTCTCGTCAGGCGACGCAGGTCAAGAAGGGCAAGGGTGAAGGATGAAGGAAAGGGGGAAGAAGGAAAAACGGCGAGTGCTCGGTACTCGGTTCGAAGACCAGACAATCGGGAGCAGAATCATGGACAAGAAATTTCGTAGCGTCAGTTTGTTTATCGCCGGGGTTGTTTTCCTGTTCGCGGGTGACGCCGCGGCGGCTCAGCCGGCGACGCCGGCAGAAAACGCGAATACCGCTACGGCCATTTTTGCCGGGGGCTGCTTCTGGTGCGTCGAGGCCGATTTCGACAAGCTGCCAGGGGTGCTGAATACCGAATCCGGGTATAGCGGCGGCCGGGTCAAGAATCCGAGCTACGAACAGGTCAGCCACGGCGGCACCGGCCATGCCGAGGCGGTAAGGATCACCTACGATCCGAAGAAAGTCACCTACGAACAGTTGTTGGATTATTTCTGGCGGCACATCGATCCCACGGTGAAGGACCGGCAGTTTTGCGACGCGGGGGACCAGTACCGCTCGGCGATTTTCTACCAGGGCGAGGCGCAAAAGCTTGCCGCCGAGACCGGCAAGGCGCGGCTCGAAAAGAGCGGCCGCTTCCCCAAGATCTACACCGAGGTCGTGGCCGCGGGCGCCTTCTACCCTGCGGAGGACTACCATCAGGACTACTACAAGAAAAATCCGATTCGGTACAAATATTATCGGACCGGCTGCCGCCGCGATTCCCGGGTTGCCGAGTTGTGGGGAGAGAAGAAGTGATGGTGGGAAATGCAGGGCTAGAGGGGCTGGGGACTAGGGGTTAGGGGCTAGGGAAAAGAAGTAGGTGAAAGCTCAAAGGTGAAAGGTGAAAGTAAAACTGGCCTGGAATCGTCTTGCCCGGCGGCCGGGACCTGCGGTGCTGGGAAAGATTCACGACGGGCGGTAAAGTAGCGCGATGGCAAGTCCGCTCCTCGACGTTTCATGGGACCAATGTTTGCTCGAGCCCGCCCCCGACCGGCTGGCTGAGGCGGCGCTGCGCCGCGAAACCGGTTCCGCGCCGGGGTGGATACGCTATTTCCTGAGCTGCCCGTGGCTGCCCAAGGCGGCGATCCGCCTGGGCATAGACAACAAGCTGCTGGTGCACCTCGACTTTCCAACCGTGGACCTGATCGCGCTGGTGGTCAGCCGGGAGAACGCCTGCCGCTACTGCTATGCGGTGACCCGCATGGCATTGCGCGTGCTCGGCATGAGCGAAGAACGCATGCAGCAACTCGAGCAGCGGCTTGCCAGCGGCGAACTGGAGCCGAAGGCGGCGGCCGCGGTGCGCTTTGCGCGTCGAATGACGCGCTCCACCCCTCTGGTGGCACCTGAGGATCTCGAACCGCTGCGCGCGGTCGGATTCAGCGAAGCGGCGATTCGCGAACTCGCGTTCTGCGTGGCCTGCATCGCGTTCTTCAATCGCATCTCCACCATCCCCGCGCTTCCCCCGCAGTCCTGGGAGCAGCTCGCCGACCGGTGGTTCACCCGTCTGTTCCGCCCGGTGTTCGCGCGCATGGTGCGTGGCTGGCGCCATCGCGGGCAGCCGACGTCCTTTGCGCAGCGCCCCGAAGGGCCGTTCGCGGAAATGCTGCTGCAGTTCGAGGGCTCGCCCATCGGACCCGTACTCGCATCCACCCTCGAGGACTTGTGGGCCTCGCCGATCCTGAGCCGGCGCTCCAAGGCGCTGATGTTCGCCGTCATCGGCCGCGGGCTCGGCTGCCGGAGCTCCAATAAGGAGATTGCCAGCGCGCTGCAGGCCGAGGGCCTGACCCCGGACGATGCGGAACGGATTCTCGCGCACCTCGGCGGACCGGAAATGGGCGCAGACGAGACCGCTCTGCTCGCGTTCGCGCGCGACACCATCTGGTACGAGCCGATCCAGATCCAGCGCCGCGCGCGCGAACTGCGCGAGTTGTTGTCGCCGGCCCAGTTTGTCGAGGCCGTGGGCGTGGTCGCGCTGGCGAATTCCCTGTGCCGCCTGCGCGCCGCGCTTCCGCGCGAAACGTGAGCTACCCCTACGCGCTGTTTCTGGTGGTGATGGTGGCTGCGGCCGGACTATTCGCCTGGCAGCAACATCGGTTGCGCATCATGCGCGCTCGCATCGAGTCGTCCGCCGCCGAGTTGCAGCGATTGCAACAATCCTGCGCGCTGCTCGCGCCCGCGGGCGTGGTAGAACGCCTGTTCTCCGATGGCCCGGAAAGCATCGCCGAACACAAGGTGTTTACTGCCATGTTCACCGATATGGTGGGCTACACCGCGCTTTCCGGACGGCTCGATCCACAAACCCTGGCGGGCGTGCTGAATGGCTACTTCCAGCTTGTCAGCGACAGCGTCGTGGAGCACCGCGGACGCGTCGGCACTTTCCTTGGCGACGGCATCCTCATATTCTTCGGTGCGCTGGAGCCGAATCCGTGGCAATGCAACGACGCGGTGCATGCGGCGCTGGCGATACGCGAGTCGCTGGTGCGCTACAACGCCGAGCTCGAGAGAACCGGACTGCCGCGTGTGGCCATCGGTGTCGGCATTCATCGGGGGCCCGGCCTTGCCGGACTGATCGGCAGCCGCGACCGTCGCGAATACACGGTGGTCGGCCCCACGTTGAATCTCGCCGCTCGCGTGCAGGCGCTTACCCGCGAGCATGGCTGCGACATCCTGCTCACGGAGTCGGTGCGCGAGCAACTCGATCCGCGGTTCGAGCTGGCACCGATGCGCGCGGTTCCGGTCAAGGGTATCGCTGAGCCGGTCGTTACCTATGCGGTGCTCGGCGCGCGCGAGGAAAAGGCAAGGATGAAAATCGCCGGGACGAGGGACCAGGTATGAGGGTCGAGGGGCGAGGGACGAGGGTTCCTCAAGCATTTGAAGATCTGGTTTTTCATTCACCCCTCGTCCCTCACACCTCGTCCCTACGGCGCGGGTGACATCTTCCCGCGTCAGTGCGATCATTGAATCATGTCCATTCGCCCCGCCCTGCTGGTCATCGCCGACATAGGAGGCTATACAGCCTTCATGAAGGCCCACAAGACAAGTCTTGCCCACGCGCAGGATGTGGTGGCGCGTCTTCTGGAAGCGGTAATCGACGCGGCACCGAACCTTACTTTGCTCGAGATCGAAGGCGATGCGGCGTTTTTCTACGCCTGGCCTCCGGAAGGAAAGGACGCCGCCTCCGCGCAGATGGTGGCGGATCAGATCGTCGCCATGCATCGCGCCTTTCATACCGTCCGGCAGAATATCGAGACCCTGAATACCTGTCCGTGCGAGGGGTGCCAGGGCGCCCGGCAGCTCAGCGTGAAGTTCGTGGCGCATCTCGGCGAAGTCGCCATCCAGAGGGTGAAGCACGTCAGCAAGCTCGCCGGACTGAGCGTGATCCTTGTTCACCGCATGCTGAAGAATACCGTGCCGCTGCCGGAGTACATGCTGCTGTCCGAGCCGCTGTTCCGCCTGAGCGCGGAAAAGATTCGCACGCATACTCAGGCGCTGGCGCAGGAATTCGAAGGACTGGGTGCGGTGCAAACCTACTTTGTAGACATCCGGGACGTTGCGGCCGAGCTTCCACCCAAACCGCAGGTCACCCGCGTTGCGCAGATACGCGAGACCTGGGGGGTCATCATTCGCACGCTGCCCTACCTGATCGGGCTCAAGAAACCGCGTTTCGCCGTTTGAGCCGCCGATCGGACGGCGCGCCTAGCGCGCCGCGCTGCGCACCCTTCCCATCGTCTCCGGCTACAATCGCCGCATGATCCGAAAATCGTTCCGGGAGATCAGCGCGCGCGATCTCTGGATGGTCATCGCGCCGGTAGTCATTGCCCTTGTACTGGCTCTCGTTTTTGCGTGGCAATTTGTCGAGCCGGGTCCGCCGGACCGGTTGGTGATGACGACCGGCGCAGTCGACAGCGGTTACCACATGTTCGCGCAGCGCTACAAGGAAATCCTGGCGCGCGACGGGGTCACGGTGGATCTGCGCACCTCGGCCGGTTCCCAGGAAAACGTCAGCCGCCTGCTCGATGAGCAATCCAATGTGGAGGTGGGGTTTTTCCAGGGGGGCTCTGCGTTTGCCGCCAATGCGCCGCATCTGCGCTCGCTGGGCAGCATCTATTACGAGCCGCTGTGGGTGTTCTATCGCGGCGCGGAGATCCTCGACTTCGGGGGACTGAAAGGCAAACGGCTGGCAATCGGCCCCGAAGAAAGCGGCACGCGCGCGCTCGCACTGCAGCTGCTGGCGGTGAATGCCACCGTGATGCCGCCGACCGCGCTGCTGCCCGAGAGCGGGTTGAAGGCGAACGAAATGCTGCTGCAAGGACAACTCGATGCGGTGTTCATGGTGGGTCCGCCCGAATCGCCGCTGGTCGAGCAACTGATTTCCGCGCGGGGGATCCGGCTGCTCAGCCTCGAGCGTGCCGAGGCGTACACGCGCCGCTTTCCCTATCTGACCAGGCTGACGCTGCCGCGAGGCGTGTTCGATTTCGTCAGCAACATCCCCGCGCAGGACGTGATCCTGGTGTCGCCCACGGCCAACCTGCTGGTGCGCGATACCTTGCACCCGGCACTGGCCTTCCTGCTGATGCGTGCCGCCAAGGAAATCCACGGCAATGCAGGTTTGCTCAACAAGATCGGTGAGTTTCCGGCGCCGCTGAATTCCGAGTTCCCGCTGACCAGCGAAGCGGAGCGCTATTACACGGCGGGACCGCCGTTTCTTCAGCGCTACCTTCCGTACTGGATTGCAGTAATGGTGGACCGGCTGTGGATCATCCTGCTGCCGGCACTGGCGCTGCTGGTGCCGGTCTCGCGGATCATTCCGCCGCTCTACCGCTGGCGCGTGCGCTCGCGCATCTATCGCTGGTATGCCCGGCTGAAGGAACTGGAACTCGAACTCGACGATGATCCCTCGCCGGAAAAGGCGAAGGAGTTTCTGGAACGGCTGGACCAGATCGAAGAAGCGGTCAACCGCGTCAATACGCCGCTGGCGTATTCCGACAACCTTTACGCATTCCGGCAAAATGTGAACCTGGTGCGCCAACGGGTCCGCGCGAAATTCGGCCTGGAAAGACGCAGCCGGGTCGCGGAACGCAGTAAAGATGAAATACTGAGCAAGGAATAATTGGTTTCGAGTTGTTCGCGAGGCAAAGATAGCGGCGACGGCGCTCAAAGGCCGTGCACTAAATATTTCATTGAAGAGGGAAAGGGTAAGACTATGCACTCGAGCACGGTATGCGGTTTGTTCCTGGCGATGATGATTGCGGCGAGCGCCGGCGCCCAGGACGGCGATCTGGCGGAAGGCAAGAAGTTGTACGACAAGCAATGCGCGGTCTGCCACGGCAATCTTGCCCAGCCTGCCACCGGCAAGCGCGAACCGACGCCGTCCGAGTGGCGATTTGCGCATGTTGAAATGCCCCGACCGAGCGGCGCCACGATCGCCGATGTCCCCACCACACCGCGGTGGAGTGCCGGAGCGGCAAACTCGCCGGCGAACGGCGGGTCCACCGCAGACCGTGTCGCAGTGGTGCCGCTGTATGGACCGCAATTGCGTGGGGTGATCGGACGGCCTGCCGGGGTTGTCGAGGGTTACCAGTATTCCGAAACTTTCCGGAAGAAGATGAACGGCGCGAAGTGGGACGAGGCATCCTTGAACAAATGGCTCACCAGTTCGCAGACCATGGTGCCGGGCACGTATATGTTTTACACACAGAAGAATCCGGATGTCCGGCGCAAGATCATCGAGTACTTGAAGGCTAATCCGTAAGAGTTCTGGGCTGACCGCCCGCAACCCCCCGGCGTCGGCCCTGCTTCGCCCCCAGCCGATTCCCGGGCCGGCGCCAGATCCGGCCCGATTTTTCAGCCCGTGGGCTGGTGTCCCTCACACCGAAGTCACTGATCCAAACGGATATCCTGCAAAGCCATCGCGCGGCTTGATTCCGGCCTGAGTGCCGCCATCTAAGGTTCACTACGGAGAACCTTGGAACCTAAATGACCTCGCGCGACCTTTCCCGCTTGATGTGGAGCGAAGCGCTTTCGCTCCTGGAGCAGGCCGACCGGCTGCACCGGCAGTTCATCCGCCCGGCTGCGTCCCAGGCGCCTGCCTGGGAGCCGCCGGTGGACATCGTCGAAACTGCTGAGGCGGTGTGCGTGCATGTGGCTCTGCCCGGCGTGGCTGTGGATTCGGTGGCCGTGCAGCTGGAGCCGTCTGCGATAACCATTTCCGCTCACCGGCCATTCCCGGTCAGCTCCTCCGCGGGGCAACAGGTAGCGCGCATCCACGCTCTGGAAATTCCATACGGGCGCTTCGAACGGCGCATCGGCCTGCCCACGCAGGCACTCACCCTGTCCGGGAGGAAGTTGCAGGACGGGTGTCTTACCCTCATCTTCAGTAAAAAGGAGTCGGCATGAATTTCTGGCCCACGATGCAGGAGTTGCTTTCGCCCGACGAAGCGGCCAAGGCCGAATCGGCACCCAGCCCCGCCGACGGCGCGACGGTATTGAAACCCCTTCCGGAAGACGCGTTGATCATCATTCCGCTGCGCAACGCGGTGTTGTTCCCCGGCATCATGTCGCCGGTTACCATTGGCCGCCCGGCCTCGGTCGCGGCGGCGCAGGAAGCGGCACGCAGCGAACGGCGCGTCGGATTTCTTTTGCAGCGCGACCCGGAAAAAAACGAACTCAAGCCTGACGATCTGCACTGGGTCGGCACGGCGGGCCAGGTGGTGCGCTACATCACCGGGACCGAGGGCGCTCACCATCTGGTGATCCAGGGGCAGTCGCGTTTCCGCGTGCTGGAATTTCTCGACGGCTGGCCCTTCATCGTGGCCCGTGTGGCGCTGGTCGAGACCGCCGAGGAATCCAGCCCCGAGTTGGAGGCGCGTTTCCTGCAACTGAAGGAGCGCGCAGTCGAGGCCATCCAGTTGCTGCCCAACGTTCCGGACGAACTCGCCGGCGTCGTGCAGGCGATGAACTCGCCCGCGTTGCTTGCCGACATGGTGGCCAACCTGCTGGACGTCAAGAACGAAGAGAAGCAGGCGGTGCTGGAAACCTTCGATCTCAAGCGGCGCCTGGACAAGGTGCTGGAGTTGCTGGGCGAACGCGTGGAGGTGCTGAGGCTTTCCAAGGAGATTGGCGACAAGACCCGCAAGGAGTTCGACGAGCGCCAGCGTGAGCACGTGCTGCGCGAACAGATGCGCCAGATCCAGAAGGAACTGGGCGAGGGCGGCGACACCGCTGCGGAAATCGAAGAACTCAAGAAGGTCATCGACGAAGCCGGCATGCCCGAGGACGTGTACAAACACGCCGTGAAGGAACTCAAGCGCCTGCAACGCATGGGCGAAGGCAGCGCAGAGGGATCGATGCTGCGCACCTATCTCGAGTGGCTGAGCGAGCTGCCCTGGAAAGCGGAGGCCGACAAGCCGATCGACATAGCCGAAGCGCGGAAGGTTCTCGACGAGGACCACTACGGCCTTGAAAAGATCAAGCGCCGCATCCTGGAAAATCTCGCGGTCAGGAAACTGAACCCCGCGGGCAAGAGCCCGATTTTGTGCTTCGTTGGCCCGCCGGGCGTGGGCAAGACCTCGCTTGGGCAGTCTATCGCGCGCGCCACCGGGCGCAAGTTCCAGCGGGTGGCACTGGGCGGCACGCACGACGAGGCGGAAATCCGCGGCCATCGGCGCACCTATATCGGCGCGCTGCCCGGCAGCATCATCCAGGCCATCCGGCGGGCAGAGTCGCGCACCGGCGTGCTGTTGCTGGACGAGATCGACAAGCTTGGCGCCGGCGGTTTTCATGGGGATCCGGCGAGCGCGCTGCTGGAGGTCCTCGATCCGGAACAGAACTCCAGGTTCCGCGATAACTATGTCGGCGTGGACTTCGACCTTTCCAAGGTGATGTTCATCGCCACCGCCAACGTGCTCGACACGATTCCGGGGCCGCTGCGGGATCGCATGGAGGTGATCCAGCTCCCGGGTTACACGGAGGAAGAGAAACTGGAGATCGCGAGGCGTTACCTGGTGAATCGCCAGCTGGAAGCTAACGGCCTCAAGCCGGCGCAAGTTACCCTCACCGATGCCGCGATCCGGGCGATTATCCGCGATTACACGCGGGAGGCCGGCGTGCGCAATCTCGAACGGGAGATGGGCGCGGTTCTGCGTTCAGTGGCGATGAGGATCGCCGAGGGAAAGGCCGAGAGCGTGGCTGTCGATGTTGCGGACTTGCACGCCATTCTGGGCCCACGCAAGTTCGAGGATGAAGTGGCGCTGCGCACCGCGCAGCCGGGCGTGGCGACGGGTTTGGCGTGGACGCCGGTGGGTGGGGACATCCTGTTCATCGAGGCGTCCAAGGTGCCTGGTACCGGCAAGCTCATTCTCACTGGGCAACTGGGCGACGTAATGAAAGAGTCTGCGCAGGCGGCGTTGACCCTGGCGAAGTTGCACAGCGGCGAATCGCTGGACAAGACGGACTTGCACGTGCACGTGCCGGCGGGCGCGACACCCAAGGACGGCCCGAGCGCCGGCGTGGCGATGTTCCTCGCGCTCGCTTCACTGCTCGCCGGTAAGCCGGTGCGTTCCGACGTGGCCATGACCGGCGAAATCTCGTTGCGCGGACTGGTGCTGCCGATCGGTGGCGTGAAAGAGAAGGTGCTGGCGGCTTTACGCGCGGGCATCAAGACCGTAATGCTGCCCAAGCGCAACCAGAAGGATCTCGAGGATGTGCCCGCGAGCGCGCGCGAGAAACTGGAATTCGTCTGGCTGGAGACCGTCGAAGACGCGTTGCGCTGCGCGACCGGCATCGAACCGGCGCAGCTCTTCAAGGGCAGCGACGAACACAGAATGCCGAGGAATGAAGGCAAGGTAGTGAATCAGCGCTGAGTGCACAGCAGAGGGCGAAAGCTCAAAGGTGAAAGCTGAAAGTGAAATGCAGAACCTTTGATTTGCCGTTGCTCTCCGCTTTTAACTTTTACCTTGTAACCTTCCCGGCAGTTTACTTTTCTTACCTTCGGCTGTTCATTCGCTAGAATGACGGGTCAGCGGCAAGGCCAGGGGGCCTTGCCTGACCTGGAGCAGCTTTTCTGCAGAACATGGCATCCGATTCCTTTCTCACCGGGCTCGGGACGGAAATCGTCGGCACGATCTTCATTGTTGCCGGAGTGATTCTCGCCAATATCGTCATTACGGCGGCATTGAGAGGCAGGGGGTGGTTGTCACGGGAGACGAAACTCCGCGCCTCCGTATTCTGGCGCAACTTCTCGTTTTTCATCGCCGTTATTGCGATGGCGTTCATCTGGCGGGCAGAGTTGCGGGCGGCCGCGCTCTCCTTCGCCGCATTGAGCGTGGCGCTGGTACTGGGCGGAAAAGAGCTGCTGACTTCGGCCCTGGGATATATCCATCGCACCACTTCGGGAAGTTTCGAATTCGGCGATGTCATCGAGATCAACGCGATCAAGGGTGAGGTCATCGACCAGACGCTGTTTTCCACCACCGTGCTGGAAATGAGCGAGGAGCATCTTTTTACCGGACGGGTGGTGCAGTTCCCCAACAGCTTCTATGTTGTGCACGCGCTGAGAAATCATTCGCGTCTGGGCAACTACCAACTGGCGCTGGTCGCGGTTCCGCTTGCCCCGGGCAGCAACGTGCAAAGCGCGAAAGAGGCGCTCATCGAATCGGCCAGGGCGGTGTGCGGAGATTTTGTCTCGCCCACGCAGAAGGCGCTGCGGGATCTCGAGGGCGAGCAGTTCATCGTGATGCCGTCGGCGGATCCGCGCGTTACGGTGCGGCTCGGCGATGCCGGAAAGGTGACGCTGTTGTTGCGCTTCCCTTGCATCGCCAATCAGCGCACCCGGATTGAACAAGACATCCTGGCCCGGTACCTGAAAGCGGTGACGAGTGACAAGTAACAAAGTGACGAGTGACAAGTGACAGGTGACGAGAAGAACCAAAGGCCACGGCATGCGCTATGAGCTGTACTACTGGCCGTCCATTCAGGGGCGCGGAGAATTTGTCCGGCTCGCCCTCGAGGAGGGTGGCGCCAACTACCTGGATGTGGCCAGGCTTTCGGGACGAGGCAAGGGCATCCCGGCGCTGATGCGTTTTCTCGAGAGCAACACGGTCGAGCGCCCGCCGTTTGCGCCGCCATTTCTGAAAGCCGGCGAACTGGTGATCGGCCAGACCGCGAACATCCTGTCATACCTCGGGCCGCGTCTCGGCCTGGTGCCGAAGGCGGAAGCGAGTCGTTTATGGGCGCACCAGTTGCAGCTCACGGTCACCGACTTCCTGGTGCAGATCCATGACACCCATCATCCGATCGCGGGCAGCCTGTACTATCGCGAGCAGAAAGCCGAGGCCCGCCGCAGCGCAAAGCATTTCATCCGGGACCGGCTGCCGAAATTCCTCGATTACTTCGAGACCGTGCTCGAACGCAATTCGTCGGGCCGGGGTTTCATGGTCGGCCGCAGCCTGAGCTACGTCGACCTGTCGATGTTCCAGCTGATCGCCGGTCTGCGCTATGCGTTCCCGCGGGCCATGGCCAAAGTGGAACGCGACATTTCAGGCCTCATTGGTCTGCACGACAAAGTCATCGCGCGTCCGCGAATTGCGGCGTATCTGGCTTCCGAGCGGCGAATCCCGTTCAACCAGAACGGCATCTTTCGGCACTATCCGGAGCTTGAAAAGCCGTGACTAACGTGACGACGTGATGAAAACCCTCTGGCAACGATGTAAACCGAAAAGCCAACCAGGTCGCTAACTGGTTTAATGTTGACGAATTGGGTTTCTCACGAGCTCCTCGTTACGACCGTCACGCCGTCACGCCGTCACGACAGTCACGATAGTCACGGCCTTTCCTACGCCAGCGCGAGAGCGTAGTTCGGCACGGGGTCGCGGAAACCCTTGAGAGTAAGCGGCGTGCATGGACGCAGCGCCGCGCGAATCTCCTCGGAGCCGAGCAGTTCGATGGTGCGTCCATCGACAAGCACATTGCCGTGTGCCGCCTCCGAGCACAGGCGGGAAGCGAGATTCACCGCCGGGCCTACCGCGGTGTACTCGAGCCGCGAGGCGGCGCCGATCACGCCGACCGTCACGAAGCCGCTGGCGGTGCCGACCCCGACGCCGAGCTGCAACTCTCCATCCGACCAGCGCGCCGTGAGCGCGACACCGCTTTCGCGTATTCGTTTGGCGAGTTCCAGCGCGCGTTGCGCGTGGTTCTCGAAACGGATCGGCGCCCCGACGAGGATCAGTACCCCGTCGCCTGCCTGGTCCTTGATGGTGCCGCCGACTTCCAGGGCGGCTGCGCCGACCGCATCGTAGTATTCGCGCAATATTCCGATGACCTTCTTCGATTCGGTGGCCGCGGAAAATGCGGTGAACCCGCGCAGATCGCAGCAGACCACAGAGAGCTCGAGCGTCTGTTCGCGCGTGGCGCTCTTCAGTCCCTGCTCCCGCACCAGTTCCGCCACCTGCGGCGCCAGGAAACGGGACAGGAACTGCGCGCGCTGACCCTGGATGACATGGAATTGAATCGCGCCGACCAGGAATATCAGCAGCCCGACAGCCGTCAGGACCGGTGCTAGCTCTACCGGCGCCACCATGCCTGAAGCCATGAACGGCGAGGCAATGGCGAACGCGACCAGGCGCAAGCGCTCAGCCACGTCCGGACGCCGGCGGAGCGTGAGCAGGCCGGCGGTGACACCCAGAATGAGGGAAAGGACGAGCGGTGTCGCAAAGAGGAAGAAACCCGGTGCGAGGCCGCTTCCGGAAAACGCCAAATTTACGAATTGCTCGGCGCGAAGACGCGGAAGGCACAGCGCCAGCACCCCGTAGAGGATGGCCAGGGCTTGCGCGATGCGCAGCAGGTTGTCGGCAAAGCGCGTGGTGAGATTGCGGGGAGGAATGGTCCGGCGCACGCGTAGTAACCATTCGAAAGCGAACAGGAACGCAAAGACCTCCGGCCACGCGAAAATGGCGCCCCATGACGGGTATTTTCCACTGCGTATCAACGGCAACTCGATCAGCGAGCTCACTACGATCGAAATGCCCACCGCGGTCAGGAAGAACGCAAGCATGCGACTGGTTGGCGACTGCCGGTCCGCCGCGATGAACGCGAGAGCCATGCCCAGTGCGAGCAGCGCGGTGATGATTTGGGGGGTGGTATCCATCTGTGACCCGGTTTATTCAGGGGCAAATGGTACCCCGGGTCGGGGGTTCGCAGGGTGTCCGGCCCTGCTATAGTTCCGCAAACGATTTCGTCTGCGGTCAATGTGGCCAAGCAACCCAACTCCAACCCGTCACGACTCGACCGCGTAGTCGCCGAAGCGCGCCGGCAGAGCAACGAGCGCGAGGCGACCTACCGCGAGCGTGCGCTCAAGTTATTTCCCTGGATCTGCGGGCGATGCGGCCGCGAGTTCTCGGGTGCTCGCCTGCGCGAGCTGACGGTCCATCACAAGGATCACAACCACGATAACAATCCCCTGGATGGCAGCAACTGGGAATTGCTGTGCATCTATTGCCATGAAAACGAGCACGCGCGCCTGCTCGATGAGGCGGCAAGAACGAGGGGTTCCGGGGAACAGCGATCAGCGGCCACCCATAACCCGTTCGCCGATCTGCAAGCCAAACTGGATGCGAAGAAGACCAAGTGAAGAAGAAAGCAGAGTTGCGGACCCAAAGTTTGGGATTTCAGTCGAATGGGCAGACGGGTGTTTGCTGGTGCGTCGCGTTGCCGCGGTTACTTTGCACCATCGTCGTCGTCCTCGGCATTGTTCTGAACCTTCAGGCGCAGGCACAACAGGAGGAACCCGCCGACACCGAGATCGAGGACGTGCCCGCGGTGCGGACGGATGTTCCGCAGTGGGTGCTCGATGGTTCGGCATTGTTGACCGAGGGAAGAGCCGAGGACGCGGCGACACTGTTCCAGCGGTTGCTCGCTGCCGAGCCGGGCAGTGCAGCGGCACGCTACTGGCTGGGTGAGGCGTACCTGGCGCTGGGACGGAAGAACCTGGCGAGGGAAGCGTTTGCCGCGTCGCTCAAAGCCGATCCCAACCACCAGTTCGCAGTGGATGCGCGCATCCGTCTGGCGGATCCATCAAGAGACGCGGTTGTGGAAATTCCCCAGGTCTTTCCGAAGGCCGGGACCGAATTCAAGGACTGTCCCAAATGTCCGGCGATGGTGGTGGTGCCGGCCGGTTCATTCGTCATGGGCTATCCGCCTGGGGACTCCGGGCGCCTGCACCAGGAAGGCCCTGTGCGTATGGTGAAGTTCGCCCAGCCTTTTGCAGTCGGCAAGTTCGAGGTGACATTCGACGAATGGGATGCCTGCACGGCAGAAAAACAGTGCGCCAAAACCGACGACAAGGGAAGGGGCAGGGGGCGCCGGCCGGCAGTGTACATATCCTGGGATCAGGCGGCCGCGTATGCCAAGTGGCTTTCCAAGAAGACCGGCAAAAAATACCGGCTGCTCACCGAGGCCGAATGGGAATATGCGGCGCGGGCCGGAGCGGAAAGCCGATATCGGTTCTGGGGCCAGGCGCCCGAGCGGGTCTGCGCTTTTGCGAACGTCTACGACAAAACCGCGAGAAAACAGGACGACAGCGGTTCCGAGACCCTGCCCTGCGATGATCGCTATGCCGAGGCGGCTCCGGTCGGTTCATTCAAGCCGAATGCTTTCGGGCTATATGACATGTTGGGCAATGTCAGCGAGTGGACCGAGGACTGCCTGCCTACCGGACTACAGTGGCGCGGCGCGCCGCTCGATGGCACCGCCAACCTGAAAGGCGATTGCTCGCAGCGGGCATATCGCGGCGGCTCGTGGTTCGAAAACGAGAAGTACTACATGCGCACACCGGACCGCTACAAGTACGTAGGCGCTCACGACAGCGACCTGGGCTTTCGGGTTGCCAGAACGTTGCCCTAAGAAGGAGGAGTGAGGGACAAGGGGCGAGGGACGAGGAAAGCAAGGACTCGGGACGCAGGATTCCTTTCTATACCCCCTCGAAGGGTACTCGGGACTCAGTAAGGCACCGAAGACCCGGGTTGCCGATTTCCCGCCGGCACGCATATACTGGTCCGGACACGGCAGAACGGTCCGCAGAATAGAGAATAGCCGTGACGACAATCAAATCATCCAAAAAGGAGATCAGAGCCATGAAGAAATTCGTATTGGGGGCGTTGTGCGCCTTGTGCATCGTGAGCTTGCCGGCTGCTGCTCAAGGCACGCTGAACTCTTATCAAACCGTCGATATCAAGGCCCCGATCTGGACGGTCTGGGACGCGGTCAAGGATTTCGACGGCCTGCATACCTGGCACCCGATGTTCTCGGACGACGAGCTCAAGTCCGGTGCCAATGAAGAGATCGGCGCGGTGCGGACCATGACGGTAAGGGATGGACCGAGCTTCGACGAAGAGCTCCTGTCGTTCGATCCGGTGGACCGGAAGTTCAGCTACCGGGTCATCGATCCGGCCCCGCTGCCGATTTCCGATTACGTCTCCACGTTCCAGGTTGTGGAGGGCAAACGCGGCTACACCACCATACTCTGGCGGAGTTCATATAAGAACAATTCCGACGGCAAGATGAAGGACGAAGAAGTCATCAGCTTCATCGACGGCGCATACCGGGCCGGTCTGGACCATTTGAAATCCACGCTCGAAGCGCGATAAGTTTCACGGCCCGTCGCGCGATACGCGACGGGCGTATTTTCCCGCAGTGGACCTGCGATTCTTCCCTAGGAAATAAAAAGCTCCGGATTGACCGCCGCGCCGTTCAGGTAGACGCTGAAATGCAGGTGCGGCCCGGTCACCCGCCCGCTGGCGCCGACCGCTGCGATGCGCTTGCCCGCAGGAACCCGCTCGCCGGCATTTGCGTCGATGGCGCTGAGGTGCGCATAGAGCGTAAGGAAACCCCGACCATGATCGAGGATCAGCGTCCATCCTGAAAAAAAGTATTCGCCGGCGTCGAGTACATTGCCGGCAGCCGCGGCGATGACCGGGGCACCCTCGGGCGCGGCGATGTCCATTCCATTGTGAGGACTGCGTGGCTGGCCGTTGAAGAAACGGCGCTTGCCGAACGAATCGGAACGCGGTCCCTCGCACGGTTGCAGCAATACCAGTGAATCCGGTGCCGATTCGCTGAAATTCCTCAGCACACTGCGAAGGTGCGCGCGTTCCTGTTCGTGCCGGGTCAGATCCTTCGGCGAGAGCTCCACCTGCCCCGGTTTTACGTTCAGATGCTGGGACGCATAGCGCTTTCGTCCGATCTCCACCGGGATGGTTTCGGGTTGGCGCTCCGCGCGTTCGACGATCAGCGGCAGCGTCACTCCTGCCTGCGCGTCGAGCGGAATGCCCACCACAGCGTACCAGCCGGAAGCATCTCCGGTGATCAGTACCCGTTCGCCCTTGAAGCGCGCGATTGGCGGCAAAGACTCGGGGCCAAGATGAACCACTGCAACCCCGCCCGGAACGCTGGCGGGCCGCGGGAGGCCGTCGGCAACGGCGCGGCCTGGACATATGGACGAGGCAGCGGCAGCGGCGAGAAGGGTCAGGAGCTTGCGACGGTCCACTCTGAATCGCGCATGAAAATAGGCTTGGCTATTGTAACTTCACATGCGCGCCGATGCCGGGGCGTTCGCGGTGCCCCGCCCTGGATTGACTGCAATAGATGGCGGCGTTACGCCATTGCGGGAATTCGTCAGGGCCGGGCGTGTACTCGCTGCACTGAGCTGCATGAGCAGGACCACGCGGCGAAAGCAGGAAGAAAAATGCCCTGCTCCAAACGGCCGACTCGGTAAGGGAGGTAACCGAGGGGCGGGAGCAGGGCGCGATGAAGTCTGCCGCGCGTCAGACTCTGCGGCCGGTGTTGCGTACCTTCTTGATGAGTTCGGTCATGCGATTGGCTACGATGCTTGCAAAGGCGTCCGATCCGAATGGATCGATCTCCTCCAGGCAACGGAACGGAAAGCTTGTTTCCGTCACCCACAACGAACCATCCGCCGTCGAGATTGTTAGTGCGTGCGGCTCGTTCGGGCTCGAAAATCCTTTCGCGCGAATATGAACCCGATACTTTTGAGGACGCAGATTGTGTCTGATGAGAACGTCATAGGCACGCTGCACTGCTGCATCTACTTTTCTGTAGTACTCCTCCTGCGCGCTTGCGGTCATTTCGTGATCCTCCACTGCGTTTACGTCTACATCCCTCACTTCCTTTTTAGTACGGATCACACAGCGGTGCAAGAGGAAAAATGTTTTTTTAGTGTCGCATTCTGGAGACGCCGTCGCTCATTGACGACAGATGATGCAACCGCGCGTGAACAGAGGGGAAAGGTAAAAGCTGAAAGGTGAAAGGTAAAAGCTAAAAGGTAGAGTAGAGGTAAAGGAAAAACAAAAATCGACAATGTTTTTTTGGGATCCTGATTTTTGTTTTTAACTTTCGACTTTCAGCTTTGACCTTTCGACTCTAATTTTCTGCGGGATAATCGGTACACGTACCGCCGCCGCGGCGCAGCGGCGGCACGCAGGAACACACTGGCCGTAACCGTTGCGAGATGGCTACTGCACTTTCAGAGTGGCTTCGTTGAGCGTGTTGCCGGCTGCATCCGTGACGGTGACTGTCCAGTCGCCCGGAAGGTGCAGTGTCTTGGTGGCCCACGTGCGCCAGGGGCTGCCGCCTATGCGCAGGTCGACAGGATATTCCTGGCCGTCCACCTTCCAGACCACTTTCAGCGTTTCACCGGCGCCGCCCTCGACGCGCAGCCAGAGATACGCTTTTTCGCCGAGCGCAAAGTTGGTGGTCTCGTCGGTGATTTGGCGATCGACCACGTTCTTGCCGAGCTTGGCGTCGGTCACCAGGTTTTGCGCAAACGCCAGCGCAGGCACCAACAGTGCGAGCATTGCGAAACCAGCGAGAAGTCTCTTCATTGCGGTTCTCCTGTTCCAGTTTGGGTGTCGCCGCCGGGCGACACCCGGCGGCCGTTCATGACGACGGCAAATGATACTTCGATATCGGTCATTTCGCGCGGTACATCGGTCATTTACGATGAGAACTGACCCGGCGGGCAAACCACAAAGCGAGGGCGAGCAAACCGAAAGCGGCCAGCATGAATGCCCAACGGTAGCCCACAGCGCTGATCAACAGTCCGTAAGCCGCCACGCCGCTTGCCTGACCCATGAACAGGCTGAATGCGAAAACTGCGATCGCCGTCCCACGGGCCTGTGGCGCCATTTCGGTGGCCTTGGTCTGCAGCGTGTTGTGAAACATGTAGAAGCCGAATCCCGAGGCGATGAAAATGGGAACCGACGCGAGCCACCCCGGAAGCAGTGCGAGAACGAGAAAGCAGACAAACAGGATGAGACCCCCCGTCTGCACGAACCCTTTTTCTTGCAACCGCGCCAGCAGGCGGCGCACCAGCAGGCTGTAGATAACTCCGCCCAGTCCGAAGCCGGCCAGCAGTGCTCCGATGACCAGATAGGAAAGATCGAAACGTTCTTTGAGATACGCGCCGCCGTAGGCAAAGGCGCCGTAAAACAGGCTGCCTTCGAGGAACACGGTCAGCATTACAGTGCGCACCCAGCGGTCGCGCAGCACATCGGAGTAGGCGCGAAGCACACCGGTCGGTATTCGCGCCGGCATCGGTGCGCGGCGTGCTTTGCGGTCTTCCGAGAACAGCACGAGGCCCACAGCCAGAAACACGGCAGCCAGCGCGTAGAACACTTCCCGCCAACTCACGAATTCCGCGAGCGCTCCGCCGAATGCGGGACCCAGAATCTGCCCGAGCAGAACGAATCCGAGAAAACGACCCAGCGTGGCCTGGCGCTTTTCATAAGGTGTGTTATCGCCGATCCAGGCGAGCGACAACGGCACTATGGCGGCGGCGCCGATGCCGGTGGCAAATCGCAGCAAGGTAAGCGCGTGCAGTGAGGGCGCGAAGGCGCAGCCCAGCGAAGCCGCGGCGGCGATCAGCACCGCGCCGCCGACTGTCCTGAGCTTGCCGACACGGTCGCCGAGCGGACCGTGAACGATCTGAAACAAACCGTAAGCGAGCGTGAACGCAGTCACCACCACCGAAGCGGTTGTCACCGGAACAAGGAAATCTGCGGCGACGGTTGGCAGCAGTGCGTCGAACAGCCGCAGGTTGGCGCCGGAGACGAATGCGGCGGCGGCGAGTGCGAAAAAGGCGGAGTTCATGTCGAGTGCGAGATGACGATTCTGCCCGGGAATGCCGGCGGAATCGAGGTGTTTCGCAGGCTACAGCGTGTGCGGCGCGATCACGCTGCCCGTTTCAGATAATCTCCGCGGGTTGATCAGCGCGGCTCAGGACAAAAAAAGAGGGCCGTGAAGGCCCTCGAAATACCTGCAAGGAGACAGCGGATGCGAAGAATGAGCAGGAGGCGGTTACAAGTGACCGCGGTCGCTCCAGTTGCGTCCATAGATGTTGCGCGCATCGCCGGCCGCGCCATGCAGTTCGCGGCGCGCCGCGGCCAAAGCGGCTGCGCCTTTCGGACGAACCGTTTCGATTGCCCTGCCAACAAAGTTCAGAAAATCTTTCATGATCGACCTCCATATCGTTCGATGCCGGCGCAACTGCGCCGCATACCCGCCCAATGTAGAGATGGAAGCGCCTTTAGAGAAGGCTCGGCACCGGCATAGCATCTATGCTTTCCGCGCATCGCTGCCGGCGGGGTTAGAATGCTGTCGCCTAAAGGGAGCGCCGGCGGCATATGCCGGGCGGAGTACCTACAAAATCGGGGAGGGGAGCATGAACACACAGCAAACGGCGGGCCGATCGACCAGCCCGATCGGCAAGTGGCTGGCGCTCATAGGTCTGGTCCTGGCTCTGGCATGCGCGGCGGGAGCGGTGCTGTCGGGAATCGGCTACCGGATGGATTTGTGGCATTTCCGTACCGGCTTCACGATCATCCGCTGGGCTTTCTTCGGCGCGCTCGCAGCGGTGTTGCTGTCGGTGATCGGCCTGATCCTGGCCAAGGGCCGGCCGCGGGCAATCCTGTTGGCCGCACTTCTCGGAATCGTGATCGGCGCAGGCACGGCTTATGTTCCGTGGAGCTGGAAGCAGACGCTGGACGCGCACCCGTACATCCATGACATCACCACCGACGTCAGGAATCCGCCGAAGTTCGTTGCAGTGGTGGCCCTGCGCAAGCAGGGCGATCACACGGTCGAATACGACGGGCCGGAGGTGGCCGAGCAGCAGCGTCAGGCTTATCCCGACATCGTCACGCTGATCATTCCGGCGGAGAAGGGCAAGGTGTTCCCGGCCGCCGAAGCAGCGCTGCGTGCGATGAAGCTGCACGTAGTCGAGGCGAACGCCGCCGAAGGGCGAATCGAGGCGACGCAAACCAGCATGCTCTATGGTTTTACCGACGACGTGGTGGTGCGGATCGTCAGCGACGGCGCCGGCACCAAGGTGGACGTGCGCTCCAAGTCGAGGGTCGGGCGTAGCGATCTAGGTCAGAATGCAAAGCGCATTCGCGCATTTATGCGGGAGCTGCATTCCCAACTGGGATGAGATAAACGTTTTCTTCGGCGGCGACCGGCCCGGGGTCAGGAATCCCGGATTCAGAAAACCATCGGCTTGCTGTCCTGCAGGGTAAGCCACCCGCGGGCGATGCGGTAGATCACCCAGATTCCCGCGCCGACGAAGATCACCCATGCGATGGGAATGCCGAGGATCGTGAGAAACAGCACGAGCCCGATCAGTATCCACATGAACGCGAACCAGAAAGTACGGATCTGCCAGCGGAAATGGGATTCGAGGAACGTGCCGCGCGCGTTTGCCTGATTCACATAGTTGATGATCACGGCGATGATCGACGGGATGCCGAAAACGAACGCGCCCACGACGGTTATCGCACTGGTCAGCCCGATCAGTATGCCCAACGCATGCAAGCCGTAGATGATGTGGGTTGTGGTCACGAGCGACGGCGACGGAGACTTGGCGAACGCGCCGGCGTTTCCCGCAATCACCTCGGTTTCTGCCATGGCATCAGGCTCCTCAGTGGGATGCGGGGATCAGGTGGCCGCCCGCGCGGTCTCGAGCCGGCGCGTGCGACGGTTGGTGCGCCACACGCGGGCATTCTCCAGATACAGGTAAATCACCGGTGTGATGTACAACGTCAGGATCTGCGAGACCAGCAATCCGCCAACCACGGCGAGCCCCAACGGCTGGCGCGCGTCAGAGCCGGCGCCGATTGCCAGTGCAATAGGCAGTGTTCCCATCAGCGCCGCCATCGTGGTCATCATGATCGGCCGGAAGCGGATTACGCAGGCATCGAAAATCGCCTGTGCCGGTGGCTTGCCTTCGTTGCGCTGTGCTTCGATGGCGAAGTCGATCATCATGATCGCGTTCTTCTTGACGATGCCGATCAGCATGATCAGCCCGACGAAGCCGTACATGTCGAGGTCCATCTTGAAGAGCAGCAGAGTGACCAACGCGCCGAACCCTGCCGTGGGCAATCCCGAGAGAATCGTCACGGGGTGGATATAGCTCTCGTAGAGGATGCCCAATATCAGATAGATCACGAAAACAGACATCAGCAGCAGCAGTCCCATCCCGGTCAGCGACGACTGGAAGGCCTGCGCGGCGCCCTGAAAGTTGCCGACCACCGTGGGCGGGATGCGCAGTTCCGCGACCACCGCATTCACCTGGGATATCGCCTGGGATAGCGAAACGCCCGGCTTGAGGTTGAAGGAAATGGTGACCGCCGGCAGCTGCCCCTGATGGCTGATGGTCAGCGGGCTGACGCCAGGGACGATTTTCGCCACCGCGGCCAGCGGTACCAGCGCTGCGGAACTCGAGCGCACATAGAGCAGGGACAGCGCCTCCGGACTGGCCTGGTATTGCGGCGCCAGCTCGAGGATCACCCAGTAGTCGTTGCTCGGTGTAAAGATGGTGGAGACCTGGCGCGAACCATAGGCGCTGTAAAGCGCATCCTCGATCTGCTCCGCTGTGACCCCGAGCGTGGACGCCTTGTCGCGGTCGATTTCGACCTTTACGGTGGGATTGGTGATTTGCAGGTCACTGTTGACGTCCTGGAAATCGGGCAGCGAGCGCAGCTTGTCTTCGAGTATCGGCACCCAGTGATACAACTCCGCGGTGTCGGCGTCCTGAAGCGTGTACTGGAACTCGCTCTTGGTGAGCTTTCCGCCGATGCGGATCAGCGGCAGGTTCTGCAAGTAAACCTTCATTCCGGGAATGGCAGTGAGTTTCGGCCGCAATTTCTGGATGATCTGGTCGGCCGGAAGGCGGTCCTTGTAGGGCTTCAGGCGCACGAAAATGCGTCCCAGATTCAGGGTCTGGCTCGAACCGGAGGACGACGGCCCCATGAAAGCCATGACCGCCTCGACGTTCGGATCGGCGCGAATGATGTTGGCCGCCAGGCGATGCTTCTCCGCCATCGAGTCAAAGGAAATGTCCTGGGCGCCCTCGGTGAATGCCAGCAACTGCCCGGTATCGGCGCTGGGCAGGAACCCCTTGGGAATGGTAACGAACAGGTACCCTGTGACCGCGAATACCCCCACGAACACCGCAATAACGAGGCGATGGCGGGCCATCGTCCACCCGAGGGTGACCCGGTAGAAATCCCGCGTGGCGTCGAACGCGCGCTCGCTCCAGCGGTACAAGCGTCCATGCGCCTCTTTCTTCACGGGGCGCAGCCAGCGGCTGCACAGCATCGGCGTGAGCGACAGCGACACGAAGCCCGACACCAGCACTGCGGCCATGATGGTCACCGAAAATTCGTGCAGCAGCCTGCCGAGTACCCCGCCCATGAACAGAACCGGAATGAACACCGCGGCCAGGGACAGCGTCATGGATACGATCGTGAATCCGACCTCGCGGGCGCCGTCCAGGGTAGCCTGCATCGGCGTCTTGCCCATTTCGAGGTGGCGGTTGATGTTCTCCAGCATCACGATGGCGTCGTCAACCACGAAGCCCACGCACAATGTCAGGGCCATGAGTGAAAGATTGTCCAGGCTGAATCCCATCATGTACATCACCGAGAAGGTGCCGACGATCGACATCGGCAGCGACAGGCTGGGAATCAGCGTGGCGGAGAGATTGCGCAGGAACAGGAAAATCACCAGCACCACCAGCGCCAGCGCCAGCAGCAGCGTGAACTGCACGTCGTGCACCGATTCACGGATGGAGATGGATCGGTCGTAGAGGACTTCTATGTTGATGCCGGGCGGCACCTGCGCGCGGAAGGTGGGCAGCAATTTCTTGATTGCATCCACTACCTCGATAGTGTTGGTTCCGGGCTGGCGCAGGATCGACAGCAGAATGCTCCGCTCATCGTCGTACCAGGCCGCGAGTTTGTCGTTCTCCACCCCGTCCACCACGTGCCCGAGCTCGCCGAGGCGCACCGGGGCGCCGTTGCGGTAGGCGACCACGATCGGGCGGAATGAGCCGGCGTTGGCGAGCTGGCCGTTGGTTTCGACGGTGTAGGCGCGATGCTGCCCGAACAATGTGCCGGTCGGAAGATTGGAATTCTGCCGGCTGATCGCCGCCGCGACCTCGTCGATGCCGATGCCGCGTGCCGCCAGCGCCTTCGGGTCGAGCTGTACGCGCACGGCGTACTTCTGCGATCCCACCACTTGTACCTGGGCCACGCCGGTGGTGGTGGAAATGCGCTGGGCCAGAAGCGTCTGTGCGTACTCGTCGACGGTGGAAAGCGGCAGGGTCGACGAGGTGAGCGCAAGATAGAAGATCGGCGAGTCCGCGGGATTGACCTTGCGGAACGACGGCGGTGCGCTCATTTCCTTCGGCAACTGGTTCAAGGCGCGCGAAATCGCCGCCTGCACGTCCTGCGCGGCGGCGTCGATGTCGCGATCGAGAGTGAATTGAAGCGTGATACGGGTGTTGCCCTGCGCACTCAGTGAATCCATCGAGTCCAGCCCCGCGATGGTGGAGAACTGCTTCTCCAGCGGCGTGGCTACCGACGAAGCCATGGTCTCCGGATTGGCGCCCGGCAGGGCAGCGGTCACTGCGATGGTGGGGAAGTCCACGTTCGGCAAGTCGGCCACCGGCAGCAGACGATAGCTGAATACGCCGAAGATCAGGATGCCGATCATGATCAGACCAGTCATGACCGGGCGGCGCACGAACACTTCGGCGACGTTCACGACGGTTTTTCCGCGCTCTTGATGCTGACCCTGGAGCCGGGCAGCAGCCGCGATGCACCGTCGATGACCACGGTTTCGCCGGCTTTGAGCCCTGATTCGATCACCGCCTCTTCACCGTCGGTTCGGCGCACGGCGATCGGGCGCATTTCGGCGCTGGAATCCTCCTTCACCACGTATGCGTACGGGCCCTTGGGCCCGGTCTGCACCGCCTGAGCGGGTACCACCAGCGCGTTCGCCTCGTCGCGCAGGGTGATCCAGGTGTCCACATACTGGCCAGGCCAGAGCTGCTTGTCCTGATTGGCGAACAGCCCGCGCAGGCGGATGGTGCCGGTGGTGGCGTCCACGGTATTGTCGGCGAAGGCGAGCTGGCCGGGAACCATCACGCCCTTTTCGATTTCCGCCTCGATGCGCATCGGTGTCTTGGTCTTGTTTGCGCGGATCTCCGCGAGATGCTGCTCAGGTACCGCGAAGCTGACATAGATCGGCGAAATCTGGTTGATGACCACCAGTGCATTGGTATCGTTGGCCTTCACCAGGTTGCCCTCGGTCAGCAGCACCTTGCCGGCGCGCCCGCTGATCGGCGAGCGGATGGTGGTGTATGCGAGGTTCACGCGTGCGGACTCGACCGCAGCGGAAGTGGCGTTCACGCTCGCCTCGGCGGCATGAAAATTCGATGCCACCTGCGCATAACCTTCCTTGGAGACGAAGTTCTGCGCCAGCAACTCCTGGTAGCGGGTCTCCTGTCCGCGCAGATACTCGAGCTGTGCCTGGCTTTGCGCAAGGGTCGCCCGCGCCTGCGCGAGCTGCGATTCGTAGGGCTTGGGGTCGAGCTGGAACAGCAGGTCGCCCTTGGCCACGTCCTGGCCGTCGCGCACATACGCCCTGAAGATCTGACCATCCAAGCGCGCCTTCACGGCTACCGTGGCGACGGTTTCGACGTTGCCGATGGCATGCAGCCGCAGCGGCATGCGTTTCTCCACCGCCTGCGCGACCAGAACCGGGATTGCGGGCGGCGACTTCTTCGCCTCGGCCTGCGCATTGTTCTTGTCGGAACAGCCGGCGAAGGCCCCGGCGAGCACTGCCGCCAACGCGCACCAGAGCGCACGTGTCTGGAAGGAACAGGGTTTCAGGAGCGGGCGAGTGGTCATCACAGTTCCGGATCGCACGAGTCGCGCAGTGGACCGGATCCTCTCGAGGGGTCCGCCGTTGCCCGACGATGGCGCTATTTTGCGCCTATTGATAACGCAGTGCATCGATGGGTTTCAGATAGGCGGCCTTGCGCGCCGGGTACAGGCCGAAAAATATACCGACCGCGGCGGCGACGGCAAAAGCCAGAATGATGGAGCCAGAAGTCACCGCTACCGTGGTCTGCGCCAGGCGCTCGGCGAAAAAGGCGCCGCCGACACCGAGCGCGACGCCAACGCAGCAGCCGATCACCGAAATGATTATGGCTTCCAGAAGGAACTGCAGCAGGATATCCCGGCGGCGCGCGCCGATCGCCATGCGGATGCCGATCTCCCGGGTGCGTTCGGTAACGGATACCAGCATGATGTTCATGATACCGATGCCCCCGACCAGCAGCGATACCGAAGCGATCGCGCCCAGCATCAGCGACATCACTTTGGTCGTCGAGGCCGCGGCATTGGCCACCGCCGTCAGGTTGCGCACCGTGAAGTCATTTTCGGCATCGACATTGAGACGATGGCGCGCGCGCAGGAGTTCCGTGATGTCGCGTTCGACCTGGTCCATGACATCTCCCGAGCGCGCCTGCACCATCATGAAGCGCACGCTGCCCACGAACTGGGAGCCGAACAACTTGCGCTGCGCCGTAGTGACCGGCACCAGTATGGTGTCATCCTGGTCGCGCCCGTCCAGGCTCTGGCCTTTGCGCGCCAGCGCGCCTACCACGAGATAGGGACTGTTCCTGATGCGAATGGTTTTTCCCACCGGATCTTCTTCGCCGAACAGGTAGTCGGCCACAGTGCCGCCCAGCAGGGCCACGCGGTTCGCAGAGCGCATGTCATAGTCTGTGAACGCCTCTCCCGCGGCGAGCGGCCATTCGCGCACCTGCAGATAGTTCGGCGACGTGCCGTAGACCTGAGTGGTCCAGGTGCTGGCGCCGTAGATGACCTCCGAATTGCCCGGCTGTACCGGCGCCACCGCGCCAACGCCGGGCAATTCCGCGACCGCGTCGGCGTCCAGCAGCGTCAGGGTCGGCGTGCTGCCCGAACCCATCCGCAGTCCACCGCTCGCGGAACCGCCGGACAGAACGATGAACAGGTTGCTGCCCATCGAGGCGATGGTCTGGTTCACCAGCTTTTGCGCGCCCTGGCCGACGGCGAGCATTGCTACGACGGCCGCCACCCCGATCACCATGCCGAGCATGGTGAGGAAGGTGCGCAGCCGGTTGGCGCCCATCGCCGACCAGGCTTCGGCAAGCATGGACAGGATCATGCGGGCACTCCGGATTCGCTCGCGGCCACGGCGCCGTCGTGCTCCACCACGCCGTCGCGAAAGCGGACCAGCCGGCTCGCACAGGCCGCGACGTCCTCGTCGTGCGTGACCAGCACCACGGTGAGGCCTTCTTCGCGGTTCAGCTGCGTGAACAGATTCATGATCTCGGCGCCGGTATGCGTGTCCAGGTTGCCCGTGGGTTCGTCGGCCAGCAGCAAACGCGGCCTGGTGGACAGCGCCCGGGCAATCGCCACCCGCTGTTGCTGCCCGCCTGAAATCTGGTTGGGAAAGGACTGCACATGTCCCGCGAGGCCGATGCGCTCGAGCAGCGATATCGCGCGGGCGTTGCGTTCATTGCGCGGCATGCCGGCGTAGACCAGGGGCAGCGCAACGTTGTCCGTGAGCCGGGCGCGCGGCAGCAGATTGAATCCCTGGAACACGAAACCGATGGTGACGTTGCGCAGCCTGGCGAGCCGGTCGCTGTCGAGGTTGCCGGTATCGGCCCCGTCGAGAAAATACCTGCCACTGGTCGGCTGGTCGAGGCAGCCGAGAATGTTCATGAAGGTGGACTTGCCGGATCCCGATGGGCCCATGATGGCGACGAATTCGCCGGGCTCGATCACGAGATTGACGTCATGGAGCACCGGGAAAGTGCCGGCCTCGGTCTCGTAGCTCTTGTGAAGGTGCTCGATGCGCACCACCGGGTTGGCCATCAGAACAGCCTCGTGCGCGGACCGGTGGGGGCGGGTTGCGGACGAGCCGTTGCGGTCAGATCCTCGACCACGACCTTGTCGCCTTCGCGCAGGTCACCGCCGGTGATCTCGGTGGCGCGGCCGTTGCTGATGCCGGTCTGCACGGTGACGGCTTCGACCTTCCCGCCGCGCAGCACATGGACCTGGGAGCCTGCGGCGCGCTTGCGCGGGCCCGCTGCGAGCGCGGTGGGCATGCGCGAACTCTCGGTCGCCACACCGGGGCGGAAACGCAGCGCTGCGCTCGGGACTAACAGCACGTCGGTCTTGGTCTGGGTGATGATGGTGATATAGGCGGTCATCCCCGGAAGCAGGATCTCTTCCGGGTTGTCGACCGATACCACCACGTTGTAGGTCACGACGTTGCTGGTGATGGTCGGATTCAGACGGATCTGCTTGACCTTGCCCTTGAACTCGCGGTCGGGGAAGGCGTCCACGCGGAAATCGACCTCCTGATCGATGCGAATGGCGCCGACGTCGGCTTCCGCCACGGACGAATTGATCTGCATCTGCTTGAGGTCCTGCGCGATCTTGAACAGGACCGGAGCCTGAAGGCTGGCCGCGACCGTCTGCCCGACATCGACCTGGCGATCCACCACCACGCCGGAAACCGGCGAACGGATCACGGTGTAGCGCAGGTTGGCCCGATCGCGACTGTGCTGGGCCTCATACACCTGCACCTGCGCCTGCGCCGCCTCGCGCGCCTGCACCGCCTGGTCCATCTCCTGCCTGGATATGTATTCCTGCGCAAACAATTGTTGAAACCGTTCTTCGTTAGCTCGCGCCAGCTTGAGCGAAGCGCGCGCGCTGGCGAGGTTGGCCAGCGTCTGCTGTTCGGTCGCAATGAGCAGCGCCGGATCGAGTTCGGCGAGAATCTGGCCTTCCTTGACGCGCTGGTTGAAGTCCGCATACAGCTTGGTTACGCGCGCGGAAATCTGCGAGCCGACGGTGACCAGCACAACGGGATTGAGCGTGCCGTTGGCGGAAACACTCTGCAGCAGCGTGCCGCGCTCGACCGATCTGGTGCGATAGCGCTGTTCGGCCGGCGTTTCGGAATTGTTCTTCCATAGCCAGATCGCGGCGCCTGCGCTAGCGAGCAGCAATAGCACCACGACCAATTTGACCCATAGCGGCAGATTCGGCGTTTTCATTTTCCGGGTGCTGAACGAGAGGTGTCGATCACCACGGTGTCGGCGTTGCCCGGTAGCGCGGCCAGGTCGAGAGTACCCAGCGCGTTCGCCAGTGCGGCCTTGGCCAGATGCCAGTTGTAGCGTGCCTGAATCGCCTGGAAGCGGGCACTGGCCGCCGCAGACTGCGCATTGAGCAGATCGATCAACGTGCCGGCACCGGCCTTGTAGCGTCCGCGCGCGACATTCTCGGATTCCAGCGCGCTTTGCAGCAGGTCCTCGGCATTGACCAGCGCGGTGCGCTCGGTGGCCAGCGCCTGGTAGGCGCGCCACACATCCAGAGAAACCTGGTTGCGCAATTGGTCGCGGTCGGCCTCGCGCGCTTCGACCTGGATTTCGGCCGAGCGCACGTCGTAGGTGTTGCGGTATCCGGTGAACAGCGGGATGCTCACCCTGATTCCGACAGCGCCGCTGCTGGCCAGGCTCGCCGAGTTCGAATCGGCCAACCCGGTGGAGCCGGTGAGCGATACGGTGGGCCTGCCCGCCGCTTGCGCCGCGCGTACTTGCGCGCGCGCCGCCTGGACCTTGGCTTCGGCGGCGGCCAGGTCGGGGCGCAGGCTGCGCGCATAGTCCACCAGTTCGCGAACGCGCGCATCGGTGGTCGGATCGGGCGCCTGGATGCGCGGCGGCGCGAGCTCGACTTCGGCATCGGCGTCCAGGCCGATGGCGTTGGCCAGCACGCCTGCGGCAGTGCGGCGCTCGCCTTCGGCGCGCGTGCGTATCAGCACGGCCTGCGAGTAGGCGGTTTTTGCCTGCAGGCGATCGGCGGGCGTACCGGTGCCGACGCGGTAGCGGCTCTCCGCGGCTTTCAGGCTTTCCTCGCTGGCTTTCTCGGCTTCCAGCGCGGCATCGACATTGGCGCCGGCGGCGAACAATTGATAGTAGGACTGGATGGCGA
>Ga0134123_10000335_pt1 | contig 32410 bp, 31 predicted proteins | sample KB303_FD_96460 | JGI IMG/M metagenome (GOLD analysis project Ga0134123, IMG submission 96460) | Terrestrial soil microbial communities without Nitrogen fertilizer from Kellogg Biological Station, Michigan, USA - KB3-0-3 | ecosystem: Environmental > Terrestrial > Soil > Unclassified ...
CTTTGGTCTTCAGGCGCATCTCGATGTCGAAGGGCACCGCGCGCTGGAGGTGTTCCCTGAAGGCCTGCTCGGCGGGCTGCTTGTCATCGGGATGCATGCGCGTCATGAGAGCGGAAAAGCTGCCTTCCATCTCATTGTCCGAAAGCCCGAGCAGTTGCTTGAAGCGAGGCGAGTAGTACACCTCGCCGGTAAGGATGTTCCAGTCCCACAGGCCGTCGTTGCTGCCGGTGACGGCCACATTGAAGCGCTCCTGGCTGAGCTTGAGAGCCTCTTCGGCCTCCTCGCCGCGCCTGACCATTCGCTGCGAAAGCCAGATGCCCACCGGGATCAGGATTCCGGCGGCAGCGAGGTTCACGAGCAGCAGGATGTATTTGGTTTTCCGGCTGGCGTCCCCGAGCGCGCGGGTGAACCGCGCGGTCAGGGGAGTAAGTTCGGTATCGATTTTCAGCAGGCGGCCGTGAAACGCGCGCATCCTCGCGGGGTCGGTGTCGCCGGACAGGATCGACGCATTGAGTTCTTCTGCCGCAACCGCCAGTTCTCCGATCAGCCGGTCACCCTCGGTCCAGAGATCGATCACCTCCGCCATGAACTCGATATTGCGGAAGCGGCGGAAAAGCATGATCACCCCGGGAATGTCATTGGGGTAGTTTTCCCCCTGCACGAAACCCTGCCAGACGGTCGCGTAGTCGGGGTCCGGTTTCTCCAGCTCCAGCCGGGCAATCTTGTCGCCCTGAGTCACGCCGATACCTTTGCGGTACTTGCGGAAGTCGACCTCGGAGCGCGTTTCCGTGTAGCGGAGCAGATAGAAAATCGCTTCCTTCTGCCCCTTGGACCAGAGGCTTTCCCCTTCGGCCAGTGCACGGGTGGCCATGAGGATGTTCATGCTCTCGGTGGAGAGCCATACCAGGATCACGACGATGACCAGAAAAGGCCAGACGATCAGCAGCGTCCGCTTGCTGATCGGCAAGAATCTGACGACATTCCCCAGCGTTGCCATATCTCCCGTTAACCGCGTTTTGGCCGCTATAGGTGGCCGGCGGGCCTGCTCCATCTCTGGATAGGTGCCGGCTTTCTGCGCGGCGTCTTGGCTGCGCCGCTAGTTCCACTTATTAAGGGATGATACGAAAATTCGGACGATCTTCTAAATAAATAAAAGCCTTATATTAATAAGCGAAAGTGCTTTATGAATTGTTCCACGCGGCAGAACCGGAGGTACGCGGTAAGAGACAACAAGCCTGCGGTGTGTTGTCCCTTTTACCTTTCACCTTTTAACTGCCCTTACGGACATTGGCCTCCCTTTGTTATACCGTGCTCACGAACGTCAGCTCTAGTTGAGGCGTCGGTCTTGCCGGTCGGGCATAACTGTTGGAGGTGCGCGTGAAGCTTAACCATCGGGGCGGGGTGCGAACCATCCGTATTGTTCTGGCGCTTTGCGCGTCCGTACTGCTGTCTGCAACTGCGGGCGCTGCAGAGCCCATCAAGATCGGAGTCGTCAGCACGTTGACCGGACCGTACGCGGAATGGGGCACCTTCCAGGTGAACGGTTTGCAACTGGCACTGGAAGATATCAAGAAGGCCGGCGGCATACTTGGGCGCCAGGTCGAGCTGCGAATCGAAGACAACGCCAGCACCAATCCCGGTACCGTTCTCGCCTTTACCAAACTCTTCACCGATCCCGCGATCAAGGGGATCGTGGGGCCGATTGCGAGCACACAGATCCAGGCGGCCTCGCCGGCGATCGCGAAATCCGGCGTTCCCACCATGATCGGTGGCACCGACCCCAGCCTCACCCGCATCAACAACAAGTGGGTGTTCCGTTGCCGGCCAAACGACCTGTACTCGTCCAAGGTCATTGCAGACTTCGGCATCAATACCCTGAAGCTCAAGAAGTGGGCGATCGTCCATGCCACCGATGCTTTCGGCCAGGGCGGCGCTAAGGCGCTCACCGAAGCTCTGCAAGCGCTGGGAGTGACTCCCTTGCTCGTTCAGGGGTATACCAGCAACTCGCAGGACTTCGCCCCGGTCGTACTTGCCATCAAGAAATCCGGTGCCGAGGTGCTTGGTACCTATATGACGGTTCCGGTCGATCAGGCAATCTTTGCCAAGCAACTGCGCCAGCTCGGGGTGAACATTCATTGGATAGGATCGCCGACCACGGCGGCTGTGACGACCCGTCAACTGGCGGGCGAAGCGCTTTACGGCAGCTACGCGGTTGCCGATTTCAATGCGGACGCCAATGATGCGGCGCGCGAATTCACCAACAGATATCGCGAGCGCTACGGAATTTATCCAGACAACTTTGCTAGTTGGGCCTACGACGCGTTGCACCTGCTCGCGTTAGCCATGAACAATGCGAACAGCACCGAACCCGAAGCGGTTCGCAAGGCGATCCTCGCCATCAAGGGCTACAAGGGCCTGGAGGGTACGTACCAGTTCGACGGCCGGGGCGACGGGGTGCACGGCTACAACGTGGTGAAGAACGACGGCGGCAAAGTCGTATTCGTCAAGCGAGTCGATTTCCTCACAGAGTGAAGTTGAAACTCGCGGCTGCCGTAGCGGCGGAAACCGTGAGTTCCTTCGGTCGTCAAGATCAAAGCCCGACAACGCGCTCCACTAGAATTGACAGACGCGCCCGCCCCGAAATGCGGTGTCTGCGCCTCAGACATGAACTGCTGTCGCGGATTGAACCTTACTGACCGCTCGCAGCCAGCCATCCGCCAATCTTCCCTTCGTAGCGCTCGCGCAAAATCACCACCGGGTTAGCGCAGTCGGAGGGAACCTTGAGCTTGGCGCTGCCCTTGGCATTTCCGCTCTTGGAGAGTTTTACGGGTTTGCCCTGCGCCACCACCTTGTTCCCGCACACCACTGCCGGGGCGACCGCATCGACCCCGTCGGCTGTGCCGTTGGAATCGCCGGTAGAAGCGTCATTGAGCACGAGACCTTTCGCCTCGAAATTGAGTTTGCCCCCACGTTTGAGTTCCGAATGCCCGGAGGTTAACTTCCAGACCTTGCCGCACGAGGCCACACCGCCGATGCTGACCCCATTGTGCAGGCAAGCTGAAAGTTTCATTTCGTCCGCCAATATCTGGCCGCTTGCCAATAGTGCACACATTCCTGCTCCTAGCATTAGCTGTTTTAGTTTGTTCATTTCGTATCTCCATGTTGGTCGTTCAAGAAGGTCGACGCGGTTTCAAACCGGCCATACCTCGTTGCAGCATACTCTGTCCACAGGATTAACCTGTGCCCGTTGCTGGATCCTGCTTGAAGCGGCAACAGGCAATGGTTCTGCGCGAAGAGGCGATGGAAACTGTCGTCATTGACCGTGCTGGACACAGGGCCTTGCCCTTGCGCAAAATGGCCGCATCGGATGGAAGCTCGCCCGAGTGAAAAACAGCGGATAGAGCATGATCAACAAGAGATGGGTAAGGGGCGGCTGCGTTGCGGCCGCCTTTTTTATGGCGGTGACCTTGTTCCTCGAGGCGGAGGCGGTGGCCAGCGTGCCGCTGTTTCCGGCACCGTTCGACAAGTTGGTGCACTTTGGCTACTACGGCGTCATGGCGGCCCTGTTGGCTCACGGTGTGGGTTTGCCCTGGGTGATCGTGCCGCTCATCCTGGTGCCGGTCATCGGTGCGGCAGATGAATGGCACCAGTCGTTCATTCCCGGACGCGAAGCCTCGGTCTGGGACTGGCTGGCCGACGAGGTCGGGACGGTGGTGGCGGTGGTCGTGTATTGGAGATGGCGAAAAAAAGAGAAGAGGTGAAAGGTGAAAGAGGAAAGAGACAACACGCCGCAGGCTTGTTGCGGCGGAGACTCTACGTGGCCTCGGGCCAAACTTGGCCCGGCAAGTTACGTCGTAGCCAAAAGAGACAACACGACGCAGACTTGTTGCGGCGGAGACTAACTTGCCAAGCAAGTTAGTCTCCGCCGCAACAGGCTACTGTGTAGCATGTTGTTTCTTTCCTCTTTCCTCTTTCATGCCCCGTCTCCTCCTCCTGATCTTTTTTGTCGCGCTCGCCGGGCCGGCGGTGGCGAAGACTTGCCAGGTTGCGGATCCGGAACTGCAGGAATTTTACGAGGGCGGATGCCGGAAGGGTTTGGCGCATGGCAAGGGTCACGCGCGCGGCACGGCGGAGTACGAGGGAGGGTTTCGCAACGGGCTCAAGCACGGTAGAGGGGTGAAGACGTGGGCCTGGGGCGACCGCTACGAAGGCGAGTTCCTCGACGACCGGAAGCACGGCAAAGGCATGTATGTCTGGGGCGCCGGTTCGCCGTGGGCTGGTGAGCGCTACGTCGGCGACTACGCGGACGATCGCCGTCACGGCTTGGGGACGTACTACTGGCCCAGCGGAGACCGGTTCGATGGGGTATGGAAGGAAGACGGCCGCTACGGCTATTCCGTCATGGAGGTGCGCCGACTGATGGCGGATAAGGCCCGCAGCGAGGCGCTGACGCCTGGCACCCAGGTCTGTTCCTGGACAAAAACGGGTGAGGCGCCCGAGATCAGGCAAGTCGGAACAATCGAATCCTTAGGGGAGAATACCGTTCAAGTGCGCCTGCTGCGGGTCGAAGGCGCCGCGGATCCCAACCGCTCCGGAGGCCCCCAGGCGGGCGCGTTGGTGAGCTCGTCGGCGAGCGACTGGACTCCCTGCCTGTAAAGAGAGGTCAAAATGGTGCTTGCCAAGCACGGTTTGCGAGCAGCATAATTTGCCGGGGGTGTGGATTGTCCGTAACGGTGATGGGATGGAGATAACGATGAAAAAATTGGCTTTGGGGTTGATTTTCGCGATCGTCTCGTCGGGTGCATTTGCACAGCAAAATGACCCCAACACAACGGCTGGTGGAGCCTCCACGGGCGCGGGTGGTGCTGCGGGGTCGCAGCTGGTTATTTCTACCAATCTGGCGCTAATAACCGCGGGAGTGCTGGGCGCGGTGATGGTGGCGGCAGGCGGGGAAAAGTGGGGACACAATTCCACTACCAATCATTAGAGCGAATGCCAGACCAGAAGTCTGGCTCTTGTATCCAGAAGGCCGGGTGGTCCGCCAGGGGCGAACCTCCCGGCCTTTTCACATTCCAGGGAGGTTACTCTGCTCGTGAACACACAGATCCTTAGCCTGAAGAAACTCATGCTGGCGTGGCTCGTCCTGGCCGCGTTGCCGGTATCGATGGCGATGGCCGCACCCGTGGCCCACTTCGCGCGCACGACAGGGTACGTTACCGTCTCCACTCCGCAGGCGCCAGGCAAAGCCGCCTCCAACGGCATGCCTATCGCCAATGGAGCAACCGTGACTACCGGCGACAACGGCCAGGCGGTGATCAAATTCCAGGACGGGCAGGTCGTCGCGCTGCAGTCCCGAAGTGTCTTCCGCATAAACGACTATCAGTTCAACCAGGCCGCGCCGGAGAAAGGCCAGAGCTTCCTTGCGCTGCTGCAGGGCGGCGCGCGCATCGTCACCGGACTGATCGGCACTAGCAACCGCCAGGGATGGAAGCTGGCATTGCCGACGGTCACCGCGGGAATACGCGGCACCGACTTCCTGGCGTTGATCCGCGACACCACCTCTTACTTCAAAGTCAAAGTCGGTTCGATCGCAGCAACGAACGGCGGCGGGAGCGCTGTATTCACGGCGGGACAGAATGCGCTGGCGGATAACGCGACGGTCGTCGCCCGGAGTGTCACCGATGCGGAACTGCCGGCGGGGCTGTTCGGCGAGCTGGAATCAATGAGTCTTACCGGCAGCCTCAGCGGACCGGCCAGCGGCACGGGCGCCTCGGCTGGCGCGATGATCGGTCCCGTGCCCGCATGGGCGGTGGGTCTCGGCATCGGCGCCGCAGTGATCGGAGCGACGATCGCCAGCGAGAACAACACGACGAGCCACTGAAAGGCAGGGAATAGGGGTTAGGGGCTAGGGACGAGGGCTGAGGAAAACAGGCAAAAGGTAATAGCCAAAAGGCAAAAGCGAAGAGGTAAAGGTCAAACGCTAGTCGGCGAGAGCCCAAACCCGCTGTCTTTCCGCGCTTGCCACTAGCATAATTGCGGGGGAAACCGATCCTGTAAGGACGGTTTAGGGGAGGGAGAAGTGAAAAAACTGGCTATGAGCCTGATATTCGCCTTGGTCGCCACCGGCGCCATGGCCCAAGACAAGCCACCCGCAGGTGATAGTGGCAACAAGACGGCTGGGGGTTCGGCTACCGGTGCCGGCGCTACTTCGGGTATAAGCGCGTTTACCGCGACAAGTCTCGCAGTCATCACCATCGGGATACTTCTGGCCGGCGCAACTGCTTCGGGGGGCGATACGTCCACCGCGACGAACCACTGAAAGGCAGGAAATAGGGACTAGGGGTTAGGGGCTAGGGAACCTTGTTGCGAAGAATCGGGGCGCGTATGCGCTCCATTTTTTTGTCCTGAGAAACGAGACTGTTACGGCTTGCGTAGAATCCGCGGGGTACGCCGTTGCGAATAAAACAATTTCAATGAAACGACGCTGCCCTTTTTTCCTTCGAGCCCTGATTCTTGCCAGCGCTGCTGCAGCGGCAACGCCGGCTGCCGCGGAGCCGAGCCTGACCGGTCAGACCGGGCTGATCTACATGCCCGATGCGCGGCTGGACCCGGACGGAACCTGGCGCACCGGTTACAGCCGCGCTGAGCCTTACGGCGCGGTGTGGACCAGCCTTACCGCGTTGCCGCGGTTCGAGGGTTCGTTGCGCTACACCGAAATCAACGGCGTGCCCGGATTCGGAAGTCAGCCGAACACGGATTACGGCGACTACAAGGACAAGTCGTTCGACGCAAAATTCCTGCTGATCGAGGAAGGCAAGGTCTGGCCCGCAGTGGCGATCGGAGGGCAGGACCTGTTCGGCACGGAGATTTTCCGCGCGGGCTTCGTCACGTTCGGAAAAAAGCTCGGCGATTTCGATTTCACCCTCGGTTACGGCAGTGAACGAATCGACGGCGGCTTCGGCGGGCTGCGATTCCGCCCGCAATGGCTGAAGGGCTGGGCACTGGTCGCCGAATACGATGCTTATGACTACGCCCGCGATCACGGCTCGGATATCACGGGCGTGGACCAGCGCAAGAAGGAAGTGGTCGGCGGGATCGAATACCGCTACGGCTGGCTTGGCCTGCAGGGGAGTTACGGACATGACGAGGCGGGAGTCAACGCCTACATCTCCATTCCGCTGCAGCAGAACGACTTCGTGCCCGACACCGAGGAACCGGAGCCCTACGTAAAAATCACGCCGCGGCCGAGTCTCGATCAATGGAATAGCGATCCCACCCATCGCCAGCGGATGATGCAGGCACTGCTGCGCCAGGATTTCAAGAACGTGAGCATGGCCACCCAGGGGGACCGCCTCAATGTGGTGCTCACCAACATCCGCATTTCCGACATGAGCCGGGCGGTGGGTCGCGCCGCGCGAACCATCGTCTTGCTGGCGCCGATCGAGACGCGCGAAATCCGCATCACCTACGCGGTGAACGACATTCCCTTCGCCACTTATACATTCACCGACGTGCGCCGGCTGCAGCGTTACTTCAACGGCCAGATCGGCCGCGCGGAGCTGGCCGAGACGGTGGAGGTGACATTCGCGAAGCCCGGTAGCGACGAGGTACCCTACAGCAAGGATGACCTGCTGGCGGCGATTGACGTGGAGCGCAAGTCCGCTTTCTTCGACAAGACCGAGGGTGACATCTACAGCTTCCGGCTTGAATCGGGCACGCTATCGCGCTTCAAGATCAGCCCGAAGATCGCGCTGTACCTGAACGACCCGAGCGGCGCGTTCCGCTATGACGCTTACCTGAACGCGAGCTACGACCATTACCTGGGCAAGCGGTTTTTTTTCAACTCTGCAGCACGGTTCACGTTGCTCGAAGACGTGAGCGACGTAACCCAGCCTTCCAACAGCACGCTGCCCCACGTGCGCTCGGATATCGCCGAGTACTACGACGAAAACGGCTTCAAGATAACCAGGTTCATGGTGAACAAATATTTCCACCCGGTTGAACGCGTGTACGCGCGCGCATCGGCCGGCATCTACGAACTCATGTACGGCGGCGTCGGCGGACAGGTGCTGTACCACCCGGCGGCGGAGCGCTGGGCGACGGACCTCTCGCTCGATTGGCTGAAGCAGCGCGACTTCGAGGGTTTCTTCGGCTTCCAGGACTACGAGACGGTGACAGCGCTGGCGGCATTCCACTACCGGATGCCGTTTTACGGTTTGACCGGCACGATGCGCGCCGGGCGTTTTCTGGCCAAGGACAGCGGTGTTCGCTTCGAGTTGAAGCGGCGCTTCCGCTCGGGGTTCGAGATCGGCGCCTGGTACACGTTTACCGACGGCAACGACATCACGAGTCCGGGTTCGCCGTCCAGCCCGTACTACGACAAAGGGATCTACGGTTCGATTCCGCTGAATACCATGCTCGCCCGCGATACCCAGACCACCGCCGGTTTCTCGATTTCGCCATGGACGCGCGACGTGGGTCAGATGGTGGTTTCGCCCGGCGATCTCTACGACACCGTCGAGCGGCCGCTCGCCAACCTGACCAACCAGGATGGGCTGGTGAACCTCGGCGACCTCAACGACGATCCGTATCGCGCGGAGCCGCCGAGTGAGCTTCAGCAAGGCGCAAATTGGGACGCGTTCCGCTATTACCTGAGCAACGCGGGCAACAGCATTATCAGCGAGGAAGCGTTGATCGGCACGGCCATCGGCCTGGGCGCAATCGGCCTGGCGTACGCGGTGGACGATGACGTGGACGAGTGGGCTGCGGATCACAAGGACGACCGCGCGAATCAACATGCCGGGGATCTGGGCAGGTTTGCGACGTTGGGTGTGCTGGGCGCTTCGGCGTTCGCGGCGCTGGATCGCGACGATCCGCGGCTGTCGCGCACGGCGGTCAGTTCGCTGCAGGCGGCCGCGCTGGGTCTGGGTGTTTCGCTGGTGACCAATTACGTGGTTGGACGCGCCCAACCGGAGGCAGGTCTGGGCAAGAGCGACTTCGAGTACGGGCGCTCGCGGGAAATCACTTCCTTCCCCTCGGATCTGACCACCGTGGCGTGGGCCGCGGTTACCCCTTACGCCAAGGAGTACGACGTGCCGTGGCTCTATGGCGTGGCAGCGCTCGCCAATGTGGGCCGCGTTGCGGAACGCAAACACTGGTTCTCCGATACTGTAGCCGGTTCGGTGCTCGGTTACGGCGTCGGCTCGCTGATGTGGAACCTGAATCGTGAGAAGGCGAAGAATCGTCCGCAGGTCGCGTTTACCGGGGAGAGCGTGGAAGTATCGTGGGAGTTCAAATGAAGGAAAGGCGCGTGCTGGGTGCTGCGTGCTGAGTACTGAGTAAGGAAGGTGCCGGAGCGAACTGGTACCTGTTGTTCGGCTTCAGGAAGCACAGCACAGCATCAAATCAGGCAGAAATGCAAAATTTGTTTGGACGATCCAATCAAGCCCGGAAAGATAATTCCCGCGCCCAATGTTCTAGCAACAACGCACAGAGGGTCTGCCGTACCTCCTTTGGTGTTTCAGCACGCAGCACACAGCACATGTTTCGCCATTGGAAGGGACTAAATCCGCTAAAATTCCCCACTTTTTTACATTTTCTAGCACGATGGCATTGATCGTTCAGAAATACGGCGGCACTTCGGTGGGCTCGGTGGAGCGCATCAAGAATGTCGCGCGCCGGGTCGCCAAATGGAAGGGGAAGGGGCACGACCTTGTGGTGGTGGTCTCGGCCATGTCGGGCGAGACCAACCGGCTGATCGCGCTCGCGCGTGAAATACAGCCGCACCCTGATCCGCGCGAACTGGACGTGGTTGCCGCGACTGGCGAGCAGGTAACCATCGGGCTGCTGGCGATGGCGCTGATGGAACTCGGACTGAAAGCGCGCTCCTACACCGGCGGGCAACTGCGCGTGCTGACCGACAGTGCTTTCACCAAAGCGCGCATCCTTAAGATTGACGAGGAGAGCGTTCGCCGCGACCTGACGGAGGGGTATGTGGTCGTGGTTGCCGGCTTCCAGGGAGTGGACGCGCAGGGCAACGTCACCACACTCGGCCGCGGCGGCTCGGATACTTCCGGCGTGGCGCTCGCCGCCGCACTGAAGGCGCGGGAATGCCAGATCTTCACCGACGTGGATGGCGTATACACCACTGATCCGCGGGTCGTGCCGGAGGCGCAGCGGCTGAAGAAGATCACTTTCGAGGAAATGCTGGAAATGGCGAGCCTTGGCTCGAAGGTGCTGCAAACCCGCTCGGTGGAATTCGCGGGGAAGTACGCGGTCCGCGTGCGCGTGCTATCGAGCCTGACTCCGCCGGAACTGCCGGTGGAAGAGGAAGCCGTTTCGGGGACGCTCATCACTATTGAGGAAGACGCTGACATGGAACAGGCATTGGTAGCGGGAGTTGCATTCAACCGTGACGAGGCGAAAGTGACGGTGCTGAGCGTGCCAGACCGGCCGGGCATTGCGTATCAGATCCTCGACCCCATCGCGGACGCGAACATCGAGGTGGACGTAATCGTGCAGAACGTGGGCAACGAAGGCATGACCGATTTCTCCTTTACCGTCCATCGCAATGACCTGAAGAGAACCCTCGACATCCTGCAGAAGGTTCGCGTCCACATCGGAGCGCGCGAAGTAATCGGTGACGACAAGATCTGCAAGGTGGGATTGGTCGGCGTTGGAATGCGCTCGCACGTGGGCGTGGCAAGCAAGATGTTCCGCGCGCTGGCGGAGGCGGGCATCAACATCCAGATGATCTCGACTTCCGAAATCAAGATCACCGTTGTGATCGACGAGAAGTACATGGAACTGGCGGTGCGCGAACTGCACAAGGTGTTCGACCTGGATCAGCCGCAGTAGGGAGCGTGACAAGTGACGGGTGACAAACGACACCAAGTGACAAGTGACAAGTGAAAACGAGCCTGCCGAGTTTCAGAGAAGGCTCATGCTTCACGAAGTGCAGCTTGATGCCGGAGCTATAAGTGACAAGTGATGGGCCTACGAACCACGAACTCCCGCTTCCCGGGATTCCGGGCTTCGCCCATCACACTGAGCGACGGACCACGATGTGCTATTCTTCGACCTGACGCGGAGAGGTGACCGAGTGGCCGAAGGTGGCGCCCTGCTAAGGCGTTATACGGGCTTAAACCTGTATCGAGGGTTCGAATCCCTCCCTCTCCGCCAAATAAAAATGGGCTCCTTGTGGGCCCATTTTTATTTGGCGCGAGAGTGGAGGGCTCATTCGAACCCTCTGGTTCGTCAACGCGTTCGTGCCGAATCAAAGTCAGGCCTTCTTCCAACTCGATCGGCACGAACTCGTTTAGGCAGCGGCTAACCTTTAGCGGCGCAGCCGGCGATTCGCTTGCATCTGGACGAATCAGTTACCGCTTCTCATCTTGAAGCCCAGCAGCTTTTCGGCATACGCGGTCGAGATGACGATTTTCCCGTCAGGCCGCACCTTGCATTCAATGCCGAGCGCCAGCAGCGTGCGCAGTTGAGCCCCGCGCGATTTCCGACCGGTGATCAGCAGCAATTCTTTTTGCGTTAGGCGAATACCCATTGGCGTTGCGGCTGTGAGCATCCATGGTAATGATGCAACCTTGTTCGCATGCCGTCAGTGCGCTGGCCAATATAGAGAAAAATATGGAGAAGGTGTTTGACACGATGTAACGGCGCTCCGGTTTTACAGCAGAAGGAAGATTAATCCCCGCACGGTAACGGCTCCGCGCGGACAACTTAAGGTCTTTAATGTAGACGTCGTAGATAATGCACTACAACACCGAGGGAAAGGACAACAATGACATTGACAAGTCAAAAGAAATAAATCATAAGTGCACGTCAACTTGTGCGCGACCGACATGAGAAAAGCGGCGAGCCTCAGGATGTGGCGGTGTATCACCCATTCACCGAGGGTCGGAACCATATTTTTCATTTTTCACCAGCATCGCGGCCAGTCGTTCAAGATCGCGCCGGAGGCTTCGAGGCGACGTCAGGACAGAAGCCCCGCCCTGTCGAGACTCTCATACCCATCGCCAGACCGAAAGCGTCAACGGTAGATGCCCGTGACGGCGCGTCGTCTGTATTGGACGGATTAGAGCGATGAACCAGCCGTACAGGGTCCTGATGGTGGAAGACGTCGCGGCCGACGCCGAGCTTCTACTGAAAGAATTGAGGCGCGCCGGGATTAACTGTGAACCGCGGCGGGTAGAGACTGCCGCTGACTTCCAGCGGGAACTGGAACAGTTCCAGCCGCATGTAATCCTGTCCGACTTTTCGATGCCGAAATTTGATGGCATGGAGGCCCTTGCGATCGCAAGACGGTCCTATTCCCATATCCCATTCATCTTTGTCTCAGGCACCCTCGGCGAGGAATACGCTGTTCGTGCATTGCAGGGTGGCGCGACCGACTACGTCCTCAAGGACAATCTTCTACGGCTTCCTGCAGCCGTGCAAAGAGCAATAAGTGAGGTTCGGGAGCGCGGTGCTCGCCAGGTGCTGGTAAACGAGTTGCGGGAGAGCGAGAGGCACTATCGAAGCGTGTTTCAAAGCAATCCACACCCGATGTGGGTGTACGACGCCGAGACAAAGCGTTTTCTCATGGTGAATGACACCGCGGTGGCGCGATACGGATTCAGCCGCGAGGAATTTCTTGCAATGACCATCGATGAACTTCTGCCGCAGAAGTACCAGGGCATCCCGGAAGAATTCGTGGTCAAGCATCTGACCAAGCAGGGCCAACTCATTGACGTATCCGTCGCATCGAATGATGTTCAATTGGACGACAAACGCGCCAGAATCGTAGTGGCCGCGCCGAACTAGGCCGTAACCGGCCGCGAACGATCAAGGAGGTTCCATGGCAAAGTATTTGAATGCCTCGTTCCTCATATCCATCGCTTTCGGATTGGCGGCATGCGTTCCCTCGTCCCACCGCACAGCCCAGAACACTGAGCCCCATTCCGAAGCAATGCTCAGATTGGCGAGCCTAAGCAATCCGGGTAATCCTTTTGAACTGAACAAGGGGGTACGGACGGACAACGGGGATCCGTTCGAAGTCCCGCTGCGGGACACCTGCCGGCCCCTTGTTGGTCCAGACGGGGCGCGCGGAGGTTGGGTGTGTCCTGCAGAGGACATTTTGCGTGCACTTGGCCCGTTGGGCGGGCAGTGGAAAGCCATGGCAGACTCCACAACGTCTGCGGGGTGCTGGATCTCATGCGCGAGCAGTAACGGCAAAATAAAGAACGAACGGTGCCTCGTCGATCTGCTCGGCGGTTCGTGCTACTGCGGGACCTGCCCCTGAGCCTCGGCTCCTCACTGCGCCAGGACAACTTATTGATTTTGTGTCCTGGTTTGAGCAATTTAGGGCTTATGTGTGCTAGCGCACGGACCGGAAAGATGGGGGAGTGGATCATTCTCACAAGTGCTGCTCTCGTCCCTACCTCCCTGGGGACAAATATGTACAGCACCAGGCCCGGCGGCACACTGTTCCCGGGCCTATTTTTTTGCCTGCAGCCAGGGAGTTTTCTACGTGGTGAACTTCCCCCAGTTGCCACTCGCGCGGCCCTGGCTAGGATCGCAGAGGCCGAAATCTGCAGAGACGGTAAGCGCACTTCAGCCGCCCACTGACACCCAGCCGGTGCCGGCGTGAATTTCGCACACTCTGGTCGCGAAATTGTTCAGTTCGCGGGGTAATCCCGTATTAGTACAGTATCCACTCGAACTTTGAGGGAAACCTGACATGACCAAGATTGTGATGAGTTTGCTGATCGCAGCCGCGATGTCGTGCTCCGTTATGGCCGCACAAGGGAATCTGCGTGTTTCCAAGGACAACTGCCATAAGCCGGTTGCAATTGCCATGCACGGCAAAACCGGATGTGTGATGGTGGATGGCAGAATCTTCTGCGCACCGGCTGTTATCCGCACCCCAGACAAGCTCGTTTCCACTGTCCCCAACTAGTTTCTGATTCCTCCTGCGAACTTGGCCCGCCGATACGGCGGGTTTTTTTTTGAGCCAGTTTTGCGAGGATTCGTCAGGAATCCTCATGGCAGTCCGAAGCCGAGCGGGGGTTGATACGTGGCATGGGCCAACTGGATTATTGGCGGACGACTTGCGTGAACTTGGATGCAACGAGCGTTTCTGACGAATAAGGGCCGCACGTTTGCCTCTTAAGTGAACCTTGGACCGGCTCACCTCCTGAGCCCGGCGGACGTCGCGGCCCACTTCCTTTTTCCCCTGCTGGCCGTCTGGATTTGTGCGCGGAGCAGATCAGTGCCACCTCCGCAAACTCATGCAGAACAGGTGCCGCATGGGCGGGCGTTTAGGACTAGCTCATAAGGGCTATGGTCGCGTTGGCGCCTAATCTCATAGAGTGCATGAAGGAAGGCGGGGCCTTCATGGACTGGTACTGCGTTCACATCGACCACGCGCGGCATTCGTCCGCGGTGAATGCCACCTTTTGCAAGATGCTCGCCAAGGAGCACCAGGACATCGGCAAGCCCAGCGATTGTCGCATCTACCTCAGGGAGGATCCAGACGGCGGCTATTCCTACTTTTTTTCTCCCACTGCGGCAAAGCGATTTGAAACCTTCGTGAAGTTCTGGGAAGGCTTCGGCTGCGCCGAACCCACGAATTTGCAGCATATGGAGATCATCCTTCTGGAATAGCGCGGGAACCTCGGGCGTCCGCGTGCCACTAACTTGAAGGGCGGTTCGCGCAGCCCTCCGTACAGCACCCGCTTTGGGGCACTAGGAGTCGGATATGAGTAGGTTGATGGTCACTTTTTCAGGAATCCTGGCTATGGCCGGCCCTTGCGCAGCGGCCGGTGCGCACCCTGTGGGCAAGTCCGACGTGCAAGTCGCCCAGCAAAGCACGAGTTCAGCCCCAGTCGGAGTGCCCGGCAGTACGAGCAGGCCCAACCCGTTTCCGAGCAGCTCCGCGGCGGGCGGCTCGGAAGCCGAATTGACTCGAAACGAGGCCTATTTCGCGGCGATGCGGAAGTGTCAAACCCTGCCCAGCGAACATAGGCCCGACTGCGTCACCGAAACCAAGAAAAAGTTTGGCGAAATGTAAAAGGCAGTTTTCTGACAAGGTCGGGCAGAACCTTGTCCGCAATTTCCAGCCTGACTCTCGGTATTTGCAGGATGAACTAGAGAGCAGACCCCCGGTTGTCAAGAACCAACAACCTCGAAGCTGACGCAGGTAGCGATTTAGCTACATCGCGGACTGCTTGCAGGCGAGAAGTCCGATCGAGCAGTCGAGTGCCGTTCAAACCTCCAGTCTGCGCTGGCGCGCTTATTACAACCCCGGGAAACTTACCGCAAGAAATCATTGGAGGATTCATGAAGCAGGATCAAGTCACAGAGCTGCTGTTGCAATCGCTGGAACATGAGAAAGGTGGAGTGCTGGTTTACGAGACGGCACTGAACTGCGTCATCAACGAAGACCTGCAGGAAGAATGGGAAAAATATCTGGATGAAACCCGCAACCACGTTAGGGTGCTGACGCAGGCCTGCCAAAGTCTGGGTCTGAACCCTGAGCAACCTTCACCCGGCCGCGGAATTGTAAAGAAGCTGGGAGCCTCGCTGGTCGCCGCGATGAAGGAAGCAGCGGCGTCCGGGCCGCCGGAAGCCGCGCAGTTGGTTGCTTGTGAGTGCGTGGTCTTCGCCGAAACCAAAGACCACCTGGACTGGGAACTGATCGGCAAGTGCGCCGAAAAACTTGGCGGGGACGAAGCCAAGATTCTGAAGGCGGCCTACGAAGAAATCGAGGACCAGGAAGACGAACATCTCTACCATTCCAAAGGCTGGTGCCGCGAACTGTGGATCCAATCGTTGGGGATGAAAGCGGTCCTGCCTCCACCCGAGGAGCGCAAAGACGTCAAGACCGCGATCGGCGCGGCGCGCGCAGAACACGCCGCCGACAAACGGCGCTGATTCCGTTCGATGAAGGAGGCGGTCCGCCTCCTTCTGCCGACGCGCAACTCAAGAGCCCCGCCAAAGCGGGGCTTTTTCATAGGGTTGAGACCTTCGCCAATGATCGCACCAAGAAAGTGGCCCCGGGGTTGTGTTCGATGCCGCACCTGCCCGATAAGACGCAAATGCATAGAGCACGATGCGGCTACCGCTGTGACGCTTTGCGGCCGATTTCTGCGGAGCGTTCGACGGCCGATTCGCCGGTTTTTCGACACCCCACCTATGCACGCGGAAACAGGCTGCTTAGCGAACCAGAAGCGTCAATTTTTCGACGCCTCGCAGTGGCATAGCGGTTGCGGATTTAGAAATGCGCCGGGGAACTCCGGAGCAGCTGGGAGGCGCATGCCGCCTATAGGCATGTTGCTTCGGAACAATCCCCGTGCGCACCTTTGACATGAAAAGGTCGCGAGAGACAGGCGATTGGGTTTAGAAGCCAGCGGAAAAAGGGAAATGGATACGCAGGTACGTGAGCTCTAAAACATCAGCGGGAGCCATTACTGCTGCAGTTCTTCTTGATGGTATTAGGAGCCGGAAAATGAGAACCGTGACCCCCAGACCTGAGAGAATCACAGTCCAAAGAGTCGCCGAGACACTGGCGATCCTCGGCTTGGTGCTTGTAGGCGCATCGTCCGATTTCGACGCCGGCGTGTTCAACCCCGAGGTGACGCAAGAAACAATTGAACAAACTATCTGCGTGCCTGGGTATGCAAAGGCGATGCGTCCATCGACGAACATCACCCTGTCTGTGAAGCAGAGGCTGTTGAAGCGTAGTGGCCGCGATAGCGCGGACGCCTTCGAATATAAGCTCGATTACATCGTCCCGGTCGCGCTGGGCGGCCACCCGAGCAAGGCGGAGAACTTCGAACTGCAGCGCCGCGGGGGAGCGGCCGAAAAGCACAAGATCGAGATCGAGGCGAAGTTGCATTGCCTTGTTTGTTCCGGCGACCTGACACTGGCCGATGCGCAGCGCGAAATCTCGAACGGCTGGCAGGCCGCGCACAACCGGTACGCGCAAGTAAAGTGTCAGCACCGGCGTGAACCCCTACACTTGCAAGCGTTACACCGTCTTAGCGGTGTATGACCCTGAAACGCTCTACCTGCGCTTGGTGGTTCCGCTCGCCGGCGCGATGCTGCTGATTTTCATTCTCGGCGAGCTCGGAATTTTCCGAAAGAGGTAGCGCCGGCCACGCCGGCCAGGAACCGCGGCGCGGACCAGGAAGAAGCTGGTTACCCCTTCCTCGTATCCAATCTCTGTGCGGCCGCAGTGACTGCGACGGCAACCAGCCCAGGCGCTGCCGCGGCGCCCTGTCCCGGTCCGAACTGGGCGCGCCTCCTCAATTAAGCGCTGCTCGCCAAAAGGAAATCCGAAACTAACCAAATCTTAACGCGATGTTAACAATCGCTTCTGTAACTTCGACCATCAACATCAACGCGAAAAGGACGGCAACGGAATTTGGCCGGAATAGCCCGCTTAAGTTTGACTTAAGTCAACCCGGATAAATTTCATTCGCTCGATAAAGGGACACGAGCCCCAATATCGACCTCCAGGAGGGTAACGATCCCTTTGTACGCGTGCTTGCAGCTATTTGGGCAGAGACAATGCGATTGCTACTGGTTGAGGACGACGCGATGATTGCCACGAGTGTCCGTCAGGGGTTGCGGCAGGACGGATATTGCGTTGACTGGGTGTCGGATGGCGTGGCCGCAGAACTGGCGCTGGCCACGGAAGTGTACGAATTGGTACTGCTGGACCTCGGCCTCCCGAGGAAAGACGGCGGCCAAATCCTCAAGTGCTTGCGCAGTAAAGCCAACCACATTCCCGTACTGGTCATGACTGCGAGAGATGCAGTTGCCGACCGCGTTGAAGCGCTCGACGGCGGAGCCGACGATTTCCTGACCAAACCGTTCGATCTGGATGAACTTGGCGCCCGAGTCCGCGCGCTGCTGCGCCGCCGCGCCGGCCGGGCCACGCCCTCAATCACCTACGGCAATCTGCTATTGAATCCCGCAACGCACGAGGTTTCCGTCGAGGGAAGCTCCGTCGTAATTTCCGCGCGAGAGTTTGCCATTCTCCTGGCGTTGCTGGAACGTCCCGGCGTGGTGATGTCGCGAGTGCAACTGGAAGAGAAGTTGTATGGGTGGGGATCGGAAGTGGAGAGCAATGCTGTGGAGGTCCACATCCATTCGCTGCGCAAGAAGCTCGGCAAGGAGCTCATAAAGAACATACGCGGCGTTGGGTACATCGTGCCAAAGAAGCCATGAAGTCCATCCGACGCCAGTTGCTGGCATGGCTGCTTTCGACCCTGGTGCTGATCGGGCTCTGCGCCGCCCTGGGCGTGTATCTGACGGTGGAGCATGAGTTCAATGAACTGTTCGACTATGAACTCAGGCAGGTCGCCATGTCTTTTCGGGAGGACTCGCTGGGCAGGCCCATCGATCCGCCAGTCGAGATTGTCGAGCCAAAGGACGATCTGGTCATCCAGATATGGGACCGCGCCGGAAACGCTGTCTATCTGTCGGATGCGCTTCCCGTACAGCCGCCGCGCGCACAGCAGGGTTTTTCATTGGTGCTGACTCCGGACACCGAATGGCGGGTATTCAACATGCAATTACGCGAGCACACGATCCAGGTGTCGCAACCGACGAGTGTGCGACATGCGCTGGCGGCGTCGCCGGCGGTGCGCACGCTCGCGCCCATTCTGTTTCTGGTCGCCGCGCTGGGATTGATCATCTGGGTCATCATCGGCAAGGGGCTGCGCCCGCTGCAGAAAGTCGCGAACGCCGTCGAACTGCGCTCGGCATCCGCTCTGCAGCCATTGCCTGACGACGGGTTGCCAACTGAGGTGCAACCGCTGGTGACTGCTCTGAATCAGCTATTGGGACGCCTCGGCCAGGCGCTGGAGATGCGCAGAACCTTCATCGCCGATGCGGCACACGAACTGCGCACGCCGCTGACCGCGGTGCAATTGCAGATCCAGCTTGCCCGTCGCGCAACCAGCGAGGAGGAACGTGCCGCCGCGCTCGCCCAACTCGACAAAGGTGTGAAACGTGCAATTCATCTCGTGCAGCAACTGCTCACGCTTGCCCGCCACGAGCCGGAACTGGCGGAGCGTTCTTCCGCACCGGTGGAGCTTGTGCAACTGGCCAGGCAGGCGGTGGCGGACCACGCTTCGATTGCCGAGGCGAAAGGTATCGATCTGGGGTTGGACAGTGATCAGCCGGTGTGGATATCAGGCGACTTTGAAGCCTTGCGCGCGATGCTCGGCAATCTCATCGACAACGCGATCCGGTATATCCAGCGCGGAGGAAACGTCGACGTCCGTGTCATCAGGCAAGGCGACCGGCCGGTATTGACTGTGACCGACAACGGGCCGGGCATCCCCGCGGAACTCCGGCAACGAGCATTCGACCGATTTTTTCGGCAGGAGGGCTCCGGAGAATTCGGCAGCGGCCTGGGGCTGGCGATTGTCAAGAACGTGGTCGTGCGCCATCGCGCCACGGTCGCACTTGAATCCGCTGATCATGAGCGCGGCCTTCGCGTCATGGTGCGCTTTCCCGCGCAATAGACCATGAAGCCAACCGAACTGGTGCTTGTTTACGACATCGCTCGTACGAGGGTGGTTGCGCCGATGGTAATCCTGTTGGCGCTGGTCTGGTTTTGCAATCTTGACTACCGCAACCTGGTTCGCCCTGACGAGGGGCGCTATGCCGAGATCGCGCGCGAAATGGCGGTCACCGGAGACTGGATCACCCCGCGGCTGAACGGCATCAAGTATTTCGAGAAGCCGCCGCTGCAGTATTGGATGACCGCCACTGCTTACAAGGTATTCGGCGAACACGAATGGACCGCGAGGCTCTGGACGGCGCTGACCGGTTTTGCCGGCGTGCTGATTGTCGGATGGGCGGGCGGACGAATTTTCGGGCGGCAAGCGGGGCTCTACGCCGCGGCAGTCCTCGCGAGCAGCCTCATCTACGCCGTGATAGGTCACGTCAATACCCTGGACATGGGGGTCACGTTCTGGTTGACGCTCGGGCTGCTTGCTTTCCTGCTGGCGCAGCAAGGCGAAATGCGCACGCGCCAAACACAGCTATGCATGCTGCTGGCGTGGACGGGATTCGCCCTGGCTTTCTTGAGCAAAGGCCTGATCGGGCTGGCGTTGCCGGCCGCGACGATTGTCGTTTATGCCATCGTAGAGCGCGACATTTCACCGTGGAAGCGTCTGTATCCCATCGCCGGCGTCGGGCTCATGCTGGCGATCGTGTTGCCGTGGACCCTCGCGGTATCCAGAGTCAATCCCGAGTTTCCGCACTTCTTTTTCGTTCACGAGCATTTCGACCGCTTTCTTACCGAAGTCCATCACCGCACCGCGCCGTGGTGGTACTTTGTTCCGATACTGCTCGCGGGCATGTTGCCATGGACCACGATGCTCGGCCATGCAGGCCTTCGAGCGTGGAGGGTGGATAGCGGGAGACGGGCCTTCAAACCGCGAAGGTTTCTTCTCCTGTACGCCGGCGTTGTTTTCGTTTTCTTCAGCACGTCGCATTCCAAGCTGCCGTCATACATCCTGCCGCTGTTTCCAGCGCTTGCGCTTCTGTTGGGAGAGTGGCTCGCGCAGGTGCGCGGACGAACGCTTGCGCGGCTGATTGTGCCGGTCGCTGTCCTGGCGCTGGCCGGCGCCGTCGTGGCCCCATTCATTGCGCACTTTGGCAGTGAAAAAGTACCTGCCGGGCTGTACCAGGTGTTCCGAATATGGGTGCTGGCCGGCGCGCTGGCCCTGCTGGCAGCCTCTTGTCTTGCGATCGTCCTCGCCAGGCGCGAACGTATTCCTGGCGCCATCGCCTCGCTTGGCTGCGGCGGATTGCTGCTGGTGCAAATCGTGATGACGGGGCACCAGGCACTGTCGCCGTCATACTCCACGGCCTACGTTGCCAACCTCGTCAACCCGCTTCTGGACTCCGCTACGCCGTTTTACAGCGTGCGCACCTACGAGCACACCCTCCCGTTTTACATCAAACGAACGTTAACGCTGGTTGACTATCGCGACGAACTGAACTTCGGATTGCAGCAACAACCGGAATTGCAGATCCCGACGATGAGCGAATTCGAATCGCGCTGGCGCAACGACCGAACGGCGCTGGCGATCATGAGCCCGGATGTGTATGTCGAATTGACCCAGGGGGGTCTACCAATGCGCCTGCTCGTTCAGGACGCGCGCCGTGTCATCGTGGCCAAGCCATGAACGCTGCCACCGTTGCCCTGATACTTACCGGTGTCGTGCTCAACGCTGCGGCGCAACTGCTATTGAAGGCCGGCACCAACAGCGTCGGTGCATTTGGCTTCACGGCAGACAACGTTTACCCGGTCGGGATGAGGCTGGCGTCGGACCCTTTTATCCTGGGCGGGTTCGGGTGTTACGCGCTCAGCGTGGTGATCTGGATCATGGCGCTCTCCCGAGTGGAAGTGAGCATCGCGTATCCGATGCTCTCCATCGGCTATGTCATAAACGCCATCGCGGCCTGGTATCTGTTCGGCGAAGCCCTGACCGCGCAGCGCATGATCGGCATTGCCACGATCGTCGCTGGCGTCTTCCTGGTGGCCCGCTCGTGAGCCCACGCGATTCCTCCCCGGTATATCTTCCGTTCGCCCGGCCCTCGATCGACGAGGAGTGCATAGCCGGCGTGGCCGAAGTATTGCGTTCCGGGTGGATCGCCAGCGGTCCGAACGTACTGAAGTTCGAACGGGTGCTTTCCGACTACCTCGGCGGGCGCCCGGTGCGAACCATGACTTCCGCAACGGCGGCCCTTGAGGTGGGGTTGAAGCTGGCCGGCGTCGGCCGGGGCGACGAAGTGATCACCTCGGCGATGAGCTTCTTTTCGGTAATGAATGTGATCGTCAGGGCAGGGGCGAGGCCGGTGTTCGTGGACTGCGACCTGGTGACCCGCAACATGGATTTTGATCAGGTGCAGGCGGCGGTTACGCCGCACACCCGGGCCATCATTCCGACGCACTTTGCCGGATTGCCGGTAGATATGGAGCGTCTCTACGCCATCGCAGGTCGTCATCGCGTGCGAGTGCTCGAGGATGCCGCGCTTGCCATTGGCTCACGCTGGAAGGGGCGGCGCATCGGCAGCTTCGGGGACATGATCGCATTCAGTTTCCATCCCAACAAGAACATCACGACGATCGAGGGGGGCGCGCTGGCCGTAAACGACGAGGCCGAAGCAAGGCTCATCGAAAAGCTTCGTTTCCACGGCATCGTGCGTCTGGATGATGGCACCCGCGACGTGGAGACCGCCGGAGGAAAGTTCAACATGTCAGATGTCAGCGCACGCATCGGCCTGTCGCAACTCGCCCAGCTGGAGACCTTCAACGACAGGCGGCGCGACCTGGCCCTGCATTATCTTCACCGGCTTGAGGGCAGTTCGTGCGTTCTGCCGGCACGCGCGGACCCGGGCGACGAGCAGGGCCATAGCTGGAACATGTTCTGCGTGCTGCTGCCGCTGGAGCGCATGTCGATCTCGCGAAAGCAACTCATGGAAGCGTTGCACGCTGAGGGCATCGGCACCGGGATTTCCTACGAGGCCCTGCACCTGACAACCGTGGGACGCCGGTTGGGCTACTGCAAATCCATGTTTCCGAACGCCGAACGCATTGCCCGCGAGACTCTGACCTTGCCGCTGTTTCCGCAGATGACCAAGGCCGATGTCGACAGGGTGTGCGATGCGATCCTCGCCATGCTGGATCAGGCCTGCAACTAAGACGGAACCTCGCCATGCCACTCCCCGATATCTCCGTCGTCATTCCGGTCTACAACGAAGAGGCCGGACTGGCCATGATGTTCACCCGGCTCTATCGGGTGCTGGACGGGCTGGGGTGCTCCTACGAAGTCATTTTTGTCGACGATGGCAGCCGTGATCGTTCAGCCGCAATTCTGCGCCAGCAGTTCGAACAGCGCCCGGAAGTTACACGCGTGCTCCTCTTCAACGCAAACTACGGCCAACATCTCGCGATCATGGCCGGGTTCCAGCACGTGCGCGGGAATCGCGTCGTCACGCTCGATGCCGACCTGCAAAATCCCCCGGAGGAAATCCCAAGGCTTCTGGCCAAGATGGACGACGGGCACGACTATGTCGGTGGCGTGCGCGCCGAGCGCCACGACACCTGGCTGCGCCGCAACGCATCGCGGCTGCTGAACCTGCTGCGGGAGCGCACTACCCGCATCCACATGACCGACCAGGGCTGCATGCTTCGAGCTTATGACCGCACCATCGTGAACGCCATCAACAAATGCGAGGAGATCAGCACCTTTATCCCCGCACTGGCCTATACGTTCGCCAGCAATCCCTCCGAAATCGAAGTCGCGCACGAGGAGCGTGTAGCCGGTGCCACCAAGTATTCGCTGTACAGGCTGGTGCGGCTGAACTTCGATCTGGTCACCGGCTTCTCGCTGGCGCCGTTGCAGGCCTTTTCTGTAATCGGTCTGCTGCTGGCCAGCGGCTCCATGGGCCTCGTCCTGTTCCAGGTTTTCCACCGTCTACTGCGCGGCACCGCCGCCGAAGGTGTTTTTCCTTCGACGATCGACGGCCTGGAATTCTTCCTGTCCGGCCTCACTCTGTTCGGCATCGGTCTGCTGGGCGAGTACATCGGGAGAATCTACCAGCAGGTGCTGCGGCGGCCGCGTTTCATCATCAGTGCCGTGCTGCACGCACCTGCCGCGGCTGCGGACCACGGTGCCAAAACCGCAGTTGTGGCCTCTCTCACCGAACGCGAAGGCGTTCGCGGCCGATGACCGTCGCTGTCGTATTCGCCTACCACGACGTGGGAGCCCGTTGCCTGCAGGTGCTGCTCGACCGCGGCATCCGGGTGCCCCTGGTCGTAACCCACAAGGACGACCCGCGCGAGAACATCTGGTTCGACAGCGTATCCCAACTTGCCGGAACACATGGCATCCGCGTGGCAACGCCGGAGGATCCGAACACCGATGAACTGTTGCAAATAATCACGGCGCTGCGGCCCGATTTCATCTTCTCTTTCTACTACCGTCACATGCTGGGGCGACCGCTGCTGGACGCAGCGCGCCTCGGTGCATTGAACATGCACGGATCCCTGTTACCGAAATACCGCGGCCGCGCACCGGTGAATTGGGCGGTGATCAACGGCGAACGCGAAACCGGGGCGACCCTGCATTACATGGTGGAAAAGGCGGACGCGGGAGACATCGTCGATCGTCAAGCTGTGCCGATTCATTCGAACGACACCGCCCTCGACGTGTTTCGCCGGGTCACCATTGCCGCAGCAGATGTGCTCAGCCGAAACCTTTCTTGCCTCGTCAATGGTACGGCGCCGCGCATCGCGCAGAATCAGAAGGAGGCTTCCTACTTCGGCGCGCGCCGTGCGGAGGACGGGCGCATCGACTGGGGCAGGTCCGCAATGGCTATTCACAACCTGGTACGCGGGGTCGCGCCCCCCTATCCCGGTGCGCTTTCGACCATTGCCGGAAAGCCGGCCCGTGTCCTCAAGACGCTGCCCCAGCCGACTGCCAGCGCACCTTTCGAGCGGCCCCACCTGTTCTTCAAAAAGGGCCGCACCTATGCCCAGTGCGGCGATGGCAAAGTGCTCGAGATCGTGCACTTGGAACTGGACGGACAATTTCTCACCGCGGGGCATCTGGCGAACGCGCTTGGGCGCAGGCATACGCCCCTGCCTACTGCCATTTGCGAGGATGCATGAAGCGCGTCCTGATCCTTGGAGTAAACGGTTTCATCGGCCACCACTTGTCGAACCGCATCATCCGGACCACCGATTGGGAGGTCTATGGGATGGACATGCAATCCGACCGCGTGGCCGATCTGCTCAATCACAAGCGCTTCCGTTTCTTCGAAGGCGATATCACCATCAACAAGGAATGGATCGAATACAACATTCGCAAATGCGACGTCATTCTGCCGCTGGTGGCGATCGCCACCCCTGCAACGTATGTGAAGGAACCCTTGCGCGTCTTCGAACTCGACTTCGAAGCCAACCTCCCAATCGTGCGCTCCTGCGTGAAGCACAACAAGCGGCTGCTTTTTCCGTCCACGTCGGAGGTATATGGCATGTGCCACGACGACGCGTTCGATCCGTACACCTCGCAGCTGGTGCTCGGCCCGATCAGCAAGCCGAGATGGATCTACGCCTGTAGCAAGCAACTGATGGACCGCGTCATTGCGGCGTACGGCATGGAGCACGGACTCGATTACACGCTGTTTCGGCCCTTCAACTGGATAGGCGATGGGCTGGACAGCATCAACACCGCCAAGGAGGGCAGTTCCCGCGTTGTCACCCAGTTTCTGGGCGACATCATGAGAGGCGAATCCATCAAGCTGGTGGACGGAGGTGCTCAGCGGCGCACATTCACCTACATCGACGACGGCATCGACGCGCTGATGAAAATCATCCACAACCAGAACGGTGTGGCCAGCGGCAAGATCTACAACGTCGGCAATCCGTTCAACAACTATTCGGTGCGCGAGGTGGCGACGATGATGATCGAGCTTGCGCTGACTTATCCGGAGTTCTGCGAATCGGCACGCCGAGTGCGGATGATCGACGTGTCCTCCGAAATTTATTACGGCACCGGCTACCAGGACATGCAGAACCGCGTACCCGTTATCGATAACACCTGCTCAGAGCTCGGATGGGAACCCAAGATCGGTATTCAGCAGGCTCTCGGCCATATCTTCGACGCCTATCGCAGCCGCATTGGCGAAGCAGAGGCCCTGAAGGTCTAAGGAGAGCTTTCGAGAATGGGTATCCCATGAAGATCGCCCTCAAGGTGGATGTCGACACTTGTCGTGGCACCCGCCAGGGGGTTCCGCGCCTGATAAGAATCCTGAGGGCACGCAACGCGGGTGCCACGTTCCTGTTTTCCCTCGGCCCCGATCACACCGGGAGGGCGATTACACGCATGTTTCGCGCCGGTTTTCTGGGCAAGGTGCGGCGCACATCGGTGCTGAGGCATTACGGCATCAAGACGCTTCTATGCGGGACGCTCTTGCCCGCACCCGACATCGGGCGCGAGTGCGCAGACGTCATGCGGGAAGCGCGCGACAATGGTTTTGAGGTTGGTATCCATGCTTGGGATCACGTCTTGTGGCAGGACAAGGTTGCGATGGCGGACGAGCAATGGACTCTCAAGCAGATGGAGCTTTCCCGCCATCGCTTCGAGGAGATTTTCGGCGAACCGGCGCGAATCCATGGCGCAGCCGGCTGGCAAATGAACCCGCATGCCTTCGTGCTTACGCAGCGGCTTGGGTTCAAATTCTCTTCTGACACACGCGGCAGCGGCCCCTTTATACCTATCCACCAGGGGGCGATCGTAGCCTGCCCTCAATTGCCGACGACTCTGCCGACACTGGACGAGATGATCGGCCTGGACGGCGTGGATGCCCGCAACGTCGTCGACCGTTTGCTGGAAGCGACGGCGCGGATAACACCCTTTGGCCACGTATTCACGCTGCACGCTGAACTGGAAGGCATGAAATTGGCTCCGCTCTTCGAGCAACTCATGGATGGCTGGAGCGACCAGGGACATGCACTGCTCTCGCTCGGGGGCTATCTGGACTCCATTGTGTTCAACGAGCTGCCACTGCACGAAATCTCCATCGGCGAGATCCGCGGCAGAAGCGGATTGCTGGCACTGCAGGGGCGCAGGATTGCGGGCATGTGAGGGAGCTTGTTAATGGCGTGACCCATGCGGCCCGGAAACGAATGAATGGCTTCAAGACCAGAGCGCGGAGATCATCAAGCGAAGTCCGGCCCTGGAACTCGAAGGTAGTTGCGTGTCAATAGTTGAAGATCCATCAAACCCTAGGAGATGATCATGACCAAGATGCTTTCCGCCCTGGCCGCCGTCTTGTGCGCGCTAACGTTGAGTTTTGGCGCATATGCGGCGAGCGACGCCTACAAGGCCGCAAAGAAGCAAGCCGAAGCAGATTACAAGATGGCCAAGGCCGAGTGCAAAAAACTCAGTGGCGCCGAGAAGTCAGCGTGCAAGAAGAAGGCTAAAGCCGAGCACGAAGCGGCAGAAGAGAAACTCAAAGCTATGAAGTAGAGCGAGGAAGGCATTCGCCCACCCTGATGCCGCCCCCCGTTTTTTGGGGCGGCAGTTTTATTTTGGCTTCCGGCGGGACGCCTAGAAGTGCCCCCTGACCGTAGCGAAAACGAGATCCCCGCCCAGGTCGAAACCGGGCACCAAGGCGCCAACAAATGCGTCGAGCTTGAGCCGACGGTACTCCACTCCTACCGACAGGTGACGCGAGAGAAATAGATCCAGGCCGGCCACGCCCTGGAACCCGACATCGGACCAAAACGTGGTCGAATAGATTCCCACCCCGCCGCCTACATACAATTCGACTCGATCGAGCGGAAGGATGAGTTTTACCAGACCGCCGATGCCGGTGAGACTGGCATGCGCATCGGTAGAAATCACCGCCGAATCGATTTCAAAGCGCTGAGACGCGAACAGCCCGTCGATCTCCAATCCGAGGTGCGGTCGAAGTCGATAACCGGCACCGATGGCTAGGCCATATTGGCCGTGGTAATTGCCAATGTCCGCGTCGGTGTCCTGCTTGAAACTGCCTCCAGCCCCTGACAGATACCAGCGGCCTACTCGCTCCGGTTCGAACATCTGGATCTGCGTGTGCCCGCATATCGGAAACACGGCCGCCGTAGCGAAAATAAGGAGGCTAAAAACGTTTCTGATCTGCATCTCGGTCACATTGACGGTGGTGCTCTGGGGGAGCGCAACTTACGCTGAGCGCACGTTCAATTTGAACGGACACATAGCAATAGGACTTCGTGTGGTCCCGCACCGTTCGCAGGGGTAGCGTAAAAGGCTTCCCCGACTCAGCGCCGGGGAATCGGAGGTTCGCGTCTCGGTCTGAACGCCGCGTGCGCCAACAGGATCATTGCGCGCCCTCATCGACGTTTAGTGCGGTCATTTTGAGGGGCTAGCCTCCTAGTCAAGGCCGCGCGCTTGCACGCCAGTTCGCCAGGATTCGGGGCTGCCTGGCAATCTGGCAAAGGGTGCGGCCTACCCATCCTCGTCGCTGGCCCCTTGTCCAGCACACCACAGCCGCGTCGTACCTTGTGTGCCAAGGGCGCCGAACAGGAGGACCGATGCACAAGCACCAGGGGATCGAGTATCCCTCGCCCCAGTACGCCGGGCCCATCATGAAGTCTTGGCGGATCTTGTTTCTGGACAGTGCAGAACACGTACAGAAGCTCAAATCCGCGTGCAAGGAGGCAGGTTACGAGGTCGCGGGTGCGTGCACCATCAAGGAAGCCTGGGCGTTTCTCAATGGCAAGGACCACGTTGACGTGATCGTTTGCGCCGCGCATCTCGAGGAGGAATCGGTGTTCGAATTCCTGAAGGGTGTGCGGGAAAGCGAGGTGCATCGTCATGCGGGGTTTCTCATCCTGTCGCTCGAACCAAGCGGGAAGGCGCGCGGTTTGCATCACTCGACCGCCCGCGCGGCCAAGGCGCTTGGAGCAGACACCTATGCTGTCATGCCGGTGTTCGATCCCCACGAGTTGGTAGCGCTGATCGAGAAGCTGGAACCGCCCCTCCCGCCGCCGCACTCCGATGAGGAGAAACTGGTTGGGGAGTAGCCGGCTTCCATATCGAGCTGATTCGTCCCCCGGGCAACAGCCCCGCTTTGGAACCCTGTCGTGTCATAAACGTGTAATAAGGCCGGGCGTATAAGCGTGGGTAGTATTCGGCAGCGGTTCTTACGGAAAACAGGGCGTCGCAGAGATGATTTCCGTCCGACAAATGGAATGGGGAGGACCGATGCCCTGGCAGGCAAGGCTCGAAATGCATGACGAGGCGTTCATGGAGACGCACGCCAGGGCCATGTTTGAGTGGGAAACCGTCGAACAGAAGCTGCTTTATATATTTTCTGCATTGGTACGGTCCGCGTCTCCCGCCGTATCTACCGCAATCTTCCACGTAGTCGTTAACCTCCATACGCGGCTTAATATGATCGATGCGGCCGCGAAAACGTTTCTGACGGATCCCGATCTGGCTGCAGACTGGGTAGCGTTGCGAGAGCGGGTGATTGCAACATCCAGGCACAGAGATCGGCTTGCCCTTTTTACTGCCGCGTCGGATCCCGGTGCCAAGACTTCCCCCCGGCGACGGGCCACCGACTTCGATATGGTCACGACCTCGACGGAAGACGTCGACCTCCGTCAGGTTAAAGAATGGCGCGGCGAATTTCAGGTTTTGGCAGCAGAGTTAGACCGTTACATGGATCGCGTTGAGGCTGCGCGGTCCAGGTAAGCGGGCGCGTTAGGCCGTTAGAGGACAGCGTCTTGTCGGTTCGCTGGCAACACATGCGCATTTGGGGGTAGCGCGCTGCCTGAAGCACGCCCCATCGAACCGCTGAATCACCTACAAGGGGAAGCGCAGTGTGGGAAAGAATCAAAGGTGCAGGCGGATTCGCGTTCGCTATTGCAGCTTTGGGGGGCGTCGTGTTGCTCCTTGCGCTCTTCATCGAGGGAGGCGTTTGGCTGGGCGAGAAGATCCATCCCTGGCTCGTCACTGCCACCGGTGTGGTACTGGGCATCGTGGCTTTCGTTTTTCTTCCGCTTCTGGCCCTTCGGAAAACCCGGGCTTTTTCCTGCGTCGGCTTGAACTTCGCCTCGGCAATGTTCGGATTCACGCTTTGGGTATGGGGTCTGCTGCTCACCTACCGCATATGGGGGGCGATTGCCGTAGTCATTGGCCTTGCCATTCTGGGAGTAGGAGTCATACCCGTCGCGATGCTAGCCACCCTCTTCAAAGGCATGTGGCTGACCCTCGGGGAATTGGTGTTGCTCACCGTTCTGACGTTTGGTACCAGGTTTATCGCAGTGTGGGCGGCCAGGAAGGTTGGGGAAACTGGATAGCTCAAACTGTAATTTGCACCGATTCGCGAACACTTCACGGTACGCACCCCGGCACGGCTCTTTGCTATAATCCGGCCCGCATCGAAAGCGCCCGTAGCTCAGTTGGATAGAGTACCTGGCTACGAACCAGGGGGTCGTGGGTTCAAATCCTGCCGGGCGCGCCAGTCATTCAAAAGGGGCTTGCAGAAATGCAGGCCCTTTTTTATTTCCGTGGTGGTGTGGATTTTGCGGTCACACCCCATCGATGCATACTGCCTTGCGCTTGCTTGTCCTCCCGCCCCACCGCGCATTGCCCACGCATTGCCGTTAGCCGCAACCCTGTAGACCAGCGTCATCACCTTTGAGCGTCCGCCCGTGCAAACTTTACGCAGTGTCCCGCGTGTCGGCGGGGCCCTCGATCAAGATACCGGGGGCTGGCCGCAGGCTCGAACCGACGCGGCATAGTCCGACAAGACAAACTCCTGCACTTTTCTACAAAGTGCTTGTCTTAAAACCGAGTCGGCGGTTGTCAGAGCGCGGCTAGGGACGCAGGTCGGCACCGTAGGGGAATGACGCTCCTTCGGATGGCTCAAGGACAACAGCTCCGCGAATCTGACGCTTCCTTCGCGCAACCGCAGGGGCGTTGGAGCACCCGTTCCACGGCTCGTCGAAGTTCTAGCCATCGGCAAACCCTCACAGGAATTTCCCAGATGAACGTGATCCGATCCGACTTCTGGCGCGACTTTTGGGCGCTTTTCAAGCCTTACTGGTTCTCCAAGGAAAAAACCACCGCGCTTGTGCTGTTGTTGGCCATCATCGCCCTGACGCTGGGCATGGTGTACATGAACGTTCAGATCAACCAATGGCAGAACCTGTTCTTCAATTCCCTACAGGACAAGAACAAGCCCGAGTTCTACCGGCTGATTCTCCGCTTCACCATGCTCGCGGGGCTGTGGATCACCATGGCCGTCTATTCGCCCTATCTGACGCAGTTGCTGCAGATTCGCTGGCGCAGATGGCTGACCGACAAATACCTGAAGGACTGGCTGGGTGACCGGACCTACTATCCGATGCAGCTTAAGGGCAGCCAGAGCGACAATCCCGATCAGCGGGTGGCCGAGGACTTGAAGATCTTCGTCAACCAGACTCTCGGATTGTCAATCGGCTTGCTCAACGCGGTGGTCACGCTGCTCTCATTCGTGGGCGTACTGTGGACGCTATCGGGTCCGTTAAGTGTTCCGATCAACGGTTATGAAATCGTTGTCCCCGGATACATGGTATGGGTTGCGCTCATCTACGCCGCGCTCGGGAACTGGTTGGCTAACAGGATCGGGAAACCCCTGATCAGTTTGAATTTCGACCAGCAGCGCTTCGAGGCGGATTTTCGCTACAGCCTGGTGAGGTTTCGCGAAAATATGGAGGGTGTGGCGCTCTACCGCGGCGAGGCCGACGAATTGCGCGGCTTTGAGAACCGCTTCACGAGCATCTTCGCCAACTGGCGTGCGATCATGAAACGTCAGAAGCAACTCACGTGGTTCACCGCCGGTTACGGCCAGGTGGCGGTGATCTTTCCGTTTGTCGTCGCGGCGCCACGCTTTTTTTCCGGTGCGATCCCCCTCGGGGGCTTGATGCAGACGGCGAGTGCGTTCGGTTACGTGCGAGAATCGTTATCGTGGTTCATCAACGTTTACGCCAGCTTTGCGGAATGGAAAGCGACCGTCGACCGCCTCATCGGTTTCCACCGGTTGATCGAGGCCGCGAAGGAGGAGCAGAGTCTGAAGTCTGGCGTCGAACTGCAGAACGGCCACGATAGCACGCTGGGCTTCGATCAGCTGGAGCTGGCTCTTCCGTCCGGCGAGCCCCTGGTCTCCAGTGCAAGCCTGGATATCGCGCCTGGATCACGCGTGTTGCTGCAGGGACCGTCCGGGTCGGGCAAGAGCACATTGATCCGGGCGATAGCCGGTATCTGGCCTTTCGGCCAGGGACGGATCCGCCATCCGGCGGCCTTCGACGTGCTGTTTCTGCCGCAGCGACCGTACTTTCCGCTGGGAACGTTGCGCGAAAGCGTGTGCTATCCAGCTCCTGCCGACACCGTTACGGACGCCGAGATCGAAGAGGCCTTGGTCGCCGTGGGCCTGCCGCATCTGGTGCCGCGGCTGAAGGATGCGGCGAATTGGAGCGCACAGCTGTCCGGAGGAGAACAGCAGAGAGTCGCGTTCGCGCGGGCTTTGCTGCTAAAGCCTGCCTGGTTGTTCCTCGACGAGGCGACCTCGAGTCTGGACAATTATAGCCAGATGCAGTTGTACGAGCTGGTGACACGGCGGCTGACCGCTACGACGATTGTCAGCATTGCCCACCGTAGCGAATTGGCAGACTTTCACCCCCAACGATTGGAGCTGCGAGCGAGCGAGGGTGGTGCGCACGAACTGACCTGGTGGGGTCCCCCACATCCGGCTTGAGCGGCTAGCGCCGCTAGAGCTTGGACTGTCCGGGCACTCTTGCCTGTTGACCGGTCCGAGCGATCGCAATTAC
>Ga0134123_10000338_pt1 | contig 32209 bp, 24 predicted proteins | sample KB303_FD_96460 | JGI IMG/M metagenome (GOLD analysis project Ga0134123, IMG submission 96460) | Terrestrial soil microbial communities without Nitrogen fertilizer from Kellogg Biological Station, Michigan, USA - KB3-0-3 | ecosystem: Environmental > Terrestrial > Soil > Unclassified ...
AGATTAAAAGAAATAAAAAAAAGAAGGGCTTTGAGAGGTAAACAAAGAGTTGAGCTTCTAATGAACAGTGCAGGTAAACGAACAGTAGTGCTTCTAAACCCTTCTTTTTTTTACTTCTTTAATCCCTTTTTCGTTATGCGTCATGCTTGGCGACAGTGCGACTTCAAACTGTGTAGCATTGAACGAACAGAAATTGACAAGTAACGAAACCGGGATACCCTAAAACCGAATAGAGTAAGCAAACAAATAAAATTCATTGACAATGAAAAAAACAGTACTCTTTATCATGATTGCTTTAAATAGTTTTACCTCATTCTCACAATGTAGTCCTGACATTACCACTGGACTAATCGCAAAGTGGAACTTTGGCGGCAACGCAGCGGATTCAAGTGGTAACGGACACAACGGAACTGTCCATAACGCACAATTAACAACGGACAGATGCGGAAATCCTAATTCTGCCTATTCATTTTTTGGTACAAATCAATACATTGATGTTCCAGATGCACCAAGTTTGCGACTTAATAATATTGATTATACAATTTCCGCTTGGGTTAATAAGTGGGATACTATAATTAATAATGCTTATTCGATAATAGCAAAGCGAGTTGCAAACAATCAAACAGGTTATCACTTTTACATTAATGGTGGAACTGCTACTGCTGGTTGTCCCTCTGTTTATATGTTATTTTCTGGAGGCGGTGCGTCAGACCCAGGTTGTATTGTAGATTCAGTAATTGTGCTGGACTCTTGGCAGCATATAGTTGTTACTTATACACTATCAACCTCAACTGTCAGATTTTATATTGATGATGTATTAAGAGGAATGACTGATTCAATGCCCACTCCAAATGGCAATGTTTCTCCTACACTTCGCATTGGGAATGATACTTGGGTTTTAGGACCTTATGGATTCAATGGTAAAATAGATGATATAAAAATTTACAACAGAGTTTTAGATTCATGCGATATTGATAGTTTACACAGAACACTTTGTGCAGTTACACCACCCCAACCTTGCTCCACAACAGGTATAAATGAAAATAACGCAAATGGTTTTTTGAAAATTTATCCGAATCCAAGTAATGGAAATTTTATTGTTAAGCTTTCCGATTATAGCTTAGAAAATGCTAACCTTACAGTTACAAATTTAATTGGTGAAAAAGTACAAGAGCAAGAATTGAAATTCCCCACAAATGAAATTAAACTAAGACAGCCGAGTGGAATTTATTTCTTGACAGTTTCAAATAAGGGAAGAAGCTACACGACCAAAATTATCTTACAATAAAATCCACATCCTATCAGGTAGGAATTCTCCTGACAGGTATTAATAAACAGAACAACGAATAAACATGAGAGCATTTAAAACACTTTTTTTTTTACTTATTTAATGCTACTTCGTTACATGCAATTCTGAAGAGCCATGAGTCCAACATCACACATAGAAATAAATTAAACACATGAGTCTACTCAATGAATTTTCTACTTTCGGAATCGTATCAGCTTTAACAAAAGCATTTATTCAGGGTTCAAAAAATTTTAGAATTTTTTTGGTATTAAACATTATACTGTTGTTTTTAGGTATAATGTTCGTATTTGTTTTTGAGATTTACAATCATAAAATTATAGGTTATATTTTAACTGGGCTTGCCACGGCAATCTTTATAGTTGTACTTGCCTATCAATTGGCTATCGAAGAAACTGCAGTAAAAGATGAGATAAAAAAAGCAGAAGAGAGAATAAAAGAAAATCCAAAAGAACCAACCGTAGCATGGGAATTAGCACGGATAAAACTTGAAAATTATTTGAACCGTAACCTATCACAGATACAATGGATCTTCATTTGGACTGTAATAATAATGATTGCAGGTTTTGTAATTATAGGTTACGGAATTATGAAAGCTTATGAACCTGCTACCCACCTTAAAGCTAGCATTGTTACAACAGCCTCCGGACTGCTTGTTGAATTTATTGGAGCGACATTTTTAGTTATTTACAAATCCACGATGCAACAAGCTAAGGAATATGTAAATGTTTTGGAAAGGATAAACGCAGTTGGAATGTCTGTTCAGATTTTAGAAAGCATCAGCAAAGAAGAAATTAAACTCCAAGATCAAACAAGAGCGGAGATTGCTAAACAACTACTGGCTCTTTACAGCATAAAACCTTAAAATAAATAATACGACATCACTTCACGATAGAGAATGGCTGCCTATAACAATTAGACTAAAAAGAAAAAAAAAGAAGGGCTTTAAGAGGTAATCAAAGAGTTGAGCTTCTAATAAACAGTGTAGGTAAACGAACAGTTGTGCTTCTTAACCCTTCTTTTTTTACTTCTTTAATCCCTTCTTCGTCAATCAGCACAACAACTAAAAAATAACTATTTATGAATTACTTAAACGGTTTTTATCAAGACAAAGGATGAATAAGACAAACTATGAGAATAGTTTTTCCACAGCCTGTCATTATGTGCAATCCTATTAAGAAAACGATAATTTAATTAAAGAACAATTTATGACAAGTACAACAACAAAAGGCTCCAAATTTGAAGAAGAAGTAGAAACTCTTCTTCGTTTAAAAGGTTTTAATATTTCTCGAAACAATTTAATCAGCGGGACACAAATTGATCTTGTTGCCTCTAAGGATGATTTACTTGAAAACATTCATTATGTTGTTGAGTGTACAGATAGAAAATCAACTGTTGGAGTTGATTTAGTAAAGGAAAAATCTGCTATCCTCCTTGCGCTTTCCCAAACTAAAAAATCATATCGAATTCTTTTGGTTACAAGGAATGGGTTTACAGCTGAAGCAAAAGCTTTTGCTGAAAATCAGCCTAACATCCTACTAATCACATTGAATGAATTAGAGAGTACAATTATTGATTTTCAAAAATATATTTTATGGTATCGTCACAATTATGAAAAGTCTTTAGGTTTTTTCAAAGAAGGAGATCTTTTCAAAAATTATGTTGACTTATTGGCGAAGGATGAACAGGGAGTAACACTAAATTCTTTGAACATTGAGGTTAGGAATTGGTTAAGAGATGAGAGTAATAACCTGCTTTTTCTTCTAGGAGAGTTTGGTTCTGGTAAAACTTCTTTCTGTAGAAGTTTTGTTTATGAGATGTTAACGGATAAATACATTAGAAAGACTGGCGAGAATTACACGCCTATTTTGATCAACCTTCGGGAATATCAGCAAGCATCAAACATACAGCAAGTAGTAACGGACACACTTCTTAATACTTATGGTATACCAATAAATTCATTTATGGCTTTTGAAAAAGCTTGTACAAGTGGAAACATTCTTCTTATTCTTGACGGATTTGATGAGATGACAGATAGGTCTGATAAAAAAACCATCGCGGATTGTTTTAATCAGATTTATTTATTAGCTAGTTTAAACGCCAAAGTTCTTCTAACATGTCGCTCAAATTTTTTTCAGAGTCATTCTGATATAATTTCTTTACTAAAAAGATTTTCTATTAACATACCTCTTGAAGATCAAAAGAAAGAAACTTTTGTTGAAATTTCTTTTCAGAATCAGGGTAAAATTCTATTTGTAGAATGGTTGTCCCCAGAAAAGATTAAACAGTTTATTGAGAACCGATTTCCAAATGAAAGTGAACAGATAATTAATCAGATCAATTCTATTCACGACCTGAGAGATTTAAGTAAGAGGCCTGTGCTTTTGGATATGATACTTAGGACACTGCCAGAGTTATCCAAGCAAAAGAAAAAAATAAATTCCGCAGCTTTATATGAAACATATACGGATAAATGGACAGCAAGAGATGAATGGAGAGTATCAATTCCTTTGCTTGTTAGAAAAAATTTTTGCGATGTGCTGGCATGGTTTATACACAACTTGCCACAAAAGGATATTCCATATTCTATTTTGGAAAAGTCAATAAATAGTGCATTGACTGGCATTGCACAATCAGATGAACAGATGGAAATATTTAAAAATGATTTACAGACATGTTCTTTTTTGGTCAGAAGTGGAAATAATGATGTCTTCAGATTTGCTCACAAATCGTTTTTGGAGTTTTTTATTGCAAGAAAAATAGTTGTCAGTCTACTCAATGATCAAGTGCCTAAAAAACCTGAGAAGGACAAACCTGATCCAAGTCCTCAAGAAAACACTCGGAAATTAACATACCGTAAGTATGATATTATTCATGACTACTTAAGTCTGGATTATTTTAGATTAAGTCATGGGTCCGCCTTTAATTGGATAAAAGCATCGTTAAAAGATCGCACTCAAAGTTCTAATATTTTCTTTAATCATAGTACTTATTTAACATGGGAAGATCCATTATCAGAAAATAAATTGAGAAGCAATATTGAAAATAATATAAGGGAAATTTTCATAAAAGCAGGGTTTTTAAAATCAGAATATAAAATCGGGTTGTCTGAAGAAATTGCTACATTTTCACTTGAGTATCTTTCAAATATTAAATCATCTTTTCAAGACTTTCTAAAATCTATTAATTCTCCTGAAGCCATTGAAGTATTTGCTGATATTTTAAGGTTAAGCAAAAAATCTGATTTTATTGGATCTAACATTGACTTTATTAAATCTTTTATACAATCTACTCAGGAACAACAATTGAAAGTTGCTCTTTGCGTAGCATTAGTGAAAAATCCTAAATCAATCGATTTAGAATTTGTTAAGGAGATGCGCAAATATTTCAGCCCGCAAGAGTGGAGTTACTTTATATTTGAGCTATCAATAAATTTTAAAGATTACAAGTCGTTAATAATTGAATGTTATAATCTTTCTGATATAAGGTCAATAGATAAATTGATATGTGCAGAAGCAATCTGGGAGCAGTTTTCAGAACTTCAAATTGAAAATGAAATATCTCCATTATTAAAGGAAATAATAAGATCAACCGACTCGGATGAAAGAACCCTAGTTCTTAATCTTTTAGAATCGAAGACTTTTCCTATGAAAATCATCCTCGATTTAGTGATTGAATTTTTAAAAAATGAAAAAGATGAATCTCTCCGTAAGTCTGTTATTTCTTTTATTGGGATGTTAGATATTGGTAACCAATGGAAGACATTTAGACAATTGGCAAATCAAGAAAAAAATCCGCAACTTAAGAAGCGATTGCAGCTTATTGAGCAGAAGGCTCGTGATACCTTCAGTATTCAAAAGAACAGTACTTCGTTTCAAAAAAACAGAGATAATAAAGCTTTGAGGGAAAAACTATGGAAATCGTTATCAAAATAACCATTTTCGCACGCACTCGTCCTCCTATGAAATATCCCGTCTTAGAAAAGAAGAATGAAATCTTTGAAACCTGGTTCATAATACCCATTCGACACTCTCTCCCTTTCGTCTCGTCTGCTGGGCTGCAAAGTTTGCTGGATACGAAGATGCTTAAATATGTAAGAAAAATTAAAATATTCTTCCTATAGTTAATTGGGTGCTTTTCTACCCAGTTATGGGTAGATAGATTTACCATAAACAGTCAATAAATAATTTGGAGTTCATTTTTTGAAGGAGTACTATTGTAGAGTATTTTTCTGCTAAGAAAAGAATTATAAAAACAAATGCCGGAAGAAGTTCAATCAGAAAATAACAGAAAGGAATCTGAATTGCTTGTTGAAATTCTGGTTCTTTTAAAAGAGTGTTGTAAAAAAAGCCGTTTTGCAAAGAAGTGTGCGAAAATTAAATGTATTTATGATTCTGCTCTCAACCTGTTGATATTAATATTAACAATTATTATAGCTTATTATACATATCAAATTGCAGAGAAGGAGTTAAAACCCCTTAATGAAAAAGCGAACACAATAATTGAAACTGATATACAAAATGAATTTGTTATTCTGTCCCCTGTTAATGGAGACGCAGTATCAGAAATAGATACTGTAGCTGGGAAAACACCTTATTTGAATTTAAATAATTATATAGTAATTACCGCATTGGCAGTAGGACAGGAAAATATTAATTATGTACAGGAAGGACCGCTTCAAATATTTCACGAAAATGGAACGGGCACCTGGATAGCAAAAGCGCATTTTGGGGCTTCTGAGAAGGGAATAGGTGAAAAATTTATGGTACGCTGTATGGCAACCAAAGAAATTATTGATGTGGATTCTCATAATACAGTTATTCCAAAAGATGCAATTTTCACTATGCCAATAATTGTTAACAGAACAAAATAAATAAAACAAAACCATATGAATAAACTAATTTATATTCCCGCAATGGTTGTATTTACAACCCTCTTCCTGTTTGAGCTTAATACCCCGGTATATCCGGGCAAAGTTTTTCAGCAGGATAAAACAATTGCTCCTGCAATCGCCATTACCAATATCCACAATAAGGATACCGTCTGCGAAAGACCTATGGTTGAAATCAAAACAAATGACAAGCGTATCACAGTGGTTAAAATTGTAGTTCATGATTTGCTAAATGATGTGTATTGGGTTCAACCCAAAGTTGACAGAGTAGAAAATACAAATGACTGGAGGCCTTCACCTTTGCCATATATAGGTCGGCCGGGAATGGATGGTGGAAAATCATTTGAAATAAGAGCTATTGCCAATCCTTCACCGGAATTGCATGAAGGGGATACTTCGAGAGTGTGGCCTGCAGGATTACTTCGTTCCGCAATTGTCCTCGTAATAAGGAGCAAGAAGTGCTAATGAGGACAAAAATTATACCTTGATAATGAGACAAAAAATGAATGCATTTATTGACGAAAGAAAAACGGCATCTAACTTAGAGTTTGTTTGGCTGGAGCTTACAAATAGATGCAACCTTCAATGTATCCACTGTTACGCTGAATCAAGTCCACATTCAGGAAAGAACGACATACTTACTGAACAGAATTATCTTGATTTAATTCGACAGATTCACGACTTGGGATGCTCGAACGTTCAATTCATTGGTGGAGAACCTACATTAAACCGAAGTCTTCCTCGATTGATAGAGGAGACTTCTTATTATAAGTTTGATTTTGTAGAGGTATTTACAAATCTTATTAACCTCCCTGAAGATTTACTCCAAACCTTTGTGAAGTTCAACATAGCAGTCGCCACATCGTTTTATTCGTATAACGAAAAAATACACGATGCTATTACAACTAGGCAAGGAAGCTTTAAGCACACAGTTGCGAATATAAAACGTGTTCTTAAAGCCGGATTGAGGCTTCGTGCGGGTATTATTGTAATGAGTCAAAATGAGAACCAACTTGAGGAAACATGGCATTTTCTGGAAAATCTCGGAATCAAGCATATCGGTACCGACCATATTCGTAACGTAGGACGCGCAAATGAGTCAGGCGTATGTAACATGGATGAACTGTGTGGAAGTTGTTCAGAGAATATTCTTTCCATTGGTCCCGATGGGTTAGTAGCTCCATGCAACATGTCGAAGAATTGGTCCGTTGGATCGGTATTGTTAAGTAACCTTGATGAAATTGTTGTATCTGAGAAGCTCTTAAATGTGCGACAACAAATTAAAGACCATGTCAGAATTCAGGGCGCGCCTCATGCTATCTGCAACCCAAAGACTTGTCCCCCATATCCCTCGTGCTGCCCTTCAACACAGATTTGTAACCCATGTGCTCCAAATGGATGTAGTCCTTGCTATCCAAAAGGATAACCTAGCCCCTTTCGTCATCTTCTAATGTTATGCCCTCCCATCTTCGTTCGTTATACACAACTCTTGGTGACATCGGAACGTCAAACTGATTGCAAGAAATAAACTTTGATAAATAAAAAAAAACATGTATTCTCCTCAGTACATAAAGCTCTTTTATTTAAAGATATAAAAATAAAATATATGAACTCATCACATTTTATAATTTTAGTAGTATTGGTTCTCTTTTTACAAAGTTGCGGGCGACCTATATCAAATTCTCTTAGGATTCTGACTTATAATGTGCAATTTAAAGTAGCTCCCGCCAGAGAATCTGAATGTTGTGGCTATATACCAGAACGAGCAAATAAAATTGCTCATCAACTTAAGTTAGGCGATTACGATATAATTGCTTTACAAGAAGTTTTTGATGAGGAGGCAAAAAATATTTTTGTTGATAGCTTGAAAAATAAATATCCCTATTTTGTAAAATACATAGATGAATCTACACCCTTTTTCCATGACTCTGCCCATCTCGGGATAGATTTTCATTCCAATTCAGGGCTAATGCTTTTTAGCCGATTTAAATTCCTTAATATACCTGAAGCAATTAGAGCAGGAGACGCAATTGCATTCTCCGATGGGGTTCGAAATCCAAACGTGGGTTTTATTTATTATGATGCAACTGATAATAATCTAGCTGATGATTGGGCAAATAAAGGAGCAGGTTTTGTAAAAATCCAAAATACAGAAAGCAATCGGATTTATAATGTTTTTTTTACACACACTGATTCCGGTAATGATTCAGGCGATAAAGACTCCAGAGATCATGAAATTGGATTGATAAATGGTGCAATCAGAAATTTTGGAGGCGGTAACGAAAATGTTGAAGACATTTTTTTTATTGGTGATTTTAACATAGATGGAAATATTTTATTAGATGATAGAAGCGAATGGGAGAGCCATTTTTCCTTAACGCCTGTCAAACCTATGGTTCCTTCTGGATTAACCTGCATAGATGAATGGAATTTCGGTTTTCAACCTAATGATATTGGCAGGGAACTAAAAGATAATGGACTCTGTTCTGATCTTCAAGTTCCTGATCAGCAACGACACAGGACTGATTATGTTTTTCATTCAGATCCCCCTTTGGCAAATACGCATTTGGTTACTCAATTTATGGCTTTAGGATATAATTTATTCTGGGGCAACAATAATTACAATTTCACATTTGGTAAGGGAGGAGACACTATTTTGTCTGACCATGCCGCTGTAATCTGTGACCTGAATTTACCAGCCCCACAATGTAATCCTGCAACTGCTGGTTTAATAGAGAGGGATATGATGGATCAAACGCTATCAGGAACTCTTACTTGGCCGGGCAGTATGCAGTTTTGGAGAATCAATGATCCCGGATCGTATGCTATTGAAGTCACACCAGGTTTAAAATATCAGGTTTTTACAAGTGATAATTATAGCATCCCTCTAAATTCATATCACAATGAAATAGTGCATTTTAATAGTATTGCTGATAACACGGTACATCAAGGTACAAAATTTATTGCGACACATGGACCACTTTTTATTCGTGTTTTTAAAGATTCACGTCTCAGACCGTCCTCTTATAATATTTGTATACATGAATGCAAAGGGAAAAATAAAGAAGAAGCGATCCCGCTTTATGCAAATTTTTCACAAAAGTGCGTTGCTGCAGATTTTGTTATTGGAATTAGTGAAAATATTTGGTTCGAACTTGATACGGAAACTCCAACTTCCGGAAGAGCTCAGAAAATTAAATTTTTCGTTCAAAATATTGAACAGACTGATGCATTTAATTTACGGTTATTGGATGCTGATGAACATTTAATAACAGAAAATATAGATGATATAGAAAATAATCCTGATATTGAAAATCTTAATGGAAAGAGATTTTATCTCATAATACAACCGCTAACCTCACCCGGTCCTACTCGCTATTTTGTAGGTTGGAAAACTAATTTAAATGTTTTACATCCTATGCCCCACCATTCATTAAGCATAAGGTGTGAAGAAACAGTTGATGAGCCTTATGTGCCGTTTGGGGTATCCTTTGACGATAATGTTTTTGCCTCTTCTTCATTAAGTGGATTGCCGCCATCTTCACCCATTGCTCTAGGAACTTTTCATGAAGGAGAATCCATTCCTATAAATGATCAATTGGGAATAATTAGATTCCTTGATGATGAAAATTTTGGTATTGCTTTAATCCAAAGAGGTACAGGTACTGGAACAACCGATGCTTTAAGTGGAGGATTTATTACGCATTTGAACCCAGAAGAAAGTATTGATCCCAGATTAGAAATTAACCATTTGCAATCAATCTTAACATTAAGAGAAGATCATTGTTCAACTGACTGTGGACGTTATTCTTTTCTATATTTTTTAAGCCATGGTCTCCAATGGTAAAAGAATTGTGTACCTGCGAGTCTCCTCCCATTTCGGAGGGACTATGCAGAAATCGAAACTACAACCGTTCTGTCAAACCAAAATCCCCCAACCGCATTCTACCCTTCAAACCTGATTCATAAAACTCCTCCCTAAACCCAAACCTGCCAGAAATATATTTTAACCAGGAAAATTTTGTCACATTCCATCATTTTAAAAGTGTTTTTTACCCTCTTTTTCATTTAAAATCAATTGCTTGTAAAAAAAGCCAGCAACGACCGCGCATGCCATTGACATCACCGCGCATAAGCCAGCCACGATCGCGCACGCCATTGACATGACCGCGCATAAGATAGCAACGACCGCGCACGCCATTGACATGACCGCGCACAAGACAGCAACAGCCGCGCACGCCATTGACACGACCGCGCATAAGACAGCAGTGACCGCGCATGCCATTGACATAACCGCGCATAAGACAGCAACAACCGCGCATGCCGTTGACATAACCGCGCATAAGACAGCAACAACCGCGCATGCCGTTGACATGACCGCGCATAAGACAGCAATGCGTGCGCACACCATTGGCATGGGTGCGCACAGGACAGCTTCTCATAGAAGCGTATGCTATCGGTATAATTTGTAATAACGGGTATGATTTAACAATGCAGTAAATTCTTTTTACTCCATATTCTTCATCTGCACATCGCGCTTCGGAAAAGCAATCCGTATTTTATTTTTTTCGAATTCCTCAATGATCATAAACCGCAGATCGCTTTTTACAGTTTCCACGAAAAACATATTGGAAGTCCAGAACAGCAAATCAAAAACATATCCTGATTCATTAAAATCATATAACCTTACTTTGGGAGCGGGTGATTTTACAACATCCTTATGACGTTGTGCCACCTCCAGCAGAATTTCTTTTACACGTAAGGCATCGGATTCCACTCCTACAGGAAGGCGAATCACAAAACGGGTAAGGTCAATCTGCTGATGACTCCAGTTCACCACATTGTCAGATACGAGCTTTGAATTGGGAACAATTATCGTAACTCCATCGCGTGTTTCAATTCTTGAAGTGCGCAAACCAATATGTTTCACTCTGCCAACAACAGTTTGTATTTCCACAATATGCCCTACCTGCAGCGTACCTTCAAAAAGAATAATTATTCCGCTCACAAAATCATTAAATGTATGCTGCAGCCCAAAGCCAAGCCCCACCAGCAAAGCAGCCGATCCTGCCTTGAACATAGTCATATTAACGCCCATCAGATCGAGGATAACGATGATACAAAGCGTATAGATTAAATATTTAATAAGCTGTGCAAATGCAAAATACCTTCCGCTGTTACTCTTGCTTTTTTCCTGTGCCCTTTTTTCAAGAATTTTAGTTGCAATTTGCACCAGCACCCATCCGGCAAATATTGTAACGGTTACTTTCAAAAAATCCATCACTGTTATACTGATTCCGATAGAATCGAATAACGGGTAATTTAACAGGTCATGCATAGACTGAAAATAAAAATATTGAAAACGAAATTAGGTTTTTTTTAATAAATGCAAATAGTAAAAAATAAATGCATATTCTTTTTTAAAACGCAAAGCAATATTCTTTACTTACTTTGCGTACATTCTCCATGAAACGCGTTTGTAAAGCCAGCATAATTTTTACTTTATTTTTCATCCTCCGGGCCGGTTTTTCCCATGCCCAATATGGCCTTGCAATCGAGGCGTATCAGAAAGGCCAGGAGAAAAATCTTAAAGGAATTTTAGAGCAGCTTAAAATAAATTATGCATTTTCAGATACCCTCAGCCGCAGGAAAGAACTGAATAATGTGCTCACGGCATTGTACGGTAATGGTTACCTCGCTGCTTCGTTCGACAGCTTTGCAGTTGACAGCACAACACTTATTGCATATTTGAACCAGGGAGCAGTTTATAAATGGCTGCATCTTTCAAAAGGCAACGTGGATGAAGGCATGATCAGCGAAGCCGGATTTCATGAAAAAGTTTATCGTAATAAACCTGTTAATCTTAATAACCTTCGTAAAATTCAGGATCGCGTACTTTCCTATTGTGAAAACAATGGGTATCCTTTTGCAGAGATCAGGCTGGATAGTGTAAATGCAACTTCAGAAGGTATTAATGCCGCATTAATTTTAAACAAAGGATTATTCGTTACCGTTGACAGTATTATTCTAAAAGGAAACGCAAGGCTGTCGGATATTTATTTATATAATTATCTTGGTATAAAACCAAAGATGCCATACAACGAGGAAATTATCAGCCAGATCAGCACGCACATTAAAGAATTGCCGATGGTTTCTGAAACACGGGGATTCAATGTGAGCTTTCACGAAGACAAAGCTTCCATTTACATGTATCTTGAAAATAAAAAAGCCAGCCAGCTGGACGGAGTTATCGGTGTGCTGCCCGCCAATGATGGTTCAGGAAAAGTTAATATCAGCGGTGATGTGCACATACGTTTACACAGTTCATTCGGTTATGGAGAATTGTTTGACCTGAACTGGAAGCAGCCTTTGCCTAAAACACAGGACCTGAAAGTAAAATTTAATTACCCGTTTTTATTCTCCACCCCGATAGGGATTGATCTGAATTTTTCAATCTATAAAAAAGATACTACGTACATAGAGCTGGAGCGCAACATCGGCCTCCAGTATTTACTGACGGGCGGCAACTATGTGAAGGCATTTTATAACAACAAATCGTCCACACTTATAAATGTAAAGCAATTTGAATCAGCGACCGTACTTCCGCCTTTTGCAGATATATCAACCAATAGTTATGGAATCGGTTTGCATGCTGAAGAATTGGATTACCGTTTAAATCCGCGAAGCGGGTATTCAGTTGAATGCTCCGCGGCAGTGGGAGTGAAGAAAATTAAAAAAAATGTTAAGCTGGCGCTTGTTGAATATGACAGTCTTCAATTGAAATCTACACAGTATAACGGGGAAATTACGGGTGATTATTATATACCTGTTTTTAAGCGGAGCGTTATAGACGTTGGCGCTAAAGGAGGGTTTCTTCAGAGCCACGATATTTTTCAAAATGAATTGTATCGTATTGGCGGTTTAAAATCATTACGCGGATTTGACGAAGAATCTATTCTTGCATCACGCTATATCATCGGAAAATTAGAATACCGGTATTTGATTGAACAAAATTCTTATTTGTTTTTATTTGTGAACGGAATGTATTATGAAAGGAGGCAAAGAAATAATTTTATTCATGATGTCCCTTTGGGGTTCGGTGCGGGAATAACGTTTGAAACAAAGCTGGGAATTTTTTCACTTAATTATGCATTGGGAAAAGAATTTTCAAACCCTATCCAGTTCCGCTCAGCGAAAATACATTTCGGGTTGATAAATTATTTTTAAAAAAATCCCGGTTCCCGGTGATGGCTTGAAATTCCCTTATTCGCAATGAATTTTTAATTGTATTTTTGAAAACGTATGAACGTTGCTGTTTACATTCTTCTTCTTATTGCTGCCGTGGTAATTACTTATTTTATCACCAGGGCAAAGCTCAATTCCCTGTTCAATTCTTCTTCAGAAAAATATAACCAGCTTGATAAAGAAAAGGCAATCGCCAGTGCTGCTCTTGAGCAAATAAAAGAACAGTTAATAAATGCAGAGAAAAATCTTGAAGATGAAAGATTAAGATCAACAAAACTGAGTATTGATTTGAGCGAAGTAAAAACACTCAATCAGCATTTAAAAGAAAAGCTTGATTCACAGGAATCGGAGCTCAGAACGAAATTCGAAAACCTGGCCAATAAAATTTTAGAGGAGAAAAGTTTGAAATTCACAGAGCAGAACAGGAACAACCTTGATATAATTTTAAACCCCCTGAAAGAAAAAATAAAAGACTTTGAGCAAAAAGTTGAGATTGCATACAAAGCAGAATCTGCCGAACGGAATACATTGAAAGGTGAAATTCGCAGCCTGGTTGAGCTGAATAAAAAAATCAGCGAGGAAGCAAATAATCTTGCTACAGCCTTAAAAGGCGATAATAAACAGCAGGGCAACTGGGGTGAAGTAGTCCTTGAAAAAATACTCGAAGTTTCGGGTTTAATAAAGGACCGTGAATACAAAACGCAGTTTGTTACAACCAATGATGAAGGTGACAGAATAAAACCGGATGTTGTTATTTTTCTTCCGGATGAAAAACATATTATCATTGATTCTAAAGTTTCGCTTGTTGCGTATGATGCTTTTGTAAATTGTGCTGAAGAAGAAGATCGTGCACGTTTCAAAAAAGCGCATATCGATTCTGTAAGAAGCCATATAAAATTACTGGGAGAAAAAAATTACCAGACTGCTTCAGGATTGAATACTCCTGATTTTATTTTGCTTTTCATCCCGATAGAATCTTCTTTCAGTGTGGCCATACAGGCAGACCAGGATTTGTTCAACTATGCATGGGACAGAAAAATTGTGATCGTAAGCCCGTCAACTTTACTGGCTACTTTAAGAACTGTATCATCTATCTGGAAGCAGGAGCGGCAAACCCGGAATGCATTGCAAATAGCGGAAGAAGGAGGAAAGCTGTATGATAAATTTGTCGGCTTTGTGGAAGATCTTGTAAAGGTTGGAAAGAAAATGGATGATGCAAAAAAAGATTACGTGGAAGCCATGAGCAAGCTTACAGATGGTTCCGGGAATTTGGTGAGGAGGGCAGAAAAAATGAAAGAACTTGGTGCAAAAGCAGGGAAATCATTGCCCCAGCAAATTATTGAAAGAGCAGAATGAATCGCAAGCCCGTTAGTCATTTAATTTTTTTTGCTGTTGTTTTGGTTATCTTTTCGTGTATCCATTTGATCTCATGTAACCCCGCTTACAAAATCAGCAATCAGAATGTGGCTTCACTATATGATCCTGAAGGTAATTTATTACATCCCCGGTTTGTTATATACCATTTCAGCAAAGACAGCTCCCGCCTGTTTGTAAAACTATATTCATCTGAATTGCTTCACAAAAAAAATGCTGAAGGAGTGGTCGGAACACAGGTTACAATTTCCTACCGGCTGTTTAATAATTTTGAGTCTAAGATCATAGCGGATAGTTCATCTATAGTGATCAACGGTATTGACGATAACAATTCACAGGGATATTTTATTCACTCAATAAATTTTAAAACACCCGGGGCGCTGAACTTTGTGCTTGAGGCAGAAGTAAAAGATAATTACCGGCAGCAATCCGTCAAATCATTTATACAGGTGGAAAAGGAAGGAAAGCAATCGGCCCAGAACTTTTTAGTTAAGCTGGCCGGCCAGAATTCTCCTTTATTCAGAAATTATATTGAAGCGGATGAAACATTTAATATTCTTTCTGAAGATCCGGGAGAGCATAAAATGTTTGTACGATGCTACTTCAGAAATTTTCCGCTGGCGCCTCCTCCGTTTGCTGAAAAAATACCTGTCAAATTTAATTATGCAGCAGACAGTATTTTTACGATGGAAATTTCTCCGTCTGTCAATATTCAATTACCTAAAAAAGGATTTTATCATTTTCAGTATGATACGACTTCCAAACAGGGATTAACCATTTTCAGGTGGGATGAGGATTTTCCAAAAATCACGGATGCCTCCCAGGCGATTGAAGCACTAAGATATTTAACGACAAAAAAAGAATACGATGATTTACTTTCTGCAAAAGATAAAAAAACTGCAACGGATAAATACTGGCTTGAGCTTTCGGGAAATGAAGAACGTGGAAAAGTTTTAATTCGAAAATATTATACGAGAATACAGGGCGCCAATCAATTATTCACTTCTTATCTCGAAGGATGGAAAACAGACCGGGGATTGATCTATACGATTTTTGGCACTCCCACTACGGTTTTCAAATCCACGCAAGCCGAAGACTGGACATACGGGAACTTCAATACTATTAATTCAATCACATTTACATTTGAAAAAATTTACAATCCGTTTTCTGATAACGATTATATTTTAAGACGTTCCCAGGCTTATGAAACTCCATGGTACAGGGGTGTGGACAGATGGAGAAACGGAGTGGTGGTGAATGATTGACATCAACGAATTTACGAATGAAAAAAAATTGTACTTCGAACTGCTTCCTAAAAACTGTTTACTTCTTCTCTTTTCCTAACCTGACATCTGACTAAAATTAACTCTAACCTTACATACGGCATCCGTCCTGTCATTGAAGCCATTCAATCCGGAAAAGAAGTTGAAAGAATTTTCATCCAGCAGGGATTAAATAATTCCCAGGTTAACGAGCTAAAAATTCTTTTAAAGAAAAATAATATTATTTACCAGGCTGTTCCCGTAGAAAAACTCAACCGGCTCACCAGGAATAATCACCAGGGAGTTGTGTGTTTTATTTCGGAAATTACATATTATAAAATCGAAGATATAGTTCCACAAATTTTTGAAGAGGGAAAAGTTCCCCAGTTGCTGATTCTTGACCGGGTAACTGATGTTAGAAATTTTGGAGCAATAGCGAGAACTGCTGAATGCGCAGGTGTAGATGCAATTATAATTCCTTCAAAGGGTGCTGCACAGATTAATTCAGATGCAATTAAAACTTCAGCAGGCGCTTTGCACAGAATAAAAGTTTGCCGTGAAAATAATTTAAAAGAAGTTATTGAATATTTAAAACAAAGCGGGATCACCATAATAGCCTGCACTGAAAAAGCAGGTGAGGTAATTTATGATGCTGATTTTACCGCCCCCCTTGCAATACTAATGGGATCGGAAGAAGATGGAATTTCGGGGGAGTATTTAAAACGGAGTGATAAAAAAATAAAAATTCCCATGGCCGGAAAAATTACATCCCTGAATGTTTCGGTTGCAACCGGGATCATTTTATTTGAGGCGTTAAGGCAGCGCAATTTTAAAAGAATGCTTAAATGAAAAAGCAAACTGAAAAAACAATTTTGTTATTCATTCTTGCCATAGCAGCTGTTCTCCGTTTTTATAATTATGCTTCTTTTTCCCTGTCAAACGATGAGCTGAGTGCACTTGCCCGCTTACGATTCAATACTTTTTCTGAAATGATTGACAGAGGGGTAATGATTGATTTTCATCCTGCGGGAGTCCAGGTGTTTTTATTTTACTGGATAAAAATTTTTGGTATTTCTGAACTTTCTATTCGATTTCCATTTGTGCTTTTCGGAACAGGTTCTGTTTTTGTGATTTATTTGCTGGGCAAAAAATGGTTTAATTCCCAGGTGGGTTTGTTGGCAGCGGCAACATTATCTGTTCTTGAATTTCCGCTTCTATACAGTCAAATTGCCCGTCCTTACAGCCCGGGATTATTTTTCACTTTGCTGACAGCTTATTTCTGGTCGGAGATTTTTGTTAATAGGATAAAAAATCAATCAGGTGATACAAAAATAAATTTAAGATCATATGCGGGCTTTGTTTTATCGGTATGTGCATGTATGTACATTCATTATTTTGCATTGTTACAAGCCGGATTGATTTGTATAACCGGATTGTTCTTTCTGTCAAAACAAAACTATAAGGCATATTTTATTTCGGGAATAACGATCCTGTTGCTTTATGTCCCGCATTTAAAAATCTTTTTTCACCAGATGTCAATTGGGGGAGTAGGTGGAAGTGAAGGCTGGTTAAGTAAACCGGAACCGGATTTTTTCTGGAGGTATATTGGATACGCGTTTAATTATTCTGTTTTTACAATACTTCTTTTTGCAATAATATTTATTTGCTCATTGGTCATATATAGGAATGCAGCCGGCAGGAATAAATTTCGTTTGCTTTCATTTTTACTTTTTATTGTTCCTTTTACGATCGGATATTTTTATTCGGTCTTGAGAAATCCCGTGCTTCAATATTCAGTCCTGCTGTTTTCATTTCCGTTTTTAATACTTTTCATTTTCTCTTTTATACCGGTAACGGTTCAGCAAAAGTTTTTAATGACAGGCGTATTCATTATTCTTTTGACAGGAAGTTTTTCAACCGTGATCGGGAATAAATATTATTCGACAAAGCATTTCGGTGTTTTCAGGGAGCTTGCCGAAAAGACTCTTGAATTTAATCGTACATATGGTGAGCAAAATATCACCCGAACAGTGAATATTATCAATCCATATTACATCGAATATTATTTTAATAAGTTTCATGAGCCAATAAATTTTAGTCAATATGTATGCAATGATTATTCTATGGTTCATGATTTTGCAAAACTTGTTGAAGAATCAAAAACGCCTTACTTCATGCACGCCTGGTCTAACACTTACGATCCGCCTGAATTAGAAGAAATAGTACTTGAAAAATATCCGTTTATTATAAGTAAAAACAATTATTTTAATTCGGGAATAATATTATATTCTCAAAAGCAGAATGGCGAGCTGAGGATGGAAAAGGCGATCTTTGAAATTCAACATGACTTTGAAAATTTAAAATGGCAAAACGACTCATTATATTTTAATGACTCTGTTTTTCATTCGGGCAAACAATCCGCTTTTTTAAATGATAAATTTGAATACGGACCAACATTAGAATCCCCTGTTAAAGATATTGGACTTCAAAAAGGAGATACAATAAAAATCAGCCTGTGGATTTTCCCTTTGCAGGCTCAACTCTCCGCGAAGCTGGTGCTGAGCATTGATGGAAATGATAAATCAAAAAATGTATGGATAGGAAGGGAGTTTAAAATATACCAGGTCAAAGCCAACCAATGGCAACCCATTTTTTTAGATTATATTGTTAATAAAGATTTAGAAGCTGATGACGTTCTTAAATCGTATGTATGGAATGATAAAAAAGAATTTTTTTATATTGATGATTTTACATTCCGGGTTTTCAGATAACATTCCCAAAACCAAGACACCAGCAAATAAATAAATATCCCTGGAACAAGGTCAATAGCACCAGCAGGATATTTTGCACCCTGTATTTAACAGCCACGCTGCTTATTTGAATAAAAAGAGGAAATGCTGCAAGCATCATTCGTGGCGAGCTCATTAACGTATAGCACATGGGTATAAAAATGGAATAAAGCATTACTATGTGCATTGAAATATTAATGTGTTTATAAAAAAGCATCCAGAAAATAATGGTGATTAATGCATAGTAACCAAGAAAGGATTGTGTAAAATATGGATCAGAAACCCAGGTGTATAAATTAGCTAAAGGATTTTTCATAGATAATTTATAACCCGATCCGAAAAAATTTGAAAAGGAAAATTCTTTTCCTGAGCATAGCACAATGTTCAGCTCCAAAATAAAAATCGCTGCTGGTATGGCGATTATGCTGATAAGACTCCATGATATTTTTTTAAAATCAAACCCGATATTTTTAAAATACTCATAGGCAAAAGGAATCAAAACAAATACACCGATAGGTCTTGAAAGTGTCAGAAAAAAAGATGTTGCTCCGGCCGCGAACCATTTTTTATTTATGATGAAATAAAAGCAGCAGAGAACCAGGAAAAGGTAAAGTGATTCAGTAAAAACACCTGAAAGAATAAATGACCCCGGGAATACATACATAAAGATTACCGACCATTTCGCAATTTCTTTGTTATAAATTTTTTCTGATAATTTGTATAAAAGCCAACCGGAAAGTAACAGGCAAATATTGCTTATGATTAAGCCAATGATAAAATGATTCAATCCCGTGATAAAGTTTAACGAATATACCAGGCCGGGATATAATGGAAAAAATGAATACGTTACAGGCGCGGAAAATGAAAGTGACTTGTCAAGGTTCGGATACCATTCACGCGAAATTTTTAAATACCAGCCCGTATCGAAATTACCCCATATATTTAAAAGGTCATTATCATGAAATGTGTAATCACTTCTTTTTACAAGACCATGTACAGCAAACTCATGAATTACAAAATAGCTGATAAAAATAAGAGCTATCCTGGTGATCAAAAAATAAAGCAGTGAAATCCGGAAGCCTTCTTCTTTAAAAATTTTCATAAAAATTTGGTGGTTAAAAGTAAATGTTTTTGATTTGCATATTGTTTAGAATGATTCTAAATAATTAAAACGCAATTTATGAAACGTATAATTTTAATTCTTTTAATATCACATACAGCATTAATTTCCAATGCACAAGATCGTGTTTTTGCAAGGGTTTATCAAAGCAATGTTCTTGGTAAAAACAATAAAGATTTGGAAGTTTGGAATACTTACAGTTTTGGAAGGGACTATTTTTATACGAAGCTCCATCAGCGATTTGAATTTGAAATCGGGTTGAGCAGCAAGCTTCAGACATCAATTTATTTGAACCGTGAACAGGTAACCCAGGGTAATTCTGTAAGAGAAACTTCCGGGAGTAATTCGGTTTCAAGTGAATGGAAGTATAAATTATCTGACCCGGTAGCAAACGGAATCGGGTTTGCTTTATATGGTGAATTCACCGCTTCAACGGATGAATTGGAACTGGAAGGCAAATTAATCTTTGACAAAAAAATTCGCAGGAGTTTGTTGGCCTTTAATGTTGTTTATGAGAACGAAATGGAATTTGAATATGAAAAGGAAGAAGGCAAAACTGAGCTTGAATCAGAAGAAGTAAAACTTGAATTTGACCTGGGATATATGTACGACCTGAAAAAAGGATTCAGGTTAGGGGTGGAAATAAAAAATGACAACATTTTCGAAAAAGGAAAATGGATGAATTCACCTTTATTTGCCGGGCCGACATTATCCTATGGCGCGGAGCGATGGTGGATTATTTTCAACGTGCTTCCGCAGGTAATCAATCTTAAAAAAGAAGATGGCGTAATCGATAACCTTGAACTACACGACCATGAAATGTATGATTTGAGGCTTTTGTTTGCGTATAATTTTTAAGTTTTGTGAATCGTTTATTCTTCTTTTTGATTGTTTTTTTAATTGCTGCATGTTCCGCGCAATTAAGAATTCCAACACAGGTGGATGCTGACAGGGGAGCCTCACGATGGGAAAATTATGATTCTTTAAAATTAGTTTCAGGTTTTTTTATTTACAAAAACAATTGCGGGCAATGCCACAACCTGCATTTGCCCAAAGAATTTTCAGAGCAGCAATGGAACAATATTCTTCCTGAGATGGTTTTAAAAGCGCACCTGGATTCGTCTCAAACTGACCTTGTAAAAAAGTATCTCCTTGTAATGGCAGCCGATACACTGAAAAAATAAACTATTGTTTTGCAATTGCTCCGCCTTCATAAAGCTGTTTCCGATATTTTAAAGAAGGGGATAGAATAAATTTTCCCAATCCGAGTTTTTCCCAGATTTCATCTACTCTTTTTATTGTTGCTTCATCCGATGCAAGAATATTTGGCCATTCACGATCAAAGCCGTCTAATTCTTTTGTTTTTCTTGTTCCGTCAAATGCAATATGATTATCAAAAATAAAATGATCCCTTTTTGGGTCCACATTGTTTGAAAATCTCCACACTGCATCAGCAATGTCACTGATCTCAATTGTATGGTCAAGATAAATTACAACTTTCACCTGTTTAAAATCATCACGCTCAAAAAGCTTTTCTGATAATTCTTTCAAATGATCTTTCCTGTTTTTTTCAACGGAAAGAAAAACAATTGATATTCCATTTTCAAGAAGCGTTGTATTCACATCATGTATTTCAGGAAATAATTGAGTGAGGTTTAAAATTTCAGGCATCCTGGTTTCAGCCTTCTGACTTCTGCCCTCTGCCTTCTTATCAATTTCTTCCGGAAATTTTTTTGTTGCATCAATCCCCATTTTTCCACCAAATGCCATGGTGGAGCAGGAGTGATCTAAAACGTCAGTCGGCCCCTGTGTAAAAATTATATCTGCTGATGGATTTACATTTTCAGAAATATATTTTGCCACTTCCAAGTTGCTCTGAATGTTCACATCACCATCCACAATGATCATCATTTTGGTAAACATCATTTGTCCTGCTCCCCATAAAGAATTCATCACCTTTATGGCTTGCCCCGGGTATTCTTTTTTGATTTTTACAATGACAAGATTGTGAAATACTCCTTCCACAGGCAATACCATATCCATAATTTCAGGAACCATGGTCATTTTAATTGGAGCAAGAAAAATCCGTTCTGTTGCTTTGCCGATCCAGGCATCTTCCTGCGGGGGAATGCCGACAATTGTTGCAGGGTAAATTGCATCTTTCCTGTGTGTAATAGCAGTGATATGGAAACGCGGATAATAATCAGCAAGTGAATAGTAACCCGTGTGATCCCCAAAAGGCCCTTCTAAAATAAATTCTTCATTCGGATCAATATATCCCTCGATAATAATATCAGAATCGGCAGGGACATGCATATCCTGCGACAGACATTTTACTAATTCAACTTTTTTCTTCCGGATAAATCCTGCAAGCATAAATTCATCCACTCCATCTGGTAATGGTGCAGTTGCTGCATAGGAATAAACAGGATCGCCTCCCAGCGAAACAACAACCGGCATTTTTTTTCCAAGTTTTTTGTATTCATTAAAATGGCGGGCACTCACTTTGTGCCGGTGCCAGTGCATAGCTGTCATAGTCGGAGAAAAAACCTGCATCCGGTATAACCCTACATTTCGAATGCCGGTGTCTGGATCTTTTGTTTGGATGACAGGAAGTGTGAGAAACGGTCCGCCATCCTCGGGCCAGCATTTTAACACAGGAAATTTTGTAACGTCAGGATGTTGCATCACCACTTGCTGACATTCGCCACGGCCGGAAATTTCTTTAGGCATCCAGGATGCAATTTCGCCAAGCTGCGGAAGCATTTTTAATTTATCGAGAAAAGAATTTTTGGGTGACGTTAATTTTTTAAATAAAGATTCAATGTCCTTTGCAATGTCATCCAATCTTTTCACACCGAGAGCCATTGCCATTCTTCTCTCTGTACCCATACTATTTATCAGAAGTGAAAAAGCAGTTCCTGTATTTTCAAAAAGCAGGGCAGGACCGTAATTTTTTGAAACGCGATCAGTAATTTCTGCAATTTCAAGATGAGGGTTCACATATTCCTTTATGCGAACCAGTTCCTGCGCTGCTTCGAGCGTCTGAATAAAGTGTTTTAAATTTTTATAAGACAAAATAAATGTAAAAATATTCCTGCAAAGTTACAGACAATAAAAGGTTTAAAAAGGAACTAGAGATGCTGCTGAAAAATTTAAGAAGGTGATACTATTCAGTCAGCAGAAGATTGATAGGATTTAAAAGCCGTGTTTTTCCATCTTCAGAAGTTACTTTTATGAACTCGATCATAACTTTAGTTCCTGCAGGAGATTTTTCGATATTTCCAAGGACGGCTTCCGAAAATTCGTTCCCTTTAATATCGTACTCAAAGTAGGGAACATCTTCACCATCAAAAGTAACTTTACAGGAAGTGATTTCTGATTTATAAGGCGGAACAGCCGGAAAAAGATCTTCAATATGTTTTACTGATAGCAAATCTTTTTTTGAAATTTTTCTCCATTCAATGTTGGGGTCATCCGACCGTTCTTTTTTTGAAGGATCAATTTTATTGACAACTGTTGAATCATTGTCTGACTGGGAAAAAACCTTTAGAGAAGAAATCAGGATGAATAAACAGATGAGGAATTTTTTTGTTTTCATAGCTTGTAATTTTTAACGAATGAATACAAAAGTAAAAATGTTGTTGATATATACTTTTTAATTGTTTAAAAAAATAAACGGTAAACAGGTAACACTGTTGAATTAAACTGGCGGGAATCCCGGGTTTTTCCTAAAAACAAACAATCACTGACACGACAATAAGTTCCAAAAACCATTAATTCCTTACAGTTTTTTAACCAGGATTCAAGGCCGCATTTTTTTTAAAATCTTACAAAGCCGGTTTAATCGCATGATGTTTGGTCATTGAAAGCCAAATAATATTCTAATGCTGAAGCTCATTAAAACACATTTCGAAGATGCTGTGCTCTATACAATAAGCAAGATTAAAAAGACTTCGCTGTACATCATTATCAGGAACAGGTTTTTACCTTTTTTCACTCTGCTGTTAGCTCTTTCATTTCATGGTTGTGTAAAAGATGATCTTGATTTTAACAAGCTGGAGAAAAACAATTATAGCCCTGATCTTGCAGTGCCTCTTGCTTATACATCACTGAGCATTGAGGACCTGATGAAAAATGAAAGCGACAGCGGTATTTTAATTATTGATGAAAATAAATTCTGCACCCTTGTTTATTCGAGCCAGGCATTGCAGATGAGGGCAGCAGATATGATTTCGGTCCCGGACCAGGATTTTGACCAGCCCATCGGATTAAATGACTCCATTGCAACTCTTATAAACCAGGCAGGGAATATTACATTTAATTATTCGCAGGATATTGATTTTTCGATGGTACAGGGAATGGAGCTTGATTCAATATTTTTTAAGGGAGGAAATATGAAAACAAATTTCAAATCGAGGATTCCCGCCAATACAACCATAACTCTTACCATTCCGGAACTTAAAATAAATGGAAACCCTTTCTCTCAATCTTTTCAATTAAATTATACAGGGAGTTTACCTGTTACGGCAATTATTACCACGCCTCTTGAAAATTATAAATTAGATTTAACAAACGGAGGAATAACGAATAACCGCCTTAAAGTAAATTACACAGTAAGCGTAACCACAACGGGGACTTCTATTCAGGGATCAGATAACATAAATATAAATTTAAATTTTAACAACATTCAATATTCAAAGTTATTCGGGTATTTTGGCCAGCAGACGTTGTTAAGCCCGCAGGATACTATTAATATTTCCTTGTTCAATACACAAAGCGGAGTGGGAACTTTCAAGATTGCTAACCCGGAAATAAAGGTTGATTTTGTGAATTCATTCGGATTTCCTGTTCGTGCAAGAATTCTCCAGATGACAGGCATGAATGGCAACCTGACAAATTTTGTTGTGGCCAATGGTATTCCCGACCCGCTCCCGATCAATTCTCCAACCATCAGCCAGATAGGGCAGGAGCTTACCGGTTCATTTACGATGAATAATAGTAACAGCAATGTCTTAGCAATGATTGCCAACCAGCCTAAATATGTAATCAGCCAGACCGAAAATCAAATAAATCCGAACGGAAATATAGGAGAAAATTTTGTAGTGGATACGAGCCGGCTCACTGTCAATATGGAAGTAAAGCTTCCGCTTTACGGATCGGCAAATAATTTTTTGTTGAATGATACGGTGAATTTTTCTCTCAACAATTTAGAAAATATAGAGTCGCTTATGATCAGGACAAGTCTTGAAAACGGATTTCCGATCGATACAAAATTCCAGGTGTATTTTACAACTGAGAATTATACAATGCTTGATTCACTGGTTTACGGTGATCGTCTCCTGATGCCTTCCGCAGCAATTAACTCTGCTACAGGAATAGTGACCGCATCCACTATAAAATCAACGGATCATACATTAGATCGCGGAAGAATTTTAAAAATTACAACCGCAAAAAAACTTATCCTGCAGGCAAGCTTAACATCTTCAAATAATGGCAATACGAATGTTAAAATTTATGCAGATTATAAATTCAAAGTCAATTTAGGAGCTATTGCAAAAATTAATTTATAAAAAGTCATGAAATGCCAATGATTCAAAAATCACTAACCGATATGGAAATCATTGGCATTCCATCTGGCCATAAAGAAAAAAGAAAAAATATACAGATGAAAAAAACTATCTTCTTAGTTTCAATTGTTCTTGTAGTTTATTCAGCCCATGCACAGCAAAGCATGACGCTATATAACATGCAGGCAATTCCTCAGCGTAACAGTTTGAATCCTGCCTTACAATATGATGGAACCGCAACGGTTGGGTTCCCGATGTTCTCATCCATTTATTGCAATGTGAGCAACAGTGCATTCAAGATTACAGATTTTGTGAGAAGAAATAATGAAGACTCCCTATATCTTGACGGAGAAAACCTTATCAGCAAAATGAAAGACCAGCACAATTTTATTTCCACTTCATTGCAGGCAGATATTCTTTCATTCGGATTTAAAGTGAAGAAAAGTTATTTCGGTATCGGGGTAACAGAAAAAATAAATGCTCAATTTGATTATCCGAAAGACATGATGGAATTTAGCTGGAAAGGAAATGCTGCAACTCTCGGAAAAGAAACCGCCATACAGTTCGGATTCAATTTTATGCATTACAGGGAATATGCATTGACGTATTCCATTGTTCTTTCAAACAAGCTGACCATGGGTACAAAGCTGAAATATTTGTATGGAATGGAAAATGCAAACAGCAATAACTCAAGAGTGTCTTTGTATACTGATCCGTATTCATTTGCTATCACAGCAAAATCAAATATTAATATCAATACTAGCGGGTTGGAAGATAATTCATTTGATGATTTCAGTATGAGCGAATATGCTTTCGGCAGGAAAAACACCGGTTATGCTGCGGATTTCGGGATGGGATATAAATTCAGCGAAAAGATTTTCTTATCGGCAAGCGTGCTCGACATTGGAAAAATAAAATGGAATTCGCACGTGGTGAATTACAAAAGCAATACAGAGAATGGAGAATTCACCTATTATGGTATTGACCTGAACGAGTTTGTATCCGGTACAAGCACCAATGACGTATGGCAGAATCTGGCAGACACCCTTACAACAACTTTCCAGGTGAACCCCACGCATGATTCGTATGAAACAAAACTTCCCGCACAATTTTATTTGGGAAGCAATTATATGGTTAACGAGAAAAATTCAGTTGGCTTGTTGGTGCATGGTCAAAAGTTTAATCAAAAGATGCATGGTGATTATACACTTTCGTATAATAAATCCGTTGGCAAATGGATGAATGTTGCCGCAAGCTGGTCCGTTATAAATCAAAGCGCTGCTAATTTTGGATTAGGATTAGCCTTGAAATTAGGGAGTGAGCAAATTTATTTTGCAAGTGATAATGTGTATGGAGTCTTCTATCCTGCACGGTCAAAAAATACAAATTTCAGAGCCGGGATAAATTTTGTGTTCACTAAAAAAGCAAAGCCTGTAAAAAAACAGGAAGCTGAGCCTGCAATAGAAAACCTGGATAAAGGAACCACGGAGAAAAATCAGGACACTGCAACGCCTGAGAAGAAATAGCAAATCGGGCATTACCGGAAAAGAACTCCGAAGTATTTTATTTTGCTGCAGGAATAGTAAACCCGCGTGCTCTCATCAATGCATCGCTGCTGGGCTCACGTCCGCGAAAAGCACGATAACCTTCTGCTTCATCTACTGTGCCACCCACGCTGAACACATGGTCAACCAGCCGCTTCGCCACTGCTTTATCATACGGTCCGCCAGCTTCTGTAAATGCTTCATAAGCATCTGCACTCAGCACATCTGACCACAGGTAGCTGTAGTAACCTGCTGAATAACCATCATCAGAAAAAATATGCCCGAACTGCGGAGTGCGGTGACGCATCACAATTTCAGAAGGCATTTTCATTGCAGCCAATGTGGCCTTCTCAAAAGAATCCGGATCAATTTTAATATTTCCGGCAAGGTGAAGCTTCATATCAATAAGCGCACTGGCAAGGTATTCGACAGTTGCAAACCCTTCATTAAATTTAGAAGAGGTTTGGATCTTGTCTGTAAGGGCTTTCGGGATAGGTTCACCGGTTTTATAATGCAATGCAAATTTCTGAAGCACTTCCGGAGTGGTAAGCCAGCGCTCCAATATCTGCGAAGGGAATTCAACATAATCGGATGACACATTAGTACCGGATAATAACGGGTAAGTAACTTTTGAATTTAAACCATGCAATGCGTGCCCGAATTCATGAAACAATGTTGTGGCATCATCAAATGAAATCAGCACGGGTTCGCCTTCTTTGCCTTTTATAAAATTGCAGTTATTGGAAACGATTGTGGTGATATTGCCATTCAGCTTTTCCTGGTCACGGTAAGCATTCATCCATGCACCGGAACGTTTGCCTTTGCGCGCGTACGGATCGAAATACCATAAGCCGATTAAATCACCGGAAGTTTTATGAGTGACTTTAAATACACGGATGTCAGGGTGATATACCGGAACATCCGTCACCTGTGCAAATTGCATATTAAATAACTCTCCCGCCACATAGAACATTCCTTCTCTCAATTTTTCAAGCTGAAAATATTGTTTTACTTCTTCCTGGTTAATATCGTACTTCTCCTTACGAACCTTTTCAGCATAGTATCGGTAATCCCACGGTTCAATTTTTATATGCGCACCTTCCTTGTCAGAAAGCTTTTGCATATCGCTTACTTCTTCTTTCACTTTTATTACCGCGGGTGTCCAGACGGATTCAAGGAGCGCCATTGCTTTTTCAGGAGTTTTAGCCATCTTATCAGCTAACCGCCAGTGGGCATGTGTCGGGTATCCGAGCAATGCAGCCCGTTGCGCTCTTAACTGTAAAATTTCGGTGATGATAGCATTATTATCATTGGCATCCCCATTATCTCCGCGATTAATGAACATGAGCCATGCTTTTTCACGGAGGTCCCTTCGATTGCTGTAAGTGAGAAAAGGTGTTACGGATGAACGAGTATTGGTAATTACCCATTCGCCCTTTTTGCTTTTTGAATTGGCTGCTTCCTTAGCGGCAGCTTTTAAATCCTCGGGCAATCCGTCAAGATCTTTTTCACTTGTCAATACTAGGAATTTATCACCTTCATCCGCCAACTGGTGCTTATTGAATTTAGTAAATAGGCCTGCGAGTTTCCGGTTGATCTCTGCTACTTTTGCTTTATTTTCCGTATCAAGCTTAGCTCCTGCCAGGACAAAATTTTTGTAATAACGTTCCAGCAACCGCTGCTGTTCAGCATTCAGATCTTTTCTTGAAGGATCATTATATACCGTTTCAATTTTCTTAAAAAGAGCAGTATTCTGAACTATGGAATCGTTAAATGCTGTCAGGCGGGGTTCCATTTCTTCCTGGACGGTGTCTAAAGCAGGAGTGCTCAAATTACTCTTCCAGATACCATACATTGACAATACTCGTTTCAGAGTGGTCCCTGTCTTTTCCATTCCTTCGATAGTATTTGCGAATGTGGGCGGCTCAGTATTAGTAACGAGCTTATCAATTTCATTACGGTTTTCAGCCATGGCAGCCTCCATGGCCGGTTTAAAGTGCTCCACCTTCACTTTATCGAATGGCGGGACGCCATTATAAGGTCCTTCCCATTTTTGCAGGAGCGGGTTTGAAGTTTCGTTTGAAGCAGCGCTGTCTTTCATTTTATTGTCAGCGCAATTTACTGATAGTAGTGAAATCAATAACATAATAGTGATGCAGGGTTTCGTGACCATGAGAGAGTTATAATATTTAATGAAGTAAAAATTGTCCGGACTTTTTTTTTGAAAATTTTTGCGCTTAGGGAATATGCTTATGCAGCCAGGTTCCAAAGCACAGGGCGCGAAAATATTAAAAAAAATGTACTGTCCGGCTTTAAAGTTTACGTGCAGCAAGGAAATGATAAAAAAGTTTTCACTGCAAAGATCCTGAAAGGAAAATTATGAAAGTCCGGAACCCTTGCTCCGTTTAAAAAAGTTTACTTCCTCACAAAATCACCTGTCAAAAGCAGGCTGTTATTCTGAGCTGTCATTTATTGTTGTTTTTCAAAATAATTTTTTGAGTGTTGAAAATAAACCTACATTTGAGAGAAGGTTACCATAAAAAATGAACTCAACCGGTAAGAACGCTGAAATTTCGCCACAGATCTATGCCAGGATCGGGGGTATACTATACCTTGTTATCATACTTGCAGGTATGTTCAGTGTGATGTTCGTGCGAGACAAGCTTATTGTTTCGGGTAATATCACTGCCACTGCCAATAATATTATGGCTTCACAATCACTGTGGCGGATGGGAATTTTTGCGGATCTTATCATGCATGTGTGTGACATACCTGTTATGTGGGTCATTTTTATTTTGCTTCGCCCTGTGAATAAAAACCTTGCGCTGCTTGCGATGTTATTCAACCTGATACAAACAGCAGTGCTGGTTGCAAACAAGTTGAACCTGGTTGCAGCGTTGTTTCCATTAGGGGGCGCGGACTACCTGAAAACATTAGACCAAAACCAGCTCTACGCTCAGGCATATCTTTCTATAAAGCTGCATGATTACGGCTTTGGCGTGGGCCTTATATTTTTCGGATTTGTATGCCTTGTTAACGGCTATTTGATTTACAGATCGGGTTTTTTACCCAAGATCATAGGCGTATTGTTGCAAATTGCAGGCCTGTGCTATCTCACGGATAGTTTTGCGCTTCTTCTTGCACCAAAATTTGCAGGCAGGTTATTCCCTGCGATTATGATACCTTGTTTTATAGCTGAATTGTCATTTTGCCTGTGGCTGATAGTGAAAGGAGTGAATGTTCAGAAGTGGAATCAAACCTGCGTTGAAACGGTTGATTAGCCAGAACTGTTGAAAGTAGCCTGTGAGTTTTTTCATTTTATACATGCTGATTTAATCAGTCATGATGTTCTCCTTCGCCTTTGGTTAATTGCGATAAAAGGTAATATGCTCCGTGTGTTACTATTCTATCAGTGTCATTTATTTTTTCGGTTGGTATCACTTCAGTAAAGCCCATGTCACTGGTTCCGATTTTTACCTGCATTTGCTTGTAAATATTTTTTTCGTGTTCAATGTAAATGTAATGTTCATCACCATTGGACACGATGGCGGCATCGGGCAATGACATGGTTTTATAATCGTCAACCTGAATGCGTGCCTCTATAAACATACCGGGAAATAAATTATCGTCCACCTTAATCATTTTTGCGTGAGCGATAACGGCTTGTGTGTTATCTTCGAATGCTTTGTTGATGCTGAAAATTGTTGCTGTGTGCGAATGATGCGGATCATTGATGATGGAAAAAGTGAGCTGCTGCCCTTCATGCACTTTGGCAACATCCTGCTCGTAAATTGTTAAATCAATATGCAGAAACCGGTTGTCAACTATTTCGAAAAGCGGAATATTGGTTTCAGCAAATTTGCCAATGAAAATATTTATTTTTTTTATATACCCGCTGATTGGAGATACGATATTGAACGATGAATGTATTTTTTCGGGTGAAAGTGATTCGGGAGTTGCATTAAACAATTTTATTTTTTCTGCCAGCAAATTTTTTTTTGCAAGCGCGATGTTGTAATTACTTTTTGATTGCTGAAATGTTTTAGCAGCGTTGATGTTGTCTTTCTGCAATTCGGCTTGCCGTTCATATTCCTCTTTCAGAAACTCAAGAGAGGACTGGCTTTCAAGATAATCCTGTTGAATTTGCAGAAAATCCGAATTTACAAGTACTGCAAGCAGTTGTCCTTTATTCACAAATGCTCCTTCGGTAACAGGGATTTCCCTTACCACTCCGCCCATCAGCACTGAAACCTGCGCCTGGTTTTGTGGAGGCAGCATTAATTTTCCATTTGCTTTCAGCGATGTTTTAAGATTGCGGTACTCAATAGTTCCTGTCAGCAAACCGATAGCTTTTATTTGTTCATCCGTAAGTTTTATTTCGGTAGTTTCCGTATGTGCACTATCATTTGCTGCTGAACTTTCGCTTTCTTTTTTATTTCCACAGGAAGAAAAAATTACGGTAAAACAAATTACCACCACGATTTTAAAGTTTGGTTTTATAACGGAGTACATATTTTATTTGTTAAGTAGATAATTAAGATTAATAATGGACTGATTATAGTTATTCAGCGTCTGCAAATAATTATTTTGAATATCGAATGACTGGTTAGTGCTTTGAATAAATTCAACATAACCAATATCCCCTCCTTTATAACTCCTGGCTGCAACATTGATAAGCGAATTTGCCAGCTGCAATCCTTCTGCATTATAATATGCTAATGCGGCAGCAAATTGCCTGTATTGCTGCAATGCCTTTGTGTATTCGGTGTTCAGCTTCAATTTAAAATTATCAAAATCCGCGCGCGCAATTTTACTTTGAAGGTTCGCGGCATTTACTCTTCCTGATTGTCCTGTTTTAAAAATGGGAATGCTCGTTCCTACGGTGTATCCCCAAAAGGGGGTAACCTTATCAATGCTTTGATTGAATGCACCAAACTGAAAGGACGGGCTCCATTTTGATTTTTCCAATTTCCATTCCGCAATGCTTACATTCACTTGTTGCTGCTGCAAATTGTAAATTGGGTTTTGGTATAATCCCGATGTGTCAACCAGAGCAGGAGGAGGAAGCATGTTCGATTCATTTTCAGGGATTGTAACCTGAGATGTAA
>Ga0134123_10000339_pt1 | contig 32189 bp, 16 predicted proteins | sample KB303_FD_96460 | JGI IMG/M metagenome (GOLD analysis project Ga0134123, IMG submission 96460) | Terrestrial soil microbial communities without Nitrogen fertilizer from Kellogg Biological Station, Michigan, USA - KB3-0-3 | ecosystem: Environmental > Terrestrial > Soil > Unclassified ...
AAAAAAAAAAAAAAAAAAAAAAAAAAAAAAAAAAAAAAAAAAAAAAAAAAAAAAAAAAAAAAAAAAAAAAAAAAAAAAAAAAAAAAAAAAAAAAATAAAAAATAAAAAAATAAAACACTTAAATTTAAAAGACAATGAATAAAACGCAAATTGCAAAACAAAACAGAAACAAGGGATTGGAATTAATTATTGACGGGAACCAATTGGTATGGATTTCGACCGTGAAATTCAAGGATTTTTACCAGGACGAGTTTATGGTGACCGTTGCGGAGATAGATGATGCAGAAGAGCGCCAAAAAGCCGCCATAACGGGGGTAGCCGTTGACAAGCTTAACAAGAAAACAGAAATGGCAACGGAAGCTATGCGGGTGGCAGGCGCTACAAAGGCATGGGCACAGGCAAATAACAATCAAACTGTATTCGATAAAGTTGATTACACGGAGAGTGAACTGATGGGTGCAGGCGCAGTAACCGCCCGCAACCGCTGCCAGATCATATATGAACAGGCATTTGCAGTGGCAGCGAACCTGGTCCCTTACGGTATCAGCGACCTGGTTCCTCTTGCTGATAAAATCGCTGCATTCAATTTATTTATCAGCGCCCCTAAAAATGCAAAGGCAATGGTTAAAACTGCAACAGAAGATTTGAAAATACTGACCAGGAAAGCGGATACCCTTCTGAAAAGAAAATTAACACCGCTGATGGAATTATTCCGCACTTCTTCTCCGCAGTTTTATGCGGATTACCATAATAATTTACGCATAGATAATATCAAGACGATATTTACAGAATTAAGAATTACGTTCAAAGACAAAAACACTAAACATACACTGGAGGGGGTTAAAACGATTGCAACCGGAGAAGAGCATACTTATGAACTGATTTCAAATTCAAGCGGAGTGGCGGATGAAAAACAAATAAAACCGGAGATATATGATCTCGAATTCGAATTGCCAGGATATAAAAAAGAAATTATGGAGAGCAAACGCGTGAAATTAGGTACTAAGGTTGTGCTGGAGATTGAACTTACTCCGCTGGGTTAATTTTTCAGACACCGGTGATCTGCAAGAAACTAAACGAAGGCTTAAAAGCCTTCGTTTTTTTTTGTATTAAGGGAAGTTGATGTAAATGATTATCACACCTGACGGGGGTTGCGCGACCCGCCAGGTGATAAAAATTTTTTATTCTTTCAAAATCTTTTTAACAGCCCATCCGTTATCTGAAATCAATTCCAGAACATAAATACCTTTACTATATCCTGACACATCAATTTCAATTGTTCCGGATACGTTTATAAAATTCTTCTGGAACATAGTGTGACCGGGTATGTCATACATTTTTATTTTAAGATTTTTTAAAAAAAGTATTCCTCCAATTTGAATTTTATCTTTTACAGGATTGGCAATAAGCAGGTCTATTTGATTTTTGTCCGATTCTCCTGTTCCCGTTGACAAAAAATTATCATATCCCAAATGAAATGTATAAGCATTTGCCATTCCTATGCCATACGCATACGCATTGAAACCGCTGTCGCTTTCAATAATATGCTGTCCCTGTATCAAAGAACTTACAGCATAAGAAAATGCAGGATATGCAGGTACGGGAATAAAACCCGCGACAGGATTGCCATCTAAAGTAAGAAGCCCTGTTGAATTAGTCGCGGTAATAATATTTATATAGTGATGCGGGTTAAGCATTGATGTCGGAGGGGGTCCATCAAGTGATTTGAAAATACTTGTTTTTTTCTTCAGGTTGAGAGGCGTTAAATTTAACATAGAAGGATCACCTAAACTTCCCATAGAACAATTCTGGCTCGTTTTAAACTGAGTGGCAAAAATGGGTTTATTGGAAACGATGTAAGCAGCAGCGGAGAGCAAGGTATCATAATATTCTCCGCGGTGAAGAAGAAAAACAGGAGCGGAATTTATAGTAAATGCGGTTGAATCGGCAGTAGCCATAAACCTGAAAAAATCATATCCCTGCTGTGAAAAAGTAAGAAAAGGAACCGTTATAAAATTCGATCCTGCACTTGTTTCGGGATATATCTCATCGTACAAAGTATTATCAGCTCCGCTGCAATAAATATTTGCCTGCCTTGCCCCTCCGAAAACAGCAATCTTTTTTTGCGGATCAAGCGACCGTACACTTGAACCTGTCAAGTCTTCATAACTCTGAAGCTGGAATACCTGTCCTTCATTAAGAACGATAGTAAACGGCACACCGGGAGGGCGAAAACTGACGGTAACAACGGAAGGAATTATTTCTATGACGGTACTGTCCTGCGTGGCTTCCACAACAAATTCTGAAGGGCTGTTAACTGAAAAATCCGTATGGGCCATTATTAAATATTGGTCTGACAATTCAGTGAGTGGAAGAACAACAGTTGCATCTGTAAAAAATGCCCTGAAATGGTATGTATAAACATTTACGGGGGCTGCTGAAGTAATTTTTATTCCAAAATCGAAATAATCTTCATCACCCTCGGGGTAATAAATATTGGCTGGTAATAACACTTCAGTCGCCTGGTTAGCTGTGACACTAAAAGGTATTGTAAACCCGGTAGCCGGAATGGCAACTGTTCCTGAAGTATTAACATCAGAGCTGATAATTATTGAAAAAGAAGGAGGGCCATTAAAATTAAGTGTAAGATTTTCCATGTAGGTCAGCCAGAACTCTGTTCCTTTTGTAGTAATATTCTGTGCCACGGATGAGAATGAAAATACAATAAGGGTAAATAAAATTATTTTTTTCATTAAAACTTATTTTTCATTTTATAAACATGCTTTTGTTTTTTTAAACAAACGTTATAGCGGTTCCGCTAACACTCACCATCAGCATGCTTTGTCCAACAGTTTCGTAATCGAGGTCTACTCCAATTACTGCATTGGCGCCAAGCCCCGAAGCTTTTTCTTCCATTTCTCTCAAAGCCGTTTCGCGCGCCTCACGCAAAACTTCCTCATAAGCCCCGGAGCGGCCTCCTACAATATCCCGGATGCTTGCAAAAAGGTCGCGGAAGATATTTGCACCGATGATGGTTTCGCCTGTTACAATACCGTGATACTCTGTGATTGTCTTTCCTTCAAGAACGTTAGTGGTGGTGGTTATCATTGTTTAAATAAAATTAAGGCTGCGATGTTACATTGAAAAGCAATAGCAAATATAATTATTTACCATTCATGAAAAAAGAAATTTTCATTGGATTCATCATTCGTCCTTCCCGGTAAACCTTCTTACAAAGTCGCTCTTTTTTCTCACGGTTGCAACCATGTATTGGTAAGGCATCTTCCCTCCTTTTTCATCCGCCACACGTTTTTCTTCTTTCATATTATTGATAATATCATTGAACTTGCTTTCTGATGATACAGCCTGCATCACACCACGCTGGTAATTGAAAAAATACCATGTGGAAGGATTTACTTCGAGGTAAAGATTAAATGCATCACCGGTCCGCTTGCGCTGAATTTCAAAATACCCGGTCAGCATTCTGCCGATTGCATTCTTTCCAATGAAACCAACCCCTATATTTCCTCTTGAACGAAATGATAGTGTGGCTTTATCCCAGTAAAACTTAAGATCGGTAAGTACAATGGAGTGCTGTAACTCATCGGGAACTTTTCGCGGAGTGCCGTATAAATTTATTTCTGCTGTAACCTTATCCGCCTTTTCTTTTCCGAGCATTTGCGCAAGCGCCCTTTTATATACTTCCCTGCTGTCGTTCGTGGCCGGGAGCGTGGGGTTATCTATAACAGTATTAGCAAAAAACTTCAATGCATCTTCATTAAACATAAAATCAAGATCAGCGAGCACATCGAACTGAACGGAATCTTTTAACATATCATTCCGCACACTGCCGACCGGACTGAATTTGAATTGACCAAAATCAGATCCTATGTTAACCCTTCCTTCTCCATACACAATACATTTCTGATCATTCAGCGTAAGATAATTTCCAGTAGTGCTGCCCACAAGCTGTTCGGTAGTCATAGTTGAATCTTTTACTTCCTTTTCTTTTTCCTTTTTATTTTTTGCAGCTGTTGGCTCATCAATTACTGTATACTCTTTAGCAGCGGTATTATATTTAAGCGAACCTTCTGCCGTCAGGATTTCATTATCAGAAGCTCTTGATTTCTGCGACAGGAATGCAGAATAAACATTTGCGGAATCGCTGGCAAATACAATGGCAACCGAAAGGCGATCGCCTGTTTCATTCTTCGGCTCACGCACAGGGATGATCACACCGGCAGGATCAATTTCAGAGGCAAATCCAAACCAGTTTGTCTGAATTTTTTCACAGCCATGATTCAAACGCGCAAATCCGCTGAAGTGAAGCAGCTTGCTTGCAGCCTGCAATGAAATTTTTCCTTTGTACTGCACGTTAGGGCTGATGGAAAACTCCTGTGTGTCGGGAATTTCTCCATTGGCAAAAGTTTGCTTCGCAGTATCCACCCCGATCTGTGTGAGTTTAATGAGATGCTTAACACCCGCCATGTCCTTATATTCGTATTCACCGGTACCTGAATATTTTTTCCTGCCTGCAATATCAATTGTTGTATTTACCATTGTATGATATTTGGTTGAGGTATTGGCAATTACCCTGCTGTTCAATAATGTTTGCATTTTCGCATCTTTTTCAATCACCACTTTACCAGAATCAGGAATGATGGAAGCATCAGCCACTAAAATTTCTTTTACCTTCTTTGCACGTATAACATAGTCAGCGAGATTGTAATTGGCTTCAGGTGCAACCCAGCGCAACGAATCCTGCATCGGGTTTATGCTCACAAATTCAGCACCCTCTGTATTTGTTTTTGTTCCCGCACTTCCCGCACTTGCCAGCTGGATATCCTTGTTATCCATAAACCATTTAAATTTTTCGATAAAGCAGATGTACTGGTTCAACGGAAAAGTAACATACGACCCTGAACCGTTAGATGCAAACTCCCCTACCCTTTTTTCAAGGTCAATTTTGGATTTCATGTTTTTAGTTTCCAAAGCAAAAACTTTTTCAACATTTGAATTCAGGTGAAAATCGGAAGTGTCGGCCCCGAAATCTTTTTCTTTGATGTAGAAATTATCAGAGAGCAATTCGGCCTGCTCAAAGCTGATTTTTCCATTCGCATTAATTCCTTTGCTTGCCAATACAAGATTTCCATCGAGCGAAGCTTTATTGTCATACAGCTCCATGTTTTTGGTTTTCTTAAACACAAACATTTTATCATCTTTCGGCCGCCAGTTGATATACACATCCTCTGCTTTCACATGAGGGAAGGCTGTAGTACCGACAGTCTTTCTGTCAATTTCAAATTGAGTTGCATCTGCATTGGCTGAATCAGGAAAAAATTTAACATCTTCCGATTTTGTATGTGAGCTTAAATAATCAATCTGCCCGTCACCTCTCAATCCCTGGTGGCTTAAGCTGAGCTGGCTGAAATAAGTCCCCTTACCGTTATATGCCAGTAATCCTTCTGGCGGAGTGGTTTTTGAAAATCCGAGTGAATAATCGGGCATGATCACCAGTGTTTCGCGCATGGGTGCAAAGATTCCGGCAGAGCTGAATGATCCGGCAAACGTGAGCCCTTCTTTTTTGAAGTTATCAAGGCTGTCAATGGTGAACGGATCATTTTTGAAATAAAAATTGTCATGCTTATATATGGAATCAAATATATACGGGTATTCATAATACACATAAGACTCCTTCAAACTTTTGAGAATCGGGTAATCCGGACTTTTCTGATAACCCGATTTGTTGTCTTCCCTGTCAACAAACAGTTCACCGGTCATATTTTGAACCACACTTTTTAAAGGGATCTTGACATACTTCCCATTCATATCAAGCGAATCAATTACAACTTTCAGTCGGAGAGAATCCACATTGTTCAGGGAAATTTTAAATTTTTCATAATCGAAAGAAAAATCTTTTCCAAAAAAATCAAGGTTGCCGGCATGAACACGGCCTGCAAAAGTAAAATCACGGTTTTTCTTTAAAGTCAATTCCTGCTCATGAGGAACAACGAAAACATTTTGTGTGTCGCTCAATGCCACCTTTGCAACGCCACGCATATTGATATCAAAGTTCAACAGGTTGATCGTTGCATTCGCCATGCCTGAAATCTGTGAATCAAACTGGATGATGTCATAATCCACTTTGCCGATGTTTGCCTGCAGGTAATAATACAACCTGTCTTTTAACACGGCACGTTCTTCGATCCCGTCATAAATTAAAAAACCCTGTGTGGCCAATTCAAGAAATAAACCCCGGATCTGGCTTGGGGCCATACGCATGTCACGGGCAAGATCACTCACATAGATCATCTTCGAACCGGTTTTCTCTGCATACTTTTTTAAGGTATACAAAGGACTTTGCTCCATCACTCCCTGTATTTTCTGGAAACGCTGATCGCGATAAAAGTTGGACGATTCAAAAGACAGCTTCACTTCTCCCGCGCCACTGATTATTTTTAAGTCAATCAGCGGGTCATTCAGCTTCCAGGTAAGCTGGTCAAAATACATGTCCACCTGGTGATACGAATCGAAAAAAGGTGCAGCAGAATTGGTCTGCGTATTTGTCAGCACAGAAATTTCGCGTTTTTCTCTCAGGTATTTCAATTCTATTCCCGGATGATAAATGGAATCTTTTTTTCCGTCTTTCTCCCAGTAAATACTAACGGATGCTTTATCCGAAACAATACGGTCAGGCTTTACCACAAAACTTTTTGACCCGAATACCATAAACGGTTTCCCCTCGCGCATGAAAGAAAGTTTTGCATCATTTTCATTCGACCCTGATCCTACCATTTTATTTCCGTAAAGAGAAAAACCTCCTTTGTAGTTTGCATCCTTTATCAGCTCTTTAATTTCCAGGTTCTGGTTGTAAGAAGTAAAACGCGGATAGGTTATCCTCGATGAATCCTGGTTGGCAACCAGCTTGTCAAACACACGTCCTTTTAATGGTGTGGAAAAATATTTCGGGACATAAAAAGTTACTGAATCCAGTGTATAATCATTCCCGGTAAGGTCAATAACATATTTTTTCAGATCAGCATATGCCTCACCCTGTTGAAGACCTGCACGAGTCCAATCCACTTTTCCGCCATCACCAAAGAATTTTTTTAAATTCGGATAGTAAGCGCCTTTTGTATTATAGATAACCGAGCTGTCATTTTTGGTTGTGCAGGTAAGATTAATCCCCGAAAAAATAACTTTAGGCAGTGTATCAAATTCAAAAGTATACGTATTTTTATTCGCGCTCCATCTCACGGTAGCCGATTCATAAAGCGTGTTTGATAAAAAGAGATTGTAACATATTTCAAGATAATCACTGTACTTGCGCGAAGTACCTTTCACCAGCTTATCAAGGCTCTTATGCCAGTTATCAAAGCTCTGAGGCGTCTGGTTGCTTTCAACGAAACCCATGATTGCATTCAGGTAGTTTTCGAAATCAGGAAACGCTTTCATCCTTTTTTTCAACATGGCGTTGGAAGTTGCATACACAAGCTCCTTTTGCTGAGCAGAGACCTTTCCAGAATTCCAGACCGGGGCAAATTTCTCCATCATCTTTTCAGCTTCCTTTTTGTTTGTTTCTTCGAGAAAGCCCTGCATTTCCTGTAAAAATTTTACAGGGTCGCTTGAAAAAGTTTTTATCGTCTGCGCCTCAGATTGCAGCACACAAGAGACAAACAGGAAAGGAAAAAGAATAAGAAATGATTTTAGCTGGCGTATTGGCATAATGGTTTAATTGGTTTTGGAGTACCGGACAAAAATAAGAATTAGAAAAGAACGAAATTTTTTTAAACTTCTTGTTTAAAGAAAATACCTGTTACCCCTGATGACAAAATAAAATAACCCGCTTGCAAAAACAAATAATGCCAAAGTTGACCATTCCACCCATTTTTTATCCTCTTTTTTGAACAAAAGAAAAAGCGTAAAAGGAATAAAATAATAACGTTGCTCTATCAGCCAGGAAGGAATAAGGAAAAGAAAAGTAAACGGGTAAAGGAGGTAAAAATTTTTATTTCTGAATTCTGTGACGCATAATGACAGGATAGCATATGCTGCACAAATAAAAAATACCGTCTTATGAATCCATGACGAAGTAAAAAAAATCAATACTGCATTTCTTAAATAATAATCTCCCCATTGATAATTGAACGGATGATCATTTGAAAAGGTGAAAATAAAAAGCAGGTAAAAAATAACGATTCCGGCAATAATTAATTTACGTTTCTTAATAAGCAAAACGATTTTATTAAAATTTGAAATGTTCAAAGCAGCGAAGAGAAAAAAGAAGAGAAAAAGAAAAAAATAAATATTTCCCAGATGAAACGAAAATGCAGGGTGCATGGACTTATCACCTACTGCAATTCCTTTATTAATGATTACGAAAATGATAAACAAAATTAACCCGGCTAAAAAAGTCCAGAGCTTCAACAAGTGCTGAAACAAATCTTTGATCCTGAACTTGAATCCGTATTCATCTGCATAAGTCAGGATAAAAAAGAAGCCGAGCCAGATGATATTATCCTGCCGGACCGCGCACGCAAAAATTGAAAACAATCCGCTCCATTGATATTTTTTTCTTACTAAAAAATATATTGCAGCAAGAACCATGAGCAATGAAAGAATATCCGTATAGACGAGAAAGAAATATGGAAAAATAATTGGAAAAAAAGCAAACTGCATCATGGAGACCTCAGTCATTTCTTTTTTCAGGTTTACACAGATTTTTCCGAAAATAAAAATCGCAATTAATGCGAATAACAAATTGATCGCCCTGAAAAATTTTATGCTTGTAATCCCTCCCGCAACTTTAGAAATAACAGCAAGAACAGCATGGTAAGTTGTCAGTGTTGAGATTAAATAAGGTTTGGCGTAATCACCGTTTACATAACTTACTGTTTGAGGATAATGATCCTGTTCATCCACTTTTAAAGGGGCATGCCAGAAAAGAATAAGTGCAATAACCAGGAAAACGAACAGCAGGAATATAATAAAATTATTTTGTCTGTTCATAAAATAGCCCGTTATAACTTCAGGGCTATACGTTTTTTTATAAAACAGGTTTTAAAATATTGCAACAGGTTAGCTTACACTTTTGCATGAACGGGATCCTGCCCGGCTATCCTCGGGTGGAAAAAAGTAAGCCTGATTACCTTTACTTTATCCCGTAACAGAGGTGGAACAGTCATTTTAGCCTGTTCATGGCTGTCTGCTTCAATGATTGCATAGGCATGATGGTCATTATCATAACAACCCCACTCATAATGCGTGATATACCCTGCATAAAATTCTGCAAAATATTTTACTGCCTGGCGGCAATCTTCGGCTGTGTGTTCTGAGATGACGAGATAACGATCCATAATTGTTTTTTTTAATTGAAACAAAAATAGTAAAGTTTATTATTTAAGCGGTTAACCATTGTTTACATTTCCTGTAAATATTTTCTTACAAAACGAATAGCCATTGCACCTTCTCCCACGGCAGAGGAAATTCCTGCCAGCGCCCCGAACCTCACATCCCCCGAAGCAAAAATGCCGGGTATGCTTGTTTCGGACATAAATGGTTCCCGCTCCATTTTCCAGTGCGTGTGAAATGATTTATCTTTCACCAGCTCCCGTCCGGTTATAATAAATCCCTTTTCATCTTTCAGCAGGAGGTTATCGAGCCACGATGTACAGGGAGCCGACCCTATGTAAATAAAAAGAGCTTTGGCAGGAAGTATTTTTTCTGCTCCGGTTTTAGTGTTTTTCAAAGTGATTTTCTCTAATACCCTTCCGCCCTGTACTGCCGTTACTTCTGTATTCGGTAAAATATGTATGTTGGGCGTTTTGGTTATTTGCTCTACCAAATAACTTGCAGCCGTTTGTTTCAGTGCATCCTTTCTTATCAAAATGTTGACCTCCTTCGCGAATTTGCACATGTACATAGCTGCCTGGCATGCTGAATTCCCTCCTCCCACCATATAGATAATTTCATTCCGGCAGGCATGGGCCTCAATTGCTGCCGCTCCGTAGTAAACACCTGCACCGGTAAAATTCTCAAGGCCCTGTATTTCCAGCTTACGATAAGCAATACCTGTTGCAATTACGATAGTTTTACTGTGTATTTCGGTTCCGTCAGCTAATTCTATGATTTTATAAACATCCTGGAGACGGATACTCTTAACTTCCTGCGGGGTCAGAATTTCTGTTCCGAAACGGATGGTCTGCGTTATCGCCCTGTGCGTTAGTTCTGCACCGGACAGCCCTGACGGAAAACCGAGATAATTTTCAATGCGGGCACTGCTGCTGGCCTGTCCTCCCGGGTTATGCCTTTCGATCAGCAATGTTTTAAGCCCTTCGGTAGAGCCATAAACAGAAGCTGCAAGCCCGGAAGGGCCGGCACCGATAATCACCACATCATACATTTTTTCTGTTGCCTTTTGTTTCAATCCAACTGCATTTGCAACTTCAGCCAGTGAAGGGTTAGCCTTTGTGGTGCCATCTTTGAAAACAACTAAAGGCAAATCGGATTTAGATACATTGGCGCTGGTTATATATTGTTCAGCTTCCTCATTATTTTCTGCATCCAGCCAGCGGAACGGAACCAAATTACCGGAAAGAAATTCTTTCAGCTCATGCGATTTGGGCGACCATTGAAATCCTATAATGCGGATGCCCTCATGATCAGGCTTGTAAATGGCATGCCATTCATTCAGCAGATCATTTACTACCGGGAATAGTTTTTCTTCGGGCGGGCTCCATGGTTTCAGTAAATAATAATCGAGCTTTACATTATTGATGGCCCTGATGGCTGCTTCAATATCTGAATAAGCTGTCAGCAAAACCAGTTTTGCGTCCGGGAAAATTTCTTTTGCTTTTTCAAGAAAAGCAACCCCTTCCATTTCCGGCATTCGCTGATCTGAAATAAACAATGCAACCGATTCATTTTTCAGCTTTAATTCTTTAATTACATCGAGGGCTTCATTTGCTGATTCAGTCGCTGCCACACGGTATTCTTCACGGTATTGATTCCGGATGTCGCGTTGTATTGCCCGCAAAACCTGTACATCATCATCTACAATAATTATATAAGGTAATTTCATTATTCTGCTTTAATATTCTGCGCTGTATCTTTTGCTTGTTCAACAGGAATGCAAACAGTGAATTCAGTTTTTCCAGGCTCTGAAAATACTTTTATTTCACCGTTATGATTTTTAATTATACGGTTCACCAGGTCCAGGCCAATGCCAGTACCGTCACCTACTTTTTTTGTTGTGAAAAACGGATCGAAAATCCGGGATTTGATTTCCGGTGGGATGCCCGAACCATTATCAATAATCTTCACCTGCACAAATTTTTTATCAGGACATGTTTCAATAATCAGTTCCCCATTTTGCGGTAAGGCATATATAGCATTATCAATTAAGTTGGTCCAAACCTGGTTAAGCTCTCCTATGTATGCACTCACTTTCGGAAGGTTCTCACTGAATTTCCTGGTCACGGTAATATTTTTTCCACGCAGCTTGTAACCCAGCAGGGTGAGTGTATTTTCTATGTCCTTATGAATGTTAGTGGGCTGCATTTCATTTGTACGATCCATATGGACATGACTTTTAATGGCAGTAACTAAACCGGATATGCGGCAGGCAGCATCATTTAAATCTTTTACCAGCCGTTCGGAGCTTAAATGATTTTCCAGCCATTGCAATACATTAAGAAAGGATTGCTTTCCTACATCATTGCGAATCTTTTCAAAATCTTCCAGTGAAAAACCGGCCTCGATAAATGTTTCAATAACAGGTAATTTTCCTGACAGGTTATTTTTTTCAAACCATTCTGTAACCTGGTCTTCCATTTCAATTCGCTGTAATGCAGTAGGCCTCTTTCTATTCCCTGCATCTGCAGTCCTGGCATCAACGGTTGCACGAATATTTTTAATATGCTGCGGATTGATATTGTGGTGTAAAAGCAAATCCGTAAGGTCAAAATTTTCACTGAGCTTTTTTCTCAATTCGGCAGATATCCTGTTTATTGCAGAAGCAGGGTTATTCAATTCGTGCGCAATACCCGCAGAAAGTTTCCCCAGCGCACTCACTTTTTCCTGCTGAAGCTGCATGGTGGCAAAATATCTTGCCCGCTCTGTCATATACCCAATCAACCGCTGAATAAAAGCAGGGTTGAGCTTTTCAAGCTCAGGGAAATGACGCCTGTGTATATTGAGGCCGCGTAAATTACCTGAAGCATAAGCATACCCGAGAGAATTTTTCATCCTCGAATAGGGCAGCAACCCTCCCAGCCCTCCCGTCACGGTATCATTTTCGAAATTGTAGAAGAACACCTGCCGGCCGTTTATATCCATATAGAAGTGTATCGCGCCTTCCAGCATGATCCACATAAAATCAATCGGGTCACCGGTTTTTATCAGCTGTGTTCCATCTTTATATTCAACATATTCACTATGATCCAATATCCATTGCAAATGATCCTCAGGAAGATCGCTTAACCCAATTACTTTTTTTAACTCCTGAACTGTTGGTTGAGACATACGAAAACAAAATTATTTTAATTCAATGAAACTTCCCAAATAAAAATGATGAAAACAAAATTAAACAAGCTTTGAAAAATTTTGTGTGAGTTCATCAATATTTATCTTCCTTTAATGCAAACGCTGCGAAATAAAAACGGCTGCACTTATACCGGTGCAGCCGTTTTACCTGTGATAATCTTATTTACCGGACAACAGAAAATTTCTTTGTAATCATCTCGTTGCCTGCAATAATTTTAACCATATAAACTCCGGCTGAAAGTTTCAGGCTCCGGAGATTGTAAATATACTCTCCTGCAGTGAGTTTATTGTCTTTTGACATCAGCGTATTTCCTGTTGCATCATAAAGCACCACTTTCAGAGAAGAAGCGTCTTTGAGGTTAACTTTTAATCTTGCATTTTCAGAAAGGCTTCCTAAAATGACCGCATCAAAAGATGAAGCTGTTTCAGCAGCGTCAATTCCTATTATTAAATCGCCATGGTTTGCATTAAGAATATGCCCGTTTGAAAAGTCAGTTATCCAACCTGAAACATGAACCTGCGATTCATCATAGCCAGCCGGTAAAGTATAGCTCCAGCTATATGAATGAGTGGCATTGGCAGAAATATTTGCAGGAAGGCTGCCGGGTGTGCCATCCCATCCTCCTGTAATTTCGCGTGCCACATGATCATAATGCATAGAAGCTGCCGGAACAGGATCGGGTTCGGTTGCCCAATTGTGACCCGCACCTTGTAAAGGACCATTTCCTCCACCTGAATAATAATTTGTCTGGGCCCAGGTACTGCCGGTACCGGTAACGTCCTCTTCAACAACCACAGAGTTTAACCGGAAATCACCGCTGAGATCTGTTGCAAAATGTGCACTCACTGTCATATCAATTACGCGTGTAATTGCATTATAGGTGGTGGTTACATCAATGTCGCAGGGAGGAACGTCATTAATACGCTGAAGGTAGCTGGCAATAAATTGGGTCGGATCAATGTCGTTATCTTTCCTGTCAACCAGTCCGCTGGGATATCCGCCAATCATGCCACCCATGCCGGCATCATAAACCGGTACAGTCATAGGATCTGAATTATGAACGGCAATAAGCTCTGTAGTGTTAGGATAAAGATTGTGAATGGAATCCATATAAACGGTTCCTCTGGGGCACCATCCGCACCACGTTCCTGTCGCTTCCTCCACCACGACCTTTTTAGTCGGGAGGAAGGAAAGGCCATGCACATCGGTAGTAAGCGTATCATTAACCTGGTTAGCATCACCAGCAAGCTCAATCCATACTTTTACCGGGTAAACCTGCGGGTTGGTAATGTTTAAAGGAGTGGCATGGGTGAAAGCATAACTTTGCGGAAAAGCAATATTCAATCCCGTTTTAGTATCCGCGTAAACATTACCACCCGTTTCATATTTAACAGTAAAGGAAGTGATTGCATTTGCGCCATTGTTAGTAATGGTTCCGCCTACAGTAACAGATCCCGGAGTGACCACGTACTGCTGAACATCCAGGGTTATCAACCCGGCCTCGTCAGCAGGCTGCGTGCCCTGTAAAAACTCATAATACTGGTTATCGGCCGGTGAAGGATCCGTGGTGGCAAGAGATAAAAGATCGGGAGAGCCGGCTACTGAGTAGGCGGTGGTAGAATTAATCTGTATTCCGGCCGAAACTTTTTTAGTCGTTGCATATCCGCCTGTACGGTTATCTACAATATAAATTCTGTTGGATGTTTCTTCCAGCACAATGCTCCAGTAAGTAAACTGCGAGCCACTGGATGCAGATGCACCATACCCGTATGAACTGAACTGTATCCATAATTGCCTGTTGGGAGCTGTTCCAAAAGTTTTACTTATTACATAATCATTTGTCCCCAGGCTGGCCAATCCCCAGATGCAAACGGAGTTATCGGGGATAAGAGCGCTTGGCAGGGCAGCTCTGGTGTAAGTAGGTGCAGCAACTGCAGTGGCCACATCAAATGTAAGGATAGCTGATGATGAAACTTTAAATTGCGTAACAGCCGCCCCGTTAAACATAAATGAAAAAGGAATGGTCTGTGTGGCACCCCATACTGGTGTAGGGTTGGTGGCAGCGCTGATCAGCGACCATCCTGCAGGTAATCCTCCACCGGATGGATATTCATCATCACTGTTTATTCCGCCCGGGTTCTGGCCGGGGTTATTCGTATGTGGAATGTAATAATACTGGGCATACGATCCCATAAACGCTGTAACGAGCAGCGCAGTAAGAAGTGTAAATTTTTTCATGACTGATAAGTTTATATGGATTTGGAGACAAACGTACAAGATTTTTTTGAAACAACATAGCTTCCATGAAAAAAAAAATTGAGGTATTTTACAATGAAAAAACAGGAAAATTACATCAATTTAAAATGCTTTTCCAACCAACAACATAAACATGTCACTTTAGGTTTTTCTTAATACATTTACCCTCTTAAAAAGTAACCCCATGAAGACATTTTTGAGTATTTTGTTTGCCTTGATCTTCTGCTATCCTGTTTATTCACAAAAGCCGGTGGATGTTGTACACCTGAAAAATGGAAACGTTATCAGAGGTGCTATTACTGAACAGACACCGCCAACCCTGAAAATTGAAACTCCGGATGGGAACATCTTTGTTTACCGGTATGATGAAATTGAAAAAATAATGCGTGAGGATGGCCAGCCTCCTGCAAACGAAAGCTCCCGCCCGGAAGGGTTCAATGCAGATGAATCCGGAACTATCGGGGTAGGAATTGCCGCAGGAGGCGGTGGCCTGGCGGGCATACCACTGCGTTTTTCCTTAAGCAGGCGCCTCGTTGCCGAAGCAGGCGTTTTTGTGATCCCGGCTGTAATAAAAGCTGAAAAATATTACCTTAACCCTGAGGGAGAATATTCAAATTCAGGAACCACGAAAACGCAATTACGAATGTCTCCGTTAATAGCAGGCGGCCTGGATTATTTTATAGGTGAGAGCTTCCATCCAAAGTCTGGAAAACTCGTTAAAAACGGGATGATGCTGAGAGCAGGAACAACAGTGGGGGCTAAATATAATGTACCCGTACAAAGTTTTAATCCTTCTGCAGAATATACTATTGACTCTTCATTCAGTCAAACCATGCTTGTCATCGGGTGGGCACGCGAACGGTATAAAACAACAGGAAAAAAATCTGTTTATATATTGGAATTGGGAATTGGATTTTTAAAATTCAGCGGAATAAACAGTCACCTGGGTACATTGTTAGATGATGATATTTCTGCCGAACCTTTTATCTATTGGAAATTTCACTGGAATTTTTTCTTAAATAGGAAACAATAAGCCTGTCTCACTTGATTCTCAAGAAAAGAATCATTTCTTTTTTTCTGTTTTCTTCTCCATTTTCAGCTGCAGCTTATGGCAGGCATCAATGCTGCCGTTTACATTTACGCATTCGCCAACTTTCAGAAAAACACGCGAGCCATCCCTGTCAAGCAGCTCGCCTATGGACGTAAGAATTTTACCGTTTCTGAGTGAAACATCGGTTTTCATCGTATCTGCCTTACCTTCCGGCAGGTAATGGATCAGGTAATCTTCCTGCATCATGTAATAGCCGTATTTTGCCAGCTTTTCATTGCTTGCCAGGCTGATGGCTGTATCGTCCTGCGCAAATGCAGAGGCCGCAAAGACCATGGCGATAATTGTAAAAATTATTTTTCTCATGTGCTTACATCTTAAAAGCTGATATACATTGAAAATTCCATACCAATATTGTCATTTGTAAGGAAAAAGTGCATAAATGTGATTTTCCGGCAGTTTTTTATCATACAAAAAGATGAGATTTAGCCGGTGAAATGAAGAAATGCGCCATTTTGTTCTACGGCCTATTAATCATACTTTTGTCAGGTACATTAACCAAATCATTAAAACCGGCTAAAAATGCAACAATTCAACAGGCAATTCATTTCTATTACTACCTTACTTATGGCTGTTTTTTTTACAACAGCAAATGTTTTTGCAATTACAGGCGACACCACCGTGGTTCAAACGCTTCGTTTTGATACTACCATGCGCGCAGGTGTTTTTTTATTCCCGGATGACACCACGAAAACGTATGAGAAAATAATAATGCTCTACAGCATGCGGTGTAAAAACGGCTTGATCTCTACTTCAACATTTCCCAACCAGGGATGCGGTGAGTGGGATTATAACTGCTACACGTATGTTGTAGATTCCTCCCAGACAGACTCGCTGCTTTCACATCATGGCTCTCACACCATCAGTAATTTCTCTGATACTGTTTTTAATTATACGAATACCCCGGTATGGTATTATATTCAATACCTGCAAAGCGAAATAACTTACACATCCGTCATTTCAGAAGATTCGGCAATAGCCGGATCAGGCAGTACGTCATTAGCGAACCCCTTTGGAACCTCGGCTTTCCTGTCGCGCACACAAAACCTGTGGACGGCAGGCGAACTGACGGCAGCTGGGCTTACGGCCGGAGATATTACGGGGCTGCGGCTGGATGTGCAATCGCTGGGAAGCACCATTGATAATTTACGGATAAGGGTGAAACATACATCGCAAAATGTCCTGGATGCAGGCAACCCGGAAACAGAAGGGTTTACGGAAGTATATTTTTTAAATACCGCTCTTGCCGGCACGGGAATGCACAGCTTTAATTTTTACAACCCCTTTACCTGGGACGGTGTTTCAAATATCATAGTTGAATTTTGTTATACGAACCCTGCCGCTGGAACGGATAACACAGTGCTGGGGCATGATGCAGGCTTTAATGCAACATTGGTCTCGGCTCAGCCGGATGCATACCTCCATACCGATGGTTCGCTGTCTTATATCAAAATAAATCCTTCATTATTTTCTTCCATTACAGACCAGGTCACTTTTGCATTCTGGGTGTACGGGGATTCCGTGCAATTGCCGGCAAACACTTCCATCATTGAAGGGAATGACAATAACAATAACCGTCAGGTAAACATACATCTTCCGTGGAGCGATTCAAATATCTACTGGGATTGCGGAAATGACGGATCGGGCTATGATCGCATCAATAAAGCTGCAACCGCGGCTGAGATAAAAGGTAAATGGAATTTCTGGGCATTCACCAAGAATGCATCCGCTGGAACCATGAGCATTTACCTGAACGGTGCACTCTGGCATTCAGGAACAGGAAAAACGAAAATGATTGATATTGAAAGCATGGTTGCCGGGATGGGCATTACCGGGACAAATATGTACCGCGGGAATGTTGATGAACTGAGCATCTGGAATAAAGAACTGAGCCTTACATCCGTTCAGCAAATAATGTTCAATGATATTACAGGATCCCATCCTGATTATGCCAATCTCCTTGCTTATTATAAGCTGAATGAAAATACTGGGAACACGGCTGCTGATGCTTCTCCTAACCTATTTGACAGCGAAATCATAAATCCTGCGTGGCGCAGCCATCGCGGAAACGAGCTGTTCAGGAATTTTACCGGGTCCGTTTTGCGGCCCAATACGACTTTTGTAAAAGGCGTTTATACCACCAATACGCAGACTACCCCCGTGCTGGATTCCATATTGATGAATGCGTCCTCCGTAATTTCGTATAACGTTATAAATAATGATCTGAATGTGATAGATACCATCTATGTCTGGCCATCCGGCTATGCATACATATACGATGAATACGGTGTAAAAATAGATTCCATTCCTGTTGCTTCACAAAATACGATCAATGTTACGGACCTTGTGTATTACCAAAAACGGCCCATGCGAATGGAACTGATCAATTTTATAACTCCTTATGGGATAGGGCTAAATCTTAACGGGCTTATTGGTAAAACCTGGACGTTCGATGTTACCGATTATGCCCCGTTCCTGAAAGGCGCCCGTTATCTTGCTATGGAAGACGGCAATCACCAGGAGGATAATGATATTAAATTTGTTTTTTATGAAGGCACGCCTCCCCGTAATGTATTATCAGTGTCACAGGTCTGGCCGAGCGGATCATGGGTTTCACCATCCTATAATGATATCGTCAATGACCGGTTTTTTGAGCCGCGTGATATAAACCTTCAGGCTAACGGGGCAGGTTTTAAAGTCCGTTCGTCTATCAGCGGCCACGGCCAGGAAGGTGAGTTTATACCACGGCTGCATACGATCAGGTTAGACAACTCTATAAATTATACGCGACAGGTTTGGAAAGAATGCGCCACCAACCCGATTTATCCGCAGGGAGGCACATGGGTGTATGACCGTACCGGATGGTGCCCCGGATCTGCAGTTGATATGGTTGAATATGAACTCACGCCCGATGTAAACCCGGGAAGCGTGATAAATCTTGATTACAGCCTGCCCTACATCCCAAACCCCGGCAGCAGCAACTATCGGGTGAATAACCAATTGGTAACGTATGGCCCACCCAACTTTACACTGGATGCAGCTGTTAATTATATCAAGACGCCTTCGCAACGGACGGAATATTTCCGGTTAAATCCTATTTGCAATGCACCGGTCATCTCCATTAAAAATACGGGATCTGCTACACTGACTTCACTTGATATTACCTATGGAAGAGTCGGGGGAACTATGTCAACTTACCAGTGGACCGGAACGCTGGATTTCCTGGAAAGCGCTGAAGTTACCTTACCTGCGCCTGCATGGATGACAAGCATCGTCAACACATTTGTTGCAATTGTCAGCAATCCTAACGGTGGCGCAGACCAGTACGCGGATAATGACACGCTGTATTCTGATTTTAATATTCCTGCTGCTTACCCTTCAGGCCTTGTCTTTGAATTAAAAACTAATAATAACGGGGCCCAGTCATCTTATACATTAAAAGATTCACAGGGGAATATTATTATAAACCGCAGCGGGCTTGGAAGTAACATAATCTACCTCGATACAGTTGCGCTGAATAATGAATGTTACACTGTTTTTCTTAACGATGGCGGAGATGACGGCCTGAGCTGGTGGGCCAACCCGGGGCAGGGCAGCGGTTATTTCAGGATAAAAAATTCAGCGAGCGGTGCAGTGCTGAAGGTATTTAATCCTGATTTTGGCGATAACATTTACCAGCAGTTTACAGTAAATTATGTTCTTCCTGTTAATGAAGTCACGGTAAATTCAATTGAAAATTTAAACATCTATCCTAACCCGGCAGGTGATATTTTTACTGTTGAGTTTTCATTGCCGCTGAACGCAAAAGCAAAAATAAAATTGATCAATATACTTGGGAAAGAACTTTTGACTGAAACGGTCATCGTATCAGATGAAGTTGAAAAAATAAAACTGGATGCCACCGGAATTGAGCCGGGCATTTATTTTGTGTTGCTGGAAGCAGGTAATCAGCAGAAGGTGCAGAAGCTGGTCATTTCACGTTAAGAAAATGCGCTTGTAGCTTCGCTGAGACGTTACAAGACAGCAGTATTTTACTTCATGATATTGCGGTGCTCAATTCGGAATTTTTTTTTTAATTCTTATTATTTTTGTAAGTATAATTTAAAATCAAGACGGTATGATTAATCAAATAACCATTTAAAAAATTCAATAAATGAAAAAAATCTACTTCTTCTTAATCATTATTTTACCGCTGGTTTCTTCAGCGCAAATTACAATTAACCAGGGCGATCTTCCCCTTCCGGGATGGGGTTACATCAATGCAACAGATTCTACTTATTCTGCTGCCATTCCTCCGGGAGGAACAAACCAATCATGGAATTATGCAACTCTCCAAAATCTTCTGCAGGATAGTTTGTTGTTCATCAGTTCGGCAGGAACACCTTATGCAGGCTCATTTCCCAATGCGAATCTTGCAACCTATAATCCTTACAATGGAAATTACGGGTATTTTATTTCAAACTCCACTGGATTTTATCTGAATGGAGCTGCTTCGTCAGCTACGGGAGCTTTAGTAAATAACCCCGCTCAAATGTTTATTCCTGTACCTTTTACTTACAACGATACCTATTCAGGTTATTCAAGAGTTCAGATTGATACCACCTATATCATTCCATTCCCGGTGGATACAATAGCTGCCCGCATTGTTATTTACACTTCTATAAATATCCTTGCTGATGCATATGGATCGCTTATTACTCCTTCAATGAATGTTACTAATACTCTGCGAACAAAAACAACATTGCTTGAAACCGATTCTGTGTATATTGATACTGCTGGCACGGGTAATTATATCCCCCTTCCCTTTACTCCCCCATCACGACAGACAACAAATTTTAAATGGCTGCGAAATGGCGGTGGTACATTGATACTTGAAATGGATGGAGACAGTTTGGGAACAACAGCTACTTCTTCTTCATACCTTTTGCTTTTTGTAAGCACGGGTGTCAATGAAATAAACCACCCGGTTGCTGTAAGCGCTTTTCCTAACCCATCATCAGATAAGGTAACCTTCACATTTGAAAATAAGCCGGACCACTCAACTCTTGACATTATTAACGGGTTAGGGCAAACGGTGGAATCGTATGATGTGAGCCGCCTCAATTCATTTACTATGACAACCTCCCACCTGCGAAATGGAATGTATTATTATTTAGTTCAGGGTGAAAAGGGAGCTAAAGCAAAAGGCAAGTTTACAGTGCTCCATTAGTGCATTATATGCTGTAATGAATGTAGTTCTTCTGCTAAAAGGTTTATGCCAAACTATAGGTTTTCAAAACTGAAGTTAAGTACTATAAAATTTTTTATTGCACTTGGGTGTTCGAATATTTATTCGGTTTCACTGCATTCACAAAACTGGAATGTTGCCACAGGCGGTAACACGCTGCATAACGGGCTTTCAAATGTGTATGGCCCTCCTACTCCAACACTGTTGTGGTCGGGAGGGCTGACTTCTCAAATTGCTTTCGCTCCTGTAACGGACAGTATATACCTCGCCACAGTCCGCGTGACTAACATCTCTGATCATTTGCATGGAAATAAGATAGTGATGATTGACATCAGGAACGGTGATACGCTGTGGACAAAGGAATTGCCGGTATCATTCCCGCTCACCGACTGGTCGAACCGTGTATCGGCCATCCGTGACGGAATATTGTATGCTTCCCGTTCCGGAAACTCTAACTCGGCATATATGTATGCCCTTGATGCTTTGACCGGAACGATACTCTGGCAATCAGACAGCCTGGTAGATGAAAGCATAAACGAAGGAGCAAATTTTACACCGGATGGCGACCTCCTTATCGGGAATTTATTTTCTATTACACGCATCAGCGCGATTGACGGAAGCACGGTATGGGAAACAAACAGGCTCGGTTACCAGAATGGCGCTGAGCTCGGGGTATACGGGAACAAAGTGTACAGTATTGTTGATATTGCAAATGCAGTATATATTTCAGCTTATGATATTTTATCGGGCCAGCTGCTTTACACCTCGCCTCCACTTACCGGAGGGATTGTGCATCAACTGGGTTTTTTCATCAGCAATGACGGGACTATTTATGTTCCGCACTCACAAAATAATCCGACAACAGATTCACTTTTTTCCCTCACGGATAACGGATCAGCATTTGTAAAAAATTGGGCCGTACCAATTGATTTCATTCCTTTTTCTTCGGGCGGAACAGGGCCTGACGGAAGCATCTACAGCTATGACAGGAACGGAAGAGTCATGCGAATTGATCCTGCGAACGGGATGGTTATTGACACTTCAAAAGTTATTTTATACGGAGATGCTTTTCAGCCCCGCATGTCAATTGACTCTGCCGGAAGAGTGTTCGTAACGAATGGCGGTTTTATTGACGGAATGTTTTATTCTTTTGATGCCGATCTTACATTGCGTTGGGAAGAAGTTGTTCCCAATGTAAATGTGGGCGGCCCTGCAATAGGCTTTGAAGGGACGCTGATTGTTTGCGGGATTGGAAATGATTTACGCGCGTACAAAGGCGAGTTTGCAACAACAGCTGATGAAAATATTTTTTCCGATAATTATGATTTGAAGATTTATCCGAACCCGGCAAAAGATATATTGACAATAAAAGGAATATTTGAGGAAACAGAAATAAAGATTTTTGAGACGAGTGGAAAATCAATATTAACCGGTGTCCTTGATAAATTTGAAAACAATATTGAGATCAGCAGCTTGCCGCAGGGAATTTATATGGTGAATTTGAAAACAAATAGCGGTACGATAACAAAACGTTTTGTCAAACTCGAATAAATTTTACTTGGAAGGTTTTGTTGGCCTGAAAAAAAATAATTGCCTTTAATTAAACCGGGCGTTCTACAAAGTACATATCTATTTCACCCTTGTTTTTAGCCTTTACCTTTCCGCGATGAACGCAGATAAATTTATCTTTCACTAAATCATACGTAAAGCCGGAAATATTAACCTTACCGATTTCTCCGCTGCTTTCCATTCTTGAAGCGGTATTCACAGTATCACCCCAGATATCGTAAGCAAATTTCTTTATCCCGACAATTCCTGCGACTACAGGCCCGGTATGAATTCCCAATCGCAATTCAAAAAAAGGCTGCTCCCTGGCCATTCGTTCCTGTTTATTTTTTTCAATGAACGCAACCATTTCCAATCCTGCATTAATAACGTCAACGGGGTGGGTGGTATTTGACACCGGCAATCCGCCCGCACACATATAAGCATCCCCGATGGTTTTTATTTTTTCTATTCCATGCTTTGTAATAATTTTATCAAATTCGCTGTAGCAGTGATTGATTTCCTGTACCAGCTCTTCGGGGCTTAGCTTTTCACTGGCCTGTGTGAAATTTTTGAAATCTGTAAACAATACGCTCACAAGGTCAAAGCTTTTAGCTTTAGCAGTGCCGGTGGCTTTTAATTCTTCGGCCGTTTCTTCGGGAAGAATATTCAGCAGCAATTCATCACTGCGTTTTTTCTCCTTTGAAATACGGTTGCGTTGCATAAAAAACACTCCGGCAAAAATCATCACCACTGCAAATCCCCCAATGAATCCATTCCGCACAAGCCGTTGCCGTTTTATTTCCTGCTGTTGTATTTCTTTATCTTTTGTCAAAAGGCTGATCTGGCTTTGCTTTTTATCAATTTCATAATTAAATACTGTTGTACCGAGTTTTTTGTCAACCTCTATGTTGTACAATGTATCTTTAATTCCGATCAGCAGGTCCTGATATCTGAAGGCACTGCTGAAATCTTTTTTTTCAGAATAACAATACGTTAATCCTTCATAAGTTTTCTTTAATTCAACTTTAGCGTCCGTTTCATGAGCTAATGATTCGGCAAGGTGATAATTGGATATGGCAAGATCAATATCATTTTTTTCCTTGTAAGTATCCGCCATTCCTACCAATGATTTTGTCATATTGAGCTTGTCATCAAGTTTACCGGCTATGTTAAATGCATTTTTTTGAAACTCGAGCGCTTTTGAAAATTCTTTTCGCCTGGCATAAACCTGCCCTATCAGGTTTAATGTATAAGGAAGATTTTCTGTACCCTCATAGGCTTTATGCGATTTTTCGAGATAAAAAAGGGCAAGAGAATCTTCACCCAGCTTCATATAAATTTCTCCGAGATTGGCTGTTATGGTTCCAAGGGCATCATTATCACCCATTGCCTCAGCATAAGGCAATGCTTTTTTATCATACTCAATTGCTTTAAACCAGTCAGCTTTCGAACTTTTTTCTCCGTAGATCGGTCCGATATTTAACAACACGGTCATTATGCGGCTGCTGTCTTTTATTTCTTCTGCAATTTTAAGCGCCTGTATATACAATTCAATTGATTTATCGCTCGCCCCTTTATCAAAATAAATTACTCCGAGATTGCTCAGCATATTAGCAACACCTCGCTTATCCCCCATGCTTTCAAATATTTTTTTCGACTCATTCCAGTCGTTCAGAGCTTCTACATATTTTCCCTGTTTGTAGTAGGCAAGTCCCGTATTTTTTAAGGCCAGTGCAATTCCTTTTGTATAATGGATTCTTTCAGAAAGTTCTTTCGCCAGCATTCCTATCTTTACTGCTTCATTGGGATCCGTGCCGAAATAACTTTTGCTCATGGCCAGCAGGATATTCACCTTGGCGGTATCGTCTCCGGCAGTTTCTAAAATTGCTTTTAAGCTGTCCGGTGGCGTATTCTGGGCCGCACAGGTAAACCAATAAAAAAATAAAAGTATTGCTAAAATTGTTTTTTGCATGGTAATAAAATTACCCTGCTACAAACCTACAAGATTTTTTAAATGCATGAAACGGGAAATAAAATTTCTATCAACAATTCATAAAATGAAAAGCCGCTAATGCGGAATGGACTGCTCAACCCCGATACACTTCGTTATCGGGATTTCGCTCAAAATGCTAATGCATTTTGTTCTCAACAAAGTACATGTCAATTTCACCTTTATTTTTTGCTTTTACTTTTCCGCGGTGTGTGCATGCGAATTTATTTTTGACCAATTCGTAAGTAGCTCCGCTGATATTCACTTTCCCGATTTCACCGGATGATTCCATCCGTGAAGCAGTGTTTACCGTATCGCCCCAGATATCATAAGCGAATTTTTTGATTCCTACTATTCCTGCCACCACAGGACCGGTATGGATACCCAACCGCAATTCAAAAAATGGCTGGTCTTTAGCCATTCGTTCCTGTTTGTTTTTTTCAATGAAGCTTACCATCTCCAACCCTGCCGAGACCACATCAAACGGATGCGTGGAATTAGAAACCGGCAATCCGCCCGCGCACATATAAGCGTCACCAATCGTTTTAATTTTCTCTATACCATACCTGGTAATTATCTTATCAAATTCGCTGTAACAATAATTTATTTCTGCAACCAATTCTTCAGGGCTGAGTTTTTCACTGGCTTGTGTGAAGTTTTTAAAATCTGTAAACAGAACGCTTACGAGCTCAAAACTTTTTGCTTTGGCTGTTCCGGTTGCTTTCAGTTCTTCAGCTGTTTCTTCGGGAAGAATGTTCAATAGCAATTCATCACTGCGCTTTTTCTCTTTACTTATCCGGTTCCGCTGGGTAAAAAATACTCCTGCAAATAAAAGAACAACGGCAAACCCGCCAATAAAACCGTTACGGACTAATTTTTGTCTTTTCAATTCCTGGATTTGTATTTCTTTATCCTTGTTTAACAAATTTATTTGCGACTCTTTCTTTTCAAGATCAAACGTAAATTGAAGAGTTCCTAATTTTTTATCAGTATTAATATTGTAAATAGTGTCTTTTATTGCAAGTAAAAGGTTCTGGTACTTAAACGCATTTGGAAAATCATTTTTTTTAGAATAAGCGAGCGTTAATCCCTGGTAAGCATCTTTTATTTCGGTGACAGCATTCAGTGGTATTCCCACTTCAACAGCCTTTTTATAGGAATCAATGGCTGGGGAAATATCTCCCTTGGCATAATACGCCTGCGCCAGTCCCACGAGAGATTGTGTCATGTCTAATTTTGTATCGAGCTTTTTGGAAATATCGAGCGCTTGCTGATGTTTCTCCAATGCCAGGTCAAATTCTTTTTCTCTCAGGTAAACACGCCCTAAATAATTTAAAGCATATGGAACATCTTCTGTACCTTCATAAGCTTTCAGCGCCTGGGCCAAATAAGTAAGTGAAGTAGCATCATCATTCATCTTATAATAAATTTCACCTAAATTGACAGAAGCCGTTCCAATCAGGTACTGATCATTGATGACTTTACTTAATGTGTAAGACCTTAAAAAGTTCTCGAGCGCTTTTTTATAGGTTGCCGGTTTGTTTAAATATACGGCCCCGATATTGTTCAGTGAAGTAACTATTCGCAAAGTATCTTCAATTTCTTCAGATATTTTCAGTGATTGAAAATGTAATTCCAGGGATTTAGCATCATCTCCCTGGTTGAAATAAACTGCACCCTGGTTGCTGAGCATGTTGGCCACTCCCTTTTTATCGCCAATTAGTTTGTAAGTTTCTAATGCCTGCTGCCATGTTTTAATCGCATCAATATATTTACCCTGCAGATAATAACCTATGCCCATGTTTTTTAAAGCAAGCGACAAACCCCTGTTAAATTTAATTTTTTCGGCTATATTTATTGCACTTGAGGCAATCACTACTGATGTATCCGGGTTATCATTAAAATAACTTTTACATAAAGCATTCAGCAGGTTTACTTTTGCAGTATCCGATGCGGTTACGGATAATAATTTTTTCAGGCTGTCCGGCTCATTTGAATAAACAAAAAGCGGAAGGAAAAGAACAAAGAAAAGTTTATACAGGACGCATTTGCGAAAATCAATTATCATCTCACTGAATATTGAAGACCTGTAATGCTCATAAGATTTCAAAAGTAAAAAAAGAAGAGACAGTTGTGTCTCTCCTTTTTTATTATTGAAGTTTTATCAATGAATTATAATCAGTTTTTTAAATTCTGTTATGTTATTAACAGTGCACCTGATGAGGTAAATGCCTTCATTCCATGAATCGCTTTTTATTTCATAAGAATGCTTACCGGCTCCTAACACTTCATTCCTGACCAGGCGGCTGACTAACTCTCCTTTGATGTCAAACACTTCGACAGATGTCCATGCAATTTCAGGTAAAAACAGTTCAACATGAGCATTCCCGCTTGTCGGGTTCGGAATTATATTCACCAGGATTTCTGCTTTTTCTTCTATGTGAATTTCATCCTGGTGACCGGCTAACCTCACCGGAGGAGGAGGAGCAACGCAATTCGGAGTGCAATTGCCAAGGAAGTCACCATGGGCCAGGTGCGCAGACACTGCATTGCTATCCACACAAATTTTTGCGCATGTATTTCCATTTTTATGGCATATAGTTATTTTATAGTTGTTGCTGTTTCCTGCAAAGCACCTGACATCCTCCCCGTTAACCACCGTGGTGGAAACAACAGAACATCCGTTGGCATCCGTAACCGTAGCAGTGAACGTGGCATTTTGCATAAGCGTGGCAGTTACCTTAAGAAATCCGCCCGAAGCGACACCTGTCCGCGTTGAAACAGGAATAAGGGTTGCCGGATTTGGAAATCCCGGGCATGTATTATTGATAGTAGTTCCGGCACTGGCTGTCCATACTTCATCACCTGCATTATTAACATTGTTACAACTAAGAGGACGATTCATTGTAATAACAATTGTATAAGGTGCAGTGCCACCGGTGGCTGTTGCCTGTATCTGTGTCGTCTGATCAGCAGTATAACCAAAATAGAGTTGTGAATTACTGTTTGACACCGAATTTACTACCGGTGAAGGCGGTGTAATAGTGACAGTAGTTTGCTTCGTACAATTATTGGCATCTTTTGCGGTAATTGTATGCATACCCGCGCCAAGTCCTGTCAAAACATTGCTTGATTGGTAACTTCCTGCATCGGCAGCATACATAAACGGAGGCGTGCCCCCGGAAGCTGTAACGGTTACAACTCCTGTTGCCCCGCTGCAGGCAGTTGGTGTTGTGGTAACAACCGCACTGACAGTAATAGCCGGGTTTTTCACTACGGCTTTGCTGGCCGAATTAGTACAAGCATGATTATCAGTTACGGTTACTGTATACGTACCTGAGGCAGTGACGGTAATACCTGATGCCGTTGAACCGGTTGACCATTGGTAAGCATTATATGTACCCACAGTAAGCGATGCTGTATTCTGATTGCAGAACAATGCAGGCCCGCTGATCACCGGTTCAGGGAGCGCATACACAGTAACCGTTTGCACAACAGAGGTTGAATTGCCGTTTGCATCCGTAGCGATCCATGTCACTGAATAGGTTCCCGGAGTAAAAAATGACGGGGCCACATTAACGTAAGTGACATTCGGGCAATTATCGTTAACAATAGGAACACCTAAGTTTATAAATGAACCGGCACAAAATGCAATATCGGGGGGAGGAATAATAGTCGGGGGAATAGTATCCTGAACCTCGAGTGTAATGGAAGTGGTTGCCGTACAACCGTTGGCATCAGTAACCGTAAAGTTATAAGGCGTACCGGCCCCGACAGTAAAATTACCTGTTCCTGAATAAGGGGCAGTTCCGCCCGTTGCTGAAACAGTGACAGCTGTTAAGTCATTGGCGCAGGTAATTGTTCCGGCATTTGTAATGACGGCAAGCTCCGGCCCTACTGTTAAAATTCCATTTTCATAAACGATTGTATAATTAGGTACAGAATCTAATTGTACCAATGCAGAAGGTACAATTTGATAAGTGCCGGGAGCGAGATTTCCATTGCCGGCAAGATTTCCTAAACTATCGAGTACAGTAAATATTGGTCCGCTTGCCACTACATTACTGTCCACACATTCGTATTGATAAATGAAATTTGAATTGGTATAAACCGGCTGAACGCCATCGCAACCTGCAACGGTGTCATTAGCTTTAACAGTCAGAATTTCCGGAGTGATGGTAATATTTCCAAGACCATAAGTTATATCAAAATTTTCTGACATCAGCACACCAGGGGCTATAAACCATGTTCCGACAGTAACACCGGTAATCATATTCATGGAGGTGTAGCCAACTATCGAATCATCAGGGTTACCATAAACATCCAGCGTATCCAAAATGAGCACAGCGTTTTCATTGGTTTCATCATTAAAGGTGTTTCCATTGACGGCTTGTTTTCCATTTACCGCTTGTTTTCCATTTACCGCTTGTTTTCCATTCACAGCCGCTTTTCCATTTACCGCCTGTTTTCCATTTACCGCTGCTTTTCCATTTACAGCCTGTTTGCCATTAACAGCCTGCTTGCCGTTATACAGCACAGCATTGGCTGAGTCAACCTGGTAGTCAAAAATTGATTCAGGGGCAACAGGAACATAGTAGGTGGTATCATATTCAATACCATTTACAGCCTGCTTACCATTTACAGCCTGCTTGCCATTCACGGCAGCTTTTCCGCTTACGAGGAAACTCATATTAAGAAAGTCTGGTCCGGTAAGGGTTTGCCCGTTCACTGCTTGTTTGCCATCAACGAGCACAACACCATTTGACATAGTTGACTGATGCTCTGTTTCAAGAGAATCCAGGAAGTTAGCCTGGTTGGCAGGAGCAATGTTGGAAGCATCATAACCGTAATTAAAGGTGAAATCCTTTCCTTTAATTGCATCACCAAAAACAAGCGTACGGTCATTGGGTGTAACTGTCAACGGCATCCTGTTAATAGTTAATACTCCATCCACAAACTGGTAGTTATACAATTCAGATAAAGCAAGCGATTGCGGAATAGATAAATCCGTAACCGCTGATGATGCACGCCTGTAGTACAAACCAATGTAGCTCCAATCAGTTGCTGATGAACTGTACGTAATATCAGTAAGGCCTAAGTTAGCGAGCGTCAATCCTGTTGAAGCGAGGGGCACTTCATTAACGGTAACATCAAAGGAATAAGCAGGAATAATTTCTCCATAGTGTTTTGTTGCATTATTTACGGTCACTCTCACATTTTGCGGAATGGTGCCGAAGAAATAAAGCGAGTCACTCACACCTCCATCCAAACCGCTTGGAGAAATCGGAGGGTTATATACTGTGAGCGGAGGATTGCCCATGAATGCCGGAACACTTGCAGTTAGTTGAGTTCCATTTGTTACAACAGCCGGAATGGTATCATACTGGAAAATTACCGATGCATTATTTGCAAAATATTCTCCGTTGATAACAACAGTGACTGGATCAATGCCGGGTGTAAAAGACGAGTCCTGCAAATAGAAATTATCCACAATCGGGAATGGATTAGAGAACGTTTGCAGTGCATCGTCAGCCTGGATAAATCCATAACCTGTACTTGCATCATAACCTGACGCATCCATATCAATAGCAGTAGCCTGCATCAGCGATTTCATTTGTGAGGCGGTGAATGATTGGTTATAATATTTCTTTTTGGCTTCGATTAATAATGCAGCCACTCCTGCTGCATGTGGTGCAGCGGCAGATGTTCCGAAGAAATTCGGGAATAAATCATTATCAATATTTACACCTCCGAAATTTACTGTAGTATTCACGCCATTAGGAGCGGTGATATCAGGCTTGTGCCTGTTTACGCCACTTATCAGGGTTCCGCCACGCGAAGAAAAAGAAGCGATCGTAGGAGGATCGACACCATACCTTGGTGTGTTAGAATATAGTACCGCGCCAACAGCAATAGCGCTCTCGGCATTTGCCTGGCCCACAACAGTCGCTGTGCCCTGGTTGTGCTCGCTGATGGTGCCGTCACCTCTGAAAATAATGTATTTGAAACGAACATTATTACTGCCTGCTTTGCGTGTTACAATAATATTTGCATTGACAGTTGCTTTTACCACGAAAGGCAAAATTTCAAGCGGATCGCCACCCAAATTATCCCGGTTGAAACCAAACAGGCGATTGCCGAATTGGTCAACGAGGTAAATATCCAAATCGTTCAATGCACCGGGTGTTTCACCTATTGAATAAAAATTATCATCCCATTGCAGTGCTATAGTGTAAGTACCTTTTGTGAGGTTGAGGCCCTGGAAAAAATCTCCGCCTCCAAAATTGTGCGCGACACCTGCATAACCCGCAGGAGCCGGTGTCGGGTTGAATATACCTTCATAAGATTTTACGCCAAAGTTTCCTGCAGAGGTAAAATAGCTTACACCGGAAGCTGTAACATCTTCCACAGCCTGGGCAATTACACCATCCTTAAAATAAGGTTCAGTGATGTAGGTAATATCATCAACAATTATATCACAACCGGCATCACGCAGCTCTTTTATTCCATCGGCAAAATTTCCGGCACTGATAAAACCCGAACGGAATACCAGTTCTGCATTAGGCGCCACATCATGAACAATTTGCAGCATGCCTCTTCCCTCATCACTGCCTCTTCCGTAAGGATATTCCGCGGAGAGAACAACAGGTTTCATGTAATTAATATTGCCTGTTCCCGGCAAATCGCCATTGATAATATCAGTTTGAGCGGGGTTACCAAATTTGGTATTATAACTATCAGACATTACTCCTATTTTTACTCCGTCACCTGAAACCTTCCATGCCAGTTTAGCTTTATCAGATAACATCGAAAGATCACCCTGGGTAGTTGTTAACCCGGTTGACGCAAAAGAACCTCTGATGGGCCCATAGTAAGGCCGTACGTAATTAATAAGTATTGGCAACGAATCCAGCTTGGGTAAATTGGCAATCGGAAACATACCTGTGATGATCAAAGTAGTATCTCCGTTGTCAATGATATCGGTCATTCCATAAGCAGGAGTCTGTAATAGCATAAGAAGCGAATCGTAATAACCTAAGTTTGCTATAACTTCAACCAATACATCTCCCTGAACATCATCAATAAGGAAAATATTATTATTGGATGTTGTATCCACTAAAGAGTCAGGAAAATTATGCAGTTGGGTTAATTCTGCTCCTATCAAATTACTTAAAGTATCGTTTGCAGGCGGTTCATAGTAAGGCAGGATACAATTGGTAACAATCACATTTAAATTTGCCTGGGCGGTACATCCGTTGAAATCAGTTACTGTAAAGCTGTAATCACCTGCCGATAAATTTAGAGTATCATCACCGGAAAAAGTATATGGAGGTGTACCGTTAGTAACAATCAAATTTACACTGCCTGTTGTTTGCCCGGTTTCCGCACATACAATGAGAGTATCGGCTGATGAAGTGGTAAGTGAAATAGCGCAGGAGAAAGCGTCACTTCCGTTGCAGTCCTCATCAATGCCATTATTCGGAATATCAAATGCACCCTGGTGAATATTTGCATC
>Ga0134123_10000342_pt1 | contig 32083 bp, 48 predicted proteins | sample KB303_FD_96460 | JGI IMG/M metagenome (GOLD analysis project Ga0134123, IMG submission 96460) | Terrestrial soil microbial communities without Nitrogen fertilizer from Kellogg Biological Station, Michigan, USA - KB3-0-3 | ecosystem: Environmental > Terrestrial > Soil > Unclassified ...
ACATTTGAGATCAAAAGATGCTTATCATATGATAGGAATCAATCGTGCAAGTGCTCGCTATGTGGATCACTTAATGATCCACGTAGAAAGTGATTTAGGTATAGTAATACCAGAAGCAAAGAAACAAGCATTAGAAAATTCTTGTAATGAGATTGCAGAAATAAAAACAATCGAAGGTAGAATTGCTGCTGAAGCAGACCATATGATAGACATACTTCATTTTGGTGGCGATGCACTTCAACGTAAATCAAAAGGAAACTGGACTAATGAATTCTTCACGGGACACAACGTTTAACGACTTCTTGCCGTGCATTATATGCGGCAAGAGAATAGAACCGTCATGTGGCAAAGCTGTTGAATGGTTACCATGTACACATAGAACAAATGCAGATCACTCATCATATTCCAATGGTGTAGTTGGCACAATAGAAGCTGGTTACGGTAGTATTCACGATACAACTAAATACACAATAGCAATATGTGATAAATGTATAAATAAAAACGTTGGCAAACGAATTTTCAATATAGGATCATTTATGCCACCGTCAACAGCACAGGTTAAAGTTGATTGGCTTATCGAAGAATGGTCTTGTGATAGAAGTCGTCCAAGAAAAACACTTGCTGAATATTTACATCTAACTGGTATAGAATATGATGCATTTGTAAATGGTGAACTGTCTTACGAATGGGTATGGGAGTTCTATAATGAACGCAAAACTTGATGCTTTAAAAGAACAAATGATGGCATGTCAGTCCTGTGACCTTTATAAAACACGTACTAATGTTGTCTTTGGAGACGGAAGTCACACTCCACTTATTATGATTGTTGGCGAAGCTCCTGGTGAAGAAGAAGATATCGCTAGTAAACCATTCATAGGTAAGGCTGGACAGAAACTTAATTCAATTTTATCTTATATCGGATTGCCTCGTGACGATATATATATTACAAATGCTGTTTTGTGTAGACCTCCTAATAATAGAAATCCTCGGAAAGAAGAAATGGATTCTTGTAAGTGGCGTCTTGATCTTCAAATCAAATTGCTACAACCGAAGCTTATTATTTTACTAGGACGCACCGCTCTAGAACAGTTTCGTGGTGAGCCTATAAAAGGTGCTCTAAATAAATACTTCTTTGACAAGTTTGAGAAAAATGATGGATGGTTGCACTATAAGATAGAAGATCACGAAGCTAAAGTTTTAGTAACATATCATCCAAGCTATCATCTGCGTAGTCCTGAAAAAGCATATAGAGAAACATTGCCTCATTGGAAAAAGATTAAGCAATGGGTAGAAGCACAAAGGCAAATTAATGGAACGACTTGAAGCGACACGATACGCTGGCAATATTAATCGTCAAGCGATTGAAGCTGGCTTTTTTGTAGCTCAACCAGGACGCACACTATTAGAAGTAAATGAAGCCGTCGAATGCTATCTCTTAGGGTTTAAGTGTATTCCGATCTTTAAGGGCTATAAAAATTATCCATCGACGTGTTGTTTATCACTTAATGATGGTATGGTACATGGTGTGCCATCTAACTACATTCTTAAGAATGGCGATCTATTAACAATAGATGTTGGATGCAGTTACGAAGGTTGGTGTATGGACTCAGCAAGAACTAGGGTTGTTGGTATTGGAACTTTTCCTTTTCAAGAACATCTAATTCAAACGACGCGAGCAATATTGAATGCAGAGCTTGCTGTTCTTAAAGATGGTTGTTCTTTGCTTGAAATAGCTAAAACGGCAGAGGCGAGAGCAATAGAGCTTAAAGCCAATATCTGCATTGCATGGGGCGGTCATAAGATTGGTAGGACATTGCACGAAGAGCCTTTTATTCCTAATGGAATTGATAGATCGCTTTCTCAAATCAAGCAATGGCGTCTTGAAAGAGAATACGCACAATACAAATTAAAAACGGGCGATATTATATGTTTAGAGCCCGTTGTAACATTTGGTTCTATAGATCATATAATAGATAATGATGGATGGACCATTAGATCGAAAGATGGATCATTAGTAGCACACGAAGAAGATTGCGTATTAATTACTGATGTAGGACATGAAATTCTTTCCTAATGTTATTAAAAGGAAACATCATTAGTGTATTCCCTGATGTGGGAGCAAAAATTATAAACTATGCTGGTAAACGCCTCACGAATATTGTTATAGAACATCGTGTTGAAAATCAGCAACCCAGATCAAATAGATCTATTCAATGGCACGCTATATGTATTTGTGGCAAGGCTATAATTGTAGATAGTAAACAAATCAAACGCACTCCTAATATTTCGTGTGGTTGCAAAAGACAAAATCATTCTCCGCTATTTTTTAAAGACCCAAAACATACTAACATTAATGCTTCTTGGAATTGTTATAAGCGGAATGCACACAATAGAAATATAGATTGGCAACTTACAAAAGAAGAGTTTCAATCAATTATTTTCAAAAATTGCCATTATTGTGGCACTTCTCCTTCTATTAAATATAATGTTTTTGGATGGACAAGACGTAAAAAAGTTGTATCTGAACAAGCCAAACAAAGACAAGAAAATGGCCTTGTACTTATAAATGGTATTGATAGAGTTGATAATAAAAAAGGATATTCATTAGACAACTGCGTTGCGTTTTGTAAACATTGTAATGTAGGCAAGCTTAATCAAACAAAAGAGGAATTCTTACAATGGATCAATCGAGTATGGACATATCAGAACAAATTGAACGTAACCCAATAATTACAATACAAGATCCTGAAAGATGGCCCCTTTTAGAAGGGCCATCCCAAATGTGTGGATTGCCCATTAATGAAACAGATGCCACAATGATTGGCAAGATGGATGCATTGCTTGATGTATTAGATGATGAAGCCGCTGGACTAGCGGCGGTTCAAATAGGATATCCAAAACAAATATTCCTGCTTCGTCAAGAAGGCAAGAACAGAGCATTCATTAATCCTTCTATCATTTCAAGAAGTAATGAACTAAAAAAGGATGGCGAGGCTTGTTTGTCTTTGCCAGGATTTGGTGCGGTCTTTAAAAGACCCAAAAGCGTTACGCTTCAATACTATACTCTTGAGGGTTCTCAAGTAATAGAAACATTCAATGGTTTCTGGGCTCGTGCAGTATGCCATGAAATGGATCATTTGAATGGTATATTAATAGTAAAACATTTTGAAAAAGAAATGTCAAAACAACAATCCCGAACGAAGTTTGGGATGTTACTTACCCCTCAACGCCGCAACGTTATTGCGAATCGTCGTGCCCATAATAAGAGAGCCAAATCTTCTCGTAGGGCAAATAGAGGATGAAGGATGCAAAAAAGTGAAATTCGTTTTGTACCAGCACAACCAAAAGAAGGTCAAGAAGAATACCAAGATTCACTAGAAAAAAATATCATTACAATATGTACTGGATATGCCGGTACAGGCAAAACATTTTTGGCAATAAGTCAAGCATTACGAATGATGTTCAATGCTCCTAAGCGTGGAGGAATACAACGTATAGTTATTGTTAGACCTTATATGCAAACAAATATAGGAGAAAAGCTTGGTGCTCTTCCTGGAACTGTAGATGAAAAAGTAACGCCTTATGTGCTTGGAATCAAAGATAATCTTAGACAATTGTTCGCCAATGATCAAGATATAGATAATGTCATTAGAAATAAGTTTGAGTTTACAGTATTAAGTCTATGTCGTGGAAGATCATTTAATAATTGTTTTGTTATTGTTGAAGAAGCACAAAATGTTCCAATAGATGGCGACGCAATGAAGATGTTATTGACAAGAATTGGTAATCATTCAAGGTTGGTAATAGCCGGTGATATGGATCAGTGTGATATAGATCCAGCAAATAGTGCATTGGTAGAGGCTGTCAATATATTACATAACATGGATGATGTTGGAGTAGTATCCATGGAAAATCTTGATACTGTACAAAGATCACCAATTGTACGAAATATTTTAGAGAGATACGAAGATTACAGACGTAAAGGATTTTGAAATGGCAAAACGTGTTGTACAAGAGTGTGATCTAACAAAACAAGAATATGATCCTGCCGAAACAGTTACATTAATTATTAAAAAGGGTGGGAAAAAAACTGGCAGAACGTATGAACTGTCTCAAAAAGCTGCTGAAAAGCTAGAGCAACAGCTTGTATCAGGTAATAAATTAGATTCTGATTGGACATTCAAAGCCTTAGAAAAAGATCCAACCCCATTAAAATCTGATGGAGCAAAAACACTTGCTGACTTAGATGATGATTCAACCTTTGTTGCTGAAAAAAAGCAACAAATGCAAGAAGAAGGTATTGATATGGAGCCTCGTGTTTTAGAAGAAGATCAACAAACTATTCTTCCTTTAAACACTGGTGATAGAAGCTGTCTTCATATGAATAAAGGAAGGGTACAAACTACCCTTAAAAATGGAAAGCGTCATTTTTATCGTATATGTAGAGAATGTCGTGGACATATATCAGAAAATAAAGTAGAGGATCGCGAGGAATATCTTAATGCTAAACCTCCCGCAGATGTTAGAGTTGGTAACAAAAAGGATTAATTAATATGGAAAAGAAAATGATCGCTATGTTGGTATTAGTAGGAGCACTTCTAGTTGGTAGCAGCATTGCTTGTATATCATCTGGAAATGGTAGTGGTGTAAAACCATTAGAACAAATGACCGAACTTGAATATAGTAAATGGAAATTATATATTCAACTCGGCGTTAAGATTAGTGCTAATCGCCTTTTAGAAGAAGGTGTTGTAACGCATGATCAATTAAATATCGCCGCTGGTGTTATTGATGGCATCAAGGGAGAGCCAGTAACAGGAGGAGCCAAGTCATTGATCGTTCCTGCTTTACGTAAGGCTGGTTTTCACAATGATGAAATTGAATTCATTCTGGTTGTTGCAGAACAAGAACTGATTGCTCGTGGAGCATTAGATTGGTTGAATCCAGAAACGAATATCATTGAACTATCACCACGCAGTAAAGAAATGCTAACGGTTGTTGCTGATGCATTACGTACTGCTGGTGTTGTCACGGAGCAAGAAAAAGCACAGTCTTCGCAAATGAAAGCTGACTTCTCTCGTCAACAATGATAACTATTGTTTTTAACAAGGAAGGATACTATGTGAATGGGGAGGGTGTAGAGTATGCTCTACGCTGCTCCCCAGCACTAGATGATCATGGCAATCCTATATTCCATGAACTTCATCACACATATAAGGTGCTATTTTTAGCATTGCGTGAACTTGTTAAGAAATCAGATATCACAGGAGATATTATAGTATATAATGATTCAAGAATAATTGATGAACTGAATAGTAATATATCACCATTAGATGAAACTTGTAAAAGGTGGCACCAAATTATACGTCGTCAATTAATACCACGTATTAGATCGATAGTATTTTTTCGTAAGAAAAATTCAGATTATATCAAGTCACAATTAAAAAATAGAGAAGCTATGTTATGTGTTCCCAATAATATAGGAGCAATAGCTTCCAAAATGGACAAGATAGAAAAAGAAGAGACACGCAACTTTAAAATGCGTATAATAAACAACTTCAGAAAGACATGGAAAAATGAATAACAGAAATGACTCTAGCTTGACTCTTGATAGAATTTTGCGTGAACGTCTCGAACCATTCCAAGTACCTCAAGAGATACGTGAAGAGCTTCGAAAAGAATTAATGGCTTTTTTTGGTAAGCCAGAACGCAATCCTTATGGGGCATGTGTTATGACCCCCGCCGCAAGCGTTGCAGCAGATAAGGAACGTATGGAGAAGCGTGGCGATCCTACCAATGCCAAGCCAGAGATTATTTAACTCTGTTTTTCTATACGCTTTAACGTTTCGTTCATAGATTCCAAACAATTAGTCAGTTTTGTAAGCACTTCTGTTTTACCTTTAACAAGCTCTACATACTCACTAATCATTTCTTTATAATTGGCTATCTGCTGAGTCGAATTATTGTCGTCTCGTTTTTCAAGCTCTGTAATACGAATATCAGCATCTTTCTTGTTCTTCCAAAGAAGCCATAACAGGGCTCCAAACGCAGCACCAGTAATGCCATATTGTTGAAAGAGTCGTCCAATAAATTCTGATAATACTTCCACTTGTATCATGACCCGGCAGTTCCTCTCTTAGGTCCAATCTTTTCAATAACCATTGTCGCACCGCGATTTGCTACTCTGCAATTGTCTGCACCATCAAGTGTAGATAATACTTCAAGCCAAATCGTTTCGCCAGCGTTCATATTTAGTAATAGAACTGTTGACGACGTTCCTTGAGGAGCGTTAGTTGTATCATAATGGAATGTGCTGATAATAGAACCAAATACAGCACCCCCCGTATTACTATGTGCTAAGTTAACAGTACATGTTTGTGGCGTTGTACCAACTGTCTTTTCATTAGTTACCTTATAAGAAATCTTATAAAGTCCTGGCGAGAAGACGGTAATAATTCCACTGCTTAGACCAGTTCCAAGACCATAGTTTTGATCTGCGGCTTGAACTCTAGTATTCAAATTGACTGTTTGTGCTACCTTAGTAATGCTTTGTGTACCTGCAATAGCAAACATAGCAATACCAGATCCAACTGATACATTGATTAGACCCGATCCAGTATTAAGTGCAAGCGTACCTATTCCAAGTGCTTGAGCAGATGCAATAGCCTGTGTTGTTGCCGGTATAACACCACTGATAACGCTGTGTGACATCATATGCATGTCACCTACAGCAAGAGAAGTATTAGGTGCTGTAAACACACCTGATAGATTTATTTGAGCACGAGTTCCATTGCTTGCAAAAATTGTCTTTGCAGTATCGGTTGTGATTTCAAGATTTCCTGGTGCAGATTGTATATATATGTCTCTGCGTGCAACATAAGCATTCTGTAATCCAGATCCAATATCGACTCTGGCTTCTTGAATCATTTGGTTTACTTGACCAGAATGTGGTAATGGAAAAAAGCTTCCATTATTATTTGAGGTTGCAGAGTGCCAAGCTTGATATGGTCCAAAACGATAATTGATTCTGCCACTTCCATTAAAAGCTTGCATGTCAACTTGTTGATTGGCAACAACGACATTATCTCCACGACCACCAATACCATCACCAATGGCTATTAATTGAGTAGAACCATTCAAAGCAACTATACCAGCAAGACCACTAGCAATTACTCGAAGTGATCCATAAGGAATTACTAGGTCAACACCTAAATCTGCACTAACAAAAGATTGGCCAACTTCAAATGGATATTCTTTTCCACCATTAAATGAGAAGCCAAAGAAATTTTCATTAGATCCAAGTTGTCCATTAGTGCTTTGAAAACGAATGATTCCAGATCCACCACGAGTAGGATGATGAAACACACCACTATTAATATGTATATGAGCAAATGGACGCATTTCACCAGTGAATCCACCACCGCTCATTTCAGCCCCTAAACTAGCAGAACCACTAGCCTGCGGCCATAAATCTCCAACTTGTCTTGCCATGTTAGAATCCTATAATATTTACTCTTCCGGCCTGTGGAATATTCCATCCAATTGTTACGGTATTGGCGTCTGTAAGCTCTATTTTATCAGCAAAAATTGCCGCTCGTGGTGAGCTAGCATCAAATGTTTCAATTTGAACATCTGTCGTATTCAAATTATGAGTAACAACCCATGATGTTGCTGCAACAAATGTTTGAGCAAATGTTCTTACAAGAGTATTGCCCGCCGTAATGGTCATTGTTTGACCAATGATATCTACAACGATACCCGACGCTCCAATAACACTTACCGAGCCTTGTACTTTCGTACCATTAAAGTCTGTCAGTTCATTTACAACAGATCCATTGAAGCCTTGCGTTGGAAATCTCCATAGACCTGAAAGACCAAGATTATCAACAGCAAAGAAAATTGGACTTGCACCACCATTATCAGTGATAGCAATAAATCCACTAGCTTGTGAAGCAACATCAACATTACCAGTTAGATTGGCCCCGCCTATAATACCAACAGATGTAACAGTGCCAGCACTTGTTACAAGATCATTAAATGTACGTCCACCATCTACAGAAATTTGAAAGGCTGCGGCAGCACGACTATATCTAATCACGCCCGACTGACCTAAAATAGGATCATGCCAGACACCAGAATTCATATGGATATGACCAAATGGCGTCAGTGTCGTTATATCAAATGCATCACCCAGGCTACCATCTATACCTAGATGAGCCTGTCCGCTACTTGCCGGAATGATATCGCCATTAAATCTTGCCACTTATAAAAACTCCTACTATAAATACACTAATTGTAAACCTTGCGAACGATTAAAGCAGAACAATTAGGCTCTTGTGTTTGTGTTTGAGCAGCAACATCTTCAGCAATAATTTTTATTATATCACCACCATTAACATTGGTTAATAACCAAGAAGATGTCATAGTTACCGCACGAGATCTTCCATCAGAAGCTAATGCTTGAGAAGCATGGGTTCTTGTACCATTTACTTCTGAACCGTTCAACTCCAAATAACAAGACACATAAGATTCTTTTGATTGATCGCCTGGAAATAGGGTGATGTGCCATGATGCTTCATAATTACCCGGCTCAAAGAATGTAATACTATCAGCACTCGTCCAATCAAAAGAAGCTGGATGCGTACTTACAATTAAAGTATCAAATTGAATTGATGTTGGAGAAGCTATACCTTGATTTGTTCCAGCATCAAACACTTCAACATACATAGCTGGCAATAATGGTAAAAACGTTTCCCCACCATTTATTGAGATTTCAAATAATGATGTACCAAGACGTAAAATACCAGATGTTCCAGTTTCATTATGAAATACGCCACTGAGTTGATGAATATGACCAAATGGTTTTAATTTTGATATATCGAAATTTGAAGCTCCCCTGGCTTCTACACCAAGATGAGACGTTCCGCTAGAAGAGGGAACCAAATCACCATCAATTAAACCCATATCAGAATCCTATCACAATAATTCTACCACTTCTTGACGTATTGAAATTAACAACAACTTGATTAGTATTAGATGCATCAATTGAATCTGGAATAATAACAAGTTCATTGGCATCTCTAACTTGTACTATTGTACTTGCAGTAGAGAAATTATGTACAACGGTAACAGTATTCACGCTTGAAAATGTTTGAGTGATAGCACGACCAATAACATTTCCAGGCGTAATTGTCATTGTCTGTCCAATGATATCGACATAGATGCCTGATGCACCAACAACGTTTATGATGCCTTGTGCTTCCGTACCATTAGAATCGGTCAATGCATTTACAACACGACCATTGAAACCTTGAGTTGGAAACTTCCAAAGTCCAGATAAGCCCAAGTTATCAACAGCAAAGACAAGAGGAGAAGCATCTGCCGTATCAGTAATGGTCATGAAACCACTTGCAAGAGTTGCAAGATCTACTGCACCAGTAAGATTGACATCACCAATAACACCGATACTTGTAATGCCACCAGCACCAGTAGAAATATCTTGAAAAGTTAATCCGCCATTAACAGAAACTTGAAATGTTCCAGCCTGTTGATTAAATCTTATGACACCAGACTGTCCATATAGAGGATCGTGCCACACACCACTTACAAGGTGAATGTGACTAAATGGCTTAATGCTGGAAATATCAAAAGCAGAATTTCCAGTAGAGTCAACACCTAAACTAGACTGTCCAGATGTAGAGGGAATGAGGTCGCCATCAATAAACATAGTATATCTCTCCTTAGACTATAAGTACACTAATTATCCAATTATGATAACTCTGCCGTTTCTAGCAGAATTGAATCTCAAAGTGATGTCATTTATACTATTGATGGAAATGTCATCTGGAATAATTACATGTGATGGAGAGTTAGAGTCAATGACTTGAATAAGAACATCGCTCGTTCCTAAATTATGTACAGCATTGAAACTTGAAACGTTTGTAAATGATTGAGAGAACTTATTTATAGCAGACGATCCGGCTGATATCACGCCAGAAGGAGCATGAATAACTATTCGACCATTCTGTGGTCTATTGAATATTACACTTGTCTGATTTAGATTTTCAGATATGATTTCGTCTGGAAAGATAACACGCGGAGGAGATGATGTATCATAAATTTGTACTATTGTTTCTCGTGTATTAAAATTATGACTAAAAATTCCACTTGTTAAACTTGAAAATAATGCTGAATATGAAGCAACTGCATTGACAGAAACACCAGATATTGTACCAGTTTGTCCTGATATACTAGCACCATTTATAGTAATGACGTTACCTGCCGCAGTAACGGTAATGCCATTGACACCAGTAATAGTTATGGCGGGACCAGTTTGTCCATTAATAGATTGAATACCAGAAGTAGATCCGCTACCACCGCTAGATCCACCACCAAGCGATACTATTCCGCCAATGCCTATATTCATTAGGCAAGCTCCAACACTCTCACATCACATGTTGAATCTGATACACCATACAATATAACATTTGGTGTGCCCTGTACATCAATTGCAATCTTTTCACCAACTGAAATTGGAAACCCATCAGATGTTGTTACACCAATAAGCCCCAAATAAAGTGTGCCAGGACCAGCATTATGTAATACTAGAGCACGACGATTCTCTAATGGATCGGCTGGCAATGCAATACCAGTTCCACCAGGAACAAGAATAGCTTGTTGACGTAATCCAATAGAGACAGAAAAGTTCTCTGGATTAAGAACAACAACGCCTTCTCCCGAACGAGCACGTAAGGTCGTGCGTTGATCAGGAATAGGAAACGTTCCAGGCGGAACGGAATATGGTTGGGTATGAGTAACGTGCGGTGTTACGCCAGAACCAATTATTGTGCTGTAATCTTTAGGCATGGGGTTCCCTTCCTTTAAAGGGACATGCCCTTAATAAGCAAGAATTGTTACGGACGCACCAGCACCATCTGCTCTTGCCCAAACATCGACATTCCATAGGAATGGAAATACAACCTCGTTTGTTGAACTGATTTGATATCCACTTGGCGAAATAACAGATGTTGAATTTGGACCAACATATATAGAACCTGGACCTTGGTTCTTAATTCTTACTGTGCTCTGTCTTGGCAAAGAATTAATTCCAGGCCCCCAAATTCTTACTGGGGTTCCAGCAAGTGAAACACCAGAAACGGCAAATGCATCAACCGAATTCAAATCTTCGGGATTGCCGACCATCACTTGAATACCAGTACGAATACCTTCCCCGCCCGCCTGCATTCCTCTTTGGCTAGATGGTAAAATTCCTCTAGTAAACGGAAGTGTTCCACTTCCAATAATTGCTGCTACATTTGAAGTCATTACATTACCTCCTAAGAAAGGGACAAAACGCGACCCTTGACGTGGGGATAATACACTAATAGCCTCACTAGGAGGCTATTAATGACGGTCTAGTTAAAGACTAAGTTTCTAAATCAATAACAGAAACTTTATAACGTTTATGAGCTTCAAAGCACCATGGATATAATTGTTCAAAAATAGAACTCATGGCATTTGCTATTTCACGCATTTCAAATTGAGCATGTGAATCTTGACGTAAGTTCAAGAAATGCATTAGATTATGTATATCAACATTCACATATATTTCTGTGAATAATGATACCGGAAGAACAATACGAGCGAGTTCTTTAGCTACACCACGTTCAAGAAGTTGTTCATAAGATGAATAAGCATGATCAAAAACTTCTTTAGCTATACGATCATTCTCATCTTGCCATTCTTGATCTTGATGATCCATCATCAGGCTACCCTGCTTATTTTTAGTGTCTTGAATTCTCCAAGACTCGGGTATATAAAATTCATCGGCAAGTTCGCTATATCTTCCACTCCATTCATTGAGGCGTAATGTGCGATGACGCACAAATTGTCTCATACAAAAGATTGGCATCTTAATATTGAATGTAATATTACAAGATTCAAATGGGGACGTATGACGTTGCTTGTATAGATACATAAGAAGCTTTTTATCAGCCTCTTCGCCCTTTGATGGAGATTTGTAACTAATGCGTGCCGTCTCTACAATCCGAAGATCATTACCAAGATGATCTATATATCGAACATATCCTTGTCCGAGAATAGGAACTGTAAATCCAGATTCAATCATGTTATAAGTTTAGCAGTGATGATATCACTCAATAAAGCATCTAGCTTTGGTTCTAATGTAGCAATAACTTCATCTGCATTAAAAGATCGTGCAATACAAATATCAATTGTATATCTACCAATTGGTTGAACACTATCAATCCCTTCGGTTGACATCAGGGCGTCCAAAATAGGCTGGCCCAATTTCTCAATTCGCTTAGAAAGCGAAAGTATAAACCGATATTTTGTTTCTTCACCATTGCCATCTTGGGCAAAAGTCATAACATATTTTTTTGTAGTGTTCATAATAGTATGATAACGACCATTAGGTTGTCTGTCTAGTATTTTCTGCCACAAGTCTACACATATCAATAAACTGTTCTTGTATAAATGTATTTTTCATCAATTTTAGTCATAGTTCGCAAGAGTCTGAATCACAATATTTGGGTACTGCCATATCGCTTTCAGCAATATCATCAAACACAATAAGCTTCAAGTTTTTTGACATTTCAAGATATTGAGCTTCAGTAATTGTTTCGTAAGGAGCCTGTACATATCCATGTTCTTCAACAGGAAGGAAAGAAATTCCTTTTAATGAATCTTCATAGAGTTCAAGAATGTGTTGAATATCTTCTTTTTCATCTGGCTTGAAAGTAACAGTAACAGACACTTGATTATCTGCCCAATAGCGTTGATATGCAACTGCATTGGCAACTTGTTCCCAGATAGATACGTCATCCTTAGACCGAACGAAAAATTCTTCTTTGATTGGGAATTCAATACAAACCGTATTTGTTTCTTGACCAACGGCTGGTTCAATCTTATATCCAGCTTGATGTGCTGATTCAACTAATGGGGATGTAGTTCCCACACGAATACGTCTAATGTAATATTCAGAATGTGGATAATGAATGCCGGGAGGTTCACCAGCAAGCAAACTGATTGTGCCACTGGGCTTTACAGAAGTTTTCTTAATTGATTTAGATACACCTAACCAATTTGAATATTGAACATCAAGTCCCTTAATAAACTCATATCCCTTGTCGCACCAACGAAGCATTTCGCGTCTTCCATGACGACCAAATGCTTTGATAATTCCACTTTGACTTAGACCAATTCTACGATTCCGAGCCATAACGGAATTAGTTTCGGCCCAGTGTGTAGGCACAAGAGTAACCGTTTTGGCATATAGATATGCAACCTTGAGTGTTTCAAGATATTCTTCTAGATTTTCATGTCTAGACGGAAATGTTTCGACAAGAGTACATAGCTCATAATTGTGAAGAGTTTGTTCCAAACATGGATTACCACCAACGGCTTCACGATCTGCCCAATCAGGAGCATCTTTCATGCGTCCATACGCACGGGCATTATCTAACCACATAAATCCAGGCTCGCCATTAATTGCAGTCTGGCGGGCATGCCAAGCATAATCCATTCCTACAGTAGCAAAAATAGAATTGTTAGAAGCCCAACGATGATGTGTAAGTTTTGCTTTATTTTGCTTTAAAAGGGCAAACGTCTCGTCGGTAGGATCGCCAAATACAATCTCTGCCGAACGACGAACATTGCCAGCGACAACACAACGTCCAATGAGATTACCAATGTCTACAATATCTTCCGAAGTTAATGTATTATCAATACGAGATTGTAATATAACTTCAATATCATTTAACATTTCAATAAGCGGTTGAGGTCCACTTGCTGTTCCGCCAAATCCTTTGATCGGAACACCCTCTGGACGAATCAAACTAAAATCAAAGTCAGGAATAACTTCACAAAGCAGATAAGCACGAAGCAATAAATGTAATGCTTCCACCCAACCTTCGCGAGTATCTGGAATTATAAAAAGCTGGGGCTCTTGTTCTTTGGGTCCAACAACTTTGCATTTTCCAGCCCCCATAGTGTCAAACCCAACACCAACTCCAACCATACTCATGTCCATAATAAACATGAACGGTTTGATAGAATCAGTTGCCAAATCTTTAGTGCTTACAAAAGCACAGTTGTTTAGAGCCGCTCCTCCACGCTCCTGGACATATTTCGTCCCCATTGCCCAGAGACCTCTTCCAGGAGGCAGAAACTTAAAGTTCCACATTAACTCAAACATACGTTTAGCTGTACGTTGAGCCTTTTTATCATCCCATGGTAAATGATTACGCTTACAATGATTACGCTGTATACTAAACGTTCCTTCTACAACACGCTTACACGTTTCCCAATACTCTTCAGATCTATTCTCACCATCTATAATACGAGAATAAGTACGACGAAAAGTAAAGTAACCAATAGCTCCCCATTGTGGTTGTTTACCACGATACTTAACGAGAAACGATTCAGGCAAATCAAATGAATGTAAGGCAATATCAAACATGGGACACCTGACGTTTTGTAGGAATAATCCAGTTGTTTAATAAATCTTCACGCTGTATTTCATGTAGACCAGATTTCAATTTCTCTTTTGCATCAAAAGGAATGTCACCCAAAATATTATTGCATTTTTCACAACACGGCACTATATTGCCCCAAACATGTCCACGATCATTATTCATACGATCTAATCCACCACAATTATCCTTGCCACAATAATAACATGATTTAGATATCATGTCCCTATATGAATCAAGACTAATATCAGTAATAAAACCACGTTTTTTATCAAAGCTTTTCAGAGATTTGAAACGTGTTACTTCGGCATGTTTTAGAGAATATTGTTTATGATATTTTTTATTCGCCGCATTTTTAATGGGATCAGATTTGATTCGATTTCGATAACGTTTATTGGCTTCTGCAATATACACCTTGCATCGCCATTTGCCACCAATTTTATATCTAGAATCTTTTTCCCATTTCCAGTGATTACTATCAACATATTCTTTACAACGAGTACAATAACTTTGTTCTCTATCAAATATCATTGGTTTTTTGGTCTTGTAAGGCGTTAAAGAAACGTCCTGGATTCAAAATTTCGTTAGCAGATACAATAGAATCCTTATTCTTTATGTAATCCTTGATCATCATACTGCCAAGAATTACATTACTAGTATCATAACATCCAAAACCAGTTAACATGTATTGATTTGGTTTACCTGGGACAGGACCAATCAATGGTTTACCATCTTTGGTAGAACAAAATATACTAGACCAAATATGGCTAAACTTCGCTGGCTTTAAAAAAGGAAAAGATTCTATCGCAAAAGAACGTAATTTGTCATATACTGTAGGACTGATTTCTCCATCATAAACAATACCTTCTTGTTGACCACGAACCGACTGTCGCATACCGCCAATAATAAAACGTGTACTGTATGAACGAAATCTTTCATTACCATCATTACACGAAATACTTATAGCAGGAAGAAGATTAGACATATCTTTATCAAGATAGTCTGTAGCTATTATATGCTCGCGAAAAGGAACAAGAATATCTGCAAACTCTGGTAGCAATCTATTCGTATATGCACCAGTGCAATACACTATTTGCTTCGCTCGAATCATTCCGCGATGACGAATTGATACAGTTAAACTACCATCATCATTCGTAACTACAGATTCTACTTGGGTATTGGTAAATACTCTTGATCCACTTTTTTCAACAGCGTCTCGTAAACCATTGACAACTTTATATGGATTGAAGTTTGCTTCATTAGGAACAAACATTCCACCAACGAAACGCTTAGATGGTATTAGAGATTCAACATCTTCTTTTGAAAGTAATGGGCAATCAATGCCGCGTGCATTAACTATAAAATTAGATTCCTTTTCTAGCTTAGACATTTCAGCTTCATCAATAGCCAATCTAAGGCCACCAGTTTCACGCAAGTCATTATCGAATGATAATGTGCGTAAACCATTCAGAAAACGTCTATTATTGTCTCCAATAAAGTTTAGGTATTCAGCACCATCTTCCATTTCATGGAAAAGTTTTGTGCCACGCAACATAAGCTGCCCCATACCTCTACCAGAGGCATGAAATCCTATTGATGATTCCTCAACAAGATATGTGTTAACCATACCACTATTAATTAAATAATAAAGTAAGCTAACGCCAGCTAGACCGCCACCAACAATTAATGTATCTACGTTTTTGATTAACCCAGACGAAATTTCACGTCGAGTCGGGCATGAATCAAACCACAAATTAGCGTGTCTGACCATGCTATAATAATTCTTCTAGAGATACATCAGATGAAGGCTTGACTTCATCATTCATTGCTTTTAGGACTTTACGAATATCTGATTTAGTTGGCTCGAAATATTGACGATAATTCTTGCCAACACAATTGTCACATGTATCAATAAAAAGCGACACTGAAGATCCGTCTCGTGTTTTGAATTCTTGTTTTTCTTGAGATATAATATGCCCCAATGGGCGAGATACACGATCTTTGCCACATTGTGGACAAGTAAATATCTTCATATCAACTGGTTTTTTATTGATACGTTTCACTATCTATTGTCTCCACTGCCACTCAGTGTACCACGTTGTTGACGTGCGGCAAGTTTATCAAGGTTTCCTTGAGCAACTTCTCCCATATCAAGCTTAAATTCCTTGCAAAGGGCAGCAAGATACCACATAACATCACCAAGTTCTTTGGCTATTGCAGCACGATCTTCTTCGCTCACAAAGCCTTGTTTATCACGAATCAATTTTTTAATCTTTTCTGATACTTCACCAGCTTCGCCACAAAGACCAAGTGCTGGATAAATATAACTAACCCATGCTGGACCAGCATTAGCATCTTCAATTGCTATATCTGGATATACAGCAGTATCGCTAGCTCTTTTTTGATATTCTTCAAATGAAAGTCCCATGTATAACTCCGTAAATGTAAACTGTTGATATGTCCGATGACAGCATTGTACTGCATGCTTCACATTAGGATTAGTGTGGCATATACAATGACAGAAATGTTCTACTCTTACTTCTTTGTTTCTGGATTCCATTTGGTCCAACCATTCTTAGGAAGATAATTGCCTTCAGAGTCCTTGCGACGTGGAAATAAACTACCACTAGTGCCTTTGTGTTGACCGAAAGCAAAACGTGAACGGCAACTTACACAATGCAATTCGTAAAAACTATTATCATCAACAGTACGAACAACAAAACGAAGATCTTCGCCTTGACATGCCCCACATTTAGCTTCTTCAAATATCTCTTGAAAAGAAGAAATTTGTTCAAAGAGATCTTTTTGAGATTCGCCTTCAAGTTCAGCCTTGAGACGACCATTCTTGCTTGAATATGTAATTTTCATTCTGCTTCCTTTTTGGCAAGTAATTCTTGTTTACGTTCTGCACGCTCTTCTGCGGCGGTCTTTTTAGACTTTGCTACTACGGCCTTTTGATCGTTGAGGTAAGCCATTGCCTTTTGACCTTCATCAACTGTAAGTTCTGTTAATTCAAATATTGAACTATTGCGTTCTTTAGAAAGGATGGCTTCTAAAAGTTCAGCAGATGATATAGATCTTGTTTCACAAAGTTTTTCTATAGCCTTTACTACTTGAGAATCTATGGCCTTATTGGGCGATGTTTCTATCTGTTCAACACCTTCAGTAAATCCAACCTCTTCGGAAGACAACATATAGATATTCAATGCCTTACGTAAGCATCGTGCTTCTGCTCGTGATTCTGCAACAGCAGTTGGATAGTTTAAAAATCTACCGCCTGTATTGTTCTCATTACAATCGGCTGCACCAGTCCATGATGTTTCATCATCAAAAGACACACTATAGATACATTGCAAGATTCCAAACTTTCCAGTTATTTGTGAAGGAATAAACTCAAAGCTAGAATAACTAGACTTGATTCCGGCTTCTTGAGCTAGTCTTTGCAAACCACGCAAAAGAACAACCTTTCGTTCTTTACCATCTTCCTTGCGGGTAAGTGTTTCATCTTCCTTAAGCTCCGCTTCCCAATTCGTTCCACGACGCGGCTTAGTTGTAGGTGTTTCACTCATATTATGATACTATTGTTTTTGCCTTTAAAGTGTCTTCAAAAAATAAACAAAGCTGTTGATAAACTCTCTGACAACGTGCTTGTGAAATTGAATTTGATTTGTCTTCTATAATAAGAACACGATAACCAGCAGCATTCAATTCTTGCTGTAGTCTTTGATATCTTTCTTCAAGACGATTTTTTTGTTGATCGCCATATGTACTAAACGGGAAGATAAGTTCTATTACTACTTTCCTGTCTTCTAGAATTATGTCAGAAACATGATCATTTGTCAGTCTGATTCCAGTAGAAACTCGTTCTCGCGAAGATAAGAATTCGACTAGCTTCTTTCCAAAATTAGAAAGCTCACCGGGTTCTGGACGATGAGCTTCTTGTAAACGAGACAAAACAGTATTACGTTTCTTAGTTGAACTATTTTCCCATTCTTGTCTACGTAATTCTCTAAGATTTGCTTTTTGGGCTTGTCCTTCTTCTGATTCCCAAAATTCTTTAGTTCCATTGGAAATCTTTTCCTTGGTTTCTAATGAATGATGTGTGCCATTTCGTTGATGACCAACGGCCTTGATATGTTTACGCTGAGCGTCACTCTTGCTGCGACAAGCAATACCCATCTTCTTCATATGATAATAAAGAGTGGACTTGGATGTTCCTAAATGAACAGCCATTTCGTCTAACGACATTGTGCCGTAGAGTTCCTGTAGCACTTGCTTGGTCAATTTCACACCAAATACTTCCATCTTTTGTAATTGACTATATCGCTAATCAACGATTGACAAACTACAAACCGTTTGGCAAGCTTCTGTTGCGTCCAGCCCTTTTTATAGAGAACGCGAATCTGTTTAACATCTAGCTCTTTTAGAATAGCAAGTCCATGTGAAATGCCACGAGCTTGTCGGCCTTTAGCGTCTCTGTCAGATACGTTATCACTATTAGTACCAAGAAACAAATGGTCGGGACGTACACATTTTCGATTATCACATTCATGACAAACACTGATGTTGCGTGCAACTGTACCATATGTCAATTCATAGGCAAATCTATGTGCTCGAACCTTCTTCGCGATACCATTATAACATACTGTAAATTTGCCATAGCCATCAGCAATATGTGCTTGCCAAATCCAACACTGAGTAGGAAATGTGCCACTGGCACCATAGACACCAGACTCTTTATATACCTTACTCCAAAAACGCTTCATCGTTTTACTCTATCCCAATTAATCTTGAGCTTCAGTCTTGCAGCTTCAGCTTTAATTTGAATAGGTGTAACGTGATATTTATTCAAACAAAATGTCATTCCGCAATATTCAATATCCTTACGAAATCTTTCAACGATACCTCTTTTTTCTGCATCTGATCCTTCAAGAGGTAAAACCCATCCATCACCCTTACTAAGGGCTTCTTCTTCTATAATTCTTTGTTGTTCATCAAAACGTCTTTGACGTTCGGCATCTTCAATACGTACTTCATTTTGAGTTGGTGTATTGTCTGGCTTTTGACTTCTTTCTACTGCACGTTTCAATTCAAGTTCTTTTAGACGTGCATTAGCAACCTCTTCTGCTCTACGGGCACGAGAAGTTTCACTAATAATTTCTTCTTCACGCCCTTCTCTTTGTGCTATTTCAAGACGCTTATAAAGACGACGAGCATCATCTTGATTTTCAACATCAAACTCTTTCTTATAGAATTCTATATCAGAAGAATCAAGACCAAGCTTGCGTTCAAATGTAGAATTACTAGCTAGTTGAGCTATAAGTTTCAAAAATTCAATACGTTGCGACATAGAAAGTTCAGGTCTAGTTCTTTTACGAGGTTTGGCCCCTTCTTTCCATGCACGCTTTTCACGATCAGTGATTTCGTGCTCTTTTTCATTTCTATTCATGTTAACTCCTAGAAAAGGAATTCATCAGAACGCCGTAACATATCCGGGTCTGTTGACTGTAAGTAATAATCATAACGACACATCTTATCTACCAATTCATTAAAGCTACATTGTGGATACCAATTTAATGCAGCTTTGGCCTTAGAACTATCACCTAACAATACGTCAACATCTTTAGGTCTTTTGAATTGTGAATTGAATCTATAAACTTTTTCTGGATCTAATTCGAACCATTCGCAACAAGCGTCAAAAAACTTCTGAACAGAATGTGTTTCACCCGTTGCGATAACAAAATCATTAGGCTTATCAAGTTGAAGCATGGCGTGCATGGCTCGTACATAATCACCAGCAAAACCCCAATCTCTACATGCATCCATATTACCTAATTCTATGAATTCTTGCTGTCCCCATTTTATACGAGCAAGTCCCATAGTAATTTTTCGAGTAACAAATTCTTCACCACGAAGAGGCGATTCGTGATTGAATAAAATACCACATGTAGTAAACATATCATAAGAACGACGATACACTTGACTAATATTGAAACCGAAAACCTTTGCGGCAGCATAAGGCGACTCTGGGTTCATTGGTGATCTTTCATTAAGATGACCACCACTATTTCCAAACTGTTCGCTTGAACCAGCAAAGTAGAAACGACAATCAGATTTATCTTGACGAATAGCTTCAAGACAATTAAGGACACTTAGACCAGTAATATCACAAGTTGCAATTGGATATTTCCAAGACATTGCAACATGACTTTGTGCAGCTAAATGATAAAATTCATCTGGCTGAAATTTTCTGATAGCATTTTGAATGCTTGAAATATCGGTTACGTCACCATCTACTAATACGAAGTTAGGACTCCCACGTAATGTACGAAGCCTGCCATCTGTTGGCATAGACGTACGACGACGAATGCCGATAACATAGTGTCCAAGCTGAAGCAAATAATGAGCAAGATAGAAACCATCTTGTCCCGTTACACCCGTGATAATAGATGTCTTACTCATGACTTGTTTGTATCATTCTATACCATTCTATTGATTTACGGATTGATTCTTCGAGGGATATTTTTGGTTCCCAGCCCAATATATTTTTAGCACGAGTAATATCTAGGCTGCGTCTTGGTTGACCATTTGGTTTGGAAGTATCCCAGTTGATTGATGCACTATATTTGCCAATTTCTTTAATGAGATCTGCAAGTTCTTTAATAGTTACTTCTCTGCCTGTACCAAGATTAATTGGTTCGGGTCCAATATCTTGTTCTAGGGCCATTGCTATAGCTCTAGCACAATCTTCTGCATCTAAAAATTCTCGCGAAGCAGAACCATTACCCCAAAGAGTAATATATTTGCCTGGAAAATCCACATCGAACATACTACGAGTCATGTCTAATTGTGGTGATTCAAACTTACGTATAATTGCAGGAATAACATGTGAGGAATTTTCATCAAAATTATCATATCTTCCACACATATTGGTTGGTATAAGATTGACAACGCCAATACCATATTGATGAGCATATTCAATTCCAAGTTTTACAAGTGTTCTTTTTGCAATACCATATCCACTATTTGTGATTTCTGGCATACCATCGAAAAGTTCTTCTTCAATAAATGGAATAATTTTTGGTGAGCGAGGGTAGGAACACGTAGTACCAAGCATAATGACTTTTTTGATATTATGTATTTTAGCTATCTCTAATACATTTAATCCCATTTGCAGGTTTTCAAAACCTAATTTACCTTGATTGTTTTGGTTGAATCCTATGCCGCCAACAACACCAGCCAAATGAATAATAGCATCAAATTTAATATTGGTAGCTACAGCATCAAAAGTCCATGTATCCAAAAGATTTAAGGCAAAATTACCATGTGTCCAATCGTTTTTGGTTGGAGCAAAAAGCTTATGGTTATAATTCATCTGCAATTCATGATATACATGTTTGCCGACGAAGCCATGGGCACCAGTAATAAGAACTTTCAAGGTTTACGTCCAATTCCCCTAACAATGCAGGGACGTTTGCTATGTTGACCACCAACGCCACCATTACTTATCATTTCAAATCCTGCATCTAATAGAAGTTGCTTAATGCATTCAGGAGTGAAACGCCAATAATCATTGGGATAACCATGTATCTCAAAATCAAATACCGTAGTTAGATAAAAAAGTCCACCCTGTTTTGTTACACGAAATGCTTCATGGATTACTTCGCGTGGCCAATCCACATGCTCTAAACAATCGGTACTTATTACTATATCAAAATTATTATCTGGAAAGGGCATACTCTTAGCGTCTGCAACAACATCAACACCGTTACCTTCTCGCATGTCAAGACCAACATATTCACCAACAAGCGGGGCTATAGTCTTTCTACAGATAATTTCTTCTTGACCAGGAGCAGTCCAACTACCAATTTCAAGGACTCGCATATCCTTAGTAAAAGGCATGCGTTCTTTTGCCTCGGCTTCAATCCAATATCTATTACCAACGTCCAAGGAATTCCTCCACTGTAATCACATTCATGAGTTGATTACGATGTTGCAAATATAATTTCCAAGTTAATTCAGGAAGAGGACCATTTAATTCTTCACGAGTATGTATATATTCATGTGAATGAGCAATCAATCCACAACCATAATCTGTGTCAACCGTCATCATTCTAATACCATTGCCATGTTTTGTATGAATAAAATTAGCAAATGCTTTCCAAACATCGCCAGTCCATGGTTTACCATTAATACCTACTCGTAATTGTTGCCATTCGAACTCAGGAAGGCAGTCGTGTATTACTATTATGCCACCATCATTTAGGTGTGTCAATGAATTTTCAATATCTTTTGTAACTTGTTCGGCTAAGTGTAATCCATCGATAAAGATAATGTCATAATTTTGTGAACAATGACTTAAAAAGAATTCATCAGATGTCATATTATATGTAGCTTGACCATTTGGATCGACACTATGTTTAATGTCTAATGTAGGTAGACTATTAAAGGTCTCATTACCTAAAACACCTATTTCAAGATAAGATCTATAACCTCGTTTTTCAATCAAATAACGAATAATATCATAACGCTTCATGTTAGTATGCAACCTCTTGAATATATGGCAAATAGACATTCTTACTATATTCATAAAACATGGCTGCTCTCGTCAATGACATGTCTTTAGTAAATGTATCATAAATATTCATATAACGATCAAGGTTTGGCCATTTGTTTTTCCACATTAGCATTAAAAGTTCATGACCAAATCCACCAGGAATATCAATGTAACCATCATATGTATGATTTATTGCACCACTCTTAGTACACATGTTGTGTTCATGGTGACAAAATACACGCTGGTCTATAACGACTTCTCCACCAGCTAAAAAAGCACGCAAAGCAAAATCCATGTTTTCATAACATGCTTTCCAGCGTTCATCAAAATAACCAATCTTTTCAAATGTTGTACGTGGCCAAAACTGGATGGTAAGCTCTTGAACAAGATTAGGAATTAATATACCATCCTCACGAGCACCATCAGCACGTTGATGATCAAGAGAAGAATTATCAGATACGGGACAAATCTGATAAATATTAGGATTGGCATATAAAGTACCAATCAAACTTTCATCTAGTCCTTTTGTAAAGGTAACATCTGAAGTAACTAATGATATGAAATTACCACGAGCAACATTAGCAATTAGGTTAATGCCACGGCTTATACCAATATTACTCTTTAATGTAATAGCTTGAAATCCATATTGACGAGCTAATTTCCATGTAGTCTCTGGTTGACTATTTTGATCAATTAGATATACTTCACTTTTCAATGATGGGCTGCGATTGTTAGCAAGAGATTCAACTGCAAATACATATGCATCTATAGCATTTGTATCATTACTGGGATTATAATTCAAAATTCCGTATGTAACATCAATCATTTTGTTAGCCTAATAATTGTATCGGCATGAGCAGCATTTGGAGTACGAATATATTCAACATTAATGTGACAACCCAGTGTGCTTAAAAAAGCAAAGAATTTGTCATGAGCATATGTATTCCAAAAATATGTACAGCCGTTCTCATCTGGTTCTGATTCTTTGATTATATCATTTGGCACGTCCGCTAAATCAACAAATAAAACAATGATTACTTGTTTAGAAGCTACACGTAAAATCTCTTTGATCGCCGCTTCATAACCTTCTTCAAGATGTTCTAAAATATGGCGTGCGATTACAACGTCAAAAGAATTGTCTTGAAATGGAATATTTTGAATTTTGCCTTCTTGTAATGTAATCTCATTACCATAAAGCGATTTAGCATGAGCTAACATATTCTTGGTACGATCAAGACCTGTATATTGACATTGCACGCCAAGCGTTTTGATGACTTCCCAATTAACACAAGTCCCGCAAGCAACATCCAATACTGTTGGATTACTATATTCACGAATCATTGCGGCAAGTCTATGCCGACCAAGATTATTCATGCCAGTATTATGATTACGAAGAAAACCAGCAATGTGCTCTGGCGTCATGAAGTCATGGCAATCAAGCTTATTCATTTGGTGCAGATCACATACATTTCAAGATTTTTTCTATCTACGGTAGCAGCAATATTTGTATCTACAAATGTTATACTTCTAAATCCAGCAAGTGTCAATAGTTTGTGCATAGTAACAGAATCAAAAAGACACTGATGTTGTCCATTAGAACAAATCCAATCAGTATAGTTAGGGAATGGAGAATTAGCACCTACTGCTCTTGACCATTGAGGAAAATGAATATAAAGCCATACAACTCTTTCAAAGTCTGGAACCTTAATTTCTAATGTTCCACCGGGCTTTAAAACACGATACCATTCTTTTAATGCATCAAGTGCGGTCTTTGGATTCAATGGATTAGAAAGATGTGGTTCATATCCCCCTGCTCGAAAATGTTCTAGGATATGATAAGCTAGAATCACGTCGGCTGATTCATTGGAAAATGGCAATGCAGACACATCAGCTTTAACATCAGCCGATGGATGATCAAAGTCCACATTAATATATCCTTCAATGTTGTCGCCATGAGAGGCTAGATTAAGTTTCATAGAAGACCCACTTCTTTAAAAATATGTGTGAAACGATGATGCCATTGATGCTCTAAAAGCATACGGCGATAACCTCTATTTGTAACTTCAATACGCTCTTCTTCATTATCAAGATAATATTTGATGCTATTAATAAGCTCGTCAATATTATTCGCAATAACAATTTCTTTGCCAAAATTAAAATACGATTGTAGATCATCTGCAAACGTACTTATTTGAAGTCCTTTTGATTGAGGAATTTCAAAATGACGACCTTTTATCTGTGGTAATGTACCATAATGCCATGGATTAGATAAATTCAAATTGATCTTTGATGTACGAAATACATTTATCACATCATTGAAATCTGTTAAATATCCATGCCAGTTCTTATAGCCGTCCCAATAATTTCCAAACAAATCAATTTTGATACCAGCAGATTCTAAAGCATCAATTATTTCAGAACGCAAAAATTTGCCATTTGGCATTTGTCCGTGCTTTTGGCCAATAAATGAAACGTTGTATTGATATTGAATGTTACAGGTTGGAGTTGCATCCGGTAAATATAATGGAGATCCACCCCACTGAGATTTAATTACTCGCATTCCATTTCTTTCATACCATGGAATAGTGGCCGAATGCGTTGTAACGAAATGAGTTACTCTTTCTTTCCGAGGAAATATCCAATTCTGAAAACGCCAACTAGAATCACAATCCCATTGAATAACGGGAATATCTTGTTTTATTGCAAGCTTAGCAATACCTTCTGGAAGATCCAAAGATTCATTGAATGCAACATGAAAAATTGCATCAAAATGTTCACGTAAGAATAATTGTTCTATATCTAATTTCATATCATCTGGATGTGAACAAATGACATCAAACATTCCACGTTTTACACAATCAAGAATACCCGCTTCAATATTCATATGTTCATATGAGAAGCCTTCTTCACGTTTTCCATAATTGTACTTTAGGCCAACGTACAGAATCTTTTTCATAGTTTAATAACTTCCAATTTAATACGATCAGTCACAATAGAATTTGAATCCCATTGCGATGCACGGTCTCGTATATAATCATTAGCATATTTTCTAGCTTGTTCTTTTGTATCAAATGATCCTATAATAGTAATATCAGATTTATATATCGAGGCTTCTAATATACCATACATTATACTTCTCCTCTGGTAACACTTGTTCCCATGGAATAAATGTATAGTCGTTCTGGCAGTTTTGCGAACGTGAAATTATTCTCAACTGCTCTACGCCACAAATCCCAGTCTTCTTTTCCAAGTAATGTCTTGTCTGTATGATAACCGCCAAGACTAGTAATTGATATTTTTCTAATCAATGCAGAACCATGGCATAGAACATTCTCGCGTGATAATGCAGAAGCTATTTTCGTATGAGTATCATATTGACCAATCTTAAAACAATTAGGATATAGAACATCACCATATTGATCCCATGCTTCTGTAAAACAAAAATCAACACCAGGATTTTCAATAAGAAAATTGCGTTGCAATTCTAATTTGCAATCCATCCATTCATCATCTGCATCAAGATAAGCAATCCAATCTCCGGTACAACGTTCTAAACCAAAATTTTTGGCTACCGCTAAACCATTCTTGTGGGGACGTTCATAAATCTTTAGACTCAAAACGTCTTTATATGGCTCTGCTGTAGATTTTGTGCTATCAATACATTGATCAAGTATGAGTATAGTTTCAAAATAGGGATAAGTTTGTTTTGTAAGTGATTCAAGAGCACGCTGTAAAAGCATATCATGCTCATGATCTGTACTATGACAACAAATCAAAATACTAATCGTATCATTTTCTTTCATGATAATTCCAAAATAAATCCTCTATCTCCTGCTCCGATACAGAAAAGATTGCATCTGCTACATATTTAGGTAAATCAGCAATTATATGAAATGCTGTAAAAGGATCTCGCGTCAATTCATCACCATAATAACACATGCCATAAGCATTAAGCACGGCTTGCCGCGAACTATAGCCAGCCATGATAGTGCCTTGAAAGACTATGCATCCTTCTTCGTCCATATGACTTATAAGCGTATTAATATATCTAGCCATATGGAAACATGTTTTCCAGTATAGTGACACAACGATTCTTATATGTATGATTACGCAAAACTTCTGCTTGTCCAGTATTATCTGGACTAATATTGTAATCATGCAAGTGGCGACAAATAGACACTAATTCATCTATTGAATCATATTCAACACATGGTAGTCCAAGTGCTTTTACGCCATCATCTTTTGGAGTAATTATGGCTGTGCCAGCCATAAGAGCTTCAAATGGTCTCATTGGTATAAGTCCTGTGCCACCACCAGCAATATCATTGATGGCATATTTGGATCCGGCGAGATAGTTAATGAAGTCTTCGCGATAGATGCCACTTTTTAGCTCTGTATTTATTCGATGTGCAAGAGCTTGGCGTTCTGGTCTATCGGAACCAATATAGCCAAATGTGCGATATTTGTGATGTCCTGGGGATCTATAATGAATGGTTTCATCTGCCGCATATGGTAGGTATTCGGTTTTGAAACTATCATAAAGCATTGAACGGTTTGCAATAAAGTTTATATCGAATTCAAATATGCGAATTATATCCAACCAAATTTGTGGATAGAGGGCTGCATCAAAGAACCAGCTAGCACGTTTGCGAGTACGAACATTTACAAGCTCTGAATAGACAGGATCACCATCACCACATTCCATGAATAATAGAAGATCATATTCTTCATTAAGACAATCTAATGATTGTTCAAGTCTATTGCCAGTCTGATAATAGTTACCATATGGAGTTGTTTCATGTCCTAATGCTCTAAAAGCACGAACAACACAATCCCCAGTCGCCCATCCAGGCGATTGTGGAATGCCACGATAACTAACTAGGATCTTCATCTTTGCCTAGATATTTTTCTTTGAATAGTTTCTCGTACATATCTACTGCTTTTTCATATCCAAAATGATAAAATAGTAGACAACAAAAACCACGCTTCAAAAGCGTTAGACCTTCGGCTTCATAATTCAATGCTAACTGATTTGCAAGTACATGTGTTGCTCTTGCAAAATGTTTTTCTACTCCCATACCAGCTTGAATAGTTGCCATGTTATCATAGTAATATTCAGAAGTTTTTGCTAACTGTGCATATCGTTTAGCACCAAATAATCTTTCTTCTGGTGTTACGCCGTGCCAATCACCAAAGATGCCATCTTCTGGTGTGAATTTCTTATACTGCAATCCTTGCTTTTCAAGCAAATCACATATTGTAGACATAGCTTCTGCTGCACGAACTGCATCGTCACAAAGCCAAGTGATTTCAACATATGGCTCAAAAAACCACCATGCATCTTCTATACCATATTGACGCAATAGAACTAGAATTGATTTGATAATAGGATAATAACCGCGACATGCAGCAAAATCACTGTAATAGTCTATTGTCTCGCCACCAAAAGTTACTCGATAATTTTGCATGCTAATTATAATGCACTATACCAGATGATGTAGTGCCAACAGATGTTATACCTTGACAAATAATTGTCGGCCATGTAAATGGCGAATCGCCATTGGGTGGTGGCCATGTTGGGGTACTAGGAATTGTCCATGGAATAATTGGTTGTGCAGGTGATAGATTTATTCTTGTAATAGGCAATCCCAAAACAAGTGATACTAATTCTTCTACTTGTAAATCGGTAAATTTTAGCTCTTTGGCAAGAGCTAGAGCACGTTCAAGTCTTTCAAGCTTTGTCATAGTCTATTCTCTCCATGTGGTTGATTTTCGCGAACACCATTCGCGGTTACCTCAATAAATTCAGCGTTGCGACGTAGAGTAGCAAGATCTTTTGCTCCCATATATGTCATGCCAGAACGAATGCCTCCCATCAGATCGGCAATAATATTCTTTACAGGCCCCTTAGCACGCACTTTAATTTGAACACCCTCAGCAGCTTTCCAGTCGGCCATTGAACCCATAAAATCTTCTTGAGCTTCTTTAGAGGCCATACCACGAAACATTTTATATTTTTGTCGTAAATACCCAGCAGGAGAAGCCGTTTCAAAAATGGGTTCTTCAAAAATTTCACCAGGAGTTTCATCAGTACCGGCCAGCATACCACCTAGCATTACTATGTGAGCACCGGCAGCTAATGCCTTGACCGCATCCCCAGGAGATCTAATACCACCATCCGCTATAATGATGCGATCAACTTTAGAACAATCCATAATAGCTGTCAATTGCGGTACTCCACAACCAGTCTTGATTCGTGTAGTACAGACTGATCCTGGACCAATGCCCACTTTTATAGCGTCTGCACCACATGACGCAAGATAATCTGCTGCGGCATGTGTGGCAACATTACCACCAATTACAAAAATATCTTGCCTAGTTGCCTTTAGCAATTTGATAAATTTACCAATAGTTTTGGTATGACCATGTGCTACATCTACACAAAAATAACGAGCATTAATATCATAAAGGGCTGTAAAACGATCTAATCCTTCATTAATTCCAAGAGACACAATAGCATCTGGATCTTGTACGCCACGAATATGTGGACTTGTCGGAATAGATTTGAACATTTTTATGTTGTCTTCAATAGAACAAAATCTATGAAGAGCACCAAACCCACCTAAATTATACATTACGCAGGCCATTTTATGGCCCGTTATGGTATCCATATTAGACGAAAGAATTGGTATTGGTAAATATCTATTACCAAAATATACACCAGTATCTACATCCTTTCGGCTAGGGATATTATTATACCGGGGGACAAGCAGAACATCATCGAATGAATAGCCCTTGCGTATCATTTCAATGTAACCTTAACCTTCCAATCTGCTTCCTTGCCAGTATCAATTTTGTAAACTATTAATGAAAATGCTTCTTTATAATCACGAGTTGCGGCATCCTCAATCATAGCTATAACTTGTTTTTTTGTTAAGACAAAAAACTCAGGCCCTTCTTCGTCCCATGTATAAGCTAGATATTCGCCCCTATCTCCACGAATAGAATTAAAAATTCCTTCTACTTCATTCAAGTCAAAAAATATTTCATAAAGAATATGAACTATGTTTTTTTCTCTATCAGTCTTTATATTTTCTAGAAAAAGATCAAGAGGGTCTTTTGATTCTAACTCAGCAATTTGTGCATTAATAGAATCACGTTTCTTTTTTAATTCGTTTATTTTCATCGCAAACATTCCGGCAAATTTTCTTTTCTAATGGGCTCACCTTGCATTTTTAAAGCCTTATAAAGCATGGTCTGATGTTCGGCAACTGTAACATCATTCTCATCGAAGACTTGGCCAACAAACTCTAAGCCATTTCGCGGCTTAGGAAATGGAATGGCAAAATCTTCGATAGCACAAAACTGAGCGTGTATCATTACGTCTCTTGACGCGATAGGATAAAGTGCCGTATTCAAAAAATCTTGATCTGTTTGATAACGATCTTCTGCTGGCCATTGAATTGCCAAAGACCTAATCATTGGAAATGGTCCTTTAACGCCCCACATTCCACCAAGCATTTTTGAGCCATGCCATGGATGATCACGCATAATATGGAACGTTCTTGGCGAAGTCAACCATTCATCGACAGCCAGTCTTTCACGCAGCGAAAGTCGGCTGTCACAATCACGACTAATCATAACTTCACAAAGAGGATCACTAATGGCATCAAAACGCCAAAACATTCCACGCCAATCACCAAAAGCACCAGTTTGAATAACTTTACAATTATCCATCACAGAGAGCTTTATGATTGTATCAATAAGTAAATTCCCCTTGCAATCTTCTAAACATGGAACGTAGAACCAACATTTCCAATCTGGATATAATACTTTGGCAAGTTCCGCGTTTTTCAGAGCACCAATACAATATTTGGGACTATTGCCCCAAAGAGAAAAACTAATAATTTTCATTGCTTATTCCAAGGTTTCATATTCTCCAACTGTTCTAGAGTCGGAAAAAATCCTTCAAAACGGAATCCTCTATCATCAATATAGACATCTGCCCCACGCTTCGTGCATGAGAATGCTATTTGATCGGCAACGTTATTTGATAGGCCATGCTTTAAAAGCCAGTTGTGAATGGCCTGTTCTGATTCTGGTTGCAACATTCTACATGTAAAGATTACGACATGAAACTTTTCAACTGCACAAGTCAAAAATTCTATAGCACCAGGAACAGGCGGATCTGGCAAGTTTGTAGGATTAGCTTTATCAAAGCCACTTGTATAGCTATTAATAACGCCATCAAAATCAGTATAGAGAATCTTCTTCATTTATTTTTAAGTGTCCAGTCGTATATATTTTCTAGTATGCCAGTAACATAACCAGCTTCAAAATGTCTCATTGCACGACGACGTGCCTCCCTGCCAAAATGAGCACGCAGTCTAATTTTGGCAGATTCATCTTCTGTTGCCATTTCAGGATTTTCTACAAGTTGCATCAATACATCACGGTACGCAGCATGATTGTAAACAGGAACAACGAATCCTGCTTCAGCAAGAATTTCAGATTGTCCATTAAAGATGGCACTTTCATGTGAGATTACAGGCAAACCATGCATCATAGCTTCTTGAATGTTGCAAGGGCAACACTCTCCATCATGACGTGCATGGGCATAGATGTCTAGTCCCATGTAAAAGTTAGATAATTCTTTGTCAGATATTATTGGACTTGAAAAACGAACATTCTTAATTCCTAATTGACGAACCGTATCATGCCATCCTTGGCATGGATTAACAACGATATAGTAGGCTTCAGGATAAGAATCTTCTACTTCTTTAAAAGCCTTCAAAGAAATTGGATCAAAATTATCTGCTCTTCCTACACGACCAATAAGAATGGCATTAGGAGGGAGCTTAAAAAGCTTCAAGAGTGTTTCACGACAAGCCAGCTTGTTCTCAGGAGTCATATCTAGAATTGGCTGCTCAATCGGATTATACAAAACGGGACCGTCTTGCGATCCCGCTTGAAGTGCCATATTGCGAATATAGGATGAAATGTAGATGTTAAGATCTATCTGGGGCTCGGGGGA
>Ga0134123_10000343_pt1 | contig 32040 bp, 24 predicted proteins | sample KB303_FD_96460 | JGI IMG/M metagenome (GOLD analysis project Ga0134123, IMG submission 96460) | Terrestrial soil microbial communities without Nitrogen fertilizer from Kellogg Biological Station, Michigan, USA - KB3-0-3 | ecosystem: Environmental > Terrestrial > Soil > Unclassified ...
GGGTATCGACCCATTGACGGAAGCCCGGATTCGACGCCATCGTGATCAGGTAGAGGAGCTCGACCGCGCCGGCGCCGATCCAGATCCCCGGATCGAAGAATCCGCCGACCGCCGCCGCGACGCAGGCGAGCGCATTCCACGGCACCCGCAGCAACGGCAGATCGGGGCGCGCGAAAAAGGCCTGCCGGAGATAGCGCATCTACTCCGTTGTACTACTCATTCGTAGCCAGTCCCATCGACTTCACCGGCTCGCTCGCCGTCGTGGTGCTGCCGGCGACGGACTCGATGGCCATCCCTTCCTTCGCGGCGAAGTCGGCGAGCGCCTGTTCCGCGAGCGCCTTCTGTTCTTCTTCCTTCACGGCGATGTCGGCCGTGTTCAGCGAGTCGCGGGCGACGCGCGCGCGTCCGGCGGCGTGCTCGCGCTCTTCCTCGACCATCTTGTGGAGGCGGTCGAGCGTGTCGCCCGAGCCGCCGATGGACGTGATCATGCCGGATGCCATTTCGGTCAGCTCCGCGGTGGCCTTCTTGATCTTCAGATCGTCGAGACTGCTCTTGAGCGACTCGATCTTCGCCTGCGCGGCCTTGACGGAGACGTCGCGCGCCTTGATCAGCTCTTTATAGGTGGTCTCGGCCTGCTGGAGCTGCGTGCGGTTCTCGGTGAGCTCGCGCTGCACGCTCTGCAGGCGCAGCGCGTAGTTGCCGGCGGCCTCGCGATTGCCGGCGCGGAGGTTGGCCGCGGTCTTCGCGCGCAGCTCGCGCTCTTCGTGCTCCAGGCGGCGGATCTGCGTCATCAGCCGCTCGCAGAGACCGGCGTGCGCGGCGAGGCCTTCGTTGTAGTTCGCGATCTGCCTGCGGAGGTTTTCCTTCTCCAGCTCCAGCAGCGCCTCGGGGTTACGGCGCTCGAGGCCCGAGACGAAGAGGCCGAAGAATCCGCGGATCACATTCGCGAGTCGTTTGAACATGGGATCGCTCCTTGCGTGCGGAAGTTTATACGGAGACCGATTGCATGATCACGCTCATCGCTGCCGCCTGGATCTCGTTTGCGCCCGTGCTCACGCCGCGCCAGGAAGTCGCCGTGGCCGCGGCGGACGGGAAGCTGTATCTGATCGGAGGACTCGCCGGGTCGGATGTGCTGTCGTCGGTGGAGGAATTCGATCCCGCGACGAACGCGTGGCGCTTCGTCGCGCCGCTCCCGCGCCCGCTGCATCACACCGCCGCCGCGGCGGTCGGCTCGTCGATCTATGTCGTCGGCGGATTCGGCACGATCGCCTTCGACCCGCAGCCGTCGGTGTACCGGTACGACATCCCGCTCGACCGCTGGACGCAGGTGGCCGACCTGCCGTCCGCGCGCGGCGCGCTGGCGGCAGTGGCGATCGACGGCCTGGTCTACGCCGTCGGCGGCGTGCCGGGCGGAACGGACCTGACGGTCTACGATCCGGCGGCGAACGCGTGGACGGTCCTGCCGCCGATGCCGACCGGCCGCGAGCACCTCGCCGCCGCCGCCCTGCACGGCATCCTCTTCGTCGCCGGCGGCCGCATCGCCCGCAACAGAAACGCGTTCGAGTGCTACGAGCCCGGCCCCCGGCGCTGGACCTCCCTCCCGCCGCTCCCCACCGCCCGCGGCGGTATCGCCGCCGCCGCCCTCGGCGAGCGGATCTACGTCTTCGGCGGCGAGGGCAACCCCGCGACCGAGACGGGCGTGTTCGCCGAGGTGGAGTCGTTCGATTTCACGACGTTCACGTGGCGCAACGAGCCACCGATGCCCTTCCCCCGCCACGGCATCGGCGCCGCCACGATCGGCCGGTCCATCCACATCCCCGCCGGCGCGCTGGTGCAGGGGTTCGGGACGTCGAGCGTGCATGACGCGTTGACGGAGGAGGGGATGGGGCGGAGGCGGGCGGTGCGGAAGTAGCGGGTCACCAAACGGTCACCTAACCGTCAGGATCTTTCGACGCGCGCGCTCTAGCTTCCTCGGCACGGGAGGATGACATGAGGCGATCACGGTTCCTGGCAATCGTTTGTGTGCTGTTGCTGCACAGCGCCCTGTTCGGCGAAGAGAACTTCGAGCACATGCTCGAGATGTACCGGCAGTCGAGCTACGCCGATTACGCCCGGCGCCTGCGGGACTACGAGACGCTGCAGGCGATGCGGCGCGCGAACGGCGAGCGGCATCTGCCGGCCGGTACGCAGTTCGACTTCGCGCGCGAGAGCATCCGGCAGGTCCGCGCCGACGGGGTCGGTCCCGACGCCAACGGCTGCGCGTGGACGAGCGCGGGACCGACGAACATCAACGGCCGCGTGATCTTCCTGGCCATCGACCCGGTCGAACCGCTGAACATGTATGCCGGCACGGTCGGAGGGCTGTGGCGCTCGCAGACCGGCGGCCGGAAGTGGCAGCGCGTTTCCGACGAGATTCCGAACGGCGCGCAGCGGTTCAGCGCCGTGGCCGTGAACCCCGCCGCGCCGGACGAGGTCTGGGCCGGCGCCGGCGACCGGAACCTCTGGATCAGCGCGGTCGGCAACGGCCTGTGGGTGTCGAACGCGCACGGCGCGCCCGGCACGTGGAACCCGGCGACGGACCCGGGGCCGAACGTGTTCAGCGGGAAAATCATCTATCGCATCCTCATCGATCCCGGCGGGAACCACGACGTGTGGGTGGCGGCGACGAACGGCGTGTGGCGCGGCGCGCGCGACCCCGGGACCGGCGTCGTCACGTTCACGATGCCATTCAAGGGCTTCAACCGCCTGACCCACGATCTGGTGATCGACTTCGCGTCCAGCCCGCAGAAGATTTACGCGGGCGTGCGTACGAATTTTGACGACCCTTCCAACCCGCCGGTCGGCATCTACAAGACCGACACCTACATCTACACGCCGTGGGAGAAGAAGGATAGCGGCATCGACATCAGCAACGCGGAGACGTTCAGCCTGGCCCTCTCGAAGTCCAACCCGTCCGTCCTCTACACGAAGGTCTCGCACCTCGACGGGACGATGGTCGGCCTCTACAAGACCACCACCGCCGCCGAGCCGGACGGTGACGGCACGGCGTGGGACAAGACCCTCTTCGGGAAAGACAACGGCCTTCTGGCGGACGAAGGGATGTGCTGGTTCAACACGCTGCTCGAGGTCGATCCGAAGGATTCGAATCGCGTCTTCGCCGGCGGCGTGAACCTGTGGATGTCGGTCGACGGCAAGGGCGACGTGTGGAAGAACCTTTCGTTCGGAAAAGACCCCAAGTATTACGACGAGGCCCACCCCGACTTCCACACGCTGGCCTTCGATCCGAAGGACTCGAAGATCATCTACGTCGGCAACGACGGCGGCATCGACCGCGCCGACCTCAAAGACCCCGAGTGGCACTGGAAAGACTGGTCACACGGCATGGTCATCTCGATGTTCAACTACATGGTCTCGAACCGGAAATACCCGACGCTGGTCGCCGGCGGGCTGCAGGACAACGGCACCGTGATCACGTTCGGCAACCGGACCTGGTATCACCCCGGCGGCGGCGACGGCTTCGACGTCGGCTCGGACGCCGGCAACCCCGACACGCTGTACGCCAGCTACAACTTCGGCCCCGTCATCAACCTCTACGAGATGATCAATCCGATCCCCGGATTGCCCGGAGGTCCCAATCCGCCGTGGGACTACGGCACCGCGAAGACGATCAGCTGGACTCTTCCGCAGGATGTGGTCCTGCGCCCGCCGATGATCACCGACATGGACAAGCCGAAGTCGGCGCTCGCGGGCGGTGGATTCCCGTGCGGACCGCAGAGCATCTACAAGACGACCGACAACATCACGTGGGTCGACACGAAGCCGGACATTCCGGACGGCGGGAGGGCCATCGAACTGGCCAGCGCACCGTCGGCTCCGGCGTTCGACACGTATCTGGCCGCCGTCGTGTACCAGAAGCAGCCGGACTGTTCCAGCGTCGAAGCCAAATTCGATCCCTACGTGATCCGCATGACGAATGGCGGCCCGTGGATCAAGGTGACGGGATTGCCGAACGCGTGGCCGACGTCGCTCACGTTCGATCCCAACGACGCGACGCGGTCGTACGTGACGTACGTCGGCGAAAAGAGGATGTACATGTCGATGAACAACGGCCCGTACATGCCGATCGGCGGCAGCGGTTTTACCGCTCTGCCCTGGGACGTCCGGCGCGTGGTGGTCGATCCCTTCGACTCCAACGTGCTCTACGCCGCCACGTCCGTCGGCGTCATGCGCGGCGAGGTCACGCCGGGAGCCACGCCGTCCGCGAAGTGGTACCCGTTCGACGAAGGCCTGCCGGACGGCATGGAGATCAACGACCTGTGGGCCGATCCGCAGACCGGCATCCTGACCCTCGGCAGCTTCGGATACGGCGTGTTCCGCCGCGACCTCCACAAGGGCATCAAATGCCCGGCACGCATGCTCGTGGTGCGCGACAGCACCTATGACGACGGTCGCGTGCCGTCCGTCACCGTCGCCGACGCCGAGAATCCGGTCTTCGACGCCCCGTTCTACAAGCCCAACGGCACGCTGGGCGGACTGGCCTGGTGGTGGAAGTCGCGCGACATCCGCATCGACGTGCCGGCCAACACTCCGTACCCCAACAAGATCGACGACGCCGACTCGGTCGAGTTCGAGAGTTGTCCGACGCCTCTGGCCACGTGCCTGTCCGGCACGATGGTCGACTCCCCGCCGGAGGCGTTCAAGGCCGCGCGCGTCTACGTGCAGGTCACGAACCGCGGCGTGGAGCCCGCCACGGGCACGCGCGTGATCGTGCTCTGGAATCCGAATGCCGGAGCGTTCGAGCCGCTGCCGGCCACGTTCTGGACCAAGACCTTCCCGCCCGGCGGCGACTGCGGGGCGCTCGATCCCGGCACGAACTGGCAGCTCGTCGATCCCGAGAAGCCGTGCCGCACCATCGACAAGGTGACGCCGATGATGCCCGAGGTGGCGCGCTTCGACTGGAGTCCGCCGCTCGGCGCGCAGGGCGGCGCGACGATGCTGACCATCGTCGAGTCGCCGGACGATCTGGTCGAAAAGCCGATCCGCGATCAGAACATCCTCGTGCCGAAGGACTTCGTGCGCGCCTCGCGTCACATCGCGCTGCGCAACGTGCAGATCCATCCGTTCGACGCCGGCGTGCGCGAGCCGTTCCTCTGGCCGCTCGACCTGCTCAAGCTCCCGTCGGACATCCTGCGCGAGCTGGAGGTGGTGGTCTCGAAGCCGGAGCTGGCCGAGAGCGTGCGCATCGTGCTGCCGGCCGGCCTCGGCGCACGCGCGGGACTGGGGAGCGTGCGGCAGACGCGCGTGACCGAGGCGGAGCTCGTGCGCCAGCTCGAGTCGATGCGCCTCGACCCGAACAACGCCTGGGAGCTCAGCGGCGACGAGGCCTCGCTCTTCGTCAGCCTCCGTCCCGGCCAGCGCGTGACCACCGCCGTCATCGCCGCGCCCGGCCGCGCCGACACCGCCTCGCGCGTGTCGTTCCTGACGCGCTCGGGCGACGAGGTGATGGGCGGAAGCGAGCTGCTGATGCGCCCGAAGTACTAGACCTCCGCGCCGCCCGTCGACGTACGGGCGGCGCACCCGATATCTGACGGCCAGACGTTTGCGGTGCGGCGGTTCCTGCGCGAAGCATCGGCGGAAGGTCGAATGTCTGACGCTCAGACATCGATAAGCAGCGCGGAAGCTCGAATGTCTGACGGCCAGATACTCACAGCGTCGGTTGAGCCGTGAATGTCTGAGCGTCAGACATTCGTGGTAACGCGGTAGCCGCTCGAAGCTCGTCTCGAGCCGTGAACGTCTGACCGTCAGACACTCGTGAGTACCGCGTTGCCGTTCAAGGCTCGCCGCGACTCGCGAATATCTGAGCATCAGACATTCGCAGAGTCGCCGGAGCCGTGAACGTCTGCACGCCAGATATCCGCGGCATCCCCGGAGCCACGAAAGTCTGAGCGTCAGACATGCGTGGTACCGCCGTAGCCGTTCGAAGCTCGCCTCGAGCCGCGAACGTCTGGGAGCGGCGCACCGCGAGTGCACGAATCAGATTCCCGGCAGCGCACCCCCGATCCCCCGAACGCCGGTACCTTAACGACACTGGAGCCGTCCCGCCCGTACGAACAGCGGACAGCGAAGCGCACGGCGGTCGGCCGGATCGCCCCACATCTGTGAGAGCTCCGGCGCGATCTCGGCGGTCGCCCGGGTTCCCCGCTCCTGGAAGTACCGTTGCGACGCGGACCAGGTCTCGAGGAAGGCCAGCAGTTCGGCGAGATTCCAGTCGGCGGTCATCGAGAATGCCGGGGCCTCGATCTCGTCGAATGGAAAAGGAAGGGTCCCGTAACGCTCGTGGACGTACTGGATGCGCTCGGGCCAGTAACCGGCGAGGACCTCCTCCTGGAACCGATGAACGGCCGGGCCGACGGCGTCGGCGAAGTCGCGCGGACCATAGGAGAAGAGGGCGACCACCGCGCCCTTCCGTCCGCCGCGCATCACCTCGCGATAGAAGTCCTCGAGCTCGAACCAGTGTGCCGCCGCGCCGGCGGTGATGAGATCGACCGAGGCGCCGGGCAGTGAAGCGCGGCCGGCCGGCTCGTGGCGATATTCGACGCGCTCGTGCGGGATCGCGCGCGCCAGCTGCTCGCCGCTCGCATCCGTCGCGATGACGCGGTCGAAATGCTCCGCGAGCGCGACGGCGACCTGCCCGCTCCCCGTGCCCGCATCCCACGCAAGCGCGCGACCCGGGCTCACCGACGCGAGCCACGCGAAGAGCTCGTCCGGATAACGGGGGCGATACCGGGCATACGCCCCGGCATGTCCCGAAAAATGATCCTCGAAGTGCAACGAGCCCGATGCTATCAGCCGGTTCCGGCTGCGGCACGATCATGCTTTCCCTCGATGCCGGAAATTCTGGCATCGATCCCCGCGGCGACCGCGGATGTCGACTCGTGTGCGGAGCGTGAGAGTTCGAGGCCTGTCGGTCCCGCCAAAGTAAAGCTCTCATGCGAGCGACTTCGCGGTGTTCGGTTCAGAGGTCGTTGCCGGGTGACGAGCGGCACCGCGATGGTCACCAGCGCGCAGTTCGATCTCGCGATCTGCTGGGAACCGACGGTGACGGCGTCCGTGATCCCCCCCAATGGCTCATGCCGCTGGCGAGTGGCGACTACGAGACGATCGAAATGATATCGGACCGCAGGGCTACACGACGGCACTACGACCTTCAACTTCTGTCCCGTGTTCGTATCACGGTGCCACCGTCATGGCCGCGTCGTTCGCGGGTGCACTCCTAATTCCATTAGCGAGCTCTTGCGCGTATCCAGACGCAGACGTACGTTGATCCATAGCACCAGCAATGCACTCATCCAGCCCGACGGAGGGGAATCATGACCTCAGGTGGGTATCGGTCTGAGGATTCGGCGGCACCCGGTTTCGCGAAAGACATCAAGCCTTATTTCGACGCGAGAGATCGCGATCACATGCTCAATCAAGTCGGCCTGTTCGATCTCTGGCTGGATTCGGACGTCTGCAACAATTACAGCGGGATTCGCGATGCCATTGAGCAGAAGCGAATGCCCATTCCGGATCCGTGGCCGGACGTGAAGATCCAGACATTCCTGCCACTCTTCGACGCATGGAAAAACGGCGGCTGCCAGCCTTAGCCGGAGGGAAGGATGCGCAGTGTTCGTTGCCTGCTCTTCTCACTCGCGGTGCCGCTGACGATTCTGTCGGTGGCAGCGTGTAAACCCGATGAAACAGAAACAAAGTCGTCTTCGACCTCAACGGGCATGTCGACGGCCGCCCCTCAAGCCGCTGCCCCTGCTCTCACTCCGCCCGCGGGCGCGGACATTCCCTTCAGCGTTCCTCCGCCGCAGGCGGGCCACGTACCGTTTGCCGACTTCGCATGGCGCTCGTTCATCGCGTTGAACTGGCCGTCCCAGCTGAATGCAGGCCTACCGGTGCGCGGCGTTCCCGATCGCACGTTGAGCGTCGGCGACGCCCTCGACCGCCCGCGCGTCTGGGAGACGTGGAAAACCGACTGGGAGCTGTTCGGTTTCGGAGGCCCCAGCCCGCCGACTCCGTCCAGATGGCCGGACTGGAGCACACCCGGGATCCAGCCATGTCCTGGGATGACGCTCCGACCGGGCACGAAAGTGCTGACCACCCAGGGTTCCGCCGCCACGAAGATCCGCGGCTTGAATCAGGCGTTCATCGGGCCGCTCATCGACCAGAACCGGAACTACGCGCGTTACGAGATCCGCGTGAACGAGAACGAATACGAGACCATCCGCACGAGGCAATGGTTCATCCGCTCGAACATCCCCAATCCGGTGGTGTTCGATTCCAGCAGACCCGGTTCGTACGGAGCGATCGAGCTCAAAGCCGCGTGGCGCGAATTGACCGCCGGTGAGGATGGAAGCCGCTTCTACAACGTCGCCGCATGGAAACTCGATCCGGGAACGACGGCGTGCGTACAGACTCGCGTCGCGCTGATCGGCTTTCACATCGCTCACAAGACGGCGCCATTCTCCGAGTGGGTGTGGTCGACGTTCGAACACGTCGACAATGTGCCGCCGAATCCGCCCGGGACGCCGCAGGCCGGCGTGAGGTACTCGTTCAACAACGGCACGATCACACCGCCCACGCCGAATGGATTCGACCGTGTACCCGCGGAGCTCAGGGCCGGCGTTGCGCTGCCGCCTCCGGCCGATCCGGCGCGGAATCCCATTCAAGTCACGCGTTTCGAGCCGACGCCCACCGAAGTGCAGAACGCCAATCGGACCTTCCGTACCGCTGCGCCCGTGGCCGGCACCGTGTGGGCCAACTACTTCCTCGTCAACAATCAGTGGCCGACTCGGCCCGGAACGTCCAGGCCGGGAGGCAGGTACCCGGCCGACGCCGGAGATCCGTTTCCGTCGACGAAAGTCGCGAATACCACGATGGAAACGTACTTTCAAAATAAGCTGGTCACCGACAGCACCAACAGCTGCATGAGTTGTCACTACATTTCGATCCGGAGAGACTTCAGCTACGTGTTCCTCGACGCGTGGGCGCCGCCACCGCCGCCTGCGCCTGCAGGCGTCGCCGCCGAGCGTGCGCTCGAAAGGGAGCCTGAGGAACTGCGTGAGCTGAGGAAGGCTCTCGACGCGACGCGTTCGCAGAGGTAACACTAAAAAACGAGCAGGTACACCGCGCCCGCGATGAGCGCGAGCGCGGAGCACGACTGCAGGAGAGGGCGCGTGCGGAGAGCTCGGTGGAGGGATTCGGAGTCGGGCGTCTGCGTGACGAGGAGGAAGAGCATCGGCAGCACGAACCCGAGTCCATAGGCGACGCCGATCCACCACGGCGACAATCCGAGGGCGGTCATCGAGAGCGCCGCCCACGTGATCGCCGCCACGCGGAAGGTCGTCACGATGATGCCGGTGTCGAATCCCCACACCGCCGCGCTCATCATCGGGCCGAAGCGCTCACCGATGCGCTGCGGCGTCTGTCTCCGCCAGCCGATCGGACAATAGGCTTTCCTGCGGATGGCGCGCACGTCGATCGCCGCGAGCGCGATGAAGGTCGCCGCGGCGATGCCCATCCGCCACGTCATCGACACGCCGGCGATGCGCAATACGAAGCCGGCGAGCGCGGCCGCCGCGAAGATGGCGACCGCTCCCGCCACGAACGCCGCCGCGAATGCCGTCAGCACCCGCGCCCGCAATCCGAGACTGCACGAAGACCCTTTCACGAAGGGTCCCAGGGTTCCCTGGAACGAGACTCCTCACGGACTGTAGAGCTGCGAGAAACCGGCGACCGCGGCCAGCGCGAGTCCGACAGTGCTCAGCATGACTACACGTACCACCACGTCGAGCAGAGGAAGTCACCTCTCCAGCAGGTGTCCTTGTTGGTCGTGCACTCGGCGCACGCGCCGTACGGGGGCGGTTCCGTAGGGCAGAACCACCACTGCCGGTAATACCCCTCGGGGCACGTGTATCTGGACGGATCGCTGCCCGGATAGTCGCAGAACGGTCCGTCCGGGTAGCGCACCCTGCAGCAGCCCGGCATCGGAAAGGGTGGCCTCTTCCCCGTCGCGTCGTCGTCCTCTTTTTTCCTGTAATACCCTCCACCCGCCGGCCGGGAAGCGCTCTGTGCCTGATAGCCGCCCGACGATCCGCCGGAGGCGGCATCGCCGAACTGCGCGAAGAACGACATCAGCCCCATGCCCATCCTCGTGAGCCAGCCGAACGGAGCTTCCATGGACCTCGTGGTCATCTCCTCCTCCTTAGAATCGTCAACTGACGGAGCGGAGCCGGAGCGGCTCCGGCAGAATCGAAACCAGGTAACGCGACGACGGGACGGTCGTCGCGCTCGTGATGCGGCCGTCCTCGACGCGGAAACCGACCGGCGACATGTTGAGCCCGAGGCGCGCCGCGATCACCCCGTCGACGTCGACGAGCACGCGCCCATCCTGCGAGACCGCCCGCAGGTTGTATGCATCGAGAAAGGCCTCGGCCCCATCCGCGCTACTCGCCTCGACCACGACCCACAATCCGTGCGGCAGCGGCCGCCCGAGTCCCGCGGCGATGGAGCGGCACGTCATGCACCGCTCCGAGAGAAAGAGAATGAGGGCGGACTGTGCGGAATCGAGTGCGTGCGGCAACCCGTGCTCGCTGGGACTCGTTCCTTCGACGGATCCGAGCTCGACGACGAGCGGGCGGTCGAGGATGCCGACCGCGTCGCGCAGCTGGCGCATGTCGCGGTACATCTCGACGAGCGCTCCCAGGAGCACCGCCACGAGCAGCGCGAGTGCGCCGACGGCGATCAGTACGATGGCAGCCATTGATAGGTCTCCTGTGCAGTACGGCGATCGGCCCGCGCCGCGGCTCGCGCCTTCCAGACGGCGACGGCGCGCACCGATGCGAGCGCGATTGACGTTGCCGCAAACAACACGGCGCCGGACTCGAGCGGCGGAGCGGCGGAGATCCCGGCCCGCAGGATCGCGGCGCCGGCAAGCCATGCGACGAATGCGATCAATTGTGGTTTGCCGAGGAATCGGCCGCCGGATCCGAAGCAACTACAGCGAATCGGCTCGTCGCTTCGCAGCGCGATGAGACCGGCGACGGCGAAAACCGCCGCGAGCGCAACGACCGCGGCCTGCGTCGCCGTCGCGTCGGGCCGGAAAAGGATGGCCAGCGCAACGACGAGCTCCGCGAACGTCACGGCGAATGCCGCGGGTCGCGCGGCCGCCTCGGGAGCTCCGAGTGCGCGGATCGTCGCGGCCAGCGAGCCAGGATCGCGCGCTTTTTCCACCGCGGCGTGGAGCAGCACCGCAGCCATGGCAACCGCCGCCGCCGTTGCGAGAAACATGCGCCGTTCTCCCCGCAACTATGGACGCCGGCCGATGGCGACGACCTGATCGCCCTCGTCGCTCCCGATGACGAATGCGACGGCTTCGCCGCTGTCGCTGTCGTCGCGCACGATGTTCGCCGGAACCTGGAAGCTCCTCCCGGCCGCGTTGAGCGTGGCGCCGGCGGCCTCCGGCGCGGAATCGGAAATCGGCACCGCGTCCACGGCCGGCCTCACGGCAGGCCCGTTCTCGTCAAAGACGATGACCACCCTGGCGCCGGGGGGGAGTTGGTAGCCGAGAGGGAACCCGACCATGGGGAGGGAAACCAGAACCCGATCGCCTTCCTGCTGCGTGATGCTCGTGATCTGACCAAATTCTCCAGCCATGTCGCCCTCCGAAGAATTATGTACGGCAGGATATTTACTGAAGCCTGACCGATATCCATATGTCCGGTTTACCTGAAAGTCAAGCGGGCGTCGGTGGCGTCGCGCGCAGCACCCCGTCTGACGTTCCCGTGACGATCGAGTGACGCGCGGCATGCGCTTTGCGAATGGACCGAAATCGTCCAATCCATGAATCACGAAGAAGGGATCGTCCAGCAGTTCGGCGACTTTCATCTGGCGCCTGCCGTGGACCTGCTTTATCGCGGCAGCCAGGTCGTGCCGCTCGAGCCTCGCGCGGTGCGCGTACTGCGCTATCTCGTGGAGCATGAAGACCGCGTGCTCTCGAAGGAAGAGCTGCTCGAGGAAGTCTGGGCGGGCGTCTTTACGACCGACGGCGTTTTGAAGAAGGCCGTCTCCCAGATCCGCCGCACCCTCGGCGACGATGCCGAGCAGTCGCGGTTCATCGCGACCTACCACGGCCGCGGCTACCGTTTCATCGCTCCTGTGACACGCGTTGGCATTTCAGCGCCGAAAATTGTCACCGCACCGCCCGATTTCGTACCAAACTACGACCAGCTCGCGGCGCGCGACGCGGAATTGTTCACCCTGCGCGCGGAGCTCCACAGCGCGCTCGGAGGCGCGCCGCGTCCGGTCGCGATCATCGGCGAGCCGGGCATCGGCAAGACGCAGCTCGTCCGCCACTTCCGCCGCTGGGCGGTGGGGCAGGGCGCGATCTCGCTCTACGGACGCTTCTTCGACTATCGCGGTGCGCGCCTCGCGCCGTACGAGCTCTTCCTCGATCTGCTGCGCACCGCCGTCGTCAACGGCAGGCCTCCGGACGGCACGCCGCTGCGCGACTCGATCGAGGACGCCTGCGGGATTCGCCTGCCGGCGGAGCTCTTCGAGGGCGGGACGAGCTCTCAGCTGGTCCAGGGCGGAGGAAACGCCGGCGATCACTTCCGGTTCATCGTGCCGATCTGCCGGGCGTGGCTCGCGCTGAGCCGCCGGCAGCCGCTGGTGCTCGTGCTCGACGATCTGCAGTGGGCGGACCACGCCAGTCTCGACGTCCTCGGATGCCTGATGCGGATGATCGACACCGAGCCGCTCATGCTCGTCGCCGCCATCCGGGCCGACGAGGCGGAGAATCCCGAGCATCCGGTGCATGCGTGGCTCGCCGAGCAGGCGGGCCGCCGCCCGTACACGACCGTGCGCCTGCAGCGGCTCGACGAAGGCCACTGCCGCGAGGTGATCGGGCGGATCTTCGGCCTGCGCCGCAGCGGCGAAGTGCCGCGCCGGGAGCTGGAGACGCTGTTCCGCCTCACCGGCGGGAATCCGTACTTTCTGATCGAGACCCTGCGGCATCTCGTGGCCGCCGGCGCGATCGCGCCCGATGACGCGTCGCGGCGCTGGGAGTGGAAAGGCGTGCGCGATCTCTCGCTGCCGGAGACGATCGTGACCGCCGCGCGCGCGAAGGTCGATCGTCTGGCGTCGCGCGTGCGCGCGGTGATCGAGGAGGCGGCGGTGATCGGCGAGGAGTTCCACGTCGCGACGCTGTGCGGCATCAGCGGCGTGCCCGAAGCCGAAGTGGAGGAGGTGCTGAGCGAAGGCGTGCGCTGCGGCGTGCTGTCGATCCAGGGCCTCACGCCGGGCGAGGACTGCCGCTTCCAGCACTCGATTCTCCGCCAGGTGGTCTACGACGCGATTCCGCCGCGCCGCCGGCGCGAGCTGCACGCGCGCGCGGCCGCGGCGCTCGACGCGGTGTACGGCGCGGAAAGCGAGCGCGTGGCCGAGGCGCTGGCCGCGCACTACAGCGCCGCGTGCGATCTGCGCCGCGCGTTCGAGGCGGGCATGCGCGCGTGGCGCGCGGCGAGCGGGCGCTCGGAGTGGCGCAAGGCGGTGGCGCTGATCGAGCGCGTGGAGGAAACGTCGCGCCGGCTGACCCTCGGCCTCGCGGACCGCGTCGAGCTGCTCCTCGCCCTCGGCGAGTCCTGGCGCGTCGCGGGGCGCATCCGCGAGGCGGCGATGGTGCTCGATCGCGCGGTCTCGGTGGCGATGTCGATCGCGGAGGGGGCGGGCGATCCGCTGCCGCTCGGCCGCGCGCTGTATCTGCGCGGCGTGAACGAGATCGCGCTGGGCAGCTACCCCGCGGCGCGCGTGTCGCTCACCCAGGCGCTCGATCTCTTTCTCGATTGCGACAACGGACCGGCGATCTCGCGCACGCTCGTGCATCTCGCCGCGGTGGAGGCGGCGACCGGCAACTACGAGCGCGCGTCGGCGCTGGTGGAGGACCTGCGCGCGAGTCAGCCGTCGTTCGAAATCGTCGCGCTGGCGGACGGCATCATCGGCTGGGCGACCGCTCTGCGCGGCGAGTACGCGAAAGGGGCGGCGCTGCTGGAGCGCGCGCTCGACTATCACGATGGCGCCGGCCAGATCCGCGAGCGCGCGCATCTGCTCCGCCGTCTGCACTGGACGTATCTCTCGCGCGGCGAGTACGAGACGGCCATTCAGCTGGCCATCCGCTCGCGTACGGATTCGGCGACGGTGGGCGACGTGAACGGCGAGGCGAAGGCGAACATGGGGATCGGTCAGGCGCATCTCGCGCAGGGCCGGCATCCGGAGGCGATCTCGTACCTGACGCGCGCGATTCATCAACTCGAGGCGATCGGCGACGAGCATTGCGTGGCCGAGTGCCTCTGGCTCCTCGGCCGCGCCCGATGCGAGACCGGCTCGCTCGACGAATCGGCGGCGCTGCTCGACCGCTCGCTGACGATGATCCGCCGGATCGGCGACCGCGACGACGAGTTCCGCGTGCTCACCGACATGGCCCGCCTGAAGTTCGCCCGCGGCGATTACGACGCCGCCCGCGCCCGCGCCGCCGCCGCCCGCGACATCGCGCGCTCGCTCCGGAACCGCCAGGGCGTGGAGCTCGCCGAGGCGGAGCTGCTGCGCGCCGACGCGATGCTGGTCCACACGATGGCTGGATGAGGATCCCATCGCGCGTCGCATCGATCCCATCATTCGTGGCATCCATCCCATCGTTCATGGGATCAATCCCATCGTTCGCGGGATGGATCCCATGATTCATGGCATCCATCCCATCATTCATGGGATCGATCCCATAATCGAACACGTCAATCCCACCGGTTCTGGCATCTACAGCCCCGCGGTCGGCAACCAACCCTTGACACCGCCCTCTCACGTCCCTAAACTCCGCGCCATCGCCACAAACCGACCGGTCGGCCGGTAAACCGGAGGGAACCGTATGAATCGTCGCCTGCTCGCTGTGCTGTTCCTCGTCTTCATCGCCGCGTCCGCTTTTGCCCAGATCGACAAGGGCTCGATCGAAGCGGTCGTCCTCGATCAATCGAAGTCCCCGCTGCCCGGCGTGACCGTCACGGTCGCGCGTCCGGAGACGGGGTTCCAGACCGTCGCCGTCACCGATTCCTCGGGTACGGCGTGGCTGCCGGCATTGCCGCCGGGGAACTACGAAGTCTCGTTCACGCTCGAGGGCTTCGCGCCCGTCGCGGCACAGAAGATCGTGCTGCGCGTCGGGCAGGAGGCGAAGATCGGGGTGACGATGCAGGCGGCGGCCAGCGAGGCCATCACCGTCAGCGCGGACGTGCCGATCGTCGACGTGCACAAGAGCGATTCGTCGACGAACATCGTGCCGGAGCAGATCGCGTCGCTGCCGGTGCAGGACCGCGAGTTCGAGCGCCTGGCGTTCATCGCGCCCGGCGTGCAGCGCGAGCGCGGGAGCTTCCGCTTCATCAACGGCGGTCCGGTGGTGGGCTCAGGCGGCAATGCTTCGCAGACGACGATCCTCGTGAACGGCGTCGATCTCACCGATCCGGTGAACGGTCTCTCCCGCGCGCGATTCAGCCAGGACGCGGTGCGCGAGTTCCGCGTGATCGCGAACCGCTTCGACGCGGAGATCGGCGGTTCGGCCGGCGGCGCGCTGACGATCGTGACGAAGACGGGCACGAACGACATGCACGGCAACGTCTTCGGATTTTTCCGCGACGCGTCCCTCCGTTCGAAGGGCGCGCTCGATCTGAAGAAGAACGACGACTACAACCGCCGCCAGCTCGGTTTCACGATCGGCGGTCCGATCGCGCGCGACCGCGCGTTCTATTTCGCGTCGGCGGAGCAGATCAACGAAGAGGACATCACGCTGTTCCGTCCGCGCGGCGCGTTCGTCAGCCAGGCCGCCGACATCAGCAAGCCGTTCGATCAGACGCTGCTCTTCGGCAGCGTCGACGCGAACTTCAGCGCGCAGACCACCGGCGGCGCGAAGATCGTCTGGGAGAAGTTCGAGCAGGAGAACTTCCGCGTCGGCACGGCGTTCGGCGATCCGACGACCGACCAGTCGTACGGACAAACGCTGGAGCGGAAGAACTGGAACGCGACGTTCGAGCACAACTGGTCGGTCTCCGAGAGCTCGTCGAATGAGGCGCGCTTCCAGTACGGCAAGCGCCGTTTCTTCGAGCCGACGAACTCGAACGGCGTGGCGGAGTGGTTCTCGAGCGGTGCGACGCTCAAGACCGGCGGCAATATTCTCGGCGATCTCCTCGGCGATGGCTCGACCTGGGAGCTCCGCGACACCTTCTACAAGCACGTCGGCGCGCGCCGCGGCTCGCACGACATCAAGGCCGGCTTTTCGATGCAGCACGTCCAGGAACGCTTCGTCCTCGACACCTATGCGACCGGTCTGATTCTCTATGTGACCGACACGCGCGCGCTGCCGCTCGCATATGCGTACGGCGTCGGGTCCTCGGATAAAGAAACCGACACGAACATCTATGGCGTGTTCCTCGAAGATGCGTGGCGTCCGAACGACAAGCTGACGGTGCACGCCGGCCTGCGCTACGACCTCGACACGAACGGCAACAACCCAGGATTCAAACACGCACTCGTCTCGGGCCGCGATCGCGACTCCAACAACTACCAGCCGCGCGTTTCGTTCACGTACGACCTGCGCGGCGACGGCACGAGCATTTTCCGCGGCGGCGCGGGCCTGTTCACGGGACGCTTCCTTCTCGTGCCCGCGCTGCAGGAACTGCAGCAGAACGGCGAGAGCGGCCGCGTGACGTTCACGCGTCTCAACGGCGCGCTGTTCGGCCTGCCGGGCCTCGCGCTCGATCTCAACAACCCGACCACCACCGGCATCCCGAGCAAGGCCGACATCGTGCTCCTCTCGCAGAATTACGAGAATCCGGAGGCGACGCAGTTCTCCGCCGGCTACACGATGAAGCTCGGCACGTCGCGGATGTTCCTCGACACCGAGGCCATCTACGTGAAGGGGCAGAACGAGATCGTCGTCCGCGACGTGAACTGGAACGGGGATCTCGTGCGCACGCGCCCGAACGCGGCGTGGAACCAGATCAACACCTACACGAACGACGGGCGCTCGGAGTACAGCGCGCTCGTGGTCAGCCTCAACGGCAACATCCGCCGCAACGACATCATCACCGCGTCGTTCACGCTCGCCAACAAGAAGAACATCAGCGACGACTTCAGCCCCGACTTCCCGACCGGCTATCCCGACGATCCCGCCGACATCGAGGCGGAGTTCGGACGCGCGCGCGGCGATGAGCGCTATCGCATCGTGCTCAGCGGCATCTTCCATCTGCCGTGGGGCCTCACCGCGGCGCCGATCTACGAGTACGGATCGGGCCAGCCGTGGACGCATCGCATCGGCTACGACTTCAACGGCGACGGCAAGACCGGCGACCGCGCGCAGGGCGTGCAGCGCAATGCGGAAGACGGACCTCCGTTCCGCCAGCTCTCGCTGCGTCTGACGAAGGGCTTCGCGTTCTTCGGCGGCGAGATGGAAGCGATCGCGGAAGTGTTCAACCTGACCGACACGACCAACTACGACGTGCAGTCGATCAGCACCGGCGAGTTCCTCAGCGGACCGACGGCGGCGAATCCCGCGCAGTCGGCGGTGCGCAACACCGCCTTCGGCCAGCCGACCGCCACGCTGCGCCCGCGCGAGTTCCAGCTCGGCGTGCGCTGGGTGTTCTAGTGGACCTCGGACTCAGAGACAAAGTCGTCATCGTCACCGGCGGCGCGGCCGGAATCGGACGGGCCACCGTCGCGGCCTTCGAGAGCGAAGGGGCGAAGGTCGTCGTGTGGGACATCCCCGGCGTCGACGTGACGAAGACGGAGATCGTGAACGCGGCGGCGGACGACGTCGCCGCGAAGCATGGCCGCATCGACGTGCTGGTCAACAACGCCGGCATCGTGCGCGACGCGCAGCTCATCAAGTGGAAGGACGGCAACGCCGTTTCGCAGATGGACGACGCCGCGTTCGACGCGGTAGTCGACGTCAACCTGAAGGGCGTGTTCCTTTGCACGCGCGCCGTCGTGCCGCACATGATCCGCGGCGGCGGGGGCGCGATCCTCAACGCGTCGTCGATCGTCGGCCTGTACGGAAACTTCGGGCAGACCAACTACGCGGCGACGAAGGCGGGCGTGATCAGCTTCACGAAGACGTGGGCGCGCGAGCTCGGACGCTGGAACATCCGCGTCAACTGCGTCGCCCCCGGCTTCATCGCCACCGACATGGTGAAGTCGATGCCGCAGAACATCCTCGACTCGATGCAGGGCAGGACGCCGCTGGCGAAGCTCGGCGAGCCGGCGGACATCGCCAACGCGTACGTCTGGCTCGCGTCCGATGCCGCGAAGTTCGTGCATGGCGCGGTTCTGTCGGTGGATGGTGGATTGGTGACGGGGACGTGACATACGCCACGATAGTCAGCACCGGCTCCTATCTGCCGGAGATCGAGGTCACGAACGACGCGCTGCGCGGGCGCTTCAACGGCAGCGCGCCGGAGTTCGTGGACAAGATGGAGGCGTCGAGCGGGATTCGCAGCCGGTGGTACGCGCCGGCGGATTGGGCGACGTCGGACCTCGCGCTGCGCGCGGCGCGGCAGGCGCTGGAGCGGGCGAACAAGTCCGCCGAGGACGTGGACCTCATCATCCTTGGCACCGACTCGCCCGACTACATCACGCCCGCGACCTCGGTGGTGCTGCAGGCGAAGCTCGGCGCGAAGAACGCCGGCACGTTTGACGTCGGCTGCGCGTGCGCGTCCTTTCCCACCGCGATCGCGAACGCCGCGGGACTGATGGCGACGAATCCGTCGCTGAAGACCGTGCTCGTCGTCGCCGTCTATCTGATGCACAAGCTCGCGAAGGAAGACGATCCGATGATCTTCTTCTACGGCGACGGCGCGGGCGCGGCGGTGCTGGAGCGGAGTGAGGAGCCGGGCTTCATCGCCTCGGCGTTTCAGGCCGACGGCACGTACGCGAAGAACTGGCTCATCCAGGCCGGCGGCACCGTCGAGCCGGCGACGGAAGACGCCGCGCGCGCGGGCCGTACGCAGGTGACGATGCTCGAGCGCTATCCGCCGGAGATCAACAACGAGGGCTGGCCGCGCCTCGTGCGCCGCGTGGCCGAGAACGGCCACTTCGCGATCGGGGACATCGACTTCGTGATCTTCACTCAGGTGCGCAAGCCGACGATCGAGCTGGTGATGAACGACCTCGGCCTGCCGATGTCGAAGACGCACACGGTGATGGAGCGCTGGGGCTACACCGGCTCGGCCTGCATTCCGATGGCGCTCGACGACGCGCTGCGGCAGAAGAAGATTCGGCCCGGCGATCTCGTCGTGCTCGTCGGCTCCGGCGTCGGCTACAACCAGGCCGCCGCCGCGTTCCGGATGCCGCTCAGGGAGACGCGCCTCTTTGGAGATTAAATCGTCCACCGATTTCATGCGCATGTCCCGCGCCGCGCTCGCCGCCGCGGGGTTCGTGCGCCACGAGATCGACGGAACGGTCTACTTCTCGAGCACCGCTGATGACATGGGCACGATCGTCCTCATCCACGGCGTGAACGATCAGGCCGGCTCCTGGTTCCCGATCGCGCCCGCGCTCGCGCGGACGCATCGCGTGATCATTCCCGACCTGCCCGGCCACGGCGAGAGCGCGCCGAAGAACGGGTCGCTGCCGATCTCGATGCTCGTCGAGCGTCTGGCCACGATCATCCCGGACGAGCCGGTGACGCTGGTCGGCAATTCGCTGGGCGGGTGGCTGGCGATGCTGTACACGCTCGCGCATCCGGAGCGCGTCTCGCGCCTGGTGCTCGAGGCCTCGGGCGGTCTGGACCTGCCGTTCGATTCGCCGACGGTCGCGCGCAATCGCGACGAGGCACGGGTCATCCTGCGCAACGTGCACGGTCCGAAATTCGAGCCGCCGGAGTGGGCGATCGATGCCCTGCTGCAGCGCGCGAACGACTCGCCGATGCTGCGGATCACCGAGATCGCGGAGCACTACGTCGACGCGCGGCTCGGCGAGATCCGGGCGCCGACGACGATCGTGTGGGGCGCCGATGACGGCGTCGTGCCGCGGCCGTATACCGAGGCGCTGAAACAGGGGATCCCGCACGCGACGCTGCACGTCATCGAAGGCGCCGCGCACATCCCGCACCTGCAGCAGCCGGAGCGATTCCTCGCATGTTTGACCTCGACCTCCTGAGCGAGCGCGCCCGCGTCACCCCCGACCGCCTCGCCCTCGTCTCCATCGAGACCGGCGAGCGCCTCACCTACGCCGACCTCAACGCCCGCGCCGAACGCACCGCCGCCACCCTCCGCACACTCCTCGACCCCGGCGACCGCTTCGGCATCCTCGCCCACAACTCCATCGAATTCCTCGAGCTCTTCTTCGCCGCCGGAAAAGCCGGCGCGATCGTCGTGCCGTTGTCCACGCGTGCAACCGCGCATGAGCTGGAGGGGATTGTCAGGGATTGTGGGATGCGGGTGTTGTTTTATGGGCGGGAGCTCGCTGCGATTGGTAGTTTGTTACCGGTAGTTGGTTACTTGTGCAGTTCCGTACACCGCAACACCCCCAACCACCAACCACCAACCACCAATCACCCCGAACAAACCTACTGCCTCCTCTACACAAGCGGCACCACCGGCAAGCCCAAAGGCGTGATGATCCCGAAGCGCCAGCTTTACTGGAACGGGTACAACACGGCGATCAACTGGGGGCTGCGCGAGTCGGATGTCAGTCCGATCTTCACGCCGCTGTATCACGCGGGCGGGGTGGCGGCGTTTCTGATTCCGATCTTCTGCGCGGGCGGGACGATCGTGCTGCACAAATCGTTCGATACGGCGGAGGTGTGGCGGACGATCGAGCGCGAGCGGTGCACGGTCGTGCTGGGTGTTCCGACCATCTGGAAACTGCTGATGGACGCGCCGGAATTCGCGACGGCGGATCTCTCGCACGTGCGCTGGTTCATTTCCGGAGGCGCGCCGCTGCCGCAGTACCTCATCGACGCGTATCAGAAGCGGGGAGTGGCGTTCAAACAGGGATACGGCATGACCGAAGTCGGCGTGAACTGCTTCACGATGACGGTCGAGGACTCGTTCGCCAAACCGGGCTCGATCGGCAAGCCGATGTTGTTTACCGAAGTGAAGCTGACCGACATGGATGGGGATGTCGGCGAGATGCGGATCCGTGGCCCGCATGTCTCGAACGGCTACTGGAACAACGAAGAAGCCACGCGCGAGGCGTATGGCGAGGACGGCTTCTTCCGCACCGGCGATCTCGCGCGGCGCGACGAGGACGGCTTCTTCTACATCGCCGGCCGGCGCAAGGAAATGTTCATCAGCGGCGGCGTGAACGTCTATCCCGCCGAGATCGAGGCGGAGCTCGTCGCGCATCCCGCGGTCTCCGATGCCGCCGTGATCGCGGTGGCGGATGAGACGTGGGGCGAGGTCGGCGTCGCGTTCGTCGTCGGCGGCATCGGCGCCGACGAGCTCTCCGCGTATCTCGCGCAGCGCATCGCGAAATACAAAGTGCCGCGCCGCTTCGTTTTCCTCGAAGCGCTCCCGCGCACGCCGTACGGAAAAGTCGTCAGGGAGGAGCTACGCCGTCTGCTGAGCTAGTATCCGCACGGATGACCCAGGAAGAGCGGTCGGAGAAAAGCAGGCAGCAGATCCTCGACGCCGCGCTGAAGCTCTTTTCGCACAAGGGCTACGGTGCGACGAGCGTGCGCGACATCGCCGAGGAAGCGGGGCTGTCGAAAGGGAACGTCTACCATCACTTCCCCGACAAGGAGACGATCTTCCGCGGCCTGCTCGACCGCTATTTCCATGCGATGTCGCAACCCGAGTTCCCGTTCAACCGCGCGCTCGCCGACGGCGCGTTCCCCGACAACCTCGAGGCCATCGGTCACGCCATCCGCGAGATCGTGCGCGACTATCGCGAATACGTCGCGCTGATCTACGTCGACGTCGTCGAGTTCGACGGCACCCACGTCCGCAAGTTCTACGGCGACATGGCCGAGCGTTTCAACACGTTCATGAAGGCGCACGGCATGGAAGCCGAGCTCGAGGAAAAACTCGCCCCCGGCCTTTCCCCCGTCTCCGCCGTCATGCTCGCCACCCGCATCTTCTACAACTACTTCACCATCGAGATCCTCTTCGGCGTCAAAGACCATTTCGGGAAAGAGACGGACGCGGCCGTAGGAGAGATCTCGCGGATCCTGAGGCATGGGATGCTGAAAACCTGACGGTTGCGCAGTCACGCAGTCGCGCGGTCACGCAGCAGAGGCCACCGCGTGACCGCGCGACTGTAACGGAGCGTTTGCCTCGAATCCCAAAGGAATCCAGCCAATGAGGCGTACGATTCAACGAATCATGCGCCGCCTGCTCCCCCTCCTGGTCCTGATGCCCACGCTCGCCTTCGCGCAGCGGACGTTTCAGGAAAAGGTCACGGTCACGTATATCGAAGTTCCGGTGACGGTGCTGGGGCGGGACAATGCGCCGGTTCGAGGGTTGACGCGGGCGAACTTCGAGGTTCGGGACGGCGGGGTCCAGCGCATGATCGAGTCCTTCGACGCGATCGACTTCGCGGCCGCCGGCGGTGAGAAAGTCCTCTCGCCGCTCAATCCCGCGTCGCGGCGCAAGTTCCTCCTCCTCTTCGATCTCTCGCACTCCTCGCCGATCTCGATCGGCCGCGCCCAGGACGCGGCGCGGAATTTCGTCGCGCGCGGAGTCGGCCATCGCGATCTCGTCGCCGTTGCCGCGATCGACGTCAATCGCGGCGTCCGCTTCCTCACCTCGTTCACCAACGACCGCAATCTGCTGAACGCGGCCATCCGCGATCCGCGCAACTTCCAGGGCGTCGATCCGCTGCAGCTCTCGCTCGGGCGCGGCGCCGTGCCGGATGAGGCGCCTTCCACCAGCGCCGGCGGAGGCGACGCGAAGGACACCGTGGCGAAGGAGCTCGCGGCGGATTTCGCGCGCGCCGTCTCCACGATGGACGATGCCTACCGGCGGAGCCGCGTCAGGCAGCAGGTGGAGATGCTCCGCTTCATCGCCCGCTCGCTGCAGAAGATCGCGGGGCGGAAGCACATCGTGCTGCTGTCCGAGGGCTTCGATCCGCGGCTCGTGCAGGGGCGCATCGCCGGCGACGTGAAAGAGCAGACCGAGGAGAACAGCGCCGCCGTCGACGGCGAGGTATGGAAGATCGACAGCGACAAGCGCTTCGGCAGCGCCAGCGCGCAGAACAGCATCTCCGACCTCGCCGAGGCCTGCCGGCGCGCCGACGTCGTCATCCACGCCGTCGACATCCGGGGCCTGCGCGTGCAAAGCGACGTGCGTGAAGGTGCGAAATCCAGCACCAACGAAGGACTCTTCCTCCTCACCAACTCCACCGGCGGCACGGTCTTCCGCAACTCCAATGACATCAACGCCGACTTCGACCGTCTCTCGCGTCAGCACGAAGTGGTCTACGTCCTCGGGTTTCAGGCGCCGGTCGGCCGCCCCGGCGAGTTCCACGAGCTGAAGGTCAGGCTGGTGAACGTGCCGGGCGCGCGCGTGCAGCATCGCGGCGGCTACTACAGCGCCGGCGGCAGCGAGTCGAGCGTCGAGCGCACGCTGTCGAGCGCCGAAGTCATCATCAACGACATCCCGCAGACCGACGTCGACCTCGCCGCGATCGCCATGCCGTTCCCGACGACCGGCGACCGCTCACAGGTGCCGGTCATCCTCGAGATCAGCGGCGACGACCTGCTGAAGCAGTCGGCGAAGCAGTCCGTCACCGCCGAGATCTACGTCTACGCCTTCGACGAGGAAGGCCTCGTGCGCGACGCGCTCTTCCAGCGGATGCACCTCGACCTCGCGCAGATCGGCGAGCGGCTGCGCGGCGGCGGCGTCAAGTTCTACGGAACGCTGAGCCTCCCGCCGGGACGCTACGCGATCCGGAACCTGGTGCGCGTCGCGGAGACCGACGCGAAGGGCTTCCAGCGCGTCAACGTCGTCGTCCCGGCCGCGGACGACGTCGCGGTCCTGCAGCCGCTGTTCTTCGAGGAGCCGGGTGGGTGGGTGATGGTGAAAGGCGGCTCGAACGACGCCACGAACGCGCCGTATCCGTTCGTGCTCGACGGCCAGGCCTTCGTACCGTCCGCGCGCGCGAACCTGCGCAGCGGCGAGCCGCGCCTGTTCACGGTCTGGGTCTACAACGCGCACCCGGACGAGCTGACGTACGAGGTCGCGCCGGAAGCGAAGCTCGTGTCCTCGACGCCCGACGCCGAGGGGACGAAGTACGTGTTCGCGCTCGAGCGCGTGCCCGCCGGAGCGCGCGAGCTCGGCGTCACGATCCGCAAGAAAGGCTCGACCGACGAGCGCCGCGTCACCGTCCCTATTTATCCGCGGTAACGAACACGATCACGTCGCGCGCGCGCGGCGCGCGAAACTCCGCGACGCGCCGGAACCGCCCCAGCTTCGCCAGCACCGCGGGTGTCAGGTCGCTTTCATAGAGGATCACCGCGTCCGACTCGGCGAAGATCGGCTCGAGGTGTTGCGGCGGCGTCCCGAGCTCGATCGCCTTCGCGCCGCGGGTCAGATACAGCTTGTCGCCGCACGCCCACGGCTGGCTGCTGGCGATCGTGCGCAGCGACGGATCGCGTCCCAGCATGCGCGCCGCCGCGACGGCGGGACGCGACTCGCGGCCGAGGAAGCGGAGCCCCCACAGGTTCCAGCCGACGGAGATCGCCAGCAGCGCGGCCGCGAGACCGCGCCGCGCGCGCCACCACGCCGCGAAGCCGCAGCCGGCGAGGATCGCCAGGAACGGGATGATGCCCTGCAGATACCGCACTTCCTTGTGCGCGATCAGCGACAGCAGCACCAGCGGCACGAGCACGAATCCCCACGCGTTCCGCAGCCGCCGCGCGCTCCACAGCAGCGGCAGCAGGGCCGGCGAGCACCAGCGCGGCAGCATCGCGAGGTACCACAGCGGCGACTGCTGCTTCACCCGCGACGCGAAGTCGCGCTCGACGAGCGTGAGCTGCGCGAACTTCCGCAGACTCCCGAACGGCTCGCCCCAGCGGATCCAGTCGAAGACTCCGACCGTGAGCGCGATCGACGCCAGCGCGCCGGCCGCGACTCGCCACGCCCTGCGCCGCGCGATCAGCAGCAGCGGCACGAGGTACACGATCTCGCTGTAGCGGTCCGCGAACGCGACGCCCGCGAGCGCGCCGGCGGCGAAGGGATGGCGCTCGACGACGAGCGCCGCGGCGACGATGCAGCACATCGCGATGACGCGCGGATAGGTGGTGCTGCCGAAGCCGAGCGGGAGCCAGTGCAGCGCGAACACGATCGTGGCCGCGGCGGCGGCGGTCGCGTCGTTCGTCCAGCGCATCGCCAGCCGGTGCACGAGCACGATCGTGAGCGACGACGCGAGCGCGAACGGGATCGTCGCGATCACGATCAGCGCGGCCGGACTCTCGATGCCCGCGAACGCCGCCGCGCGGATCAGCGGCGCGACGAGGACGTCCGGCACGAGCGTGTTGCGCACGTCCCACGTCCCGTAATCGAGCCCCGTCGCCAGCCGGAACGCCTCGCCGAGCACCTCGACCTCGTCGCCGGTGAGGAACCCGTAGAAGTGATGCGCGAGCCAGAGCTGGAGCGCCGCGACGGCGGCGGCGAGCGGGAAAAGAAACCGGCGCACGCGACCATCATGTCATCGAGCGGAAATGATGCGCGGCGCGTGGGGTTCGAAGGCACGCGCCGCGCACCACTCCGCCGTCCGCTACATCGCCCAGGCGTAGCCGACCTTCACGAACAGCGTGCGGTCGGCCTCGGTCACGTCATACGTGTCGTTCGCGAGGCGCGTCGACGAGTAGCCGACGAAGAGTACGGTCTGCGGGTTCACCTTGTACGAGAACAGGAACTGCGGGAAGAGGCGCTTCGACTGCGCGTCCACCGCGAACGTGTACAGCGACGGATCGCGGCGCACGTCGGTGTACTGCAGGATCGCGCGCACGAACATCCGCACGTTGAACTGGTAGACCGCGCGGAACTCCGCGACGTCGGCGGTGTAGAGCCGGCCGTCGTCGACGTAGAGGCGCTCGTTCTGATCGCTGAGGCGCAGCTCGAGATGGCGCGTGGCCTTGTAGCGGATGGACGGCGCGAAGCGGACCCGTGTCGCGGGACGCGTGTTCGCGAAGTCGATCTGGTTCCCGGCGTTGAATTCGGCGCTGACGTAGATGCTCCGGAGCGGCGTCATCTCGGCGTAGACGTTCATGAACTTCTCGTCGTTGAACGGCACGCCGTTGAAGAAGCGGTCGCGCGTGCCGACGTCGAAGTTCACGAACGACTGCTTCGGCCCGCCAACGCCGAACCACATCTCCCACTCTTCCTCGAGCACGTCGTCGGTCTTCAGCTCTTTGGTCCGGTCGTAGTCGCCGCCCCAGTACATGCGCGACCACCACGTCTTCCTGTCCTTCGCCGGCCAGAACGTCCGCTCGACTCCGGCGATGATGAGGTCGTAGCCGACGCGCGGGATGAATCCGGAGTCGGCGCGGAAGTCGTCGCCGACGTATTCGTAGCTCGCGTTCCAGTACCAGTTGCGCGAGCTGTGGCGATAGCGCCCGAACGCCGCCTGTCCGGACAGCGAGTCCGCCTGGTTGAAATCGGACGCGACGGCCGACGGATATTGCGTGCTCGACGTCAGCACCTGCCCGCGGATCGTGTCGGCCTCCGTGACGCGGAAGTTCCAGTCGATGCCGCCCGTGCGGTTCGCGTAGTCGCCGCCGCTCCGCGTCGTGAACAGCGCGCCGACGTTCGAGCGCTTGCCGACGTCGTAGCGGTAGCGCAGCACGGCGGCGATGTTCTTTTCCTCGAGCGTCGTCAGCGACGAGCCCTGGCTTCCGGGGATCAGCAGGTTCGTCTTCGCGTCCTGCGCGAGGAAGATCCCGCCGCCGTGGTGTCCTTCCTTGCCGGTCAGCTTCAGCCCGACGTCGGGCGACGCGATCGTGCGCGTGTAGACGGCGGTGAACGGGGTCTCGAAGAAGTCGGCGCCCTCGAGGAAGAACGGGCGCTTTTCGTTGAAGAAGAGCGCGAAGGTGTTGTTGATATCGAGCTGCGGCGAGTCCGCTTCGACCTGCGAGAAATCGGGGTTGATCGCGGCGTTCAGCGTGAAGTTCGGCGTGACGCCCCACTTCGCGGTGAGTCCGGGCTCGGTGTTGAACGAGCCGCTGGCGAGCGGCGAGCCGAGGTTCGGGCGCGCGTCGGTGCGCTGCGAAGTGACGGTGGGACTGATCTCGACGTTGCGTCCCGGAGTGATGCCGCGGAAGCCGGTGAGCTTCGACATCTGGCAGACGTAGCAGCTGCGGTTGCGGTCCTGGCGGTGGAGTCCCATCCGGTAACGCTGATCGCGCGGTTAGATGCGCAGGATGTCGATGCCCCACGTCTGCACGTCGGCGGCGTGCTTGAAGCGGATCTGGCTGAAGGGGATGGCCATCTCCGCTTCCCAGCGGTCGCCGTGCACCTTGCCGGCGGCGGCCCAGATCGCGTCCCAGCTGTCGTCTTCGTTGCCGCTGAGGTCATTGTTCGTCAGGTCCATCTGCACGCCGGCGGGATTGACGAAGAACTCGAACGCGCGGCGCTCGTCGTTGAAGGTGTCGATGGCGATGCCGGCGAAGTCGTCCTGATACGCGGTATCGCGGTCGGTGAGGTGCGCCCGGATGGCTTTCGGATCGGGATCGAAGGCGCGGATGGCGACGTAGAGGTTCTTGTCGTCGTACCCGAGGAACGCCTCGGTTTTGACGCGCGCCTGGATGTTGTCGCCGGGGAACGTCTCATACGGCAGCTCGATCGGCTTCGCGTTCGCCCACTCCGCGGCGTCGATCACTCCGTCGACGGTGATCGCCTTGTCGAGCCGCTCGATCGCCCACGCCGGCTTCTCGGCGGCGAAGAGGGGTGCGGCAAGACACACGACGAGCGTGAGGGTTGTGAGGGTGCGCATAGGTTCTCCTTTTTGGACTGCGGCAGCAGAGCTGCCGCTTTCATATGCGGAGGCGCCAGCCTCCGCCCGCGCACGGCAGCCTTGCTGCCGCGATGGAAGCGGCGGCTTTGCCGCCGCAGTCCAAATCAGCTCTTGTGCTTATCCCGTTCGCGCTGCTTCGCGCGGGCATCCGCCTTCACTTCGTCGCGGAACGCGTCCCAGCGCGGGTCGTCGTGCAGTGCGTCGAGGTCGTCGTCGCTGTCGAGGTAATTGCAAAGCTCGAAGCCGGCGGCGCGCGCCTTGTTCAGCCACTCGAATGCCGCGTTGTGGTCGCCGCGCAACGCGTAGCCGCAGGCCATGTTGTAGGACGACGTGCCGACGCGATAACCGAGCTGCAGCGTTTTCTGATACGCCGCGAAGGCGGTATCGAAATCGCGCGCCTGCAGCGCCGCGAATCCGAGGTTCATCCACGTGCGGCCGACGCCCGGATACTTCTGCGTCATCGCGCGGTGATGCTCCATCACCTCGCGCCATCCCTCGCGCTCCTCGTCGTCGCGGTCGCAGCAGCCGCCGAGCTCGAGGTCCTTCGCCTTGCGGCGGAGTGCATCGAAGCCGCTCTGCTGGCGGAGCAGCGCGATGTCCGGATCGTTGCGCATCTTGTCGTCGCCGTCGAAGCCGGCCTCGATGGCCTTGTCGAGCCAGCGCATGCCGCTCGCGGCATCGCCCTTCAGCGAGTAGGCGCAGGCGATGTTGTACATCGACGTCGACTCGCGCTCGCCGTCGCGGATCGAATTCTCGAAGGCGTCGATGCTCTCGTCGAGCTTGCGCAGGCGAAGCAGGTCGAGTCCGACCTGGAACCACTCGTTCTTTCCGTCGAAGTGGAAGTCGAAATCGAAGTCGCCGCTCTTCAACACGTGCTGCACGGCCTTCACGCCGGCCCTGACGCCTTCGCGCACGCCGTCGCGGACTCCGTCCCGAACGCCGTCGGCCACGGCATCGCCGCCGGAGCGGAGGTCGTTGTAGCGCTCCATCGTTTCGTGGATGCGGCGGGTCGCGATCTCGCCGCTGCTGTCGTTGACCACGCGCGTGAAGCGCGGGTCGGAGCGGATCGGATCGAAGTCCGAGTCCTCGGCGATCTTCTCGACGTCGTCCCAGCCCGCGTCGATCGCTTCCTTCAGCGCCGCCAGCGAGCGGTCGGCGTCGCCGAGGAGCGCGTAGGAGCAGGCGACGTTGTAGAGCGACGTCTCCGGACGATGCCCTTCCTCGGCCGCGCGGCGGAATGCCAGCGCGGCGTCGGCGTAGCGGTCGTTGTTGTACAAGTGATACGCGCGCTCGTACCACTCCTCGCCGTTGCGCGGCTCGCGCGCGAGCTTGTCGATGCGCTTGTCGTACTTGCCGAGCTTCGTGACGAAGTAGTCCTCGAGCGCCTCGATGTCCGGCGTCACGGTCACGGTCGACTCGCTCTTCTTCTCTTCCTTCCGCTCCTTCGACGCCAGCTGCTCGCGCTTCACCTTCGACGGCTCGGCGATCAGGCGGATCGCGGAGACCGGGATGAGGATGGCGACGACGACCGCGCATGCGACGGCCACGCGCCGTCCGGTGAACGCGCGTCGGACCACATGAGGCTGCAGGATCGAGAGCAGGCGGCCTTCGAGCTGCGACTTCCTCGACATGGCCAGCGTCACGCTGCGGAACGGATCGAACGTCGGCATCGAGCGCGCGATGGCCAGCAGATGATCGGCGTACTCGGACGGCTTCGTCCCGTTCGCGAGCACGAGGTCATCGCATGCGCGCTCGCAGTCGTTGCGGCCGGCGCGCTCGAGCGACCACGCCAGCGGGTGATACCAGAAGATGCAGGCCGCGATGCGGGTCAGGATCAGCGAGATGCCGTCGAAGCGCTTGAGGTGCGCGAGCTCGTGCAGCAGCACCACGCGCAGCCGGTCGGCGGGCCACGTCACGACTTCGGCCGGCAGCAGCAGCACGGGCTTGAAGAAGCCCCACAGCACCGGCACGCTGATGCGCGAGGAGCGGAGGAGGCGGACGTCGCGCTCCAGCGCGAGCTGATCGCGGGCGCGGTCGAGCTCCAGCAGCGCCTCGTCCTGCGTCACTTCCTCGGCGCGGCGCGCGACGTACCAGACGCCGAGCATGCCGAGGACCATCTGCGCCAGCATCAGCAGCGCGATGAGGTCGATGGCGAGGACGATCAGCCCCTTCCACGTCGAGCGCATGACGTTCATCCCGCGCGTCATCGCACTGAGCGGCTCCTCGGGGACGACGCCGGTGGCGCGCGCGAGGTTGATCGCCGTGCCGATCGTTTCCTCGCCGGTCAGCCCGATCGTCTTCTTCGCCGCGGGCTGCTGCGCAGTCTGCGAGGGGGAGGGCGAAGGCGAGGGTGACGGCGTCGCGACGGCGGGCGCTGCGGCGGCGGGCGGCGCCGGCGCGACGACGAGATTCCACGCCGGCACGACGAACGTGAGGACGGGAATCGCGGCTACGCCGACCAGGGCGGCCGTGGCGACCAGGTGGCGCGTCGCGGCGGACGCGCGCGGCAGCGCCGCCAGCAGCACCCGGGCGATGGCGAGGATCAGCGTCGCCTTGAGCAGCATCAGCAGCATGCTCCCCGCGCCGCCTGCAGCCTGAATTCGTGCAGCGAGCTCAAACAGCGTAGCCATCAGCGTCCCTCCTTCCGCGCTTCTTCGATCAGCGTCGAGAGGCGGTCGAGCTCTTCATCGGTCATGTTGGCCTTCTGCCGCTCGATCAGCGTGGCCACGACGTTCGCGGCCGAGCTGTCGAAGAACGTCGCCAGCAGCTGGTCGAGGGCGGAGAGGCGGACTCGGTCGCGGTTCACGGTGGGGATGTATACGTAGCGAGTGCCGTCATGTTGATGCTTCAGGTGCCCTTTCTGCTCGAGCACCCGCAACGTCGCGCGCACCGCCGAGTAGGTGGGCGGATCGGCCATCGTTTCCATGACTTCCGTGGCCGTCGCGCGCCCGCGGGCAAAGATGATGTTCATCATCTCCCGCTCCCGCCGGCTCAATTCTTCCTGCTTCGGCATCTCGCCTCCGTGGTGCTGGATTTCTAACATGTGCTGGAAATCTAGCATCGGGATCGGGGAGCGTCAAGGGGGACACTGTTTGTTTACAGTGATTGGTAGTTGGTGGATTGGTAGTTGGGGGCTGCTTCTCCACAACCACCAATCACCAACCACCAACCACCAACTACCAATCACCAACCACCAACTACCCATGTTGTACGATTCCCCCATGTCCGGCCCCATCACCCAGTTCATCGCCCACCACTACCGCCACTTCAACGCGGCCGCGCTGAAGGCGGCGGCGGAGGATTACAACCGGCACCTGGCGAAGGGCGGGAAGATGCTGGTGACGCTGGCGGGGGCGATGTCGACGGCGGAGATCGGGCTGTCGCTGGCGGAGATGATCCGGCAGGACAAGGTGCACGCGATCAGCTGTACAGGGACGAACCTCGAGGAGGACATCTTCAACCTCGTCGCCCACGACTGCTACGAGCGCGTGCCGCACTACCGTTATCTCTCCGCGCTCGACGAGCAGGCGCTGCTGGAGCGGCACATGAACCGGGTGACCGACACCTGCATCCCCGAGGGGGAGGCGATGCGGCGCATCGAAAAGGCGGTGCTGAAGCACTGGATGGAGAAGGACCAGCAGGGGAAGCGCCTGTTCCCGCACGAGTTCATGTACGAGATCCTGCGCGACGGCTCGATCGCGGAGTACTACCAGATCGATCCGAAGAACTCCTGGATGGCTGCCGCGGCGGAGAAGAACCTGCCGATGTTCGTGCCCGGCTGGGAGGACTCGACCCTCGGCAACATGTACAGCGGGCACTGCATCTCCGGCGACGTGAAGAACGTCCACACCGTGCGCACCGGCATCGAGTACATGATCGAGCTCGCCGACTACTACACGCGCGTCGCACCCGTCTCATCGATCGGCTTCTTCCAGATCGGCGGCGGCATCGCCGGCGACTTCCCGATCTGCGTCGTCCCGATGCTGCACCAGGACCTCCAGCGCA
>Ga0134123_10000347_pt1 | contig 31734 bp, 20 predicted proteins | sample KB303_FD_96460 | JGI IMG/M metagenome (GOLD analysis project Ga0134123, IMG submission 96460) | Terrestrial soil microbial communities without Nitrogen fertilizer from Kellogg Biological Station, Michigan, USA - KB3-0-3 | ecosystem: Environmental > Terrestrial > Soil > Unclassified ...
GATGGGACGATGCCGAGCGCGCGCTGCGCGATGCGATCGCGATCCGCGAGCGGCTCGTCGGCGCCGATCCCGGCAACCGCGAAGACCTCCGCGGCCTCAGCACGCTGTACGGCGCGCTCGGAAGCGTGTTCGCGTCGCGCGGCGACCTCGCGAGCCGCGACCGCTATCGCGCGAAGGCAAAAGCGGCGATCGAGGCGTCGAAGCGCTGATTTCAGGTATCCTTCCGTCATTCACTGAATGAGTGGTCCGGAGGCTGCCTTGCGTCTCGTTCGCATCAGTGCCGTTCTCTTTCTCGTCGCGGAAGCCGCCGCCGCTCAGACGCCGGCTCCCGCTCCGTATGAGTTCGAAGGGGAGTTTCTCGTGGCCGTCACGGGCAGCGAAGCCGCGGAGCCCGAGATCGCGTCGCCGATCCAGTACGAGAAGCTCTTTTCGACGACGCAGTCCGAGCCGGTGAGCGGTCCTGAAGCCGTGCCGGAGGAGGTCACCTGGTACAAGGTGACGGTCGCGGGCGGTCCCGAGGCGGTGACGGCCGAAGGGCTCGCCGAGCGGCAGCATCCGTGGGACCTGGCGCATGACGCGATCGACGGGAAGTCGGCGATTCCGCAGTTGAATGGGCTCGCCGCCGACGTGCGCCGGCGCGGGATGCGCGTCACCGAGGTCGAGCCGCACGTCGCGTTCCGCTTTCGCGAGCGGCGCGAATCGGCGCCGGCACCATGCGCCTCGCCGTCGCAGCAGGGTGTCGTCTCGCTGTGCGGCGACTACACCGTCTACTGGCCGCCGAAGGTCCGCACCCTCGGATGGCACGCGCTCGAGCAGTTCTCGCAGCTCGGTCCGGCGCGCACCGAGGCGGCTCCGTTCTTTCCGCCGCCCGGCGATCCGAAGCTCGTCACGCTCGCGCATTTCGACACCGGCTATGACAAAGCGAAGGACGCCAGCCGGCCGGCTCGTCTCGACCTCGATCAGTCGTTCAGTTTCTACCCGAAGGACGCGACCAACCCCGACAACTGCAACCTCCCGAACTGGACCGGCTCGCAGCCGCCCGCGTGCGACCGCTTCGATCAGGGCTTCGGTCTGACGCCGGGTCACGGCCCGTCGACGCTCAGCATCCTCGCCGGCAATCGCGTGAACTTCCCGGGCGGCGGCGGCTTTCCCCGGTACGACGACTATCTCGGCGGCGCGCCGCTGGCGCACGTCATCGCCTACCGCGTCTCGCCGACCGTGATCCTGCTGTGGCCGACGAACGTCGCGACGGCGATTCACGCGGCGGCGGGGAAGGCCGACGTCATTTCGATGAGCATGGGCGGGCTGCCGTCCGGCGCGCTGCGCGATGCGGTGAACGAGGCGTATGAAAAAGGCACGGCGATGTTCTTCGCCACCGGCGACTACATCCGCGTGCCGATCCCGATCATCCACATCTATTCGCCGCGCGGCGTGGTCTATCCGGCGCGCTTCAGCCGCACCACGCCGGTCGCCGGCATCACCGAGGCGGGCATCAGCTACGGCAAAGGGCCGTCGTTCCTCTCGCTGCTGTTCCATCGCTTTCAGGCGAAGATCGGCTGGATGCTGCGCGGCAGCTACGGGCCGGAGTCGAAGATGCGCGAGGCGATCTCCGCGTACACGCCGAACGTCACGAAGCATTACGCGAACGCGGCCGGCATCACCGACGTGGTCGCGCCGAACTTCGAAGGCACGTCGGCCGCGACGCCGCAGGTCGCCGCCGCGGCGGCGCTCTGGCTGCAGGTGCACCGCAACGAGCTGGAGCCGGAATGGCGGACGTGGAAGAAGACCGAGGCGGTGTACAACGCGCTGCTCGAGTCGGCGGCGCCGGTCGGGCCGGTGAAGTTTTTCGGCCGCGGCGCACTGAAGGCGAAGAACGCGCTCGCGAAGAAAGCGAACCTCGGGCTTCCGCAGCGCCCGCCCGCGAGAATCGGCCACGACTGGATGGCGCTGCTCGCGCGCATCCTCGGCAACAGCACCGAGGCCGCATCCGAAGACGCCGACACCGTCGCCCTGCACAACCAGATGCTGCGCACCGAGATCCTGCAGCTCGTCGCGTCGTCGCGCCGTCTCCAGGAGCTCGTGATCCTGCGCGAGGTTGACTTCGACTCGCCGGAGCCGCCGTCGCGCTCGACCATCGAGGAGCTGCGCCGCGCGCTGCTCCGCGAGAATCGCGCCTCGGAGTATCTGAAGCGCGCGCTGCGGACTACCGCATCGCAACCCCGGTCGCCCACGGAATCACCGTGAAGATCAGCAGGGTGATGATCAGCGCGGCGGCGACGTCGAGGAGCGCGCCGCTGCGCGCCATCGCCTTCACGCGGATGAAGCCCGTGCCGTAGACGATCGTGTTCGGCGCGGTGGCGACGGGGAGCATGAAGCCGGACGACGCCGCGAGCACGGCGGGGATCATCAGGAAGTAGGGATGCACGCCGATCGCCGTCGCCAGCGCGGCCGCGATCGGCATCATCGCCGTGGCCGTGGCCACGTTCGACGCGACTTCGGACAGCAGCGTCACGACGACGCAGATGCCGAGGATCATCAGGATCGGCGCCCAGTTGCCGACGAACGACAGGCGCGCGCCGGCGAACTTCGAAAAGCCGCTCGCCTCCAGCATTTCGGCGAGCGCGAATCCGCCGCCGAACAGGATCAGCACGTCCCACGGAACTCTCTTGAACTCCGCCCAGTCGAGCAGGCGGTGGTTCCCGCCGACCGGCAGCAGAAACGCGAGCGCCGCCATCGCGATCGCGACCGTGGCGTCGTTGATCATCTTCGCGTTCGGGAAGAGGCTCGACCAGCCGGGGATGTGCACGCTGCCCATGTCGATGTCGGCGCGGAGCATCCAGAGCAGCGCGGTGATCAGGCAGAGCGCGAGCGCGGTTTTTTCGGGGCGCGACATCGGGCCCGGCTTCTCGATGCCGAGGCGCTCGAGCGGCACGGCGGCGCCCTTCGGCACGCGCGCGGTGGTGACGACGATCAGCCAGCAGAGCGGAATCGCGAGGATGAGATAGGCGACGCCGAAGATCGTCCACTCCGCGAAGGTGACGGTATGCGCGCTGGGAAAGAGCTCGCGCGCCGCGCCGAGGAAGATCAGGTTCGTGGGCGTGCCGATCGGCGTGCCGATGCCGCCGAGCGATGCCGCGTAGGCGACGCCGAGCAGCGTGGCCTCGGCAGTCCGCGCCTCGGAGCCGCCGCGATCCGGCATCGCGCCGAGGCCGCCGACGATCGCGACGGCGATGGGCGTCATCATCAGGGTCGTCGCCGTGTTCGAGATCCACATCGAGAGAAACGCGGTGACGAGGATGACCGCGAACACGATGCGCCGCGGCTCCGTGCCGACGCGGCTCAGCGCGAAATACGCCATCCGCCGGTGCAGTCCCCACCGCTCGAACGTCGCCGAGACGAGGAATCCGCCGAGAAACAGGAACACCGCCGAGTTCGCGTACGGCGCGGCGGTTTTCTCCATGCTGCTGATGCCCGCGAGCGGAAACGCGATCAACGGCACCAGCGCCGCGAGCCCCATCGGCACCGCTTCCGTCAGCCACAGCAGCGCCATCAGCAACCCGATCGCCGACGTGAACCGGACCGCGGATGTGAAGTCGCCTGTTGCAGGCACGAGCAGGAGCGATCCCGCGATCAGTGAGCAAAGGGCGACTAGTTTTAACGAGATTGGGGATTGCATGGGCGGACGAGGATTATAGGAGTGCGGTGGCAAAGCCACCGCTTTCAGAGCGGCGGCTCTGCCGCCGCACTCCTATAATCCGCGCGTGCGCATCGACACGACCCGCGGCCACATCCCAATACGCGAAGGCATCGAAACCTTCCTCCGCTCCGCGCGGGGGCGTGTCTGGAGCGAGGCGTCGCGGCGGGACCGGTTGCATGCGCTGGCGACGGCGGTGCGGCGGCCGGCGCTCGATGCGATGCGGGAGAGCGAGCGGCGGTATCGCGAGCAGGACGCGAAGCGGCTCTATTACCTGTCGATGGAGTTCCTGATGGGCCGCGCGCTCGGGAACAACCTCACGAACCTCGGGATCTACGATCAGGCGAAGGCGGTGCTCACCGAGCTCGGCGACGATCTCGAGGAGCTGCAGTCTCTCGAGCCCGACGCGGCCCTCGGCAACGGCGGGCTCGGCCGGCTCGCCGCCTGTTTCCTCGACTCCCTTGCCACGCTCGACATGCCCGGCTTCGGCTACGGCATCAACTACGAGTTCGGCCTCTTCCGCCAGACCTTCGTCAACGGCTACCAGCACGAGAAACCCGATCACTGGCTCGACGGCGGCTCGCCGTGGCTCATCGAGCGCGGGGACGAGGCGGTCGTCATCCCGGTCTACGGATCGATCGCGCATGCGACCGAGGACGGCGTGTACGTGCCGAAGTGGGTGGACTACAAACTCATCGTCGGCGTGCCCCACGACATGCCGATCGTCGGCTACGGCGGGCGGACGGTGAACGTGCTGCGCCTCTTCTCCGCGCGCTCGTCCGACGAATTCGACATCGGCATCTTCAACTCCGGCGACTACATCCGCGCGGTGCAGGAGAAGATCACCGGCGAGTCGATCTCGAAGGTACTCTATCCCTCGGACGTCGTCGCGGCGGGGAAGGAGCTGCGCCTGCTGCAGGAGTACTTCCTCGTCGCCTGCTCCGTGCGCGACATCCTGAAGCGCTACCGCGCCGCGCACGAGTCGCTCGAGGGATTCGCGTCGAAAGCCGCGATCCAGCTGAACGACACCCATCCCGCGCTCACCATCGTCGAGCTGATGCGCACGTTCGTCGACGAGGAGCGCATGCCGTGGGAGCAGGCGTGGGCCACGACCATCGAGACCTGCGGCTACACGAACCACACGCTGCTGCCGGAAGCGCTGGAGCGGTGGTCGGTGGAGCTGATGGGACGCATGCTGCCGCGCCACCTGCAGATCATTCAGGAGATCAACCGCCGGCTGCTCGCGGAAGTCGAGCGGCGGTTCCCGGGGAACATCGCGATGGAGCATCGCGTCGCCATCGTGGCGGGCGACGAAGTGCGCATGGCGAATCTCGCGATGGCGGGGAGCCACTCCATCAACGGCGTCGCGGAGCTGCACTCGAAGCTCGTCACCACCAACCTCGCGCCGCAGTTTCATCGCCTGTACCCCGAGCGCTTCAACAACAAGACCAACGGCGTGACGCCGCGGCGCTGGCTGCTGCACGCGAACCGGTCGCTTTCGTCGCTGATCACGAAGACGATCGGCGACGCGTGGGTCACCGATCTCGACCGGCTGCGCGAGCTCGAGCTGTTCGCGGACGACGCCTCGCTGCTCGAGCGCCTCGACGTCGTGAAGCGGCGCAACAAGATCGCGCTCGCGCGGCTGACGAAGGAGCTCACCGGCATCACCGCCGATCCGCTGTCGATGTTCGACGTGCAGGTGAAGCGCTTCCACGAGTACAAGCGGCAGCTCCTCAACGCGCTGCACGTGATCCATCGCTACTGGTCGATCGTCGAGGACGGCGAGGTGCCGGCGCAGCCGCGCACGGTCTTCTTCGCCGGCAAAGCGGCGCCGGGCTACTTCATGGCGAAGCTGGTCATCAAGCTGATTCACTCGATCGCCGAGGTGGTGAACGCCGATCCGCGGACACGCGACCTGCTGCGCGTCGTGTTCCTGCCGGACTATCGCGTCACGCTCGCCGAGGCCATCATGCCGGCGGCGGAGCTGTCGGAGCAGATCTCGACCGCGGGCACGGAGGCGTCGGGCACGGGCAACATGAAGCTCGCGCTCAACGGCGCGCTGACGATCGGCACGCTCGACGGCGCGAACGTCGAGATCCGCGACGAAGTCGGACGCGAGAACATCTTCATCTTCGGACTCGAGACGGAGGAAGTGCGCGGTCTGCTCGCCAGCGGCTACGACCCGCAGCGCTATCTCCACGACCATCGCTGGATGCGCCGCGACGTCGACTCCATCGCCGCCGGCCACTTCTCGCGCGGCGACAAGGACATCTTCCGCCCCCTCGTCGGGAAGCTGCTCTCGACGCGCGACGAGTACGTGCACCTCGCCGACCTCCCGCACTACGTCGAGCGGCAGAAGGACGTCGACTCCGCGTACATCGATCGCGCCGCCTGGCTGCGCAAGTCGCTGCTCAACATCGCGCGCATGGGCAAGTTCTCGTCGGACCGCACGGTCATCGAGTACGCGCGCGACGTATGGAAGATCCGCCCCGCCGTGATCGGGAACTTCGCGCAGCGGATGGAAGAATAAGGTGCTGGGTGCTGGGTGCTGAGGATCGCTGAGACGTTCCGCAGCACTCAGCACTGAGCACGCAGCACCTTATGGCGCCAGCCCGTTCACCATGGCGGTGAAGGTGCGCACGATCGCGTCGTCCTCGAACGGGTTCGACTGGTTGTTGCGTACGGCGAGGACGCGGTCCCGGATCATGCCCTCGGCGCAGCCGAGCATTGCCGACCCGAGGACGCGCGGGTGGATATCGGAACGGAACGAGCCGTCCTTCACGCCGCGGTCGATCGTCGCCGCCAGCGCCTCGCTGAACTTCTGGAAGCCCTTCGACAGCAGCACCTCGTGCGTGGCGCCGCGCGTGCGACGGCCCTCGAAGAGGAACAGGAACGCGATGTCGTGGTCGCGGCTGAACGCCTGAATCATCATGCTGAGGATGCGGATGAGCGCGTCGCGGCCATGCTGCGCCTCGGCCAGGTTCTGCTCGATGGTCTCGTTCAGCCCGGACCACGCCTCATTGAAGATCGTCTCCAGCAGCCCCGCCTTACCGCCGAAATAGCGGATCAGCTGCGACTCCGAGCTTCCCGCTTCGCGCGCGATCGTGGCGGTGGAGGTCGCCTCGTACCCATTCTGCGCGAACAGCATCCGGCCCGCGGCGAGGAGGCGGGAACGGGAGGTCTGGGTGTTGTCTGCTGCGTCCTGGACGGTCATTGGCGTGATGTTAGCAGTAACACTACCACAACGATAAAGTATCCGTGACCGAACACATCCTGCCGGTGCGTCGATCGCGGAGCGTGGCGAGGCGTCAGCGATGGCGTCTCGCTTTTTGTTGTGCCTGCCTGTATTATTCGGATCTTCCAAGATAGCAAATAACCCAGCATGAGAGTACTGATCATTCTGGTCCTGGCGGCGATGACGCCGGGCGCCACCGCGCAGAGCGGGAACCACCCGGGGAACGACGACTCGTGCGACATCTCGGTCCTGCCGGCAGCGACGCTGCTGCTGCCGGTCTTCGATGTCAACGTCGTCGCCGCCGCGAATGCCGGCGATACGACGGTGTTTTGCGTCACGAACGTTTCCGCTCTTCCGCAGATCGCGCACGCGACGGTCTGGACCGACTGGTCGTTCCCGGTCCTCGGCTTGAACATCTTCCTGAGCGGTTACGACGTGCAGTGCATCAACCTGTACGACGTTTTCGTTCGGGGGGTCGTTGCGCCGGGCTCGCCGGTTGCGCCGATCGGAAGTGCCACTGCCGGCTCGAAGCCGTATGACGACGACCAGAACCCGAACATCCCCGATGACGGCAACTGCGCCGGTCTTCCGGGCACGCTTCCGGCCGAGGTGATGGAGGCGGTTCGCCGGGCGCTCGCGACGGGCGTGTATGTGATCCCCGGCAGCAGCGCCGGCTGCACCACGGCGCAGCGCGTCGGCGGCGCGCACTCCAATGCGCGCGGCTACATCACCATCGACGTGGTGAACAACTGCTCCACGCAACTGCCGACGAGCAGTGTCTATCTCGGCACCGAGCTGCTGTTCGACAACGTCCTGATCGGCGACTACCAGCAGATCAACGGCGATCCCGGCTTCGGCAACTTCGCTCAGGGCAATCCGCTGGTTCACATCCGCGCGATCCCCGAGGGCGGCCCGGCCGGCTCCAACCCCGGCACCAACCTGCCGTACACGTTCTACGATCGCTATACGGTCAACGCGCCGGGCGGCCTCCGCCGGTTCGATCGCCGCCAGCCGCTGCCCTCGGCGTTTGCGGTCCGCTGGATCGAAGGCGGGACTTCGGCCTTCCAGACCATGTACAAGATCTGGCGCGAAGGTCGGACCTTCGGAACGCAGACCTGCGCGAGCGCTGCGAGCAACAGCGCGATAACAGCCATGGAAGTGATCCGCTTCGACGAGCACGAGAATTCCTTCGGATTCTCCGGCAGCGTCATCTGCGATCCGTTCTGCACTCCATCCTATGGGCTTCTCCCCGAGGCTTCGATCACGTCCACCGCGAACACCGCCATTTTCCCGGCGAACGTTTCGACGGTTGACATCTCCGGCTGGATGTACCTGAACCTGAACAACCAGAAGTCCTCGGTACGCCCGAGCCAGAACTGGGTCGTCGCTTCGATGCACGCGCAGGGACGCTTCTCCGTCGACTTCGACGCGGCGGCGCTCGGCAACGGCTGCTCGGCCGCGGTCGTAGCTCCGTCCCCCAGGATCGGTCCGGCCGGCGCGAACGGAATTCCGTAATTCGCGTACAATTCCGCCTTCTCGTTTTTCGACAATATTTAACGGAGGCTTTTTGATGCGCCTTTTCTCCCGGGTGCTGCTGCCGGTTCTCGTCCTCCTGATCGCGTCGCCGCTCCTCTTCGCCGAGGAGTACGACGACTGCGACGCGAAATTCATCGCCTTCATCGGATCGAGCGCGTATCAGTTCTCGCCGGGCCACGTTGGCGAGCTCGGAACGGTGCGTCTCTTCTCGATCCTGTCGTACCAGCGCGCCGCGCACGAGCAGCGCTTCGGCTTCGCGGTGTGGCAGTTGCGCATCGACCGCGTGGCCGACGGCGCGCGCGTGGTGAGCCTCGGCGGGCGCTCGTTCATCGGCGCCGAGGGGGCCGCGCTCGCGGAGTACTACTGGGACGGCCGCGACGACGACGGACTGCTCGTACCGCCCGGCGCGTATCGCTACACCTTCGTCGCGCGCTATCTGCCCACCATCGGCAACCGCGACCGGCGTTTCGTGACCTACGACGCGCTCTTCGACGCCGACGAAGCACAGGCGTCGAGCGACGAAGTGATCGTCAACTATCAACTGCCCGAGGTGGAGGCGCGGGACTTGCGGCTCTCGGTGCACGCGACGAGCTGTCAGGTGCAGCAGCGCACGCCGATGGAAGCGGGCTTCGCGTACAACTTCTATTACGGCTCCACGCACTCGCACTCGAACTGGTCGGACGGCGGATATCCGACGACGGGGTGCTCGTCCGGCAACACCTACGGCAGCGGCACGTTCGCGCCCGCGAACGTCTTCAACTTCGCGCGCACCGAGGCGGGACTCGACTTCTGGCTCGTCAACGAGCACAACCACCTCATCAACGACGCGTCGGCGACGAACGACGCACCGGTCACCGAGGCGAAGGTACGGCAGCGGTATCAGAACGGCCTCGCCGCCGCGAACGCCGCGACGGTCAGCGGCTCGTTCGTCGGCCTGTACGGCATGGAGTGGGGCGTCACCACGAACGCCGATCAGGGACACGTCACGCTGATCGAGACGCCGGCGCTCTTCGGCTGGGAAACCTGCACGACCTGCAACGGACCGAATCCCGAATGCACGCCGGGCACGAACTGCTACTTCGACGTCTTCACGCCGAAGCGCTTCGCCTATCTCACGCTCTACGCGCGCTCGGTTGCGAATCCGTCGAGCGCCGGCCCGCTCGGCATCTTCAACCATCCGTCGGCGGGCGAGTTCGACAACCTCGCCTTCGACGCGAACGCCGATAACGCGATGCAGGGCATGGCCGTGCGCAGCGGGCTCGCGTTCAGCACGGCCACCGACTGCGCCACGGCGAACGTCGGCGCGACCGATTACTCGGGCCAGTGGAAGGCGGCGCTGAACAAGGGCTTCCATCTCGCGCCGGCCGCCGATCACGACTCGCACTGCAACAACTACGGCGTCGCGCTGCCGACGCGCACGGTCTATCTCGCGCCGTCGCTGACGAAGGCCGACCTCCTCGCCGCGCAGCGCGCGCGGCACTTCTTCGCCACCGAGGACCCGAACGTGCAGCTCGTCTTCCGCACCAGCGACGGCGCGCACATCATGGGCGACATCTTCAACGCCGCCGGCGGCGCGACGCTGGTCGCCAGTGTCTACGATCCGAATTCCGAGGCCGTCGCCACGCTCGAGATCTGGCGCGGCCAGATCAACGGCGGCGTTCCGGCCGGGCCGTACGCGACCTTCTCGAATCAGAGCTCCGCGTCGATCACCGAATCGCTGACCTCCGGCAGCTACTACTACTACGTCCACGCCGTGCAAGCCGACGGACACGACGTCTGGTCGGCGCCGATGTGGATCACGTACCAGGTGGGCGGCGGCGACACGACTCCGGCGTCGACGTCGATCACCGCGCCGGCGAACGGCGCGACGGTCTCGGGCACGACGAACGTAACCGCGACGGCGAGCGACAACGTCGGCGTCACGCGCGTGGAGTTCTTCCTCGACGGCGCGCTGCAGTCGACCGACACCAGCTCGCCGTACGCGTGGAGCTGGAACACCGCATCCTCCGCGAACGGCTCGCACGCGCTGGTGTCGAAGGCGTATGACGCCGCGAACAACGTCGGCACTTCGGCGACGGTCAACGTCACGGTCAACAACGCCGCGCCCGGCGGCGCGGACGTCTCGGGCTGGACGGTGACGCAGGCCAATGCCGCGGGCACGTACGTGATTCCGGCGGGGACGGTCATTCCGGCCGAGGGATATCTGGTGATCGCGCGCGACGCGACGAAGTCTGCCTTCGAGACCTTCCGCGGCGTGACCCTCGGCGCGAACGTGGTCTACCTCAACTCCGCCGGCGCGATGCCGGTCATCAACGGCGACGAGACGTTCACGCTCAAGAACGCGGCGTCCGTGACGGTCGACGGACCGACGCCGGCCCAGCCGGTGTCCGCCGCGAAGTCGCTGCAGCGTGTCGATCCGTGCGGGACGACCTGGAACACGCTCGCCGACACGGCCTCGAATCCGGGCAGCGGCGCGGGCGGCGGATGCGGCGGCGGCGTGAAGCTCAACGAGCATGCCGACGCCAGCGGCACCGGCAACTTCATCTACGAGTTCCTCGAGCTGCACAACGACTCGTCCGCGGCCGGCGATACGACCGCGCCGGCGGCGTCCATCACCGCGCCCGCGAACGGCGCGACGGTCTCGGGCACGGTGAGCGTGACCGCGAGCGCGAGCGACAACGTCGGCGTGACGAAGGTCGAGTTCCTCCTCGACGGCGTGCTGCAGTCGACCGACACGAGCTCGCCGTACGCATGGAGCTGGAACACGACCACGGCCACGAACGCGTCGCACGCGCTGGTCGCGAAGGCGTACGACGCGGCGAACAACATCGGGACGTCGGCGACGGTGAACGTGACCGTGAACAACGGCACGCCGATCGACATCGGCGGCTACACGATCACGCAGGCGAATGCGACGCTGACGTACACGATCCCCGCCGGCACGATCATCCCGTCGCGCGGCTACGTGATCGTCGGCCGCAACGCCACGAAGGCGCAGTTCGAGGCGTTCTGGGGCGTGACGCTGGCGAGCAACGTCATCTACCTCAACTCCGCCGATACGATGCCGCAGATCAACGGCAGCGAGACCTACACGCTGAAGAACGGCGCGACCACCATCGACGGCATCACCGTCGCGATGGCGTCCGCCGGCGGCGAGAGCCTCAAGCGCCTCAACGGCTGCGGCGCCCCCGGCACCGCCTCGAGCTGGAGCCGGCTTGCCTCGTCGACCGGCAATCCGGGCACCGGCGCACCCGCGCCGTGCAACAAGGGCGTGTTCGTATCGGAGTTTTCGGATGCGCTCGGGACGGGGAACTTTGTGTTTGAGTTTGTGGAGCTGGCCAACGATAAGTAGTTAGTAGTTGGTGATTGGTGGTTGGTGGTTGGTTTACCAACTACCAGTCACCAACTACCAATCACCACAGGCGTACAATGACCCCCGTCCAACCGGTCTCATGCACGCCCGCGCCCTCGTCGCGCTGTTCCTGCTATTCGCGCCTGCCGCGTTTGGGCGGGATCGCGCGGTGCTGATCTATCCACGGGAGCGGGCGTTTTTCCGGCGCGTGTTTTATACGCCGCATCAGAGTGCGCTGCGGAGGCGGCTGGCGAAGACGTATGAGGTCGTGGTGCACCGGCAGATCGCGACGGATGACGCGCTGTTCGCGATCGATGTCGACGGGGCGAAGCTGCTGGTGATCTCGGGGCATGGCGATGCGTTCTCGATGTCGATGAGCGGCCGCGGCGCGCGCACGCTCGATGCGAGCGACGCCGACCGCCTCGCGCGCTTCTTCGACCGCCTCGCCCCCGACGCCACGATCGTCCTGCAGAGCTGTCACACCGGCCAGGGCTTCGCGCACCTCGTGAAAGAGGCCGCCGGCCCGATGCGCCGCGTCATCGCCGCCCGCGGCGAAGTTCCCTGGAACGGCATGCGGATCACGTCCGTGGAGCCGTTCGACGCGAGCCTCCGCTGCCGGGATCACGCGCGCAGCTGGGATTGCACGGTGCGGCTGCGATAACGGTTACGCGGTTACGCGGTTGCGCGGTTGCGCAGTGGGAGGGCGGGACCGCGCAACTGCGCAACCGCGTAACCGCGCAACCCGGCAACCGATACAATCCGCGCCGCATGGGCTTCAAAAAAACCCGCTTCGGCCCGAGGCTGGTCGCGGCGGCGCGCGAGGGGCGGCATCATCGCGACGTGCACGTGTTCATCGGCGGCACGGGGGCGGTGGGCGGGGCGGCGGCGTTGCAGATGGTGGCGATGTTCGAGGAGATGATGACCATCGAGGCGCCGCCGTCGCCGGATGACGTGCCGGTGCTCATCGTCACCGGGCGCAGCGACGACGAGGTACACACGTTCGAGTCGCGGCTGAAGCGGTTCACGCGCACGCGCTGGGGCGCCGGCACCGTGCCGCGGCATTTCGAGCATGGCTTCCTCACGCCCGGCGGCGTCTACGTCGCGGTCTCGAAGTTCGAGTTGAAGCCGGTGCCGGGGCTCGAGATCGTCACCGACGCCGACCTCGACTCGCGCGCGAAAGCCGTCGAGGAGTTCCTGCGCGTCGCCGGCGTCGATCGCCCGGAACAATTGCTCGACTACGTCCGCTCGACGCGTCCCGTCACGTCTTTTCTCGAAGACCGCCGGAAGCGCCTGCGCGACTACGGCGAGAAGCCGTTCCGCTCCGTGCTCCTCGGCTTTCCGCTGCCGACGATCCTCTCGTATCAGACCGGCGGCCTGATCATCGTCTCCAACGCGCTCGGTCTCGGCGCGGAGTTCACGGCGCGCGTGAAGGACGAGTTCGAGAACGCGTTTGCCGACGATCTGGTCGCCGTCCGCGAGACGTGGGGCGCGCGCGTGCTCGTCGCGCACACCACCGGCGTCGGCGGGATGTACGACGAGACGCCCGACGGCCGCACCACGCCGCGCCTCGGGTTCGCGCACGCCGCCAGAGACGAGGCGCTGCGGCAGAAGCACATCGAGGCCGAGCACCTGATGCTGAAGTACGCGCAGCGCGGCATCCTCATGCTCGTCACCGCCGCCGCGATCGGCATCGACGAAGTCCGCATGCGCGAGCCGATCCCGCTCCATCCCGGAGTCGTGAAGGCGCTGCGCGACGCGAAGCACGAGCTCTTTCGCGGCGCGCGCGAGCGCAGGCAGTTCATCCGGATTTTCAAGCCGATCACGATGCCCCTCACCCGGCCTTCGGCCACCCTCTCCCCTGAGGGGGGAGGGGCTGGGGGTGAGGGGTCGCGCGAGATCCATCTCAAGCTCGGCGAGGAACTGCATCCCGAATACGCGATCCGGAGCGGGGAGAACGGGTTCTTCAGCGTCGCGAACGCGGACGCGCTGTATCGCGTGATGAAGGTCGCCTCGGTGAGCGAGCTCGGACACGTTCTCGCGACGGTCGGGCTCCTCGGCGACGATCCGAATGCGCCGTGGTTCGAGGACAGCATCTGCTACTACACCGAGACGGCGAGCTCGAAGCAGGTCTTCGATTTTCTCTATCAGCCGGTGCTGCTCAACGCGCAGCTGAGCGGGACCGATCCGATGGCGCTGCAGGACCTCGGGTCGGCGAAGCATCAGGCCGAGCTGCACACGCTCGCGCTGCTGATCCTGCTGCATCGCCTGAGGACGCTCGACATCGACGCGCTCGAGGAGTCTCCGCGGCCGTCCTTCGATCCGAAGGTTTTTCTGCTCGAGAGCTCGCGCGTGCTCACCTTCCGCGACGTCGAGCTGTGGGACACCGCGGCGCTCGCCGCCGAGCTGCACACGCTGGTCACCGCCGACAAGCCGGGGCAGCTCCTGTCGCTCAAGCCGATGGTCGACCCGGGACAGTTCGGCGGGCGCGACGAGGCGCATCTCGCGGTGCTGAAGGTCGTGCTCGACGCCGTGTTCACCGTGACGTCGCTCGGCTCGCCGATCGTCGTCGACGACGACGCCGTGCGCTGCGGCTACTACATCGCGCCGTTCGGCAGGATCGTCACGAGCGAGGATTCGCTGGCGCGCATGTTCTCCGACTCCTACGACGAAGCGAAGCCGGACTGCTCGCGCGACGACTACCGCGCGTTTCAGATGAGCGTGAACGGTTTCATCGATCTGCGTCCGGTCGGCATCGTCTCGAGCGCGAAGATCGCCGCCGATCTCGCGCCCGGCGCGGTCACGATGCATCGCGACGACGCGTCGTTCGCCGCGCGCCTGGCGTCGCTCGAGCCGTACTCCTTCTTCGCCACCTGCGGCCTCCTCGCCGTCGTCCACCGCCTCCGCGCCCTCGGCCGCATGCTCTCCCAGGCCCGCACCGACCTCGGGACGATGCAGGACTGGCTCTGGACCATGCTCCGCGACCCCCGTGGCCACACCTGGGTCGTCCCCGGCGTCGTCGAAGCCCTGCGCATGATCTCCGAGGCCCAGGAAAAAACGACCGGCACGGAGTGGCTGGACGGGATCTGGGGGTATGAGAGGCGGTTGCCTGCCGTGCGCGCGGATGAGATTGTGGAGAGGGTGAAGCACCGCGTGACGTGATTCGTGTTCCGTGTGCCGTGACCCGTGCAGTGTCGCCCGTGCGAAAAAGCACGGGTCACTGCACACGGAACACGGGCAACGCCTTTCTCATCTCCCACAACAAATGGCTCAAATACGCGCGCCGCGACTCCCCGGTGGTCACGATCAGCAGCTTCGTGATCTTCAGCTCCAGCGGGTCGGTGTAGAGCAGGATCAGCATCTCGCGGAGGAAGCTGGTGCTGAGGGTGATGTCGTTGTCGGTGCCGACGCCGAGGCGGAGGCCCTTTTTCTCCCACCATGAAAACGGATGGTCGGAGTAGTCGGCGAGCGCGCCGGTGAGGCGCTTGTTCGATGACGGCAGCGAGACCAGCGTCAGGCGCTTGTCGATCATGCGGTTCAGCACGTCGTGCTGGTACGTCTCCACCTCGCTCGCGTGGTGGAACTTCGTCTTCGTCGCCTGCGTCGCCTCGGCTTCGGTGAGCCGCTCGCCGCGCAGCAGCTTCTCGCGGATCGCCTCGCGGCCGCTCACGTCCATGTCCATCAGCTCCGCGAACTCGCTCGCGGTCGGCGCGATCGGGCGGCCTTCGCGGTTCGCGCGCAGCGCGCGCTGCAGCATGCTGTGGAAGTAGAAGTTCGGATTGATGCCGAGGCTCAGGCCGTGCTCGATCGCGTCGACGCGCCAGATGTTCATCGCGTTGTCGACCGCCTGGATCCCGTGCCGCAGCGTGTCCCACGTCTCGCCGTGATGGCTGCGCGTGCGGAAGCCGTACGCCTGCAGCTTGCGCATCCCGATGCGCATCTCCTGGAAGTGCGTCTTGCGATAGAAGCCCTTCTCGTTGCCGACCGTGTCGACCTCGTTGACGATGTCGCGCAGCTCCGGATGGCGCTTCACGACCTCGACGATCTGCCGCACCTGGTCGTCGAAGCTCGCGCGCTTCGACGGATAGCGCGTCGCGTCGTAGAAGCCCGGCTCCTTGCGGAAGCTCGGCGAGAGGATGAAGCGGAACGACGGAACCTCGCGCTGAAAGGCGCGGAAGCCCTCATAGAGACCGAGGATCACGTCTTCCGGCGTTAGCGCCTCCACACCCGGGATCTGTTCCGACGGATCGGTCGTCTCGCGGAACACGGTGAACTTCAGCCGCAGCGCGCCGACGTTCGCGGTCTCGTAGAGCCGCCGGGCCATGTGATACGCCGCGTCGCGGTGCGCGTCGCGGCTGAGGAGCACCAGCTTCGCGAGATAGAGGATCTTCAGATAGCGGTCGAAGCGGTCGTCGGTGCCTAAGCGGATCAGGCGGTCGACGTCGGCCGTGCTGCGGATTGGCAGCGCGTCCGGCCCGTACACGGCCGCGATCTTCGACTCGTACAGCGCGGCGTTGGGACCGGCGAGCAGCGGCGCGAGGCGCGGGTAGATGAACTCCGCGTCGAGCGAGCCGGTGAGGTGAATGTGCTCGTCGTGAAACGGGATCGGGAAGCCGCGGAAGAACGCCGCGAGCGCGTGCGAGAGCGGATGATCGAGCAGCGTCTCGATCGGCGTCGCGTGCAGGCGGAATTGCCCGAGGAGCGCGTGGAAGCCGCGGATCGCATGCGCGAGCTCGGGATCGGCGTCCAGCTGCGGCGCCTGTTCCGCCAGCACCAGCGTGTCCTCCAGCGACAGCCCGTTCGTCTCGCTGATCAGGTGCGTGAGAAAACGGGTGAGGCGTGAGACCGCGTTCATGCGGACGTCATGCTATCGCGCGGGTACACTACGCGCGCCATGGGAAAGAAATCGCGCCACCGCGCGCAGCAGCGCACCGATAAAACGATCACGCCGCCGCCGGTGGTACAGGCGGCGGCGATGCCGCCCGCGAGCCGGAAGGCGCTGCTGCTCGCGTGCGCGCTGCTGCTCGCCGCGATTGCGGTCGTCTTCGCGCAGGTGCGTTCCCAGGACTTCATCAACTTCGACGACCCGCCGTACGTCACCGAGAACATGACCGTGCGCCAGGGCTTCGCCGACGGCACGCTGCGATGGGCGTTCACGTCGTTTCACGGCGCGAACTGGCATCCGCTGACGTCGCTCTCGCACGTGCTCGACGTCGAGCTGTTCGGCCTCGACGCCGGCGCGCACAAGCTCGTGAACGTCGTGCTGCACGCCGCCGCGGCGCTGCTGCTGCTGCTGTTCCTCTTCCGCGCGACCGGCGAAGTCTGGCCGTCCGCGATCGTGGCCGCGCTCTTCGCGCTGCATCCGACGCGCGTCGAGTCGGTGGCGTGGGTGTCGGAGCGGAAGGACGTGCTGAGCGCGTTCTTCTGGATGCTCACGCTGTTCCTGTACGCGGGCTGGGTGCGGAAGGGACGAAAGCCGCTCGGGATGATCGCCATCGCGCTCGCGTTCGCCGGCGCGCTGCTCGCGAAGCCGACCGCGGTCACGCTGCCGTTCGTGCTGCTGCTGCTCGACTACTGGCCGTTCGCGCGCCGCGACTGGCGCCGGATGCTCGTCGAGAAGATCCCGCTCTTCGCCCTGACCGTCATCGACATTCTGATGACGCTGCGCGCGCAGACGGAAGCCATCGGCGCGGTGTCGTTCGCCGGACGGATCGCGAACACGATCCTGTCGTACGCCGCGTATCTGAAGATGCTGATCTGGCCGTCGGGGCTGGCGGTGTTCTATCCGTATCGCACCTCCATCAAGTCGATGGATGTGATCGCCGCGGCGGTGCTGCTGCTCGCGATCACCGCGGCCGCGCTCTGGCTCGCGCGCCGCGCGCCGTACGTGACGGTCGGGTGGCTGTGGTTCGTCGGGACGCTCGTGCCGATGGCGGGCATCGTCCAGGTCGGCCGGCAGTCGATGGCGGACCGCTACACGTATATCTCGTACGCCGGCCTGTTCATTGCCATCGTGTGGGGCATTCGCGCATTCGCGATCAGCCGGCCCGCGTTCCTGAAGCCGGCGGCGATCGCCGCGGTCGCGGTGATCCTCGCGCTCGCGGGCGCGACGTACGTGCAGGCGGGTTACTGGCAGAACAGCGAGACGCTGTTCTCGCGTGCGCTCGAGGTGACGAAGTCGAACGTGGTCGCGCACCTGAACCTCGGCGCGGCGCTGGTCGACCGCGGCGCGCCGAAGGACGCGATTCCGCATTTCCGCACCGCGATCACGCTGGAGCCGGGCAGCGCGCTCGCGCACGGGGGGCTCGGCTACGCGCTGACGAGCCTCGGCGATGACGTCGCGGCGGAGCAGGAGCTGCGTCAGGCGATCAAGCTCGATCCGAAAGCGCCCGAGCCCTACCGCCGCCTCGCGCACATCGAGTTGAAGAAGGGCAACAACAGCGCGGCGCTCGCGCTGCTCGAAAAGGCGCGCGCGAGTGCGCACGATCCCGCCGCCGAGGCGGAGCTCGCCGCGACGCGCGGCGACATCGATGAGGCGCTGCGCCTCTACGCGAGCGCGGTCGAGCAGAGCCCGGCCGACGGCGAGATCCGCAACAACTACGGCGCGATGCTGGCGCGCAAGGGTGGCCGCGATCAGGACGCGCTCGCGCAGTACGAGGAGTCGCTGCGCCTTCGCCCCGATCATTACGAGGCGCACATGAACATGGGCGCGCTCCTGAGCCGCCTCAGCCGCCCCGAGGCCGTCCAGCATTTCCAGAAGGCCGCCGAGCTCCGCCCGACCTCGCCCGAGCCGCGCATCTACCTCGCGCTCGTCTACGCCAACGCCAACGATCCCGTCCGCGCCGTCGCCGAGGTCGAGGCCGCCGCCGAGATCGACCAGGTCGAAGCGAACCGCTTCTTCAGCACCGCCGTGCGCATCCCGTTCAAGGAGACGAACCTGGCCGATTTCCGAGCCGCGCTGCTGGCTCAGGCAGGAAAGAAGTAACAGATTCGTCGCACTCTGGCACGCAGCCTGTACATTGCAGGGCGCCAGACACTACATTGCGCGCCGAGGTTTGAAACGATGAGGCGTAAATTACTGACTTTTGCGGCAGCGCTGATGATCGCTGCCTGTGCAACGACGAATGACAACGACGTGAATACGACGACCGAAACCGCCGCACCGGCCGCTGCTGAAGCGGCTCCGACACCAGAATCCGCACCCCCGCCGCCTCCGCCGGCCGCGACCGCCGCGGACAATCCGCTGCTCGCGACCTGGACCGGCCCGTATGGCGGCGTGCCGCCGTTCGACCAGGTGAAGGTCGAGCAGTTCAAGCCCGCGCTGGAAGTCGCGATGGCGGAGAACCTCGCCGAGGCCGACCGCATCGCGAACGACCCGGCGCCTCCGACGTTCGAGAACACGATCGCCGCGCTCGAGCGCAGCGGCCGCACGCTCGACCGCGTCGGCACGGTCTTCGGCATCTGGAGCTCCACGATGAGCACCGACGACTTCCAGCCGATCGAGCTGGAGATGGCGCCGAAGCTCGCCGAGTTCTCCGACAAGATCACGCAGAACATCCCGCTGTTCCGCCGCATCGAGACCGTCTACAACTCACCCGACAAATCGAGCTGGACGCCCGAGCAGCAGCGCCTCACGTGGATCTACTACACGAACTTCGTCCGCTCCGGCGCGCGGCTCGACGACAGCGCGAAGTCGCGGCTCTCGACGATCAACCAGCAGCTCGCCGAGCTGTACACGAAGTTCGCGCAGAACGTGCTCGCCGACGAGAAGGACCTCTACGTCGTCCTCGACAGCGAAGCCGATCTCGCCGGTCTGCCGGAGTCCATTCGCGCGGGCGCGGCCGGCGCGGCGGAGTCGAAGAAGCTGCCCGGCAAGTGGGTGATCACCAATACCCGCTCCTCCATCGAGCCCTTCCTCACGTACTCCGACCGCCGCGATCTCCGAGAGAAGGCGTGGCGCATGTTCGTCAACCGCGGCGACAACGGCGGCGCGCACGACAACAACGCGATCATCACCGACATCCTCCGGCTCCGCGCCGAGCGCGCGAAGCTCCTCGGCTACGCGACGCACGCGCACTGGCGCCTCGAGAACACGATGGCGAAGACGCCCGAGCGCGCGCTCGAGCTGATGGAGGCGGTGTGGAAGCCGGCCGCGGCGCGGGTGAAGGAAGAAGTCGCGGACATGCAGGCGCTCGCCAACAAAGAGGGCGCGAAGATCACCATCGAGCCGTGGGACTACCGTTACTACGCGGAGAAAGTCCGCAAGGCGAAGTACGACCTCGATCAGAACGAGGTGAAGCAGTACCTGCAGCTCGACAAGCTTCGCGAGGGCATCTTCTGGGTCGCCGGTGAGCTCTTCAACTTCAAGTTCACGCCGGTCAGCGGCGTGCCGGTCTATCACCCCGACGTGAAGGTGTGGGAAGTGACGGACCGCACCAGCGGGAAGCACATCGGACTCTGGTACTTCGATCCGTACGCGCGCGCGGGCAAGCAGTCGGGCGCGTGGATGAACGCCTATCGCAGCCAGCAGCGCTTCGATACCGACATCACCACGATCGTCTCGAACAACGCGAACTTCGTGCAGGGCAAGCCGGGCGAGCCGCTGCTGATCTCGTGGGACGACGCGAATACGATGTTCCACGAGTTCGGCCACGCGCTGCACGGCCTGTCGTCGAACGTGAACTACCCGTCGGTCTCCGGCACGGCGGTGTTCCGCGACTACGTCGAGTTCCCGTCGCAGCTGCTCGAGCACTGGCTCTCGACGCCTGAGGTACTGCAGCGTTTCGCGGTGCACTACAAGACCGGGGAGCCGATCCCGCAGCGCCTCGTCGACCGCATCGAGCGCGCGGCGACGTTCAACGAGGGCTTCCGCACGGTCGAGTATCTGTCGAGCGCGATCGTCGACATGAAGCTGCATCTCGCCGGCGACCGTCCGATCGATCCCGACGCGTTCGAGCGCCAGACGCTCGCCGAGCTGGGGATGCCGCGCGAGATCGTGATGCGCCATCGCACGCCGCAGTTCCTGCACGTGTTCGCGGGCGACGGCTATTCGGCCGGCTACTACAGCTATCTCTGGTCGGACGTGCTGACCGCCGATGCGGCGGAGGCGTTCGAGGAAGCGCCGGGCGGGTTCTACGACAAGGGCGTCGCGCAGCGGCTGCGCGATTCGATTTTCTCGGTCGGCAATACGATCGATCCGGCGGAGGGCTATCGCCAGTTCCGCGGACGCGACCCGAAGATCGACGCGCTGATGCGCAAGCGCGGGTTCCCCGTGCCCCGCACGGTGATGCCGAAGAAGTAGCCATGCGTTGTTTCGACCTCGACGGCGCGGTCCGGTACTCGGACCGCGCCGTTCTTTATGCGCGCGCGCGTCCGTCGTATCCCGCCGATGCGATCGCGTTCGTGCTGCACGGCGCCGGTCCGCGCATCATCGACGTCGGCGCCGGTCCCGCGACGTCGACGAAGCTCCTCGGCGAGCGCGCCATCGGCTGCGATCCGAACCTGCCGATGCTGCTCGCCGCCGCCCGCCCGCGCCTGCTCCTCGCACGCGCGGAGAGCCTGCCGTTCCGCACGGCGTCGGCCGATTTGCTCACCGTGTTCAATGCCTTCCACTGGTTCCAGCCCGGCGCCTTCTTCGCCGAGGCGCACCGCGTGCTCCCGCCCGCCGCCCGCCTCGCGCTGATCTGGAATGACTGGAACCACGGCGACGCGTTCACCCGCGAGTTCGTCCGCCTGATGCGCAGCGCCGCCGGCGACTTCCCTCCCGAGGATCGCGATGCCGAGGTCGCGCCCCTGTACGCGACGCGCCTCTTCACGAACATCGAGCGCCGCTCGTTCCCCAACGAGCATCGCCTCGACCACGACCTCCTCCGCATGCGCCTGCAGAGCATGTCCTACATCCCGCTCGCCGGCCCCGCCTGGGACGCGCTCGACCGCGAGCTCGCGGTGCTGTTCGCGCGCTACGCGCGTGAGGGTTTCGTCACGCACCACTACACGACCGAGGTATTCGTGGCGCGGCGCGCGAAGTAATACAAAACGCGACCGCACTCGTACAAGACGGGGCAGCCGCCGCGACGCAAATTGGCCGATGTAAGGAGGCCAATTCATGTGGAAACAATGGTTGCGAATGGGAATCGTGCTCGCGGCGGCCGCGGGCGTGATGGCGCAGACGGCGCCCGATCAGCTCGCGGAGAGCAACGCCGCCGTTCCGAAGATCGCCGTCATCGCCGACGGCGCGAATCAGACGTGGGGACGCCCGCGCGTCCTGCAGTCCTTCGACGGAACGCAGGTGCTGCTGTATGCGCAGGGACTGCCCGATGTTACGGCTGCCACGCTCTATGACCAGATCTGGCTGTTTCGCAATGAGAACGATGCGAACGGCTGGAGCTCGAAGTACGACCTCGCGGCGCCGGTGCGCATTCTGCCGAAATCGGGGACGGGAATCGGATCGGCGACCGATCACAATTACCCGCATCACTGGCCGTACAAGCTGTTCGGCCGCTACTACATGATCGTGCAGGACATCGCGGGCGCGCCGACCGCCGCGAACTTCAAGTTCTACCTCCTCGGCAAATCGAACGACGGCATCACATGGACGTGGCGGAGATTTCTGCGCGTCCGGGAGGGCATGTCGCTCGATCAGGTCGCGTGGAAGGACATGACCATCGGCGGGCAGACGTGGAACTACGGCTTCGTCAGCGGCACGAAGGAAGGCGGCGGCATCGGCACGGGCGCGATCCGGTTCCAGCAGACCAATACGGCCGGCTGCGACTGGTGCTATGACATGACTCCGCCGAGCGCCGCCCTGCAGACCTGGAGCAATTCCGCGTGGGCGACGGTGCCGACGTGCGCATCGATCGGCGACACGAGCGGATACGACTTCTGTCTGTATCGCGATCCCGCCTGCGCCGTTTCCTCCGCGAGCTGCCCGGCCGACAAGCGAGTCGATCCCGATTTCATCCTGCCGGGCGTACGCCATCCGAGTCTCCATCGCCTCTCGAAATTCGGGAACCGGTATGAGCTGTGGAACCACTCGACGCATTCTCCCGACACCGGATGCGGATGCGAGGACGGGACGAATCCGGACCTCGACAACAACAACACCTTCACTTACCGCACCTTCACGCCGCCGACGTCCCTGGCGCAGGATCCGTCGACGACGCTCGGCACGGAGAAGGAGCTGACGCAGGATTCCCCGGCCGTTCGCTGCATGCCGGCCAGCGCGCGGCAGTCGCGGATCACGCCGTTCCGCCTCGAATGGACGACCGACGTCCTCTACTCGCGCACCAGCGACAATCCTTCTCCGTTCGTCTGTCCGAACGTGTGGGGATACATCGTCCGCACGCGGCTGAAGACGGTGCCGTAACGCTATCGCAGGCGGCTGCGGTATTTATGCGGACTGATTCCGCGCACCGCCTCGAACGCGCGCGTGAAGTGGGACTGATCGTAAAAACCGCACTCGATGGCGATCCGGCCCAGCGAGACACCCGACTCGAGAAGCGCGAGCGCCGCGGAAATGCGGCGCTCGCGCAGCATTTCCGCGAACGTCCGGCCGTACCACCTGCGCAGCGCGTGACGCGCCCGCACCGGCGAAACGCCCGCGCTGCCCGCCGCCTGCGCGAGGGACACGCCGCCGGCGTAATGCGCGTCGATCTCCTCGATCACGCGCAGCAGCCAGGCCGGCGGCGGCTCGCTCGGAGCGCCCGCCGCCGCGCGTACGGTGCGTGCGAGGATCTCGGTGATCAGCGCGCGGATCAGCAGGGGAGCGACGGCGTCGGCCGTCGACAGCTGCGCGATGAGCTCCAGCGGCGTGCCGCGCAGCTCCTCGTTGCTCAGCCGGATGCTGAGGCTGCGGCTCTGCAGGAACAGCGAGACGAATCCTTCCGAGAGCTCGATGACCACACCGCGGCTGCCGTGCTCCGCTACCGTGTTTTCGTGCATCGCTCCGGCGGGGCGGAACAGCACGTCGCCGGACTGCAGCACTTCCACGGAATCGCCGGCGCGGTCGGTGATCATCCCGCTCCGGATGATCGTCAGCCACGCGCTCGGGTGTGCATGCTCGCGGACATACGTCGACCCGCGCGCGAGCACTTCGCGGATGCGGATGTCGCCGAGGTCGATTTGCTGAACTGTCTGAAGCGCCGTCACGGGTCTCGTCCATGAGAACCCAGGCGGACGCCGATCGTTCGCGAAACCGGTGAACGTGTGGTGAACTACGCCACCCGCACGTACTCGTAGTCCACCGGCAGGTTGTTGATCCCGCGCTCGGGCGGAGCGATCCAGCTCGCGACCTTCCCGGGCTCGAGCACGGGCTGCATCACCGAGGCGACGAACGTCTGATCGTCGGGCGTCGGGATCCAGTGCGGGAGCCCCGCGGCGAACGCCTCGGGCGCGATCAGATTGCCGGCGGGATCGGTCGGCACGTTCGCCCACGCGCCGACGGTGCGGCGGAAGCGGGGGCTCGGCAGGCGCAGCTCGTAGTCGATGCCGCCCTTCTCGATGATCTTGTTCCAGCGCTTCACGCCGTTCTCGCAGTCGCGGACGTACGACGCGCGCAGGACCTCGTTCATCGCGTTGCGCATCGACACCGATTCCTTGCGCACGCCGCCCCTGCCGTCCGGCATGTCGAGCGTGTATTCGCCCGCGGCGACATGGTCGTCGTACAGCGACTCGTCGGCGCGCCCCTTCAGTCCGTTCGCGAAGTAACTGGCGGCGTTGGATGAGATCTCGGAGCCGAACAGGTCGAGGGCGGAGCTGAACCAGAAGTTCATGTACTTCTGAATCGTCGGGAGATCGATCGCGCCCGCGGCGCGGATCTTCACCGGATCGTCGGTGCGCAGCTCGTTCATCACTTCGACCGAGCGGCGCACGACGCGGCCGATGCCGCTGTCGCCGACGAACATGTGATGCGCTTCCTCGGTGAGCATGAACTGGCAGGTGCGCGCGAGCGGGTCGAAGCCGCTCTCGGCGAGCGCCTTCAGCTGGAACTTGCCGTCGCGATCGGTGAAGTACGCGAACATGTAGAACGAGAGCCAGTCGCGGATCGGCTCGTTGAACGTCGAGAGGATCCGCGGCTTGTCGGCGTCGCCGGCGTGGCGCTCGAGCAGCCCTTCCGCTTCCTCGCGGCCGTCGCGGCCGAAGTAGGCGTGGAGGAGGTAGACCATCGCCCAGAGATGGCGGCCTTCCTCGACGTTGACCTGAAAGAGATTGCGCAGGTCGTACAGCGACGGCGCGCTGTTGCCGAGCGCGCGCTGCTGCTCGACCGAGGCCGGCTCCGTGTCGCCCTGCGTCACGATGAGGCGGCGCAGCGTCGAGCGATGCTCGCCCGGCACTACCTGCCACGCCGGAGCGCCGATGTTGTCGCCGAAGCTGATGGTGCGATCCGGCTTCGGATCGGCGAGAAAAATCCCCCAGCGATACTCCGGCATCTTCACCATCCCGAAGGTCGCCCAGCCCTGCTGATCGACCGAGGTCGCGGTGCGGAGATAGACGTCGTTGTTCTGGAAGATCGCCGGGCCGAGGTCCTTCCACCAGTCGAGAAAACGGGGCTGCCAGTGCTCGAGCGCGCGCTGGAGCGTCTTGTTCGTCGAGAGATCGACGTTGTTCGGAATCTTTTCGTCGTAGTTGATCATTTCGTCGCTCCGCTCCTGGGTTGCGCGGTTACGCGGTTACGCAGTTGCGCGGTGTTGTTCTGCCGCGTAACCGCGCAACCGCGTAACCATCAAACTCGCTCCCACGTAAATTTCGGCTTCGTCCCGCTGCCAAACAGCTTCAGCGCGCCCTGCTCGCCGACGGCGTTGGGGCGGATGAAGATCCAGTTCTGCCACGCGGACAGGCGGCCGAAGATCTTGGTCGCCATCGTCTCGCGTCCGCCGAAGCGGAGGCTCGCTTCCATGCCGGTGAGCGCGTCGGGCGAGAGGCTCGCGCGCTCCTCGATCGCGAGGCGCAGCTCGTCGTCCCAGTCCAGCTCGTCCGGCGCGAACGTGACGAGACCGCGCTCGACCGCTTCCTCCGCGTCGAACGCTTCATCCTGCTCCATCGCCACCTCGCGGCCGAAGCGCGTCTGCAAACGGGTCATGCCGTTCACCATCGCATACGGCCCGAAGTTCATCGCGCTCAGCGCGACCTTCGGCCCGTTCTCCCCGGCGAGGAGCATGTACGAGCGGTCCGCGGCCAGCGCGAGCTCGAACAGCGTGCCGGCGAACGCGGAGCCCGGCTCGATCACCGCGTAGATGCTGCGCGACGAGACGTCGAGGCGCGCGAGCGTGCGGCGGAGGAAGCCGGTCACCTCGCGGACGAACCAGTTGCCGGCGTGCTGCTGCAGCGCGCGGTCGATGCGCAGCACGTTCTCGAGGCCGCCGCGCGTCTTCAGGATCCAGATCCCGGCCTCGCGCACGTTCGTGCGCAGATGCAGGATCGCGTCGTCGAGCTCGCGCGCCATCGCCAGCGGCCACCACTGCGCGCCGCGCGCGAGGATCGCGTCGAGCTCCTCTGCCTCATCGGCGGCCGGAGTGTTGACGGTGATCGTGATCGTGCGCGCCTCGGCGTCGATCGCGACGTCGACGTGCTGGTAGTGCAGTCCCGCCTCATCGATCGTGCGCTGCAGCGGCGTGAGGGCCACGCCCTTCGCGTCCGTCGGGCGATCGGTCTGCGCCGCAAGCTCCAGCGCGCGCTCGCGCACTTTCTCGTTGAAGGTGCGCGGCGGTACGACTTCGTCGACGAGCCCCCACGTCTTCGCCTTCGCCCCGCCGACTCCCTCGGCCATGGTGCAGAAGACATCCGCGAGATCGCGGCGGACGTGCCGTTTGTCGACCAGCCGCGTGAGTCCGCCCGTTCCGGGCAGCACCGCGAGCAGCGGCACCTCGGGGAAGCTGACCGTGCTCGAGCGGTCGTCGACCAGCACGATCTCGTCGCAGGCGAGCGCGAGCTCGTACCCGCCGCCCGCCGCCGTGCCGTTCACCGCCGCCAGGAACTTCAGTCCCGACTGCTCGCTCGAGTCCTCGATGCCGTTGCGCGTCTCGTTCGTGAACTTGCAGAAGTTCACCTTCGTCGCGTGCGCGGCCTTGCCGAGCATGTAGATGTTCGCGCCGGCGCAGAACATCCGCTCCTTCGCGCTCGCGAGTACGACCGCGCCGACCTCGGGATGCTCGAAGCGGATGCGGTCGAGCGCGTCGCGCAGCTCGATGTCCACGCCGAGGTCGTAGGAGTTCAGTTTCAGCTTGTAGCCGGGGTCGACGCCGGCGTCTTCGTTGACGTCGAGCGCCAGCGTCGCCACCGGGCCGTCGAAAGAGAGGCGCCAGTGCTGATAGCTGCCCGGCTCACGGTCAAAAGTGATCATTCAGGTCCCTCAAAACAAGTCTCGGCATTATAATTCCGACAGATTCTTCAACCGTCGTGCCCGTCGTGTCGACGGTCAGGTCCGCGCGCGCGTACAGCGGCGTTCGCTCCTCGAGGATCCGTCGCAGATCCGCCATCGCCTGCCCCGAGCCGGATGCTGATTGCGACATGGGCCGCCGATCTCCCTGCGCGATGACGCGCGCCATGTGCTCCTCGGGTGTCGTGCGCACCCAGACCGTGAAACAGTGGCGGAGCAGCAGCTCGTACGTCGCGGTCTCGGAGACGATGCTCCCGCCGGCGGCGACGATGAAGCGCGGCTGCGTTTCGAGCAGCTCCTGCAGCGCCTGCAGCTCGTAGCGGCGATACGCCTGCTGTCCGTACAGCTCGATGATCGAGCCGAGGGCCGTGCCGGAGAGGCGCTCGATCTCGCGGTCGAGCTCGAAAAACGGCATGTTTGCCTCGCGCGCGAGCGCATTTCCGAGCGTCGTCTTGCCTGCGCCGCGCAGGCCGACGAGCGCGATGCGCTGGTCGCGCGACACGCTCGCGTCGGACGCGAACGACGCCGCGAGCGACGCATACGCCTCGCGCAACTGCGCCGGCGAGAGGCGCGAGAGGAACTGCCGCACCAGCGTCATCTCCGGCGACGCGTCGTCGTCCGCCACGAGCCGCCCGAGGGGCAGCCCGAGTGCCGAGGCGATCTGCCGCAGGATGAGCATTGACACGTTGCCCTTGCCGGACTCGATCTGCGTGACGTACCGCTCGGAGATCCCGGCGTGGTCCGCGAGCAGCTTCCGGCTCATCCCGCGCCGCGCCCGCTCGCCGCGCAGGCGGTCGCCGAACGCGCGGAGGAACTGTTCCTCGTCATTCACCGGAGGAATTATAGTTCGGCGCTATCATGGGCCGCTGTCATGAAGATTTCGAAGATTTTCCTGGGCGGCTTCGTCGTCGGCGTGCTGGACATTTCCTACGCGATCCTGTTCTGGTGGCTGCGCGCGCGCGTCTCGCCGGTGCGCATCTTCCAGAGCGTCGCCGCCGGGCTGCTGGGACGCGATGCGGCGCGCGCGGGCGGCATCCGCACGGCGCTCCTCGGCGCGGCGCTGCATTTCCTCATCGCCTTCACGATCGTGCTCGTATACGCGAGCGCGAGCCGGATGATGCCGCTGCTCATCCGCCGCCCGATCCTCTGCGGCACGGTCTACGGCGTGCTGGTGTACGCCGTGATGAACTACGTCGTCATTCCGCTGTCCGCGGCCGGCGGCGGGGGAGGCGGCACGGTGATGCTGTGGATCGTCTGCAGCATCCTCGTCCACGCGTTCCTGATCGGCGTTCCCGCGGCGCTCTTCTCCCGGCAGGCACTCGGAGGTGCGAAATGATGACGAGGCTCCTGTTCTGTGCGCTCTTTGCCGTCTCCTGCGCCGCGCCCGTCCCGCCCGCGCCGCAGCAGAGTCAGGAGACGTCGCGCGGCGACGCGAGCATCACCGGCGTGGTCACGAAGGTGCAGGCGGACGAGATCCGCGTCGAGGCGACGCCGAACGAGTTCCGCGGCGCGAAAGCCGTGGTCAGGATCACCGGCGCGACGGCGATCCGGGACAAAGCCGGCAACACCGTCGCCGCCGGCGCGATCCGCGAAGGACAGACCGTCAGCGTCTGGTACACCGGTGAAGTCGCGCAGTCCTATCCGGTTCAGGCGGAGGCGGCCGAGATTCGCGTGCACTAAGGAACGAAACCGCGGGTAGGGAACCCTGCGCAAACGTCACTCCTAAGACATATGCGCAGATCGTACGCACGCAATCTCCAGACGCTGCTCGCCGTGCCGCTGGCGGGGGACGAGCCCGAGCTGCTCGGGATCGGGCCGGACGGCGACGTCACGCTCCCCGAGGAATTCGACTGGCGCGACTACACCATCTTTCTGCTGCACGTGGCGGCGGAGATCGAGCACTCGCTGATGGTGCAGTACCTCTACGCCGCCTACTCGCTCGCCGACGATGCGAAGGCGCGCACGTGGCGCGAGGTGATCCTCGGCATCGCCAAAGAGGAGATGGGCCACCTCATCACCGTGCAGAACATCCTGCGCGCGCTCGGCGCGCCGATCCATCTCGAGCGCGAGGACTATCCGTATCGCAGCGAGTTCTATCCCTTCCATTTCCGCCTCGAGCCGCTCTCGCTCCGCTCGCTGGCGCGGTACATCTATGCCGAGGCGCCGGCGGAGGACAAATGGCAGGGCGCGGAGGCGGATGAGATTCGCGCGCGGGCGAAAGAGGACGAACCGACGGACGTCAATCGCGTCGGCGTGCTTTATGGCGCGCTCATCAAACTCTTCGAAGACCCGAACCGTATCCGCAACGAAGAGTTCCTCGCGACGACGGTGCGCTATCAGGCCACCTGGGACGAATACGGCCGCGGCTATCGCGCGGGACAGCGCGGCGACCAGTCGGGAACCAACGTCCTGAACACGCCCGACGTCTACATCGACACGGTCAGCGATCGCGCCACGGCCGTCAGCGCGCTGAAGAGAATCGCCGAGCAGGGCGAGTCGCCGCCGGACGCGGAAACGCCGAAGTCGCACTTCGCACGCTTCCTCCAGATCTACCAGGAGCTCGCCGGCGCCCAGCCGCCGACGCGCCCGATCCCGAAGAATCCGACGACCAACGCCGTCGACGTCGAAGGCGGCACGCCGATCAAAAACGCCCTGGCGGTGCGCTGGTGCAGCCTCTTCAACACCCGCTACCGCATGCTGCTGTTCCGCCTCAAGCACGCGTTCTTCGTCCGCGCCGGCACGGCGACCGACCGCCCGACAGAGCGCGGCAACCTCGTCGCGTGGACGTTTGCCGAGATGTACAACCTCCGTGCGATCGCGGGCATCGTGATGGAACTGCCGCTCGACAAACCTGATGAGACCGCCCGCGCCGGTCCTCCGTTCGAGATGCCCTACACGTTGTCGCTGCCGGACTGGGACTCCGACAAGTGGCGCGCGCACCGCGCGCTGATCGCCAACTCGCGCAAGCTCTCGCGGCTGCTGCGCGATGCCGGCGATTCGCAGTCCGACTATCTCGCCGCGCTGGACAACAACGACGAGCTGGCGGATCGGATCATCCAGGAATTGCTCACGCGCGCGCTCGCGCAGGAGGCGCGTTCATGATTCGCGAAATCCGGCTTCTCCCGCCTCTGGCCATCGCGCGGCTCGGCTCGTCGCCGGCGCCGATGGAGAATTACCACGTTCAGGTCGACCCACAGAATCCGCTCGCCTTCCGAAAGCTCGTGGGCGCGCCGACGTTCGTCGTCAACGCCGCCACCGGCGCGATCACCGAACAGCCGCCGCAGCCGGCGGTGAAGTTCAAGGACGCAAACGGCGCGGTCAAGCCGGTCTCGCCGTTCCTCGAAGTGTGGTGCGACCGCGGCGACGGCGTACTGCGCCCGCTGACCACGGCCATCCTCGCGGAAGAGGGATTGAGCCCGTCCGACGTGAAGTGGAAGGTGCGTGCGAGCAACATCAAGGCTCAGCGCCGCACGCGCACCCCGAACGGCGCCGACCGCGTCGACGCCGACACCGGCACGTTCAGCACGCACGGCGCGCGCCGGCTCGAAGGGAAATGCCCGAACTTCGCCGCGGGGAAGTCGATCTCCTTCGGTGAAGTGCGCTACATCCGGCCGACGAACGAGCTCCCGGAGATCCGTCTGCGGTTCACTCCGGCGCCGGGCTTCGTGTACGGGTCGACGAAAACGCCGAACGACCCGAACGTGCGCGAGAACGTCTACCTGCGCAGCCGGCCCTGGAGCAATTTCATCGACGGGGAAGGCGCGACGACTCAGCCGTTCGAGATCTACTTCGGCGAACGGATTTCCGAAGAGGAATGGCTCAGCCGCGGCTATCTCGACGACACGTGCGACGGGATCGTCGACGTGTCGCTGAAAGTTGGCGGCAGCACGCTGACCTCGTACGCGCGCATATCGTCCGGACCTCCCGACTACGCGCCCGACAGCATGCCGGTGCGCACGGTTCAGGACGAGCTCGAACAGGCGATGTTCGGGCCGTCGGTGACGCCGGAGGAAGCGCTGCCGGAGGTCACCGAGGAGATCGTGCGGCGTGCCGCGGAAACGGTGCGGCTGCAGAACACCGTCGCGCTCAACGGCAACCTCGGCGGCGACGCGAATTGCATGGCCCTCAACGATATGGCTCCGCGCCGGGAGCGCCGGCGGCCCACTCCGATCATGGCCCCGGCGCTCGTCGACAATCTCGCGCTGCGCACGCTCCATCAGAGCGTGATCACCGCGCTGCGCGGCGACACCGCGGCGTGGTTCGGAGAAGTGCTCCGCGACTATCGCGACGTGGCCGACGTCACCGACGCCGGACGCCGGAAGATGCCGGCCATGATGCGCGGCGCGGACGGTAATCACTTCGCTCTCGCGCGCCGGCAGGTCGACACGGTCCGCAAATCGTCGGCGCGAACGCGCAATCTCTCGCAGCCCGAGGCGGCCGGCGCGGAGCCGGAGGTCGCCGCGCTGAATGCGACCGCGCGCACGTCCGCGCGTCCGCTCGCGCTCGAAGCTCTGGAAGGGAAATTCGCGCCCCGTCAGATTCCGGCC
>Ga0134123_10000348_pt1 | contig 31709 bp, 33 predicted proteins | sample KB303_FD_96460 | JGI IMG/M metagenome (GOLD analysis project Ga0134123, IMG submission 96460) | Terrestrial soil microbial communities without Nitrogen fertilizer from Kellogg Biological Station, Michigan, USA - KB3-0-3 | ecosystem: Environmental > Terrestrial > Soil > Unclassified ...
CTTCGAGGTGCGCCTCGCCGAAGATCGGCCGGCGGCCGGCTTGACGGAGACGCCCGTCTCGGCGACGCGGAAGATCTACCTTCAGTCGGGAACGGTCGTCACCAACAGCGACATCGCGCGGGCCGAGGTCGTGCCGGGCAATGGCATCTCGATGTTCAACGTGTTGATCACCTTCACGCCCGACGGCGCCGCCCGGATGCTGCGCGCGACGCAGGGGCACATCGGAAGGCCTCTCGCCATCTTTCTCGATGGCGAGGTGGTGATGGCCCCTGTCGTGAAAAGCCCGATCTCCGCGTCGGCGATGATTACCGGCAACTATTCGAAAGCCGAGGCGGACCGCATCGTCGCCGGCATCATCGGACGCTAGGCCGGCGCGCCGCGCACGAGCAGCGGCCGGAACGCCGCCATGACGGCGAGCACGATGCCGAAGGTACAGACGATCGCGGCCCCGGTCGGAAAGTCGAACTGCACCGACAGGTACATGCCGAGCATCGACACGACGACGCCCATGACCCAGCCGATCGCGAGCCGCCGCCCGATGTGCGCGGAGTAGAGCATGCCGCCGACGGACGGGACGATCAGGTAACAGAAGACGAGCAGCACGCCGGCGATCGCCACCGACCGCGTCACGACCAGGCCGAACGACGCGTAGAAGAGAAAGTCCCACATCCGCACGGGAACGCCGCGCGCGGCCGCGGCCTTTGTGTCGATCGAGATCTCGAGGAACTTTTTCCTGAAGATGTAATGGAAGATCCCGAGGACGAGATAGATGCCACCGGTCAGGGCCACCTCCGGCCACTGCACCGAGAGGATGTTGCCGACGAGCATCTGCTGCAGGTGCTCGGCCTCGCCGGTCGCCTTGCTCAGCGTCAGGATGACCGCCGCCGACGCCACGGCGTACGAGATGCCGATAATCGCTTCCTGCGGGATGTTCGCCTCGTGCCCCTTCACCATCGCGAAGATGAACGCGCCAATGAGCGTGAAGCCGAGGCTCATCCAGTAGATGGCGCTGTCGGTGTGCGGATCGTAGCCCTGCCAGACCGCGATCGCGGCGCCGAGCGAGGCGATCTGCGCAAGCGAGAGGTCCACGAAGATGACCCCCCGCTCGACGACGTGCAGGCCGAGATACGCGTGAATACCCGCGATGATCAGGCTTGCGGCTATCGCGGGCGCGAGGAACTGAAAGATCGTCCAGTCCACGGGACCGCTACTTCCCCGTGACCTGTTTCAGCGCGGCGACCAGCTGATTCACGTCGTAGTCGAACAGCTGAATGTAGTCGGTCGCTTCCTTCGAGCCTCCCACCGACGGGGCGAGGACCAGCACCTTCCCGCCGACCTGCGTCGCAATCGCCTGCGGCGTCTTCAGATCGAAATACGGCTCCACGACGATCAGCTTCGCCCCCTGACGCTTCATCTCGTCGATGAGCTCGATGGTGTGCGACGGCGACGGCGGGATGCCGGGCTTCGGCTCGACGTACCCCATGACATCGAGGCCAAACCGCTCCATGAAGTTCGGCCACGACCGGTGATAGGTGACGATCTTCGTCCCCTTGTACGGCGCCATCGCCGCATCCCACCGCTTCTCGCCGGCGGCGAGCCGCGTGTCGAAGTCGGTGTAGCGCTGGGCGAAATACGACGCGTTGCCCGGCGACAGCTCGCTGAACTTGTCGCGGATGCTCTGCGCGATGCGCCGGCCGTTGCCAGGCTCGAGCCAGTAATGCGGGTTGCCGAGCGGGTGGACGTCGCCCATTGCGCGCGTGATCTGGCCGGTCGGAATTTCGAGGATCCGGACGTTCGTCGAGGCGTCGAGATACCCCTTGCCGGCCTGCTGAATCTTGCCGTTGCGGCTGCTCGTCAGCAGCGGCGGCAGCCATCCGATCTCGAGCTCGCGGCCGACCACGATCAGCACGTCGGCTCTGCTGACCGCGAGGATGAAGCTCGGCTTCGGATCGACGAAGTGCGGGTCCTGGTAGCCCTTCGCCAGCGCCGTCACCGACACCTTGTCGCCGCCGATCTCGCGCGCCAGCGATCCGAGGTCCTCCGTCGTCGAGACGACGTTCAGCTTGCCCTGCGCGAAGGCCGAGAGCGGCAGCGCAAGCACGAAGACGAGAAGCAGTTTGAACATTCGCATAAGCATTCCTAGAAGGGATGGGCGCCATGGGCGCCGATTGAAAACTGGAACTGGAACAGCAACTCGTTGGCGTCGGGGCCATCGGCGTAACGGGTGTGCCGGTACTGTCCACGCACCTGGCTGAACTCGCTCGGCCAGTAGGTCAGCACCGCCGATCCGCCGCGGTCGAGGAGCGACGCGTCCTCAGCGCGCTCCGAGTGGTCGAACCTCCCGCCGAGCCACCACCTGCGGGCGAACTGGTAATCGCCCGACACGTAATACCCCATGCTGCGCTGGCGGCCATCGAACTGCTCGCGGTTGCTCCAGATGACTTCGCTCCGCCCGACGAACTGGTGGTAGATCGCGCGCGTCAGCGGACGCCACCGCAGCGTCGCGTCCACGCCGAAGAGGTTCGTCGTGAAGCGGCCGAGATCGACGTCGTTGACGATCCCGGCGGGGTTATGGCCGTACGAATAGGACGTGCCGAGGTCGATGTTGGTCGACTCGGTGATGTCGTGATAGCCGCGCAGGTGCGCCACGTAGGCCAGATCGCCGCGCTTGCTCGAGCGGAACAGCGATTCGCTCGCGTCGCCGCGATAGATCTCGCCGGTCGCCTCGAGGAACAGCGGGCCGGCGGGGAGCAGGCGCGCCACGGAAATCCCGGCGTCGTCGATCCCGTCTTCGCCGCCCACGAGGTTGCGCGTCACCAGCGGGCGGTCGGTCCACGGCAGCACGTGGTTGTGCAGCGCGTTGACCTTGCCGAAGGCGGCGCGCATCTTTCCGACTTTGGTGAGGAACCCGCCAGGCAGCGAGGTCAGCGTCAGGACCCCTTCCTCCAGCTCGACGCCCTCCTCGCCAAACGACACGAAGAAATCGGCGCGGGCGTAGGGGTCGACGATCGCCTGGAAGGAGGCCTCGGACTCGTGCATCTCGAGCGCCGGTTGCGGGTCCACCCGGTTGCGGCCGCTGGCGCCGAGAAAGTCGCCGATGACCGCCATATCCGGGTTGAAGATCTTCGAGCCCGCGGCGACGTTGCCGTACACCGGCAGCGGTCCGCTCGGACCGCCGGCGCCAGCCGCACCCGCCGGCACGTCGACGGTGGTCTGCGCCGGAGGCGGCGCCTGGGCCGCGGACGGCGCTGGCGCGGGCTGGCCGCCCTGCAGCGCCGCCAGCTGCGCCTCGAGCGCGGTCAGGCGGTCGTTGAACTCACGCCGCAGCTGATCGATCTGCTGCTGGATCTGCGCCTGGTCGGCGGCCTGTGCCACCGCGTCGCGCGGCGCCGCGACGAGCGTCGCGGCAAGCAGCGCCGCGCACGCGAAACGAGTCGTTCGCATAAACCCTCCTGCGCAAGCCACGACGGTTTGCGCCACAACGTCTGTGGGCGAGCGGTGTGGCTCGCCGGGGTCCTGGAGAGTCAGGCGGCCGACGGCGGCGCGCGTGCCGGGCGGGTGGAGTCGAGAAGTGCGTGGAGGGCAGCAGCGGAAACGGAGGCAGTGAGCCGCGCATCCACCGCGGGGGGAGCAAAACGAACGGCGGCGGAGACCGCGCGCAGCGATTGCAGCGCGTGACAGAGCACGCAGTGCTGTGAATCGGGGAACGCCTCCGCTGCAGCGCCGACCTGGTGCGCGGCGGCATCGTGGACGACGACCGCCGGGTTGCAGATCAGGTCGTCCGTCTCGTCGTGCAGGAGCGATGAGACCGTGATCGGCATCGTCGCAAAGAGCGCGACGGCCGCGGCAAGCGGCGCGAGACGAGCGCGCCGGAGGGCGCGAATCATCAACTTGAGGATAGCACCAGCCAAGCTCCAAGCTCCAAGTTCCACGATCCAAGCTCCATGATCCAACCCAAGCGCACGGCCGAAGCGTGCGGGAGCGCTCACCGCGCACGGCGCGGCGAAGGCGACGCACCGAATCTCTAGGAATTTGGGGTGTCCTGGCCGGGCAGAGGTGGCATCGCGGCTGCTATAGCCAGGGCGAAATGGTTCCAATCTCCAGGAGAAAGCAGCTCGCCGGGATGGTCGGCGCGCTGGCGATCGGCTACTCGTTGTCGTGGCTCGTCGCCCCGAAACCGGGCACTGGTCCGGTCGACAGTTTCAAGCCGACCTTCGGGCAGGCGGTGGCGCCGATGATCGTCGCGCCCGCGCCGCGCGGCGAGCGGCCGGTCGAGGCGTCGCAGCCGTCCGATAACGCCCCGGCGCCCCTGCAGTCGCCGCGGTACCAGCCGATATAAAGGCTGTCAACTCACTCGACAGAGAGGCAGTCAGTCCCCATGGTGTTCACGGTTTTCGCAGGATTCGTCGTTGCCGTCGTCGCGGCCCACTACTTCGGCGACCCGGACGCGCGCATCAGCAGATAGCTGACGCGCTCGAGACTGGCGAGGCCGGAGACGTCGGTCTCCAGCTGGGGCACCCACGCCAGCGGGTAGCCTGAAAAGCGCTGCTTGATCTCGTCGACGTAGACCTGCTCCTGCAGCCGCCGCGAGCGGTAGAAGTCGCCGTCGGCATCCGCCGGCAGCACACGGTTCACCACCACCCCGCACACGTTCACGTTCGACTCGCGGAGAATCTCCGCGGCGCGAGCCGTCTCTTCGATCGGCAGGCGCTCGGGGATGACGACCAGCACGAAGCCGGTGTAGTTGTGCTGCATCAGGCGCGCGCGGACCTGCTCCAGCTTCTCGCGGCGCGCCTCCAGCGTCTTCAGGATCGGATCGTCGTCGGGGTCGATCGCCTCGGGCGCGAGGCGCACCTGGTCGATGTCCTTGTTGAGCGAGAGCAGCGCGCGGCGGCGCTTCGACAGCGCGGTGATCCACGCGGACACCAGCTCCGGCATGCGCAGGAGCCGCAGCGTGTGGCCGGTCGGCGCCGTGTCGAAGATCAGCAGGTCGTAGGCGTCGAAGCGCTCGATGACGAGGTCGCCGATGCGGTCGAAGAGCGCCACTTCCTCGACACCGGGCATCGAGGACGCGAGCTCGATCTGCCGCTCGGCTTCCTTCGCCACCGCGTGGCTGAACATCCGCGCGATGCCCGCCTTGGCGTTGTCGATGTAGCGGCGCGCCTCGAGGTTGGCGTCGATCTCGATGCCGTTCAGCCGCGGTGCAATATGGCGCTCGTCGGCGCCGAACCGCGTGCCGAATATGTCGGAGGTCGAGTGCGCGGGATCGGTCGACACCAGCAGCACGCGCCTCCCGGCGCGGCTCTCCGCCAGCGCCACGGCGGACGCGCATGTCGTCTTGCCGACGCCGCCCTTGCCGCCGAAAAACAGGATGCGCTTCTCCCGAGCGTAGCCCAGGGGCTTGTTCAGCAGCACGGCATGCTGCCGATCGGCGAGCGGTCCATCCCCATCCGCCGGTGCCAGGTGTGGAACTCTTCGAGGAAGAACGGATAGACGTCGAGGAGGTAGATCGCCGCCGGGTTGGGCAGGCCGACGAGCTCCATGAAGCACTGGAGCATGAACAGGTCGTTGAGATCGACGAATTGCTCGCGCAGCCGCCGCTCGTACTCCGACACGAAGTAGCCGTGCAGGAATTCGCCGAAATGCTGCTTGAGATCGTCCCAGCCCATAGTCGCCTTCCCTCTCGGCCCGCTTCCCTATTCCGTGGCGTCTGGCTTCATGCTCCGTCCGTTGCGTCCGGGGTTCACTTTCATTCGTGGCGTCCGCGCTTCACTTCATTCCGTGGCGTCCGGCGTCAGCCGGACGATATCGTGCAGCCGGCTCACGTCCACGGCGACCAGTTGCGACGACGATTCGCCGCGGAACACCGGTTGGAATCGCGCGTTCCAGACGATCTCGTCGGCGCGATACGACGTGCGCGCGTGCACGGTCTGCTCATACGTTTCGTCCACACCCGTCAGCAGGACGAGAATCTCCGCCTGCGCGCGCTCGAGATCCGCCGGCGTCTTGCCGGCGAGCGGACTGTTTTCGTCGATCGGATGCACGATCGTCCACGAGAGCGGGAAGAAGGTCACCTTGTTCCGCTCGAGCGGCAGCAGATGGTAGCGGCGCACCAGGTGGCCGTCGCCGGTCCGCTCGAACGCCGTATAAAGCACCTGCGCCTCGAGCTCGATGATCTCGTTCCTTCGACGCCTGTTCGCGATCCGGAACTCGAGCGCCTGCATGCCTGCATACGGGGCGACGATGGCCCGCTGACTGAAGACGATGGCGGCGGTCGGCCGGGCGAAGCGCGCGAAGAGGAGTCCCGTGGCGAGCGCCTGATACATCAGGCCGACGAGCGCCTCGACGGTGACGAGCATGTTGGCGGCGAAGCCGTTGGGACCAATCTGCCCGTACCCGATCGTGGCAAATGTCTGGATGCTGAAGAAGAACGCCTGCGTGAACCGGCCGCCGAGCATGTGGGAGCCAGGTCCGGCCAGCGCGTCGGGCCCGCAGACGACGTAGAGCGTCGCAAACAACAGGTTGATGCCGGCATAGAGCAGGGTGATCAGCCCGATGAACTGCGTCCACGACACCGTCAGCAGGTGCGAGTAGGGCGCGACGGTCTCGAACATGCCCAGCCCTTCGCGCACGACGTTGAACGAGCCGTCGCGATTGAGCAGGCGCTGCCGGCTCTCGCGGCTGATGACGGAGCCGAGGCCGAGGTCGCGGTCGCGGACCTCCGCATCGGCCGCGATGCGCGCGGCGAGAGGGCTGGGATCGAAGGTCGAGGCCATACAGATTCTTGGCGGGTCCGCGGCCGCTCGGATCGGCGGGTCCGCGATGCCCTGGATCACGACGGCACCGCGGAACCCGCCCTACGTACATGATGGCATCGCGGAACCCGGCCTACGTACCATCCGTATGTGGGCCGGGTTCCGCTGCGGCGACACTATCCACGCCGCAGCGGACCCGGCGTCGATCGCACATAAACGTCTGAGCGATCGTTGAAACCACGCTGGTTTGTCGGAATTCGCACACCGACCGCGCGATCCGATCGCGCTCACCGTGTAGACGCGCGCGAAAACATTAGCGATTCATCGTCGGTCCCGCGCCGGCCCGACCTGGCTCGCCTGTTGCTCAGGTCCAGGCGCATGGAACATCATCGCCTCGTTCACCGCGTGAAAAATGAGTTCATCGAGATGCCCGGGCTGCAGCTGACGCTCCCGCAGGCCGCGCGGCTGTGGGGTCTCGACCACGAGGCGTCTCGCCAGGTCATCGACTCGCTCGTCGAAATCTCGTTCCTGCGGTGGACGTCTCAGGGCACCGTCATCCGGGCGAAAGCCGTGTAGGCCCGCGAGGCTTCGTCCCAAACCGGTCAAACTTCTCGTCACTCCGCCTCGCGGTCACAGCGTCTCTTGCCCCGCCTCCGGCGGGGCCTACAACTTCATTATCAGCGGCGCGACGTCGAGCCCCTCGGGCTCGGCGCGCCAGGTTTCGCCCGGCGCAATCAGCATCGGCGTCGTCAGCGAGCCGGTGCTGATCAGCTCGCCCGCGCGCAGCGGTTCTGCCCACGATTCGCGCGACAGCGCGGTCGCAAGCGCCCCCAGGCAGAGAGCGGGGCTACGGAAAACGTTCTTTCCTCCGCCCTCCTCCACAAAATTGTCGTCCTTGAACAACTTCAACTTGAAGTCGGCCAGCTGCGCGGCGAGCGACGCCACGTTGGCGCCCGTCACGACGGTCGGCGATCCGAGGACGAGCCCGGCGTGGAACCCGAAAGCCGCAACGAGATCCTGCGGCTGGAACTGCCATTCGGGGAACGGACAATCCACAATCTCGTAGCCGAGCGACAGCCATTCGACGCTCTGGAGGATGGCAACCGGATCCGCGGGGTCGCCCGTCACCGGCGACTTCAGCTTGAAGACGATCTCTGGTTCCAGCTTCGGCGCATAAGTGAACGGCACCGGCGTCGCGTCCGCTGCCCCGGCCTGGTGCACGGTGTCGTCGTAGATCGATCCCCAGGCGACCGTCTTCAGCTTCAACTTGTCGAGGACGGCCTGGTTGCCGAAGGCGACCTTCCGCCCGACCACGGTGCGGCCGCTCTCCTTCCGCCGCCGGGCGAGCTCCGCCTCCACCGCGTAGGCAGTGGCGAGGTCGAAGCCTTCACGTGACGACAGCGTCTGCGGCAGCAGGTCTCCCGCCTCGTACGCGTCGATGAGCTCCTGTGCGACCGCGGCGGGATCGATCGCCATGCTTACCGGGACTCGATCGCGCGCGCGGCGATGGGGAAGGCGGTTCTGCGCATGGGCGAGAGTGTACTCCGTTGGTGTAGGATTCGCTTCGTCATGACACGCTTGCTCGCCGCGCTGTTGCTCCTCGCGGCGGCTGCCGCGGCCGGCGCGCAGACCGCCGTGCAGAACGGGGTCGTGCGCCTCGACTCCGCGCTCGACGCCCTGATTCCGGCGAAGGCGAAGGCGGAACTGCTGAAGGGCGATTACTTCGGCGCCATCGAGGGGCCCGTCTGGGTCGACGACACGCGGGGCGGGTATCTCCTCTTCAGCGACATGGCCGCCAACGCCATCTACAAGTGGACGCCGGCGGGCCAGCTCTCGGTGTTTCTCGACAAGAGCGGCTACACGGGCAACGACATCAACAACGTCGGCGGCCAGTACACCAACGGCCGCCTGCACCTGCTCAACATCGGCTCGAACGGGCTGACGCTCGACGCCCAGGGCCGCCTGATCATCGCCGGCATGACCGACCGCAACCTCACCCGGCTCGAAAAGGACGGCTCGCGGACGACGCTCGCCGACAAGTACGACGGCAAGCGGCTGAATAGCCCGAACGACCTCGTCGTGAAGTCCGATGGCGCAATCTACTTCACGGAAACCACCAGCGGCCTGCGGGGACGCGACGAGAGTCCCGCCCGCGAGCTCCCGTTTCACGGCGTGTATCTGCTCAAGGACCCCTCGACCACGCTCGGGGCAAGCGGCGCGCTGCGGCTGCTCGACAAGGATCCGCAGGGCGTGGCGCCGAACGGCATCGCCTTCTCGCCCGACGAGAGAATCCTGTACGTGAACGGCGGGCTGAAGATCAACGCCTACGACGTGCTCGCGGACGACACCATCGCCAACCCGCGCGTGCTCATCGACATGAGCGTCGAGAAGCCGCCCCCGGGCAACACCGACGGCATGAAGGTCGATCGCAACGGCAACATCTACTGCTCGGGCCCGGGCGGCGTCTGGATCGTGTCGCCACAGGGCCGGCACCTGGGCACCATCGTCACGTCCGATCGCGTCGCCAACCTCGCGTTCGGCGACGCCGACAGCAGGTCGCTCTACCTCGTGGGCGGCCGCAGCCTCTGGCGGATCCGCACGACCGTTCCCGGCATCAGGCCGATCACAAAGGAGAAACGATGAAGCTCTTTGCTGCGATGGCGGCGGCCGTGCTGTTCGCCGTGCCCGCGTTTGCGCAACAGACCGTCACGGCCGACAACAAGACGGGCGTCTACATGTCGGCGGCCGATATCGCGGCGGCGGTGGCGAAGCTGCCGAAGGATCCGCTCGCCTCCGTGCCCGTCTTCAAGATGGGCCCCTACAACGTCAACGTCGAACATCGGCTCGGAACGCCCGCAGCGGCACAGGCCGGCTCGATCCACGACAAGGATGCCGAGCTCTTCGTCATGCTCGACGGCACGGCGACGCTGGTGACGGGCGGGACGCTGATCGACGCCGTGCACATGGGCGACAACTGGCGCGGCAAGGGGATCCAGGGGGGCAAGTCGCAGAAGATGTCGAAGGGCGATTTCATGCTGGTGCCCGCCGGCGTGGCGCACTGGTTCACCGACATCAACGGCCAGATCACGGAGTTCTCGCTGCACCTGCCGGCGAAGTAGGCCGGGATGCGGGAGCCAGGCCGGGGTCCGGGGTCGGGGATCCGGGATCCGAGGTCCGCGAGTTCACGTTCTATTGCGGCGCGGTTGAACCGCCTGCCGCCGACGGCGGTTCACCGCCACGCGACGTTTATCGCGGGGATCGGCTCGTTTTTCGATCTCTTCGACATCTTCCTCGCCGGCGTCCTCGCGACCGTCCTCACGCAGCAGTTTCAGCTGACGCGGGCGGCGTTGCCGCCCATCATCGGGTCGAGCTTCGTCGGCATGTTCTTCGGCGCCACGCTGCTCGGCCGCTTCGCGGACGAGCGTGGACGCCGCACGGCGTTCCTCGTCAATCTCGGCATCTACTCCGCGTTCACGCTGCTGGGGGCCTTCAGCCCCACCGTCACCGCGCTCATCGTCACGCGCTTTCTCGCCGGCGTGGGCATCGGCGCCGAATTGCCGCTGGTCGACGCGTACCTGAGCGAGCTGCTGCCGGCGCGCCATCGCGGCCGCTACACCGCGTGGGCCTACACGCTCGGCTTCGTCGGCGTGCCCGCCGCGGGGTTTCTCGCGCGCGTCCTCGTGCCGCAGCAGCCGCTCGGCATCGACGGCTGGCGCTGGATGTTCGTGGCGGGATCGCTCGGCGCCGCCATCATCTGGGCGCTACGCGCGAGGCTTCCCGAGTCGCCGCGGTGGCTCGAATCGGTCGGCCGCTTCGCCGAAGCCGAGGCGATCGTGTCGCGGATGGAACGCGAGGCCGAACGGCTCGGCGCGTTGCCGCCGCCGGCGCCCGACGAGATCGCCGCGGAGGAGCGCGGACGCTACCGGGTCATTTTCGGCCCGCGCTACCGCGGGCGCACGCTGATGCTGTGCGTGTTCCATGTGTTTCAGACGGTGGGCTATTACGGGTTCGGCACGCTCGTGCCGACGGTGCTCGCCGCCAAGGGCTATTCGATCGTGACGTCGCTGACGTTCACGTCGCTGACGTTCATCGGCTATCCGATTGGCTCCGCGCTGTCGCTGCCGATAGTCGAGCGTGTCGATCGGCGCTGGCTGATTTGCGGCTCCGCGGCGATGATGGCGGTCTTCGGCGTCACGCTGGGCTATGCGACGGCGCCCGAGGTCATCCTGGCGTCGGGGTTTCTCTACACCGCGACGAGCAACATCTTCTCGAACGCGCTGCACATCTTCCAGGTGGAGATCTTCCCCACCTTCGCGCGCGCGACGGCTGCGGGGACCGCGTATGGCATGAGCCGGCTGTCGACGGCCGCGATGCCGTTCGTGCTCGTGCCCGTGCTCGATCGCTTCGGGCCGACAGCGATGTTCGGAGTGATCGCCGGCGCGCTGGCGATTTGCATCGTGGATATCGCGCTGTTCGCACCGCCGACGACGGGAAGGGCGCTGGAGCGGATCTCGGTAGGGACCGGGGATCGGGGAGCAGGGATCGGTGAGGATCACGGACGGTAGGGACCAGGGATCGGGGATCAGGGATCGGTGGGTTCAGGGATTAGGGGGGTTCGCGGGTTGGGGTAGCTAGTTCCCCTCGCGTCGCGGGGCGCTGACGAACAGGTGATTTCAGGCGCAAAAATCATCCGTCACAAGTCTTGCACTCCGGCGGGACATGCCTATCCAATCCTATCGAGACCTCGACGCATGGCGGCTAGGAATGGATTTCGTCGTCGAAATCTATCGCCTGACCAGCGTTCTGCCCCAAGAGGAGCGCTACGGACTGAGTGCACAACTCCGTAGAGCCGCCGTGTCGATTCCGTCGAACGTCGCCGAAGGGCATCAACAGGGCACGAAGTCCTACGCGCATTTCGTGTCCGTGGCTTTAGGCAGTCTTGCCGAGGCCGAAACGCAGATCGAAGTTGCCAGCAGGTTGCGCTACGTGAGTGCGCCGGATCTTGCGTCCGTTTCAGAGCTCGCCGTTCATCTAGGCCGGGTTCTTCACGGACTGCGACGGTCATTACAAACCCGCGAATGACTCCTGATGCCTGAGCCCGAACCCTAGTCCTCACCGATCCCTGATCCCCGATCCCCGATCCCCGATCCCTCAGAAGCGATAGGTGTAGAGAATCTTCGACGCCGCTCGCCTGTCCAGTGTCGAAAACCGGTCGCGCACGGGATCGTCCAGCCAGTTGTGGTTGTAGACGACGTAGAGGTCGTTGCCGGGCGTGAGAATCCACCGGAACCGCGACTGCCAGCCCATGACGGCGCTGACCGAATCGTACTGGACGTTGTTCGACAGCGACACCCACGGACTGAACTGCGTCTCGAGCACGGTGCGATAGAGGCGCGTCGTGAAGCTGCCCTGCGGCAAGTCGATCCTGTTCCACTCGCCGTCGAGAAAGAGCACGACGCCGCGCCGCGGGCGAATGGCGATGTCGAGGTTGAGCTGATCGCGGTCGCCGGAGTAGAAGCTGCCGGTCTCGAGCTGGCCTTCGACCGCGACCATCCGCCGGTTCGCCGAGCGCGCCTGGAACCGGTAGCGCGTGTAGTCGTACTCCGAACCAATCGGCAGCGTGATGTCGCGGCTGATGTTGAAGTTGCGATCGAGCCGTTCGGACGTCGGGATGACGTGCACCTGGATCTGATCCTGCGACTGAAAGTTCGCCTGCAGCACCGTGACGTCCCATTGCCGCAGCAGCGGATCGTTGCCGGCGGTCAGGTACTGCAGGTCCCCTGCTACGGCAAACTGATACTGCTGCACGCCGAACCGCGTGCGGCCCTGCACGCGGCGGGGCCGCGGCTGAAAGCGCGCCTGCGGCGCGAAGCGGCGGTAGCCGTTGCGCAGCGTGAAGCCGACCGCGGGGTCGTAGTTCTGCTGCACCTCGCGGTAGTTGAAGCGGCCGATGTATCGATCGTTCGGGTACTCGATGTTGGCGCCCCAGGCCCCGTTCTTGTCCTGCTTCGACGGATTGGTGGTCGTCAGGTAGAAACCGGTCATGAAGAGGTTCTGGTTGCCGCGGAGCCGCGTCGTGCCGAGGCGGAAGTCGGCGCCGAGGGTGTTCAGCGCATCGAGGGTGCCGAGGGGCGGCGCGAGCGGGATCGCCGACTCGCCGGATCGCGCGTCGCGGCGCGTGTAGAGCGCGCCGACGTACGACTCGCGCAGGACGTTGCGCCTGACACGCAGCGCGGTGAAGTCTTCGCCCGGCGTGCCGTCCGCGCGCGCGGTCCGGATCTGCATGAGGCCGACGTTCTGCCTGCCGGCCTGCCCGGTGAGCTTGACGCCGAGATCGATCTTCTGCGGATCGCCGTTGGCGTCGAGACCGACGCGGCGCGTGAAGAACGGCACCACGGCCACATTGCGGCTGCTGCCGCCGAAATTCTGCGATTCGTAGCTCGCGAAGTCGAAGTACGACGCGCCCTCGAGAAAGAACCCGCGCTTCTCCGGGAAGAACAGCGAGTACTGCGTCAGGTTCACCTGCCGCTGGTCGACTTCCGTCTGCGCAAAGTCGGTGTTGACGGTCACGTTGGCGCGCAGCGCCGGCGTCACGCTGTAGTAGGCGTCGATCCCGGCGCTGGCATCCGTTTCCGTCTCCGCCCGGCCGCGTCCCGGCGAGGCGAGGGCGGACGTGACACCGTAGGGCCGCAGCTCGAGCCCGTGCCCCTGCGACACGTCATTGATGCCGAGCAGCAGGCCCGTGTACTGAATCTTGATCCCCTGATTCAGCCCCCATCCGGTCCAGAGGCTCTCCTCGTTCTTGCGCCGCACCGTGCGCTGGAAGTTGACGCCCCACGCGTCGGCGGCGGGATTGAAATTCAACGTGCGGAACGGAATTTCGATCTCGATCGTCCAGCCGATCTCGCTGCGGCGGACGTGCGCGTTCCAGATGCCGTCCCAGTCGCGATTGGTCTGCCCCGCCGGGCTCATGAGCGCGTCGGCCATCAGGCCCGACGGGTTCATCTCGAAGTAGTACCCGTTGCGCGCGTCGAGGAACGTGTCGAATATCCAGATGAAGCGGTCGTCGCCCCCCAGCCCTTCGTCGCGCTTCATGGTGTTGCCCAGCAGCCTGCCGGGCTCGTCGTCGAAGCAGGTGACGCCCATGTAGAGCGCGTCGCGCGAATACAGGAAGCGCACCTCGGTGCGTTCGGTCGGCGGCGCGCCGGTCTGCGGAATCTGCTGCGTGAAATCAGCGGCGGGAATCGCGCGCGTCCAGGCCGCCTCGTCCAGCTGGCCGTCGAGCGTGATGGTCTCGGCCGTGTCGAGGCGCACGGCCGTGACGGTCGGCCGCGCGTTCTCGCCGGGAGTGTCCTGCGCCGCCGCCGCGATGGGTGCGGCTAGCGCGGCCACGATCAACACGAGGCGTATTCGAAAAATCATCCTGGGGTCCGTGCATGATACCCTTCCCGGTCTGCCCACCGCAGTTGAGGAGAACGTATGGAACAGCAGGTTGAACAGCAGCGACTGACGGCAAAAGATTTCCACCCGGAAATCCTCAAGCTCTTCGATCGCTACGTGCACGGGATGATCGACCGCCGCGGCTTCCTCGACGGCGCCGCGAAGTTCGCGGTCGGCGGCATGACCGCCGCCGCCATCCTCCAGGCGCTCAGCCCGAACTACGCCTGGGCCGAGCAGGTACCCGAGAGCGACAAGCGCATCTCGACAATGACGCTCGACTACGATTCGCCGAAGGGCCAAGGCAAGATGAAGGGCTACTTCGCCAAGCCCGCGACCCTCAACGGCAAGATCCCGGGCGTGGTCGTGGTGCACGAGAACCGCGGGCTCACGCCGTACATCAAGGACGTCGCGCGGCGGCTCGCCGTCGCCAACTTCGTCGCCTTCGCGCCCGACGCGCTGACGCCGCTCGGCGGCTACCCGGGCAACGACGACAAGGGCGTCGAGATGCAGCGCACGCTCGACCAGAACAAGATCATCGAGGACTTCGTCGAGGCCGTGAGCGTGCTGCAGAAACGCGCCGAGTGCACCGGCAAGGTCGGCGCGGTCGGCTTCTGCTTCGGCGGCAGCGTCTGCAACCAGCTGGCGGTGCGCGTGCCGTCGCTGGCGGCGTCGGCGCCCTACTACGGCGGACAGCCGAAGGCGGAAGACGTGCCGAAGATCAACGCGCCGCTGCTGATCCACTACGGCGGGCTCGACGAGCGCGTCAACGCCGGGTGGCCGGCCTACGAGGCGGCGCTCAAGGCCAACGGCAAGAAGTACGAGGAGTTCGTCTACGCCGGCGCGAACCACGGCTTCCACAACGACACGACCCCGCGCTACGACAAGGCGGCGGCCGAGCTGTCGTGGCAGCGGACGATCGACTTCTTCAACAAGAACCTGCGCACGGGCGGGCGCGCGACGAATTAGTTGGTCGTTCGTCGTTGGTCGTTGGTAGTTGGTAGTTAATGCCGCCGGGTCCGCAGCGCAGGGGATCATCCTGTGCCGCGGGACCCGGCCTACGTACGTAGCGCGGGGTACGTAGGGCGGGTTCCGCCGGAGCGGAGACGCTGGGCGACGGCGGACCCGCCAACCATCAACCACCCACCACCCTGCCCGTCTGGGTGATGCGCGCCCCAGTGCGGCGCGTCACAATCGCCCCATGCTTACCGAATTCTCCAATCAGCTTGCGGATGCCGCAGCGGCGGCGGCTCCGTCGGTCGTGCAGGTGCAGGGACGCCGCAGGGCCGCCAGCGGCATCGTCTATGGCCAGGGGACGGTCGTCACGACCGTCCAGGCGCTCGGGCGCGAGGACGGGCACGGGCTTCGCGTCCGCGGCAGCGAGGGCGACGCGGTCGACGCGGAGCTCGCGGCGTGGGATCCGGCGACGAGCCTCGCGGTGTTGAAGGCGCCCGCGCTGACAGCCCCGGCCATCCGGGTCGCCACGCAGCCGGCGCGCGTCGGACATCTCGCGCTCGCGCTGGCGCGGTCGTGGAGCAACAACCTGACCGCCAGCGCCGGCATCGTCTCGATCATTGGCGGGCCGCTTCGCACCGGGCGCCGGCGCTCCATCGATCAGGTGATTCGTACGACCGCGCCCATGCACGACGGCTTTGCCGGCGGGGCGTTCGTGGACACATCGGGCGCGCTCGTCGGCATCACCACGGCCTCCACCATCCGCGGTCTTGGCGTCGTCATCCCGTCGGCCATTGCCTGGAAGACGGCGCAGGGCCTTCTCGAGCACGGCCGGACGAAAACCGGCTACATCGGCGTCGCGGGCCAGCAGGTGCAGCTGCCGGAGGGTCAGCGCACGGACGGCCGCGACGAGGCGGTGCTCGTCATCGCGGTCAACCGCGACGGACCGGCCGCGAAGGCGGGCGTCCTGGTCGGTGACGTCATCCTGGCGCTCGACGGCCAGCCGATTGCCGCGCCCGACGACCTGCTCGACCTGCTGACGGGCGACCGCGTCGGCAAGCCCGCGACGCTGCGGATTCTGCGCGGCGGCTCGGCAACCGAGCTGCCGGTGACCGTGGGCGAACGGGGCGCGTCCTAGCAGGGCGGGCCTTTGCGGTCCGCCTCACACGATGCGCCTGCTGCTGGTTGGAACACCCGAGGGACGCGCGCGCCTTCGCGCCGAGCTCGAACACAGCTCGTTCACCATCGCCGGGGAGTTTGCGACGATGGCCGATGCCCGCGCGTCGGCCGCCGAAGGCGACGCCATCCTCACCGCGGATGCGAGGGGTTCGCACCGCTTTGACGGGGAGGCTTTCGAGGAGCCGTTGACGCCCCGCGAGATCGACGTGCTGGAGCTGCTCGCGGAAGGACTGTCCAACAAGGCGATTGCCGCCAGGCTGGGCATCAGCGACCAGACCGTGAAGTTCCACGTCGCCGCCGTCTGCGGGAAGCTTGGCGCGGCCAACCGCACCGACGCCGTGCGGCGCGCCATCCGCCGCGGCCTGGTCTCGCTGTAGCGCCCGCGCCTAGTTCCGTTGGGATTCAACCGGCGTCACCGCGACGGTGCGCCGCTGCCCGCCACGGATCACCGCCACGTCCACCGCGTGGTTGATCTGCTCTTCGCCGAGGACCCGATGGAGGTCGTCGACGCCGGCAATCGCCACGTCGCCGAAGGCAACGATGATGTCGCCTTTTTCGAGACCGGCCTTTGCCGCCGGGCTCCCCTTCTCGACGGAGTCGACCCGGACGGCCGACGCAATCGCCACCCGGTTGGCGCGCGCGAGCGTGCGCGGGACGTCGATGTTCTGCCCCGCGATGCCGATGTAGCCGCGGCGGATGCGGCCGTCGCGAATCAGGCGCGAGGCGACGAAGCGTGCGGTGTTGATGCCGATGGCGAAGCAGAGGCCCTGCGCGGGGAGAATCATCGCCGTGTTGATGCCGATCACCTCGCCGCGCGTGGTGACCAGCGGGCCGCCCGAGTTGCCGGGATTGAGCGAGGCGTCGGTCTGGATGATGTCGTCGATGAGGCGGCCCGACTGCGACCGCAGCGATCGCCCGAGCGCGCTGATCACCCCTGTCGTCACCGAGTGCTGGAAGCCGAACGGGTTCCCGATCGCGATCGCCACCTGTCCCACGCGCACGCGGCGCGAGTCGCCGAAGCGCGCCCACCGCAGCGTGGCATCGACGCGGAGCACGGCGAGATCCGTGCCCGCGTCCTGTCCGATGACGTCCGCGCGCAGGGCGCGGCCGTCCGTGAGAATCACGTCCACGCGCGCCGCGCCGTGCACGACGTGGTGATTTGTCAGCACCAGCCCGTCCGGTGTAAAGATGACGCCGGAGCCCGCGCCGACGTCGCCGCGCTGGACGTTGACCACGGCGGGGCCGACGGTATCGACGGCGCCGATGACGGCCTGCGAGTAGGCGTCGAGCAGCTGATCGTCGTCAACGCGTGGTTCGGTGTTCATCGCTCGATCCTATGGACACGCCTGGCGGCGCAGATCCCCCAAACGGGTTGAATCGACCGGCCCGGGGAGCAACACCACGTAGCGGCCGGCTTTAGCCGGCCCGGAGCGGAAGAAGATGTGCGATCTCGACCACCATCAGCACGGTGATTTCGGGTTCATCGTGGACGTGCCGGAAATCCGCGCATTGATCGATGAGACGCGCAGGCTGTCCCGGGAGATTCGCGATCATGCGGCGCGGGTCGAGGCGCTGCGGCCGGCTTTCTCGCGGCTGCTTGCGGCCCAGGGGTGGCTCCCCGACGAATTCGCCCGGCCCGATACGGCAAGCGGGATGGGCGGCGGCATCGGCCAGTACGCTCTCTACCGCGACGAGGCCGGCGAGCTCTGTCTGTTCTCGCTCGTCGTGCCGGCGGGCTCGTCAACGCCGGTGCACGACCATCTCGCGTGGGGACTCATTGGCGTCTACCGCGGGATGCAGCTCGACACGACCTATGCGCGGTTGGACGATGGGCGTGATGAAACGAAGGCGACGCTGAAAGTTTCGAGTGAGCAGACCGTCAGCGCGGGCGAGTTCTACACGCTGCTGCCGCCGGACGGCGACATCCACTACGTGAAGACGGTGTCGGAGGCGCCCTCCGTGTCGATTCACCTGCTCGCGAACGATACCGGCTGCGTGCTGCGGCACAAGTACGACCCGCTGGCAGGCACCGTCACCGCGTTCAGGTCGATGTGGGCCAACGTGAAATGCGCCGAATAACCTTAGACGCGGTACCGATCCACCGCGTCGTCATTCCATTCGATCCCTGCCCCCGGCCGATTCGGAATGACGGCGTGGCCGTCGCGGATCTCGATCGGCTCCTTCAGGATGGGCGCCGCCCAGTCGACGTACTCGAGCCAGTGACAGGTCGGCGTCACGGCGAGGAGGTGCGCGCTGAACTCGGGATAGAGGTGTGACGACATCGGCATGCCGGCCGCTTCCGCGATGATGGCCGCGTAGCGCCAGCCGCTGACGCCGCCGATGCGCGCGAAGTCGGGCATCGCGTAATCGCACGCCTGCTCTGATAGCGCCGCGGCCATGGCACCAGGGCCGTCGAAGTTCTCCCCGATCTGAACGGGCGTCGCCAGCTCACGCGCCAGCAACGCGTTGTGCTCGTAGGCGTCGTGCGCGATCGGTTCCTCGATCCACGCCAGGCCCTCCCCGTCGAGCGCGCGCCCGCGCTCGAGCGCTTCCTGAACCGTGAGTGCCTGGTTGTAGTCCGACATGATGACGGTGCCGGCGGGGACCCGCTTCCGGACCGCGTGCAGCGCCGCGATGTCCTCGGCAAGCGTCGCATAGCCGAGCCGGAGCTTGATCGCGTCGAAACCACCCTCGGCGAGGAGCGCCTCCGCTTCGTCCGCCAGCGCGTCGGCGTCCATCAAGCTCAAGCCGTTGCTGTTGTAGGCGCGGATCGGCCGCGCGCTGCCGCCCAGCAGCGTCACGAGCGGGACGCCCGCTGCCACGGCGCGCGCGTCCCAGCAGGCGCCATCGAGCCCCGCCAGCGCCATCGTCACGATGCCGTGCACCCCGAGCAGCCTGAAGTGCCGCGCGAGCTTCGCATTGAGCGCAGGCGGCTCGATGCGATCGCCTTTCACGTGGCCGGCGGCTTCACCAACGATCGCTGCGACGGCTTCGGTCGCGGCCGGCAGATAGCAGAAGACATACGCGCGGCCGGTCACGCCTTCTTCGGTGTCGACGTCGATGAGCACCAGCGGCGCAATCGCCATGCGCCGCGCGCTCGTCCCGAGCGCACGCTTCATCGGCACGTGGACGGCGGTGGTGCGGACGGAGCGGATGGTGAGGGTGGGGGAAATCACGCGCCCATTTCGTGCAGCGACAGGATTTCCCACACCGCCCGGTTCATGGGCGTCGGCACGCCGGCCTTCTCGCCGAGCTGCGTCACGCCTCCACTCAGCCACCCCACTTCGAGGCGCTTGCCCGCCTTCAGGTCGTGGTGCATCGACGAGGTCATCACGTCGGGCAGGCCATCGACGAACGCCAGGCGCTGGTCGGCAAAGTCCGGCGGCAACGCGACGCCAAGCGCGCGGCCGACGGCGACCGTTTCGCGCATCAGCTCCACCAGGAACTTCCGCGCTCGCGGGTTCGATCGAATCGGTCCGATCGTCTCGCGCATCGTCGTCGTCGATCCGGAGAGGCCGACGAGGAAGACGAACTTCTCCCAGATCGCCTTCCGGACGTCGTCGCTCAGCTCGGCATTGATGCCGCCGCGCAGCGAGAAGTCGAGCAGCGTCTCCGCGCGCGCGGAGCGGCGGCCGTCGTACTCGCCGAAGACGAGCCGCTGCATCGTGCCGGTGTGCTTGATCACCCCGGGGCGGTCGATGTTGGTGGCGATGTAGGCAACCCCGCCCATCACGGCCGCCTCGCCGAACGCCGCGCGCAACACCTCGTCTTTCTGCACGCCGTTCTGAAACGAGATGATGCCGGTGCCGGGACCGATGAGCGGCCGCATGGCGCGGACGGCGGCGTCCATGTCCCACAACTTCACGGACAGCCACACCATGTCGGCGACGCCGATATCCGCCGGGTTGTCCGTGGCGCTGACCCGAGGCAGATGCAGGTCGCCGAGGGGGCTCTCGACCCGCAGGCCGCCGGCGCGCATCGCCTCGAGGTGCCCCCCGCGCGCGACGAAATGCACGTCGGCCCCCGCCTGCTGCAGCCGTGCCCCGAAGTACCCCCCGACCCCACCCGCGCCCATGATCGCGATTCGCATGGATGAGAAAGTCTAGCGCACGGTTATTGCCCTCCCCCGGCACGGACGGGGACGCGTCCCGCTAACACGCAGAAAACACGGCGAGAGTCCCCGCCGGAGGCGCGCACGAATGCCTCACTACGGCCAAAGCGCCACAGCTGGAGGGCGAGCCGAAGGTGCCGCTGAAGATCGGGATCGTCACGGAGTACTACTACCCGCTGCTGGGAGGGATTAGCGAGAACGTTCATCACACCGCCACCGAGCTGGCCGCGCGCGGGCACAAGGTGACGATCGTCACCCCCGCGCCGCCGGCCAACGGCTTCGAGCTGGCCGTGCCGAACGGCATCCCGATCAGGCGCATCGGGCGCAGCGCGAAGATCTACGGCAACGGCGCGATGGCGCACTTCACCATCGGTCCGCACCTCTGGCGCGACATGCGCAGCGTCCTCGAGGGGGAGCGGTTCGACCTGCTGCAGGTCCACTCGCCGCTGTTCTTCACGCTGCCGCCGCTGGCCACGGTCCTCGGCACGTGCCCGCGTATCGGCACCTTTCACAGCTACTTCGGGCGGACGCTCGTCTATCAGGCGCTGAAGGGCGTGCTCCAGAAGCGGATCGTCGAGCGGCTCGACGGCGTGACGGTCGTCTCGCCGAGCGTCCTCCGCGCGCTGTCGCGCTACTTCGAGATGGACGCGCGCGTCATTCCCAACGGCGTCGACACGCGGCTGTTCAACCCGCGCGTGCCGCGCCTGGCGCGCTTCGGCCGCGACAAGCGCACGCTCCTCTTCCTCGGCCGCTTCGACCCGCGCAACGGCCTGCCGTTCATGCTGCGCGCCTTCGCCGAAGTCCGGAAACGCATCCGCGACGTCCGCCTCGTCGTCGTCGGCACCGGACCTCTCGAACCGGTCTACACGCGTCTCGTGCCGGACGAGATCAGCAACGACGTCCACTTCGAGGGGCCGGCGCTGCTGAATCGCCCGTCGTTCTATGCGACGGCGGACCTCTTCTGCTCGCCGATCAGCAACGCCTCGTTCGGCATCACGCTGCTCGAAGCGATGGCGAGCGGCACGCCGATCGTGGCGACCGACAACGTCGGCTACCGCGACCTGCTCGGTCCGGAAGGGCTGCTCGTCCCCTACGACGTGCGGGCGTTTGCCGACGCCATCGTGCAGATGCTGTCGGACGACCGTCTGCTGCTGGCGATGCGCGAGGCGGGGCTGCGCAAGGCCGAGCAGTACTCCTGGCCGTCGGTCGTCACACGGCTGATGCACTATGCGGACGAGGTACTCGGCGGCCGATGTCGCGTCGCGGTGTGATCGTCCTGATCGTCGCCTGCGCGTCGGCGGTCACGGCCGCCGGGGTCGCCGGACTGCGACTGCTGGCGATGCGGGCCGGCATCGCCGATCCGCCGCGCGTCTGGATCTGGATCGGCGTCGCGCTCGACGCGCTGCTGCTCTACGCCGTGTTCGAGCGGCGGGCGCCGCTGTTCGGCCGCATCGTGAGCCGCGGCCATCCGCGCTCGCCCGCCATCGCGATCACCTTCGACGACGGGCCGACCGAGCCGTATACGTCGCAAATACTCGACGTGCTGCGGCAATCCGGCGCGAAGGCAACCTTCTTCGTGCTCGGCGCGCGGGCGCAGCAGATGCCCGCTGTCGTGCGCCGGGCGGCGCGTGAGGGTCATGAGATCGGCAACCACACCTGGGATCACGCCGCGCTGCCGCTCCGCACGCCGTCGGCGATGCGCGTGACGATTCGGCGCACGTCCGACCTGGTGGACAACATCACGGGCGCGCGGCCGCGCGTCTTCCGCGCGCCGTTCGGGTGGCGCAACCCTTGGCTCGACAGCGCCGCGCGGCGCGAAGGCTGCGAGCCGATTGCCTGGACGGTCGGCGTCTACGACACGGATCGCCCGGGCGTCGATACCATTGTCAGCCGCGCGGTCGAAGGGTTCGTCGACGGCTCGATCATCCTCCTCCACGACGGCCGCAGCCTCGACCGCGAGCCGGACGCGAGCCAGGTCGTCGAGGCGCTGCCACGCATCCTCGGCGAGGCGCAGCGGCGCGGTTTCCGCCTGCTCACCGTATCGGAGCTGCTTGCCGAGTCCACTGGTTAAGAAACTTCTCCGGGTCGCCATGCTGGTGGTGGTGCTCGCGGCGACTGCCGTCGCGATTGCGCGCTCCGATCCGCGCGCCATCGGCCGCGCGCTGGCGGGGATGTCGTGGCGCTGGGCGACCGTTGCGGCACTGCTCAACATGCTCGGCGTCGTCATCGACGCGATGCGCCTGCGCATCATCGCCCGCGCCGCCGCGCGAGTCGGCGCCTGGCACGCGCTGCAGGCACAGCTGGTAGGCATCGTGGGCAACGTGCTGTTTCCCTTCAAGCTGGGTGAGGGCGCGCGCGCGTACATGCTGACGCGAACGAGCGACATCTCCACGTCGTCCGCGGTGAAGATCGTGCTCGCCGACCGCATCGTCGACGCGCTGGTCCTGCCGATCTTCGTCGTCTGCGCCAGCGTGCTGCTGCCGCTGCCGGCCAGCGTGCTGCGCTATCGAGGCTGGATGCTGGCGTCAGCGGCGGTGACGAGCGTCGCCGTCGTAGCCGTCGGGCGTCACCGCGCCCGCCTCGCGGCGGCGATCGCCGCGTCGCTGGCGTCGTGGACCGCGCGCGGCACGATTCTCTGGTGCATGCTGCAGGCCTTCGGCCTGGTGCTGCCGCTCAGCGCGACCGTCACCATGCTGGTCATCGTGAACCTGGGAATCGCGATCGTCGCCACGCCCGGCAACGTCGGGAGTTTCGAGCTCGCCTCCGCCGCCGCGCTGGCGCTGTGGAACGTGCCGGCGGACCGCGCGTTCAGCGTCGGCATCGCGACGCATCTCGTGGAGGTGGTGCCGCCGGTGCTGATCGGGTTGGTCGTTGGTGGTGGTAGTTGGTGGATGGCGGGTCCGCCGTCGCCTGGAAGCTGGGCTCCGGCGGGACCCGCCCCACGTACCTAGGCCGCGTGCCGCGGAGCACGGGTACGTCGGCCGGGTGCCGCGGAGCACAGGGTACGTAGGCCGGGTGCCGCGGAGCACCGGTGCCGGGGCGAACGCGGACCCGGCGCAGAGCTACCGCGTCGTGACCGGAGCGCCGAGCAGCGCGCTCATCTCGACCTTGTTCACGTCGTCGATGATCTTCGCGAACACGTGCGCCGACTGCTCGAGGCCCGCCGCCGGCACGGCGTTCAGCGTGTCCATGTCGGTGTGATAGACGATCTGATCGATGATGTGGAAGCTCGGCGCGTCGGTGAAGACCTGCCCCAGCTCGCCGCCGGGCCGCGGCTCGGGCCGCGAGAAGAGCGCCATCCCGTAGTCCTTGAAGTCCTTCATCACAATCGTCTTCAGCTGCTCGCTGCCGCCGACGAACCAGCGCCGTGCGCTCACCTGGTTCGACCCGTAGAGCGTGTCGCCGACGAGGAAGGTCGCGACCTGCGCGGTGTGCTCGCAGTTGACGAGCAGCGCCGTCTTCGACCACATCTGCTTCATGTTGTTGTGAATCCAGCGGATGCTCGCGTTATTGCCCGACGGCGAGTGATGCGCGGAGGTCGTGAAGAACGTCATCGTGCGCCGCCGCTGGTTCTTCGGCATCTTCGCGTAATGCTCCGCGAGCGCGACGAGCGTCGCGATGCCCGACGCGTAGTCCATCGCCCCCTCGAAGAACGAGTCGGTGTGCGCCATGACGGCGATGTTCTCCTCGGTCGACCCGGGCAGCACGCCCCACACGCTGGCGGTCTTCAGCCCCGTGCGCAGCTCCACGGCCAGGCGAAAACGCAGCCGCGGCGACTGGTCCTGCTCGATCATCTGGCGGATCACCGTGCCGTCCTGGTTGCCCAGCATGAAGATCGGCATCCGCGCGGGCGGCTGCGTCCCCGCGGCCGTCGGCTCGTTCACCACGTTGCCCGGGAAGCCGAGGACGATGAACAGCGCGGCCGCGCCTTCCTCCTCGGCGCGCTTGACGATGCCCCACGTCAGCGCGGTGTTCTCGCGTCCACCGGGATTAGGGAACCCGTAGGCGACGACCGCCTTGCCGCGCACGTCGCGGCCGCGGAAGTCTGCCGCGGTGCCCATCCCCACCCAGATCGGATCGAGCTCCGCCTGGCCCATGGTGCCGACAGTTCGATAGAGGGGAAACGCCGTCTTCAGCGAGACGCTCTTCCCGCCGCCGCCCACGCTCACCTCCCACGACGTCGGCCACCACTGCTCCGGCAGGTCGGTGAACTCCTGCACGCGCGTCTCGAGGCCGATGCGCTTGAATTGCGCCTCCACCCAGTCGGTGGTCATCTTGTCGTAGGACGATCCGGTGATGCGGCCCCAGTACTGATTGCCGTCATCGCGGCTCTTACGCGAGATCGCGGTGATCTCGTTGATGTAGCCCTTGATCTTCATCCCCTCGAGATCCGCGTAGACCGCGTCGCCCGCGGGGTACGGCCACTTCGGGAACATCTCGTCGCCCCACCAGAGCGTCGGCTGGTAGGCGCCGCGGCCGCCCTGCGGCGCGTTGGCCGGCGGCGCGCCGGATGGAGCGCCCCCTTCGCGGCCACGCTGCGCGGCGAGCGTGCCCGTGAGCAGCGCCGCGGCGATCAGGGTTGCGACAACGACATGAATACGCCTGGTCATGACGGCTCCTGTTGGTGGCGGGTCCGGCTCCTATTGACGGCGGGTCCGCGACACGAGGGCATCGGACGTGTCGCGGAACCCGCCCCACGTACGGATCGCATCATTCCATGCGACGGCGGACCCGGCAACACTAGTCGCGTTCTTTTTTTCCGACGACGATCCCGTTGAGGATCCAGCTCACGACGCTGACCATCAGCGCCCCGAGCAGCGCCCACCCGAACCCGTCCACGCTGAAGCCGGGGACGACCCACGCCGTCAACGCGAAGCAGATTGCGTTGAGGACGAAGATGAACAGGCCGAGCGTGAGCAGCGTGAGCGGCAGCGTCAGCAGGAACAGGACCGGCCGCACGATCGCGTTCACGAAGCCGAGGATGATGCCGGCGATGAGCGCCGGCACGACACTGTCGACGTGAAGACCCGGCAGCACGTAGGCCGCGAGGATGATGGCAACGCCGTTGAGCAGGAGGCGGGCGAGAAATCTCATCAGTGGCTGTCGGGTATTATTTCCCGGTTGACGGTCTTTCCTGACGGCGCGCTGGGGTGGCCCCGGCTCCTCGAGCCGGCCTTCGAGCTGCGCGGCGGCGCGGCGGCCGAGCCGCCCGCCATCGACATCGGCGCCGACCTGCTCGACGTCGAGCGCGCGCCCGCCGAACCGGCGCGCATCACGATCTGCCGCGAGTCGCCGGAGGACGCGGGCTTCCGCGAGGTCTTTGTCTCCATTGACGGCGAGTCAGTGGCGATCATGGAGTACGGCGACACCTGCACGTTCGAGGTAAAGCCCGGCCCGCACAAGGTGCGCGCGCACAACACGCTGTTCTGGAAGACGCACGACATCGTCCTGCGCCCGGGCGAGCACGCGAAGTTCATCGCCATCATCAAGACAGGCACGCTTTCCCGCGGCCTGCTGTTCATGCTTGGCGCGTTTCCGGTCTACCTGACCTTTGAGCGGGAATCAGAATCACTGCAGATCAGCAGGCAGCCGGCAGCGGGCGGCGGGCAGTAAAGACCCAGTGGGCAGTGGGCAGTGGGCAGTAAAACCCTCGTTGTTCTGCCAGCTGCGCGCTGCCTGCTGCCCGCTGGCTACTGGCAGCCCCCCTCAACGCCGCGAAGCCGGGTGACGTGGAATTCCGGCAGCGGGCTGGCGCCGGGTGCGTCGGCTGCGCCGCCGGGCATCCTGGCGATCGCCGCCTTTGCCGGATCGATTGCGCCGGCCTGCGCCGCGACGTTCGGCGACGGCCACAACCCGGTCTTGAACGTCACGCCTTTTCCGGGCGGCCCGCCGACGATCTCGACCCGCTGGCCGACGAATTTCTTCAGGTTCTTGCCGGTCAGGTGGTAACGGCCCCCGCTGCCGTCATCGAGAAAATTGAACTGGCCGGGCCTCGCCGTGTCCGCCGAGATACACCCGTTCAGGCGCATCTCCTTCGCGGCCTCCTTGGCCGGCTCGGTCTTCGCGGACTGGGCGAAACCGGCGGTCGCCGGCTGGAATACGAGCAGGCCCGCCAGCAGGCCGCCCGTCAGGTAACCGGTCATATGTCCCTCCCCCTCGCTGCGCGAAGATCGTAAACTCACGGAAGAGAAGATCCCAGGAAATGCTTCGCCCCCGGGTGCTCATCGTCATCCTGCTCGTCATCGCCGTGGCGTCGGCCGCCTGGGCTCAGCGGTTCCGCGTGATGGAAGGCCCCGGCATGCCGCTGCACATGCCGCCGCCGCACTTCAGCGACGGCGCCTTCACCATATGCAAGTTGATGTACACCAGCAACCGTCGCGAAGCCAACGGTTTCGGCTGGTCCACGGATTATCCGTTCGCCGGGCTCAACCTCATGATGCGCTCGTCGGAGCTGACGAAAACACGCATCAGCAAGGACACGCGCGGCGACGCGCGCTACTGGACCGTACATCTGACGGATGAGGCGCTGTTCGAATGCCCGTTCCTCGTCGGGTCCGACGTGGGGACGATCGGACTGTCGCCGCTCGAAGTCACGCGCCTCCGCGAGTACCTCCTCAAGGGCGGCTTCCTCTGGGTGGACGACTTCTGGGGCACGCGCGCGTGGGAGCAATGGTCCGACGCGATGCGGCAGGTCCTGCCCGAGTTCCCGATCTTCGACATTCCCAACGACCACCCGATTCGCGGGACGCTGTTCGAGGTGTCGCACGTGCCGCAGGTGCCGGGCATCAACTTCTGGCGCGCGAGCGGCGGCGGCACGTCCGAGCGCGGGTCCGACAGCCCGAACGTCGACTTCCGCGGCATCGCCGACAGCCACGGACGCGTGATGGTGGTGATGACGCACAACAGCGACATCGGCGACTCGATGGAGCGCGAGTCCGAGGACCCGGAATTCTTCGCCGCCTTCTCGCCCGAGGGATATCAAGTCACGATTAACATGGTCCTCTACGCGCTCACGCACTGACCCATGAAAGGCGTCGCGCTCGCCGTCCTGTTGTTCGTCCCGGCGGCGACGTTCGCCCAAACTGGAGGCCGGGTCCTTTCGGACCCGGCAACCGATCAACAGCTGAAAACCCGCGTCGAGCAGCGGCTGTCGGAGCGGCGCGTCCGCGGCATCAAGGTCGCCGCGCAGGGCGGCAGCGTGACGCTCGCGGGCAGCATCGCGAGCGCCGGCGCCAAGCAGGACCTGATTGCCGACGTCCTGAAGGTCGACGGCGTGAAGGAGATCGTCAGCGAGCTCACCGTCGGCAAGGCGGAAAGCGACCAGAGGCTCGCCGAGCGCATCGTCGACCAGATGCGCCGCTCCTCCTACTTCACGGTCTTCGACGACGTGGAGATTGGCGTGGACAACGGCGTGGTGACGCTCACCGGCTTCGTGACGCAGCCGATCAAGTCCGACGATCTCGCGCGGCGGGCGTCGCACGTGGACGGCGTGCAGGAGTTCGTGAACAAGCTCGAGGTGCTGCCGGCCTCGCTCGGCGACGATCGCCTGCGCGGCGTCATCGCGAACACGCTCTACCGCGACCCCGTCTTTTCCAACTATGCGTCGCAGGCCATCCCGCCGATCCACATCATCGTCCGCAACTCCAGCGTCCTCCTGACGGGCGTCGTCAACTCGGAGGTCGAGCGGCGGCAGGCCGAGAACATCGTCCGCGGCATCTCCGGCATCATCGGCGTGCAGAACGCTCTGCGCGTTGAGCGCTGACCTCTACGACGTAGCCGTCCTCGGAGGCGGCAACGCCGCGCTCTGCGCCGCGCTCGCGGCGGCCGGCCGCGGCGCCCGCGTGCTCGTCGTCGAGCGCGCGCCGCGCGACTTCCGCGGCGGCAACAGCCGGCACACGCGCAACCTCCGGTGCATGCACGCGGCGCCGACGGACGTCCTCACCGACGCCTACACGGAAGACGAGTTCATGGCGGACGTCCTGCGCGTCACCGGCGGCGTGACCAACGAAGCGCTCGCGCGCCTGATGATCCGCGGCTCGGCCGACGCGCCCCGCCGCATGCGCGGCTTCGGCGTCCGCTTTCAGCCGTCGCTGCGCGGGACGCTGCACCTCGGGCGCACCAACGCGTTCTTCCTCGGCGGCGGCAAGGCGCTGATGAACAGCGCCTACGCGGCGGCCGGACGCCTCGGCGTCCGGGTCGCCTACGACGCCGAGGTCATCGGCCTGTCGATTCGCGACGGACGCTTCGAGTCGGCCACCGTGCGGATGCCCGCCGGCGACGTCGAGGTCCGCGCGCGGTCAGTCGTGCTGGCTGCCGGAGGGTTCGAGGCAAACCTCGAATGGCTGGCGGAGATCTGGGGCGAGGCGGCGAAGAACTTCATCATCCGCGGCACGCCCTACAACACCGGGACCGTCCTGCGGCTGATGCTCGACGCGGGCGCCGAGCCGGTGGGGGATCCGGCGCAGTGTCACGCGGTGGCGATCGACGCGCGCGCGCCGAAGTTCGACGGCGGCATCGTGACCCGTCTCGACTCGGTGCCGCTCGGTATCGTCGTCAACAGGTTCGGCGACCGCTTCTACGACGAGGGCGAGGATTACTGGCCCAGGCGCTACGCGATCTGGGGACGGCTCGTCGCGCAGCAGCCCGATCAGATCGCGTATTCGATTGTCGACTCGAAGGCGCTCGGCCGCTTCATGCCGTCGGTCTTTCCACCGATCGTCGCCGGCTCGGTCCGCGAGCTGGCGGCCGCCATCGAGGTGCCGGCGGGGACGCTGACATCGACGATCGAACGCTTCAACGCCGCCGTGCGCCCGGGCACGTTCGATCACCAGGCGCTGGACGACTGCCGCACCGAGGGGCTCGTTCCGAACAAGACGCACTGGGCGCAGCGGCTCGACACGCCGCCGTTCCACGCCTATCCGCTGCGGCCGGGCATTACGTTCACCTATCTCGGCGTGAAGGTGGACGAGCGCGCCCGCGTGGTGATGAAGGGCGGCGTGGCGGAGAACATCTTCGCGGCCGGCGAGATCATGGCGGGCAACATCCTCGGGCGTGGATACGTCGCCGGCGTCGGCATGACCATCGGCACGGTGTTCGGCGAGATCGCGGGGCGGGCCGCCTTCGCGCCCGAGGGCGCGTCGGCGGCCAGGGACTCACGTGGCTGAGCCGATGACCGAGGCAATGCGGAAGGCCGAGCACGAGATGGTCGTGTGCAACGCCTGCCGCTACTGCGAGGCGTACTGTCCGGTGTTCCAGGCGATGGAACAGCGCGTGACGTTCCCGCCGGGCGATCTCACCTACCTCGCCAACCTCTGTCACAACTGCGGCGAGTGTTTGTACGCCTGCCAGTACGCGCCGCCGCACGAGTTCGGCATCGACGTCCCGAAGACGCTGTCGAAAATGCGGGTGGAGTCGTACGAGGCATTCGCGTGGCCGTCGTTCGCGGCCGCGGCGTTTCGTCGGCCGTGGCTCACGCCCGCAGTCCTCGTGGTCCTGGCGGCGTATCTGCTCGGCCCGGTGCTGGCTCCGACCCGACGCTGGCGAATCTTCGACCTGATGGCTCACCCGGACGATTTCTACGCGATCCTTCCGCACGCGACCCTGGTCACGGTGTTTGGTATCGCGGGCATGTTTGCGGTCGTGGCGCTGGCCGTCGGGCACCGGCGCTTCAATGCCGCGGTTCGTACCGCCGCGGATCCCGGATCCCGGATCCCGAATCCCGGCCTGCACGCCGCACGCGACGTGTTCACGCTCAAACACCTGCATGCGACCGGCGAGGATTGTGTCGACGCGGAAGAACAGCGCACGCCGTGGCGGCGATGGATGCACCACTGCACCTTCTACGGCTTCGCGCTCTGCTTCGCCTCGACGACGGTGGCGGCGATCTATCACCTGTTCTTCGGGTGGATTGCTCCGTATGCCTATACGAGCCTGCCGGTGGTGCTGGGGACGCTTGGAGGAATCGGGCTGCTGATCGGACCGGCGGGATTATTCCTGGTGGACCGCGGACGCGATCCGGCTCTGACGCACGAGTCCGAACGATCGCTCGGCGGAGCCTTTCTGGCGCTGTTGTTCCTCACCAGCGCTACGGGGCTCGTCCTGCTGATCTGGCGCGCCAGCCGCGCGATGCCGATCCTGCTCGTGATTCACCTCGCCGTCGTGCTCGCGCTGTTTCTCACGCTGCCGTACGGCAAGTTCGTACACGGCATCTATCGGGCGGCGGCGTTGATGAAGTTCAGGCGGGAAGAGCACGGAGGGTAACCACGACGGGCACGAAGAGCACGAAGTACTTTTTGGTACTTCGTGCTCTTGTCTTCGTGAACTTCGTGTCCTTCGTGGTCAGCCCGTCTTCGTGCCCGTGACTAGAAGCGCGCGCCGAACGCCACGCGCACCGCGCGGCCGCCGTTCTGCCCCGCGTACGGCTGCGGGAACATCGTGTCGCTGGTCGCCTGGCCGAAGCGCGGACCCTGCGTATACGCCAACGGGATGCCGTTGGCGTCGAGCGCACCCGCGCGGTTGGCGGCCGTGATGCTGATCGTCTTGTCCCACGCGATCTGCTTCTGGTTGTTCAGCGCGTTGTAGATCTCCACCTTGAACCAGGGCGCCGCCGACTTCCACACCGGAATCGCGTAGGTCGCCGCGAAGTCCATCACGCCGTAGCCCTTGAAGAAGTACTGGCCGCGGTCGCCGAAGAACACCGTCTCGCGAACCGCCGGGTTGACGTCGTTGACCGGATAGCCCGGGTTGCGCGCGAGCTGCGCCGCGGGCACCGGCGTCGTCGCCGTCAGGCTGTAGACACGGCCCGAGTTGACGCGCCAGATCGGCGAGAGGTCCACCGAGCCGAACCGGCCCATCGACTGCGTGTAGGTGCCATACGCGCGCATCTTGTGCCGCTGGAAGCTGTCCAGGCGGCCGTACGGCATCAGGCGATCGAGCGCCGGAGCGTAGATCTCCGGGAAGTCGCCGTAGATCGACTGCGCGCCCGGGACGCCGGCCGCTTCACCCGCGAAGTTGCCATGGTCCTTCATCTGCAGCGTGTAGTCGGCGCCCATCCACACCCGGTCCGCCATGCGGTAGTCGGTCTGGAAGATCGCTGCCTCGTACGAGCGCCGCGGCGCGTCGGTGTTGTCGAGCACGCGGTTGGTGAGCGGGCCGACGAGCGGCACGTCGACGACGCCGTTCTTCAGCGAGGCGAAGTCCTCGACGAAGTTCGACGTCTTGCGCCACACGTAGGTCGCCTTCGCGTGCCCCTGCTGGCCGAGCTGACGGCCGAA
>Ga0134123_10000349_pt1 | contig 31627 bp, 28 predicted proteins | sample KB303_FD_96460 | JGI IMG/M metagenome (GOLD analysis project Ga0134123, IMG submission 96460) | Terrestrial soil microbial communities without Nitrogen fertilizer from Kellogg Biological Station, Michigan, USA - KB3-0-3 | ecosystem: Environmental > Terrestrial > Soil > Unclassified ...
CGCCCTATTGAACTCTACACGGACTTAACACCGCTCGCGGCGGCAAAGATCCTTCTTCACACAATTTTTTTCGCACGGCGTCTCGCTGTAGGGGATGATTGAGAGGAGGTGCGTCGATGACTACTCTGAATTCCCTCCCCGGCATTTCAAACGCTCCCCTCACTGGGGAAGAACTCGCAAAGATTCATGCTTATTGGCGCGCTGCGAACTACCTTTCTGTCGGACAAATTTACCTTTATAAGAATCCTCTCCTACGCGAACCATTGAAGCTTGAACACATCAAGCCTCGGCTTCTGGGGCACTGGGGTACCACTCCTGGCCTCAACTTCATTTATGTCCACCTGAATCGCATGATTCGGAAAGATGACCTCAACGTCATCTACATCTGCGGCCCGGGGCACGGCGGCCCCGGCATGGTGGCAAATGCCTACCTTGAAGGCACTTACGTCGAGCTCTATCCGAACATTCAGCAGAATGAGGAAGGAATGGGGCGCCTGTTCAAACAGTTCTCATTCCCGGGCGGCATACCTAGCCATGTCGCGCCTGAGACTCCGGGCTCCATCCACGAGGGTGGAGAGCTGGGCTATTCGCTCAGCCATGCCTGTGGCGCCGCATTCGACAATCCTGACCTTTTGGTGGCTTGCGTGGTTGGCGACGGAGAGGCCGAAACCGGGCCGCTCGCGACCAGTTGGCATATCAACAAGTTTCTAAATCCCACTCGCGACGGTGCTGTGTTACCGATCCTACATCTCAACGGCTACAAGATCGCGAACCCCACAATCATGGGTCGAATGAGCGACGACGCACTCATCGGTTTCTTTACCTGGTGCGGTTGGAAGCCCTACTTCGTCGAAGGCGACGATCCCGAGCAGATGCATCAGCTCATGGCGGCGACGCTCGACCACGTCGTCGACGAGATTCGCTCAATCCAATGGAACGCGCGCAATAACGAGCAGCGCAACGGCATGCCGGATTGGCCGATGATCGTGCTGCGCTCCCCAAAAGGCTGGACAGGACCGAAGACGGTCGACGGGAAACCAGTGGAAGGCACCTGGCGCGCGCATCAAGTACCGGTGGCCGATCTTCAGAAGAAGCCGCAGCACCTGAAAGTGCTCGAAGACTGGATGCGCAGTTACAAACCGGAGGAATTATTCGATCAGAGCGGGAGATTAGTCGCGGAGCTCGCCGAACTGCCTCCCCGGGGGAATCGCCGGATGAGCGCGAACCCTCATGCCAACGGAGGGCTGCTTCTTCACGACTTGGTCATGCCCGACTTCCGCAAATATGCGGTCGAGGTAAAAAAGCCTGGAAACGTTGAGGCCGAAAGCACCCGTGTGTTGGGGGGATTCCTGCGCGACGTAATGAAGCTTAATCTTGAGGCGAAAAACTTCCGCATCTTCGGCCCAGACGAAACTGCATCGAACCGCCTTGAAGCCGTCTACCAGGCCACAAGCAAAGCATGGATGGAGCCGATCCTTCCGGTGGACGAGTACCTCGCACGCGACGGCCGCGTGCTCGAAATGCTCAGCGAGCATATGTGCCAAGGATGGCTGGAAGGTTACCTGCTCACCGGACGTCATGGCTTCTTTTCGTGTTACGAAGCCTTTATTCACATTGTGGACTCGATGTTCAATCAGCATGCGAAATGGCTGAAGGTGACCCGAGATATCGAATGGCGACGCCCGATCGCTTCACTGAATTACCTGCTCACGTCACACGTGTGGCGGCAGGACCACAATGGGTTCACGCACCAGGACCCGGGCTTCATCGATCACGTGGTGAACAAGAAGGCAGACGTCGTGCGAGTCTATCTCCCCCCGGACGCGAATTGCCTGTTGTCCGTTGCTGACCACTGTTTGCGCAGCCGCAATTACGTCAACGTGATCGTGGCAGGAAAGCAACCGGAGCTTCAGTGGCTGGACATGCCATCAGCTATCGAGCATTGCACGAACGGCATTGGTATCTGGGATTGGGCGAGTAACGACAACACGTCCGAGCCTGATGTCGTCATGGCTTGCGCCGGCGATGTTCCGACACTGGAAACCCTGGCGGCGGTCGACCTTTTGCGCCGGCACGTTCCTGACCTCAAGATTCGCGTGGTTAACATTGTCGACTTGATGACGATTCAACCCTCAACCGAACATCCGCACGGGCTGTCTGACAATGACTTCGATTCCCTTTTCACCATCGACAAGCCGGTCATCTTTGCTTACCACGGTTATCCGTGGTTGATTCACCGGCTCACCTATCGGCGCCGGAACCATGACAATATGCATGTGCGCGGTTACAAAGAAGAAGGAACCACGACCACTCCGTTCGATATGACCGTGATGAACGATCTCGACCGGTTCCACCTGGCGGGCGATGTGGTAGACCGCGTGCCCAAGCTGAAAAACGTTGGCGGTCACTTCAAGCAGTTGCTGCGCAATAAGCTTGTGGAACACAAACAGTACATCGACGAGTATGGCATCGACATGCCGGAAATTCTGAACTGGAAGTGGCCGTACTAGAGCTTTTTGGTTTGGTGTTTCTCGTGTCCAGAGCGGTCAATGATTTCAAAGACGCAATGGGCGCGAAGGATTCCACTTCAGCAGACGGGAATGAAGATCCTGGTTCTCAATTCCGGCTCAAGCAGTCAGAAAAGCGCGCTGTTTGAGCTCGGCCCGGAACCGTCGGTTGACCCAGTCCCTGCGCTGTGGGAAGGCAAACTGGAATGGGACGGCAACAAAGAAACCGTTACCATCGAGAACTCCGCAGGGCAAAAGATTCGCGCGGAACATGAAATCGGTCCGGGCGGCCGCCAAGGTAGCCTTGAGAAACTGCTTGAGAATCTTTGGACGGGTCCAACGGCGTTGCTCAAGAAAGCCACCGAGGTTAATGCAATCGGCCATCGCATCGTGCATGGCGGCCCGACACTCAGCGAGCCCAGCCGGCTCACGCCTGAGGTTCGAAAGGCCATCGCCGACGTCGCTTCCATCGCTCCATTGCACAACCAAGCAGGCCTGCAAGGGATCGATCTTTCGAGCAAGTTGTTTCCAGGCACCCCGCAAATCGCCGTGTTCGACACCGGCTTTCACCGTACCTTGCCAGACGAAGCGAAAATTTACGCTGGCCCCTACTCATGGTACGAGCAAGGCATCCGCCGTTACGGCTTCCATGGTATCAACCACGAATATTGCGCCCAGCGCGCCGCCCAGATGCTAGCTCGAGATCTTTCGTCCCTGAAGATCATTACCTGTCATCTCGGGAATGGCTGCTCCTTAGCGGCCATCGACGCGGGCAAGAGCATCGATACAACCATGGGCTTTACGCCCCTCGAAGGCCTAGTCATGGGAACCCGCGGAGGGTCCTTCGACCCCGGAATACTGATTCATGTGCTGCGTTCAGGAACCGACCTACCCGATCTTGACGAGACCTTGAACCGCGAGTCCGGCCTGCTTGGCGTGTCCGGAATATCGAGCGACATGCGCGAGATCGTGAAGGCCATGAACGGGGGAAATGCGCGGGCGAGGCTCGCCTTCGAAATCTTCATCCATCGGCTTTGTGCAGGGATCGCAGCTATGACAGCTTCCCTTCGCGGAGTGGATGCTCTCGTGTTCACCGCCGGGATCGGCGAGAACTCGGCCGATGTCCGACAAGCCGCCGGCGAGCGTCTGCGCTTCCTCGGAATCGGCGTCGACGAGGCAAAGAACTCGAGCGCACATCTGGACGGGGAGATATCCGACAAGGACGCGGGCGTGCGAGTGCTTGTCATTCGCGCGCAGGAAGACTGGGCGATCGCGCAAAAATGCGAGCGGATGCTTGGTTGAGCAGCAGCCTGCCGAGATCGGTGCCAGTAAGTTACCCTAAGTCTCTTAGCCGACCGTCCCCTTGAAGTTATCGGTTGTTTTTCCTCTGATTATTAGGCTTTCTATGTGGTAGGTTCGCCTCCGCGCAAAACGATTGTGCTCTGTCTTGAGCCGCGCTATCATGCCGCATCCCTCCGCTCAAACTTAACCAGGAGAAACCATGATGGACTCGTCGCAAACTATTACTTTCATCTTCTATGGAATCCTAGGCATATTCCTGTTGGGCACGATCCTCAGTGGCTTCTTTCAGGTGCGAACCGCCGAAGCCGTCGTCGTCCAGCGACTTGGCAAGTTTCTCTGCGTCGGCACTGCCGGCATCAACTTCAAGTTTCCTTGGATTGATCAGATCGCCGGACGCATCGACCTCCGCGTACAACAACTGGCGCTCGACGTCGAGACCAAGACGAAAGACAACGTGTTCGTAAAGATCCCGGTTTCGGTTCAATACCACGTCATCCCCGAGAAGGTCTATGAGGCTTTCTACAAACTAGCCAATCCGAAACAGCAAATCTCCTCCTACGTGTTCAATGTCATTCTGGGCCATGTTCCGAAGATGAACCTTGACGACGCCTTTTTGCAGCAGTCAGACATCGCCATTGCCATCAAGCAGGGTCTCGACGACGTGATGCAAACCTATGGATACGCCATCGACCAGGCGCTGGTGACGGACATTCAGCCGGACGAGAAAGTAAAGGCGGCCATGAATGAGATTAATGCCGCACAGCGCGAGCAAGTCGCCGCCAGTGCTCGTGGCGAAACGGAAAAGATCCTGAAAGTAAAGCAGGCTGAGGCGGAGGCAGAAAGCAAGGCCCTCCAAGGCCAGGGTATCGCCAATCAGCGCAAGGCCATTGTGGAAGGACTAAAACAGTCCGTGGAAGCTTTCGCCGCAGCGGTCGAGGGCACCACCGCACGCGACGTCATGATGCTCGTGCTGGTCACGCAATATCTGGACACGATCAAAGAAATTGGAAGCAGTGACAAGACAAACACGCTATTCATGTCGCACTCGCCCGCGGCGATGGGAGAGCTGTTCAAGCAGATGCAGGATGCGGTGATGATCGGGCACAAAGCTGCCGCCGCAGGATAGAAGGACGCTTCGATCACCGCCGAATCAAGAACGCATGGTTTCAGCGTCGCGTGAAGTGCAACTCACTTCTTTTTTCTGCTGGATTTCTTGGCCGGGACCTTGGCGCCTTTCTTGCGCGCTTCCGAAAGCCCGATTGCGATCGCCTGTTTTCGGCTTTTCACCTTGCCACCTTTACCGCCTTTTCCCGAGCGCAACGTTCCGCTCTTTTTCCGCCGCATTGCGCTCTCCACGCTTTTGCTGGCGCCTTTGCTGTATTTGCGACCCCTCGACTTACGTGCTGGCATGATTCCTCCTAGCACTTAGAGATCGCACGCTCGCCGCGGCGTTGCGCGCTGTGTGCGGGAAGCAGGTAGCTGGTAAGCTGCATTCAGGACATGAACAAGATCATTCTGATTAATATTTCCGGCGACGACCGGCCCGGGCTTACCAGTTCGCTGGCAAAAATTCTCGCTGGCTACAATGTCCGCATTCTCGACATCGGCCAGGCTGTTGTTCATGAGGCGCTCGCGCTCGGCATGCTGATCGAAGTCCCCGACGGCCACGACTTCACGCCCCTCAAGAAGGACCTGCTGGTTCGCGCGCACGACCTTGATCTGAAGATCAAGTTCAGTCCGATTAGCGCTGAGGCTTTCGACCACTGGGTTCGCGCGCAAGGTAAGTTTCGTTTTATCGTGACCGCACTTGGGCGCGAGATTACGGCTGAACAATTCGCGAGCATCACGGATGCGGTTTCGTGCAATAACTTCAACATTGATGTGATTGAGCGCCTGTCTGGACGGCTCTCTTTAACCGGCCGGCTAGGTAACGCCAATGCCTGCGTCGAACTCGAGATCAGCGGAATCGTCGACTCCTCTCCTGCGCTTCGTGCTGAGCTCTTGCAACTGACGCAACGGTTCAACATCGACATTGCCATTCAGCGCGAAAGCATCTTCCGACGTAACCGGCGACTTTTCGTGTTTGATATGGACTCGACGCTCATCGCAGCCGAAGTGATCGACGAACTTGCCAAACTGCACGAGGTCGGCGACAAAGTTTCTTCAATCACGGCTGCCGCCATGCGCGGCGAGTTGGATTTCAAGCAGAGTTTTGCCCAACGAGTAGCGCTTTTGGCCGGCCTCTCCGAATCGCGATTGCACGAAGTGCTGCGGACGATTCCTTTAGCCGGCGGCGCCGAACGTCTGATCCGCACCCTCAAATCGCTGGGATATAAAACCGCCGTCCTCTCCGGCGGGTTCACCTTTTTCGGCAGGCACCTTCAGCAACGACTAGGGATCGACTACGTTTTTGCCAATGAATTGGAGACCGCGAATGGAGCCGTCACCGGCAGGGTTGTAGGCGAGATCGTAGATGGGAAGAAGAAAGCCGAGCTGCTCAAAATGCTCGCCGAGAAAGAAAACATCTCCGTCGATCAGGTGGTTGCCGTGGGCGACGGAGCAAATGACCTACCGATGCTCAACCTGGCCGGCATGGGCATCGCTTTTCACGCCAAGCCGCTGGTGCGGCAAAGCGCCAGCCATTCCGTATCTCACCTTGGGCTCGATGCTCTGCTGTATCTGGTCGGCGTGCGCGATCGTGATTTGGATGCGACACAGCTTCGATCGCCGGCTGTATAAGTGGCAGGCTGAATCCCAACCCCTCCGTTCCTCATCTACCCACCATGCCCCAATTCGTGACATCCGAAGCATTCGAGAGCACGGCTCCGCCAGCTGCCCCCCATCCGTCCGACGGCGCGCTGCTCGACGCCTACTCGCGAGCGGTTGTATCGGCTGCGGAAAAAGTCAGTCCGTCGGTCGTAAAAATCGAAGTCACACAAAAAGCTGTTGTCCGAAACGGGGAATCGCACGAGCGCCACGGCGGAGGTTCGGGATTCGTGTTCACCCCCGACGGCCTGGTTCTCACCAACAGCCATGTAGTGCACAGCGCGTCAAAAATTGAAGGATCCCTGCCCGACGGACGCCGCTTCCCCGCGCACCTGATCGGCGAAGATCCGGCCACCGATCTGGCCGTGGTGCGTATCGATGCACCCAATCTCACCGCCGTCGAGCTCGGAGACTCGCAAAAATTGCACGTCGGTCAGTTGGCGATCGCGATCGGCAATCCCTATGGTTTCCAGTACACCGTGACTGCCGGTGTCGTCAGCGCTCTCGGGCGTTCTCTGCGTTCCTATTCCGGCCGAATGATCGACGACGTCATCCAGACCGATGCGGCTCTCAACCCCGGCAACTCCGGGGGACCACTGGTTTCCTCCGACGGACAGGTCATCGGCGTCAATACGGCAACCATCATGGGCGCCCAAGGCTTGTGTTTCGCCATCGGAATTAACACGGCCAAGTTCGTCGCGAGCCGCCTGCTCCAACAAGGCCGAATTCAGCGCGCTTACATAGGCGTGGAGGCACAGACAGTTCCGCTGCGCCGCCGCGTCGTACGTTTTTACGATCTGCAAAAAGAAACAGGAGTGATGATCGTGGGTGTCACGCCGGGCAGCCCAGCCGGGCGGGCCGGACTTTGCGAGGGGGATGTAATCCTCGCTTTTGCCGGTCAGCCGATCGCCGGGGTGGACGACTTGCATCGTCTGCTCACCGAGACCGAGGTCCGTGTGAAAAATACAATCACCGTCCTACGCCGAACCGAGCGGCTGGAACTCGCGATCGTGCCGCAAGCGTCGAAGGAATGATTCGTTAACCACGAAGGGGCCCGAGGGAAGCGGTTCGTGTTCCTTTGTGACTAGAAGTTCTATCCTGAGCCCGAGCCCGGTTCATTCATTGCAACTCCCCGCACCCTATGTTAGTTTCTGAAACGAAAGGGATTTTCTTGCAGGCAACGGTTCCTGCCGGACTGGACGCGAAAGAAGCCGAGGTTTACCGTCGGCTTGATCCGGAACGGCTCCCGAAACACATCGCCATCATCATGGACGGCAACGGCCGCTGGGCGCGCCGTCGTCACCTGCCTCGCGTGGCGGGACATCGCGCCGGAGTCACTTCCGTACGCTACACCGTCGAGTGTGCCTCGCGAATCGGTATCCCTTCGCTCACGCTCTACGCCTTCTCTGAGGAAAACTGGAAGCGTCGCCCCAAGGCCGAAGTTGATTTTCTCATGAAGCTCCTGGCCCGCTACCTGAAGCAGGAAGTGCCCACCCTGCACAAGAACAACGTACGTCTCCAGTACATCGGGCGCTTGCATGAGCTACCGCCTTTCGTTCAGGAAAAAATGGAGTGGGCGCGCAAAGAGACCTCTCGCAATAGCGGAATGTTGCTAACCCTGGCGCTTAACTACAGCGCGCGCTCAGAGATTGTCGACGCATTTCAGTCGATGGTGAACGCGGCAGCCAACAATGGTGGAATCGATCATCTCAGGGTCAACGAAGAACTCGTGTCACAACATCTCTACACGCGTCATCTGCCCGACCCGGATCTGGTGATTCGCACCAGCGGCGAGATGCGCTTGAGCAATTTCCTGCTTTGGCAGCTGGCGTACGCCGAGATTTATGTCACCCCGACGCTTTGGCCGGAATTCCGCGGCGTGCACTTGCTCGAAGGCATCGCCGATTACCAAAAACGCGACCGCCGGTACGGCGGCCTGAACGAATCTCCCACCCCAGAGCGATCAGTTCTGGCGCGAGCCTCGCGCGCCCTGCGGGGCTGATTTGGAATTCGCAAAACGAGTACTTACCGCAGTCGTTCTCATTCCGGTTGTTCTTGCCATCGTGCTGCGCGCGCCAGTCGCAGTGCTGGCGGCGTTTTCCGGAGCCATCGCCCTGATGGCGATTCACGAACTGCTCAAGCTTTCTGAAGGCTATGGCATTCGCCCAATGCGGGCGCCTACCTACATTTACGCCGTTGTGTTTTTCCTGATCTTGGCGGTGCACCCTGGCAAGACCGATCTCCTCTCGACCGGCAGCTTTAGTTATTTTGGAGTATGTGCCGCCGTGCTCGCGCCATTTCTGTTTCTTTCGCTCGCCATGCGCGGAAGTGAGCTTCGCTCCGGATTTCCCGCGGCCATGGTCTCGGCATTCGCTTTCGTCTACATCGCACTTCCGATGGCGTCGCTGGTCCAGTTGCGCGAACAGTGGCGCGGTGCTTTTCTTCTTCTTTACCTGCTGCTGCTGGTTTGGGCAGGAGACATCTTCGCCTACTTTATCGGCAAACCGCTGGGGCGCCATCGCATGTCCCCACGCATCAGCCCGAAAAAGAGCTGGGAAGGAGCAATCGCTTCCCTTGTCGCGAGCCTCGGTATCGGCATTCTGATGTTCCGCTACGCGCAGCCGATCAGCACGGCATTGATGGACGCGCACCTGATCGACCAGCGCCATGGGATCTTTACTCAGGAAGCGCTCGAACCTATCGTCGTGCTGTCGATCATCCTGAACATCGCTGCGCAACTCGGAGATTTGGTCGAATCTCTTATCAAACGCGGAGCGGGAGTGAAAGATTCAGGGGCCATCCTTCCCGGCCATGGCGGCATGTTTGACCGCATCGATGCCCTGCTCTTCGCCGCGCCGGTGCTCTGGACTTGGGCGGCTTGGCACACGATGATGCCCTAAGACTAGGGGCCCCGTGACTGGATCCCACCACGCAAGACCTCGGAGGCGAATTTCGGAGAGAGCTACGGGCCCGGCTTGGTCAACCTAAGCAGTAATATTCCGCGCTGAGCTCACGTCTGGCGTGGCTCGAGATAAATTCCCTCGGCCGAATTTGCCTCTAGGGTGTGATCCCGCCCTAGCTGACTCCCGCTTTCAGCAATTCGTCCTTCATTCCCGCCCAGCTTTGCCCGGTCGATGCTTCCGGAGTTCCGCCACCCTGCCAGTGAGTCTCAAGGCTCACGGCATATTTGTAGCCAGCCTGGTGTAGCGCGCGGAACTGCCCAACCCAGTCAATAATGCCTTTTCCCATCGCAGCCCAATCGTACTTGTCACCATTCTTCACGACATCCTTGCAGTGGCAGTGTCCAATGCGGTTCTTGGGCAATAAACGATAGCCATCCGGATATGGAATCTCGCCCAGGGTCGCGGCATTGCCCGGGTCCCAGTTCAGCATGAACGAAGGTGTCTCGACCGCAGCCAGGACCTCGGCTGCCTCTTTACCCGTCCCGGTGTTGCACGACATTTCGTTTTCGAGGACCAGCGTCAAGCCTTGTTTTCCAAGCTTCTCGGCTGCCTTGCGCAGAGTCTCGTTGATTTCTGCTCGAAACGGCTTGGGATCGTCCAGGCGCCAGAAATCGAAACACCGCACACGATCTGTTGAAAATTTCTTGGCCATTTCGACGCACTTTTCGAGGATCGCGTCCTGCTGCGAGGGCCCAAAGTGGGCATTGAACTCGTCGTGCTTAGGACTGAACTTCGACTTCGGCGCACCCAGCCAGTCCACCTTGAACAGGGGACTGGCGATATCGGTTACTCGCAGGTCGTATTTTCTAAGCAGTCGCTGAGACTCTGAGATTTGATTGGCATCCAGGTCGAGTATGTTCTTGCTCCACATCCCTCTGAGCTCGATCCATTTCATGCCGAATCCGGATGCAACTTGGCATGCCCGCTCGAAGTCTTGGCTGATCTCGTCATTGATCACCGCAACACGAAATGGCGAGCTGGCCACGCTCCCCAGTAAGGCCTTCGGCAGTGCGCTTCCAGCCGTCACCACGCCTACATTTGCTAAGAAGTTCCTTCGGGAAAAAGAAAGAGAAAGAGAAGAGGTCATAAGTGTCCGCCAATGCGAACGCCATATTAACACCGCAGAGGACAGGCGCCGCACTAACGGGACGCGTTCCCGATCCACAGTTCCAGAATCTGGCACAGCTCGCCACGCCGGGGATTAGGGTACAAACCAAGGTGCAAAGCCGGCGAATTTCGACGCACGGAGATACCAATGCCCTCCCGCGTCGCCCTTCTAGTAACATACGTATATCCATGAAGCGCATTGCGATTTTGGGATCGACCGGTTCTATCGGCCGCAGCACCCTCAGTGTCGTTGAATCTTTCCCTGACCGCTTTCAAATCGTCACCCTCGCCGCCGGACGCAACCTTGATCTCGCCTTCGAGCAGGCGAAGCGCTGGCATCCGCGCGTCATTTCCGTCGCTGCCGAATCTCACGCCAACAACCTTCGGGTGCGTCTGAATGAGGCCGGAATCACGGATATTGAAATCACCCATGGAGCTGCCGGAACCGTCCGGGTGGCAACCCATTCCGAAGTGGATTTTGTGGTCAGCGCCATTGTCGGTGTCGCTGGTCTCGAGGCTACCTACGAAGCAGTCAAGGCGGGAAAGAGCGTCGGTCTGGCGAATAAGGAGTGCCTGGTGGCTGCCGGAGAGCTCATCACCGCCGAGGCCCGACGCCAGGGTAAGCCGCTCTTGCCGATTGACAGCGAACACAATGCCGTCCACCAGTGCCTCCGCGGAGGCCGCATGGACGAGGTTCGCCGCATTTGGCTCACGGCCTCGGGTGGCCCGTTTCTCAACACGCCCAAAGCCAAGTTCGCCGATATCACCGTCGATCAAGCCCTGAATCATCCCACTTGGAAAATGGGCAACCGCATCACCATTGACTCGGCCACCCTGATGAACAAGGGCTTTGAGGTCATAGAGGCCTGTCGTTTGTTCAACTTACCGCCGGACCAGGTCTCGGTCATCGTGCACCCGCAATCCACAATTCATTCCCTGGTCGAGTTCGTGGACGGCAGCATCCTGGCCCAGCTTTCGGTCACCGACATGCGCCTTCCCATCCTCTACGCGCTGACCTATCCCGACCGCATTCCGTCCGATTTGAACTTTAGTCTCAGTGACTTAAGACACCTCGATTTCTGCCCGCCCGACATGGAAAAATTCACTTGCCTGCGCTTGGCCTACGAGGCTGCTGCGGCCGGAGGCGGCAAAACGGTGGCCTTGAACGCAGCCGATGAGGTGGCCGTTTCAGCGTTTCTCGATGGGAACATCCGCTTTATGGATATTCCCGTGCTGATCGAGGAAGTCGTTTCTGAAACGCCAGCGGCCAAAATGGAATCTATAAGAGAAGTGCTGCGTGTGGACCAGCAAGCCCGCGCTAGCGCTCGCGAAAGGGTTGCTCGCCTTGGCACATTGCCTGTGGCGGCGCGTCAAAACTAGTCTCTAATGTTGAATTCAGTGCTTATCTCACTCATCTCTGTTGCAGTCATCCTCGGCTTCATGATCCTCATCCACGAGTTCGGCCACTATGCCGTGGCCAAGCTGCTGGGTGTGCGCGTGGAGCAATTCGCCATCGGCTTTGGCAAGCGCCTGGTCGGCTTCCGTAAGGGCGAGACCGACTATCGGATCAACGCCATCCCCCTCGGGGGCTACGTAAAAATGAGCGGTGAGAACCCGATGGATCGCCACACCGACGATCCCCGCGAATTCCTGAATCACTCTCGCTGGCATCGCTTCCTGATCGCCATCGCTGGGCCGGCGATGAATATCCTGCTCGCCATTGTGCTTCTGACCGGCGTCTACATGGTGCACTACGAGCACCCCGGGTATCTGGATCAGCCAGCGATCGTCGGCTACGTCGATCCGAGTTCTCCGGCAGGAAAGGCTGGAATTCAGCCCGGGGACCACCTTACGCAAATTGATGGCGTCCGCAATCCCAGTTGGGAACAGGTGGAGATGAAGCAGTTGGTAAGCGCGAATCAGCCGCTGCCGTTCGAGGCAGAGCGGAATGGGCAAACCTTCCGGGGATCGGTAGTTCCGGCTTCCGATAGTGCTGACGAGCCACCGTCGGCGGGATGGTTGCCAAAAGTTCCGGTGATCATTGGGGACGTCGAAGCCGGCATGCCGGCAGCGAAGGCCGGTTTGGTCGAAGGCGACAAGATCGTTGCGATCGACGGACAGCCTGTGACGTCCATTCAATCCATGATCGACAGTCTGCAACGCACCAAAGAGAAGCCACTGCAACTGGCGATTGATCGCAGCGGAAAGGAGATGACGTTCAACGTCACTCCGGTGCTAGCGGACACGCCGGGTACGCAGAAACATTATCGTCTCGGCTTCAAGAACTCCTACCAGATTTCCGTGTCGAGGCTATCTCTTCCCGAGGCGCTCGATCGATCTATAGCTACAAACCGCAAGCTCTCCACACTCATCCTGGAGTTGGTCGGCCGTCTGGTTCAACGCAAAGCCTCTCTTAAAACGGTTTCCGGTCCGATCGGAATCGCTCAGCAGGCTGGAATCGCAGCCCAGCAAGGATGGATGCCTTTTCTCGAACTCACCGCAGCCGTGAGCTTGAACCTAGGCATCTTCAATCTTCTGCCCATTCCCATCATGGACGGCGGCGTCATTCTGCTGCTCTTCATCGAGAGTTTGATGAGGCGTGATATCAGCATGCCGATTAAAGAGCGCATCTACCAAGCTGCGTTTGTTTTTCTCGTGCTGTTCGCCGCAGTCGTCATCTACAACGACATCGTGAAAACGCTCGGCACGAGACTACCCTAGTCTCAGCCGCGATCTTTGTGATTGGTTCGGTTCCGTAAAGGCGTATGCTTCGTGCATGCGCCTGGCCGTTCTACTTCTCCTCACCGCAACCGCTCTCGCCCAGTGGCAACCGCAAGAGAGCCCTACGAAGGAATCCTTGCGAGGGGTCAGCATTTTCGACCGCGAAAACATCTGGGCGAGCGGTACCCACGGCACTTATGTCATGACGAGAGATGGCGGCAAAACCTGGAATGCGGGCAAAGTCCCAGGCGCTGAAGACCTGGATTTTCGCGGAGTCAAAGTCTTCAAGGAGGACGTTTTTCTTCTTGCTTCAGGAACCGGCGACAAGTCCCGCATTTATCACCTTCACATCGGGAAGCAGTGGGAACTCCAGTACACCAATCCGGAGCCGAAGGGGTTTTTCGACTGCATGGTGTTTGCTGGCGAGCGCCATGCTGTCGTGATCGGAGATCCGGTGAACGGTAAATCTCAGGTCCTTCGCACGCGCGACGGCGGGCAAAGCTGGCAATACGTCGATCCCAAGAACATTCCGCCGGCCATCGACGGAGAGGGCTCCTTTGCCGCCAGCAATTCGTGTGTCACAAGCAATGGAATCGAAAACATCTGGTTTTCGACCGGTGGCCCCGCCGCTCGGGTCTTCCATTCTTCGGACGGCGGTGAAACTTGGGCGGTCGCTGATACGCCAATCGTCCGCGGCGCCCCGTCGCAAGGTACTTTCTCGATCGCTTTCCGGGACGGGCTCCACGGCGTCGTCGCAGGGGGTGACTACCAGCACCCGGAACAAACCGGGCCTCACCTCGCCCGGACTGAAGATGGCGGCAAAACCTGGAAGCTTGCGGATGCCACGCCACAGAAGTTCTTCTCCGCCGTTGCCTACATCGGCGGCACGGCCCCTGGAATGATCGTGGTTGGGCCGGCTGGGTTCGGCCTCTCAAGAGACGAACTGCACACTTGGAGTTTGTCTGGAAGCGAGGGTTTCCATGCCCTGGCATCAAAGCAAGGGGTCATCGTTGCGGTGGGCGCAAACGGCAAAATAGCGATGCTCAAACCGTGATGGGCGTAGCCCTAAAGCTCAGAGAGATTCACGACTCAGCGACTGGAGAGAGCTTGCGAATGAGAAATCTAAACTAGCACTTTAAGTTTCTCGATCCTTTAACTAGCAACTTTCGTTCGTGCTTTGCCGTGACGATCGTGGCTTGTTTGCCATATGCGGAACTTGCAGTGTCCGGTGTGCGTTGCCGCATGTTCAGAAACCACGTGTCCAAAACAAAACCCGGTTTCAATCAGTTTTGAACTCTAGGACGACCGTCGCGGGTCCAATGTCTAAACACCCTGAAGGGTGGGACCTCTCTGCTAAACTATGGATTCCTATGGCCTCGATCGAGCGGCGAAAAACGGTCGTCTGCACCATCGGCAATGTGCGCGTGGGCTCTGGTGCACCAGTCGTGGTGCAGTCCATGACCAATACCGACACGGCAGATGTGTTTTCGACCGTCGAGCAGGTTGCTTCGCTTGCCCGCGCGGGATCGGAACTAGTCCGCGTGACGGTGAACAACGAAGATGCGGCAGAGGCCGTCCCTCTCATCGTTCGGGAACTCGATCAGCGCGGGGTTCATGTACCGATCATCGGCGACTTCCACTACAACGGCCACATTCTTCTGAAAAAGTATCCCGGCTGTGCCCAGGCGCTGGCGAAATACCGCATCAATCCTGGAAACGTGAGCGTAGGCCGTAAGGACGACTCGAATTTCCGCACCATGGTGGAGGTCGCGGTAGAGAACCAGAAGCCGGTGCGCATCGGCGTGAACTGGGGATCGCTCGACCAGTCGCTTCTGACGCGGATGATGGATGAGAACTCTCGTTCGGCCGATCCGAAAGATGCTCGTGACGTGACCATGGAAGCCATGGTGGTGAGCGCACTCAATTCGGCGAAACTGGCGGAGCAGTATGGTCTTCGCGCAGACCAAATTATTCTGAGTGCCAAAGTCAGTGGCGTACAGGACCTGGTCGACGTCTATCGTTCTCTCGCGAGCCGATGCAACTATCCGCTCCACCTCGGGCTTACAGAAGCCGGCATGGGAGCAAAAGGAATTGTGGCCTCGAGCGCCGGTCTTTCCATCCTCTTGCAGGAAGGGATCGGCGACACCATTCGCGTTTCGCTCACCCCAGCGCCCGGCGGGGACCGCGCGGAAGAGGTTCGAGTAGCGCAACAGATCCTTCAGTCGCTCGGCATTCGTAGCTTCACTCCCCAGGTCACGGCTTGCCCGGGTTGCGGTCGCACCACCAGCACCTTCTTCCAGGAGATGGCTGAGCAGATTCAGACCTATCTGCGCGAGCAGATGCCGGTCTGGAAGCAGAGCTACTCGGGGGTGGAAGAAATGAAGGTCGCCGTGATGGGATGCGTGGTGAACGGCCCGGGAGAGTCCAAACACGCAAATCTGGGCATCTCGCTCCCGGGGACCTTCGAGGAACCCAAAGCTCCGGTTTACGTCGATGGCCGCCTGCTTACCACGCTCCGCGGCGACAAGATCGTCGAAGAGTTCAGAAGGATCCTCGACGAATACGTCGATTCCCACTACGCCGCGAAGTCCGACACTCCGGTTGTGGTCTGATACTCCAGCTCAATCGAGGATTGCTCGCCCTGCGCCCGCCCCTGGCCCGAGCCGCTATGGCGTGCTTACGTAGATTACCGACTTAACCCACCTTGCTTGGGTGCTGTCATAGGTCTGCACGGCAACCCGATGCGTACCGGGACCGGGCAAAGTGACGGTTGCGCCGCTCGGGAGCGAGCTGACGCTCGGGTAGTCCGCGTGCTTCACCCCATTCACATAGATCTGCATGTGGCTGACCGAGTCAGGCCCTTTGGCCGTCGCCGCGATGGTGAACTTCCGCGGCACATGACTGCCGTCAAGCGGGGCCGTGATGTGGGTAATTTCCTGATTCGGACCACCGAAGGAAGGCGGGAAGTTGAGGGCGTACTGGTCGTACGGGTCGGTTTTATACATCGGAATTCCGGCAGGAAAATTCCCTCTCCTTGTGGCAATCGATGGGGAATAGGTAAACACCGAGACCGTCTTCCGCGATGGGCTCACGGTCAGAATCCGCAAATAGCCGTAGCCAAAGTAGCCGTTGTTTCCCTGCCCCTGAAAGTCGGACAGGATCTGAATCGGCCGGTTGGGGTTCGAGCACAACGTGGTCCAGCTCTGCACGCTGCAATCGACGTATCCCACGCCGTTGTAGTTGGGCACATTCGGATAGTTTCCCGGACTCGGATTTCGAATATGCCCGCTCAGCGCCAGGAACACATTCGGATGCTGGCTTAGAAGGTTGTACCAAAGCCCAATTCCATCGGTGCCGCCACCGACCGGCCTATAGGAACTGACCGAGTCATTCAGACACCCGTAAACGTTGGGCGAGAACCCGGAGCACAGTGGATAGGCAGTTCCCGGGGCAAAGCTGCGCCCGAAGGTTGGCCCCGATCCGTCGTTGGAAAGGTAGGCATGCGTCACCACAATTACAGGGCCGTTGAAATTCGAGATCAGCGCGTTCGCCGCATTTACCACCCACTTCTGCGGAAAAAGCTCGAGCGAGAGGATCATGAATTTCGTCGACCCGATTTTTATCGTCTTTTGGAAATTCGGCGTGCGCTTTCCAAACTGGTCGAGAATATACGCCGCAGGGTTGATGCCCAGCGTGCCAAAGTAGTGGAAATAGTTGGTCGAGCTCCGCGGTTGCGGCCGATCCGCCTCGCAGTCGTAGTCGTGATTTCCTATGGTTGGCTGGTAGTAAATTCCATGCGAATTCAGAACGTTGATTGCCGATCGAGCCTGCTGCCACTGCATTTGCCGAGCGGCGGGGGGCCCATTAGCACACGTGCCAACGATGTTTCCGGCATTGTCGACCGGGTATCCGCCTCCGTCGACAATGTCCCCAAGCCCAATGACTGCTTTTACGTTTAACGAACTCTGGTGCCAAACCACCCAGTTCACCTGATCTTGTAAAACGTAGGCATAGTTGCCGTGGTAATACTGCGTATCAGGAAGGACGACGATAGAAAAGTCAGGATCCGTTGCTGGAATGGAAGCCTTTTGAGCTCTGGATATTGGTGAAGACGCAAGAATACTGCTGAAAACCAGCAGCGCTGACGCTGCATACCTCATTTACATCCTCCTGTTCCCGCACGAGCTGGCACACGCCACCGCGAGCTCGTTCTCGGGTAATGCACTTTCAGGAAATGGGGGGAGGACGTTCTTAGGGAAAAAGTACTTTGACCCTGTAGATAGCCTATAAGCTAAACGGCCAAGAAGTGTGAGGTAACGGGAGGGAGTGTCCTTTTGGGGGGAAGGAAAATTCGACCTGCGCAGTTAGGAAAGCTGGGACTAGACGAGCATCACGATGGCAGAAGCCGGAGTCAGGGTTTTGCTAGCCGAGACTGAATGCGGAATGAAACACACGGGAATCTTGCATTCGCGTACCGACCGACTGGTCTCCCTTCGCGTGGCACCGTGAGATACCATGGAAGGTCATCTCGGCCGTTGTTCCGGCTCATTGCCGCGCGGCGGGCTCCCATAATCTTCTGATCATACAAGGAGCATTCATGGCCACTCTTACCCACTCAAATCCCACAACTCCTCTGACCACCAATGAGCACCTGCTTCGCTGGGTCGACAAGATGGCGGAACTCACGCAGCCGGCACGCGTTCATTGGGTCGATGGCTCGCAGGAAGAATTCGACGAGCTTTGCGCGGAGATGGTTGCGAGCGGGACTTTGATGCGGCTTAACCAAGACCTGTGGCCGGGATGCTATCTTGCCCGATCCGATAAGAGCGATGTTGCCCGGGTGGAAGACAGGACGTTTATCTGTTCTCTGTCTAAGGATGCCGCCGGCCCAACCAACAACTGGGAAAACCCTTATGAAATGCGCCGCAAGCTGCGCGGATTGTTCCGGGGATCGATGCGCGGGCGCACGATGTACGTGTTGCCATTCAGCATGGGACCAGTCGGCGGGGCGGTATCGCAGATCGGCGTGCAGCTGACCGATTCACCCTACGTAGTGGCGAACATGCGCATCATGACGCGTATTGGGTTGCCGGTCTTTAAAGAGATCGATAAAGACTACAAACGCGTTGTGCCCTGCTTGCATTCGGTCGGCATGCCGCTCGCGCCAGGACAGAAAGATGTTCCCTGGCCCTGCAATGAGGAGAAGTACATCGTCCACTTCCCCGAGGCCCGCGAAATCTGGTCTTACGGTTCCGGCTATGGCGGTAACGCGCTGCTCGGCAAGAAGTGTTTTGCGCTCCGGATCGCTTCGAACATGGCGCGCGATGAGGGGTGGATGGCCGAGCACATGCTGATCCTCGGTGTCGAAGACCCGCAAGGCCACAAAACTTACGTTTGTGCCGCCTTTCCTAGCGCCTGCGGCAAAACCAACTTCGCCATGATGATCCCGCCTGATCCTTTCAAGGGCTGGAAAGTCACAACCGTCGGCGACGACATTGCATGGATTACTCCCGACGCAAACGGGCAGCTACGCGCGATCAATCCCGAAGCTGGATTCTTTGGGGTCGCCCCGGGCACGTCGGAAAAAACCAATCCCAACGCAATGGCCACGCTCGCAAAGAACAGCATATTCACCAACGTTGCGCTTACTCCCGAGGGTGGAGTTTGGTGGGAGGGGATGACGACCGAGCCGCCGGCTGAGTGTATCGATTGGCAAGGAAACCGCTGGACTCCGGAAATCGCCAAGGCCACGGGCGCGAAAGCCGCTCACCCCAACGCGCGATTCACGGCTCCTGCACGGCAGTGCCCGACGATCGATCCGGATTGGGAAAATCCCAACGGTGTTCCGATCAGCGCCTTCATCTTCGGTGGCCGCCGCGCACACACCATTCCTCTCATCTACCAGGCGTTTAACTGGAGTGCGGGTGTTTACGCTGGGGCCACCATGGGGTCAGAAACGACTGCCGCGGCAGCGGGAGAGGTTGGTAAAGTACGCCGCGATCCCATGGCGATGCTTCCCTTTTGCGGCTATCACATGGGGGACTATTTCCGGCATTGGATCAAGATGCAGCGCTCGCTCACCGTAACTCCACGGATTTTCCACGTGAACTGGTTCCGCAAGGACGCCCAAGGCAAGTTCCTGTGGCCCGGCTTTCGTGACAACTTCCGCATCCTGAAATGGGTTGTGGATCGCGTACAGGGCCGTACACGCGGAAAGGAAACGCCCATTGGCTGGACTCCGTTCTACAAAGATATGGATTGGTCGGGGTTAGACTTCCCGAAGGAAAAATTCGAGGAACTGCAGAACGTGGATCGGGCTGCGTGGAAGAGAGAGGTGATCGACCATGAAGAGCTCTTCATCCTTCTGCATGCTCACTTGCCACCGGAAATGGTGTACGAGCGCGAGTTGCTGATCTGCAGGCTTTAAAAGAACAACGGACTGGCGAGGCACCAGTCGGTTCACAACCGGGTTGGCCCCCGCACGGATAGCATTCGATGAAAAACTCGGAAACGCAGTCACTCACCCGAACCCGCGCCCAACTCTCGGCCGAGCTGGCCGATCTCGACCAACTCTTCTCCGCCCTGTACAACCGCTGCTCGCGTGAACAATTATTGTGGCGTCCCGGAGCTGGGTCCTGGTGTATCGCTGAATGCATCGAGCACGTCGCCCGGGGAATCTCGCAATATCTCGCACCCATGCGGCAGGCGATCCTTAAGGGCGGACCGTCCGCTCGTGAGGAGAACTATCTTTTCGCTCCGGGAGGTTGGTTCTCTGCCGCCTTCCTCCGGCGAATTGGCCCGCAGGTTACCGTGAAGTTCAAAGCTCCTCGAAAAATTCGACCACTGCAGGTTGATCCCGAGAAAGCATTCGACGAGCTTCGCCGTGGACACCGAGAGGCCCAAGAGCTGCTGTCGGCGACCGAACAACTCGATCTCAACCGAACACGATTCAAGAATCCATTCGTACCGGTGCTTCGCTTCACGGTCGCAACTGGCTTCCTCATACTGGCAGCGCATGGACGCCGTCATCTGCTGCAAGCAGAACGCGTCCCCGAGGCGGATGCCTTCCCCAAGACGAAAGCTCAGCAGAGTGCGTAAATTAGAGGCGACCTCATAGACGCTGCAACTATCGTGAACCCACCTCTATCGTCTGGATAACATCTTCTGTTTCTTTTTTTCGGGGTTGGCCCCTGCCATCTCGGTCAACGAATCAAATTCGGGGATCTTCATCTTTCGTCCCTTGTTTGACACCTTATATTGAATCATTATCTTGCTATGACACAGCTTAAGGTATCGCTTTATTCTCTTTGTGATGTATTATATTGTATCAATTATGAAACAAGATGCACAAAAAGGTATCCCACCTCTGCGACAGAAGGCGTTACCCGCCGAGCTACGTCACGCCCTGATACAGGCGCGCAAAAAACGAGAATGGAGCCAGAGGGATCTGGCAAGCCACCTGGGCGTCGGCCAGAGGCATATCTCCGGAATTGAGTCGGGCAAGATCGTGCCACGCTACGACACACTTCTTGAAATCGTCCGCATGCTCGATCGCGACCTTATGATGGTCCCCCGCGCACTGGTGCCCGTCGTGCAGTCGCTCACTCGCGACCATCTCAAGGACCAGCCGGGTGGAGGAGAAGAACGGCCCCTCTACGGGACTGACCGCGACGAGGACAGCTTTGAGGAGCCGCGTGATGAGGTTTGACCCGAAGAAGCTCAACGCGCTTTCGGTGCGCCTGTACGGACAACAGATCGGCGTCATAATCCGCCTTGCAGGCGATCGGCAGCTTTTCGCGTTCGAGCAGAACTATATCGACGATCCTCAGCGCCCCACCCTCAGCCTCTCGTTCAAGGGCAGCACCGGGGGACTCATGACGAACTTCCGGCCGGTCGAACGCCGGGTTCCCGTTTTCTTCTCCAACCTTCTGCCTGAAGGGCACCTGCGCGACTATCTTGCCAAGCGCGGGGACGTAAATCCTGATCGCGAATTCTTCCTCCTCGCCGTCCTCGGCGCCGACCTGCCGGGCGCGCTCGTTGTCGAGCCCCTCGGAGGTGACGAACGATCCGCGCCTCACGACGCCGGTGAGGATGATGCTCACGACGACGGCCATGGCGGCGAAGAGCCGCTGCGTTTTTCTCTCGCCGGCGTACAGTTGAAATTCTCCGCCATCATCGAAGCCTCGGGCGGTCTAACCATCCCCGCCGGCGGTCTGGGGGGATCGTGGATCGTCAAACTCCCTTCCGCACGTTTCAAGGCCCTGCCCGAGAACGAATTCGCCATGCTTGAACTCGCCAGGCGCATCGGCATTTCCGTCCCGGAAAACAAGCTCATCGAAGTGGCCAGCATCAAGGGTCTGCCCGAACAAGCCCATACGGTGGAAGGCAGGGCCCTCGCCGTGAAACGGTTCGATCGCCTGCCTGATGGCAGAGCCGTCCACATGGAGGATTTCGCGCAAGTATTTGGCGAATTCCCAAACAACAAGTACAAGTTTCATAGCTACGCGAACATCGCTGCCGTGCTGTGGGCGGAAATCGGCGAGAAAGCCGTGATCGAATTCGTAAGGCGGCTTGTCTTTACCGTCGTGATCGGCAATGCCGACATGCACCTCAAGAACTGGTCCGTTCTCTATCCGGACCAGCGTAAGCCCGCGCTCTCACCGGCCTATGACTTTGTCGCCACCCTCCCTTATCTTCCGGGCGACCGACTGGGCTTGAGTTTCGGCAACAGCCGCAGCCTTTCGGAAGTCACGCCCGACCAGATGCGCCGTTTTGCCGATGCAGCACGCATACCCGCAAGCCCGCTCTGGAAGATCGCGGTCGAAACCGCCGAGCGCACAGCCGAATCCTGGAAAACCCTTGAGCACGCGGACGTGTTGCCGAAAGACCTGAAGCACTCCATTGAAAAGCAGATCCTCTCGGTCGCCGCGACCGTTCGCGCCCATCGGGCGAGCTAAGGACGTCGATCGGCCTCCAGGCGAACTGCCTGCCGCGCTTGTCAGCCCGTTATCCGTTGACAGTGGTCGATGACGGCGGTCAGGGGCACAACCGATAGGCGCCACCGGCCTTCAGGCGGTCGTAAGCGCCGCTTCAGCCTCTGCGGTAAACGATCTGGGGGCATTAGGTTCCGTAATCCAGGTCGAAGCCCAGCTGGAGTTTGGCTGCTTCTGACATGCGGGCCGGGCCCCATGGGGGATCGAACACGACTTCGACATTCACTTGCTTCACATCGGGAAGACGAGAAATCTTGCCCTCGACATCGGCTTTCAGCACGTTACCCATACCGCAGCCTGGGGCAGTCATCGACATCTTGATATCGATCTTCTTCCCCTGGTCCACGTCCGCAATGTCGCAGCAGTAAATAAGACCGAGGTCCACGATATTAACTGGTATCTCCGGATCGAACACGGTTTTCAGCTGATCCCACACCATCTGTTCGCTAAACGTACCCGGCGCCTGCTCCGGCTGCTCGGCAGGAGTCATACCCAAGGCGTCCGCATCGCGGGCGTCAACTCGGCAAAGGTAGCCTAAATCGGTGACCACCGTGTAGGCATTTCCCAGGAATTGCGAGATTCGTACCGTAGTTCCAGCAGGCAGAACACGTCTCACACCCGCTGGAATCTCAATGGCTTCGGTATCGCGTTTGAGAGGGATTAGATCAATAGGCATATAGCACCTCGGCGGGCGAGGGGCCCGCCGCCCCACGTTCCAAATATCATTCGACCGCCGGGAAGATTCCCGGGTATTCCCGCTACTCGGTCGACACCGCGTCCTGCTGGTTTTCTAGCGCCGCTTGCAGGGTATGCCAAGCAAGGGTTGCGCACTTTACTCGCGCGGGAAACTCAGAGACGCCGGAGAATACGGCCAACTTCCCCAACTCGCCTTCTGCGGGATGTCCTTGCCCGGTCACTAGATCGTGGAAATTCTTGAACAGCTTCTCGGCGTCGGCCCGAGTCTTTCCTTTCAAACTCTGCGTCATCATCGACGCCGAAGCTTTCGAAATCGCACAACCCGAACCCTGAAAGCTGATATCGCGGATCGAGTCGCCATCCATGTGCAGGTACACGGTAAAACGGTCTCCGCACAGCGGATTGTATCCCTCGGCCTTGAGATCCGCTTCCACCATCCCTCGATAATTTCGCGGCACCTTGCTGTGCTCGAGAATCACTTCTTGATACAGATCGCGCAAATCGGCCATCAGCCGAACACCTCCTGCACTTTCTTGATGCCGCGGACCAGGGCGTCGATCTCTTCTTTTGTGTTGTACAGTCCCAAAGAAGCGCGGGCGGTGGCTGGAATCCCGTATCGCTCCATCACCGGTTGTGCGCAGTGATGTCCGGTTCGGATGGCGATCCCTTCCTGATCGAGAATCGTGCCGATATCGTGCGGATGTACGCCTTCCATCACGAACGACAGTACGCCGGCTTTCTGTTTCGCCGTCCCGATCAACCGGACCCCCGACAGGGCGGAAATGCGATTCGTGGCATACTCCAGCACTTGGTTTTCGTGCTGCTCGATGTTCTCGATGCCCAGCCGGCTCACGTACTCCAAAGCCGCTTTGAGACCAATCGGTCCAGAAATATCCGGCGTTCCCGCTTCGAACTTGTGCGGAACTTTGTTGTAGACCGTGCGCTCAAACGACACTGAGCTGATCATGTCTCCACCGCCTTGATAAGGGGGCATGGCTTCGAGCAGAGCGAGCTTGCCATAAAGCACGCCGATGCCGGTGGGACCATAAATCTTGTGGCCCGAGAAAGCGTAGAAGTCGCAGTCCAATTCGCGGACGTTCACTGGCAGTCTGGGCGCGGCCTGCGCTCCATCCACCATCACTCGAATGTTCTTCGAATGCGCCAGTTCGACAATCTGCTGAATGGGATTGATCGTTCCGAGCGCATTGGAAAGATGGGCAACGGCAACCAGTTTCGTGCGTGCGGTGAGCAGCCGTTCGAAGTCCGTGAGGGAAACCTCCCCGGCTTCGTTAATGGGCGCGACCCGGAGCTTCCCTTGCTTTTCCTCGCAGATCATCTGCCAGGGGACGATGTCCGAGTGGTGCTCCATGGCGGTGATGAGCACCTCGTCTCCCGGCTTTAGGTTCTGGCGGGCGTAGGTTTGAGCCACCAGATTGATCGCTTCGGTCGTGCTGCGAACGAATATGATCTCGCGGCAGTCCTCTGCGCCGATAAACTGCTGGGCGGTCTTGCGCGCCAGCTCGTATTCCTCTGTTGCCCTCTGCGAGAGTGTGTGCACGCCGCGATGAATGTTTGCGTTGTCGTGCTCGTAGTAGCGCGTAATCGCTTCGATAACCTGTCGCGGCTTCTGGGTAGTAGCGGCGTTATCGAGGTATACGAGAGGATGTCCGTGCACCTTCTGATGAAGGATCGGAAAGTCGGCGCGGACGCGCTCTACGTCATAAGGCGGAACTTGCGGCAAAGGAGCACCCGCAGGGTTCACGGAGAAATTTGCTAGTGTCGTCATCCAACTTCCTCCACATTTCTCCCCCCTGTGCCCACGCCTGCCCGTCTCGAATTTTCGCGGAGAGGCAGCAAATGCGCATGGATTAACTCTTCCACGTAGATCTGGGCTGCCCCCGGCCGCATGCGCTCCACGCACTCGCTAGCAAAGGCGAGCAGTAGAAGCTGCCGCGCCTCAACTTCCGTCATGCCTCGCGAGCGCAAGTAGAACAACGCATTCTCATCCAGCTGACCGATAGTCGCGCCGTGGGTGCACTTGACATCGTCGGCGTAAATCTCCAGTTGCGGCTTGGTGTCGATCTGCGCGTCATCGGAAAGCAGGAGGTTGCGGTTGGTCTGCTTGGCGTCGGTCTTCTGCGCGTCCTTGTGGACGACAATTCGCCCATGAAATACCCCGTGTGCGTTGTCATCGAGGATTCCGTTGTAGAACTGACGGCTCGAGCAGTGCGGGCTGGCATGCTCCACATGCATGTAGTTGTCGAGATGCTGCTTGCCGCTTCCGACAAACAAGCCATTGATCAGACACTCGCCGCCTTCCCCCGCTAGCACGGGATGGACGTTATTCCGCACCAATCCGCCCCCGAGAAGGAAGGAATGAGATGAGACGTTGGCTGTTCTTCCCTGCTGAATGCGCAGCGTGGAAACATTGAAGGCTTCTTGATGCTCGCGTTCAATCATGTAGTGCGAAACGTGAGCATCGTTTCCCGCAACCAGTTCGGTGACGCTGTTCGAGAGCATCACGCCGCCGCCCAGCGAGGTATATTCCTCGACGATCGTTGCCTGGCTTTGGTCTTCAAACAGAAGAAGATTCCGCGGATGGGTCATCCAGGGTGAGTGTTCGAAGGCCGAGACGAACAGCAGATGAATGGGGGCTTCCACCACTACGCCTCGTTTCACATGAACATAGGCACCGTCTTCGAGAAACGCCGTGTTGAGAGCAACGAAAGCGTCGCGCTCGGTACCCGCGTAATGCCCCAGCTGGGTTGAAAGCTGATCCGAGTGACCCTCGATCTGTTCGCGCAGCGAAGTGACGGTCACACCCTTGGGAAGCGCATCGGCCCTCGACAACTCCGGCGCGTAACGGCCATTCACAAACACCAGCCGTGCCGCCGAGCCTTGGATGTTCCAGGACGTCAATTCCGCCGGCGGTAACTGCACCAAGGCCTTCGCCGGCAGCCGGAATTCGGTGCGCGCGATGGGCGCGACGTTGGTGAAGCGCCAGTCTTCATCATGCCGGGTGGGGAACCCAACGTTGGCAAAACGCTCGAACGCATCTTCACGGAGCTTTCGCAGCCATGGCAGGTTCCGTCCCGCAGCCCGCCGCTGAAAGTCTGTAAAGTTCTGAAGATGAGTCCCCAAATCCTGGGTTGAAGTCGTTACCATTCCTCAATCTCTTTTCTGCTAGCAGCACCGCCACCAGGGTGCTGGTCGTCGTTGCCTCTCGAAGAGTCCGGAAACGTCACACTGCCGCTGCTTCCTGCTCAATCCACCCGTAGCCCTTATCTTCGAGCTCGAGGGCCAGTTCCGGCCCACCGGAGCGCAGAATACGTCCGTCCACCAGCACATGAACAAAGTCGGGTTTGATGTAGTTCAGCAGGCGTTGATAGTGAGTCACGACCAGAAAGCTACGCTCCGGGCTACGCAACCCATTCACCCCGTTAGCGACAATTCGCAAGGCATCGATGTCCAAACCTGAATCGGTTTCGTCGAGCACCGCCATCCTGGGCTGCAGGATCGACATCTGCAGAACTTCGTTGCGCTTCTTCTCGCCACCCGAGAATCCCTCGTTGAGCGAGCGATTCATCAGCTTCTCGTCCATTTCGAGCAGCTTCAGCTTCTCGCGGAAAAATGGGAGGAAATCCATCGCATCCATCTCTTCTTCGCCGCGGAACTTGCGCTGCGCATTCAGCGCGGAGCGCAAGAAGTAGGCATTGCTGATGCCCGGTATCTCGACCGGATATTGGAAGGCCAGGAAAATGCCCTCGCACGCCGCTTCTTCGGGTTTCATTTCGAGAAGGTCTTTGCCCATCAAGGTCACCGAACCTTCGGTGACGTGGTAGGCATCGCGTCGCGCCAGCACCTGCGCCAACGTGCTCTTCCCGGAACCGTTCGGTCCCATGATGGAGTGCACTTCGCCTGGATTGATGGTGAGATCGATGCCTTTGAGAATTTCATGCCCATCCACGCTCACGTGGAGGTTCTTGATTTCTAGAAAACTCATTTTTGTTTTTTCCTACCTGGGATTCCTCGTGGTCGCCGAACGCGATCTGGCGCGCCGTGACGATTACGAGGCGGTTAACCCACACTTCCTTCTAAGCTGACGCTCAGCAGCTTCTGCGCCTCCACTGCGAATTCCATCGGCAGCTCTCGGAAAACCTGCTTGCAGAAGCCGTTTACGATCATCGACACGGCGTCTTCCGCCTTCAGCCCGCGCTGTTGCAGGTAGAACAGCTGATCCTCGCCAATCTTGGAGGTCGAGGCTTCGTGCTCCATCCTGGCGCTCGAGTTCTTCACTTCGATGTAGGGAAAAGTGTGCGCGCCGCACTTGTCGCCGATCAACAGCGAGTCGCACTGCGTATAGTTCCTCGCGCCCTGCGCACCCTTGAGGATTTTGACCTGCCCGCGGTAAGTGTTCTGACCGTGGCCGGCCGAAATGCCCTTCGAAACAACCGTGCTGCTGGTGTTCTTCCCGATGTGGATCATCTTTGTCCCGGTATCGGCCTGCTGATAATTGTTGGTCAGCGCCACCGAATAGAACTCGCCGACGGAGCCCTCGCCCTGCAGAATGCAGCTGGGATACTTCCAGGTGATGGCCGACCCGGTTTCGACCTGCGTCCAGGAGATCTTCGAGTTCACACCGCGACAGGCGCCGCGCTTGGTGACGAAGTTATAGATTCCGCCGCGCCCCTGTTTATCGCCCGGATACCAGTTCTGCACGGTTGAATACTTGATCTGCGCATTGTCTAGCGCAATCAACTCCACCACCGCCGCGTGTAGCTGGTTCTCATCGCGAATCGGCGCCGTGCAGCCTTCCAGATAGCTGACGTATGCCCCTTCGTCGGCGATGATCAGCGTGCGCTCAAACTGCCCAGTTTCGGCCGCATTGATCCGGAAGTAAGTTGAAAGCTCCATCGGACAACGGACCCCCTTCGGCACATACACAAAGGAGCCATCGGAAAATACCGCGGAGTTGAGCGCGGCAAAAAAGTTATCCGTAACTGGAACTACCGATCCCAGATACTTCTTCACCAGTTCCGGATGCTTCTCGACCGCCTCAGAGAAGGAACAGAAAATCACCCCCGCTTCAGCCAGTTTGCCCTTGAACGTCGTTGCTACCGACACGCTGTCGAACACCGCGTCCACCGCAACGCCGGCGAGCATCTTCTGCTCGGCGAGCGGAATGCCCAGCTTTTCGTACGTCCGTAGAATTTCCGGGTCGAGCTCGTCGAGGCTGTTCAGCTGCTTTTTCTGCTTGGGGGCAGAATAGTAGGAAATATCCTGGTAGTTGATGGGGCCGTATTTTATGTTGGCCCACTTCGGCTCGGCGTCCGCCCGCTCGAGCGATGCCCAGTGCCGATACGCCTTCAGGCGCCACTCCCGCATGAACTCGGGCTCGTTCTTCTTCGCCGAAATCAGACGAATGACGTCTTCATTCAGCCCCTTCGGAATTCGCTCTTCCTCGATTTCAGTGACGAATCCCCATTTGTAATCCTGCTGGGCTAGATTGCGAATGGTGTCAGTATTCGTGGTCATTGCATGCTCCCGGGGGCGAGGGCCGTGATGGTGACAAGCCCGCTTGAATCACGAATGGCAGTGACCTGCAACGGACGTATCAGGTCGGCAAGCATCACCTTAGCCAAGGCTCCGTGAATGACTTGATTGATGATTCTTTGGTTGTCTTTCATTGGGCAGGACGGCTCCAGATCGCAGGCGGAAACGTCCATGCTGCATTCGGTCAGCGCCAGCGGACCTTCGAGCGCGGAAATAACTTCCGTAATGGCAATTGCCTGAGGCTCGCGGACTAGGTTGTATCCGCCTCGCGTGCCACGATGGGACACGAGCAGCTTGCTTTGCAAAAGGGTCTTAAGCACCTTGCTGACGGTCGGCAGCGGCAGCTTGCAGGTCGCAGACAGATCTCGCGCGGTATGCAGCTTGCCTGGCGCGCGTGCGATCTCCGCCATCAGCAGCAGCCCGTAGTCGGTTAATTTTCCCAGTCGAATCATTGTCAAAATCTAAATAGTACTAGTTCAGTACTTAATATATAGGACCATTTTAGTACAGATTTATTTTAAGCCCTTCCGACCTTGCCCTGCAAGTCTAGGCACGATCCCATCCCATATAACCCTATGATTATGCGCTGGTTGCCTGAGATCTTCGTTACCAAAGGCTGTAGCTTTGAACGCGCTTCTGTGACTTGCTGGGATTTGAGAAACCAACGAACATCTCCCTAGCACCTGTTTACAAATCCGTTCCTTCGGGATTGGCTCGCGAGATGTGCTGACCCCGGCTTTACGACTACGCCGACATGAAGACGGAAACGGGTGCAATTTTCAGATCATTGAAAAGGGGAGAATGATGCGAAAACTTATCGGCGTTGCCGTACTGCTGTGCTTGGCTTCGATGTGCGCCTTTGGCGGCGAGAAGCCACTGCCTGAAATCTACGGCGGCTATCAGTTCACCAGTACCGACGGTGGATGGCATGCGAACGGCTGGAACACTGCAGCCAACATGTACGTCTGGAAGAATGTGGGGGTGACCGGAGACTTCAGTGGCGTTTACAAGTCCGGATCGAACCTCTACACCTATACCTTTGGCCCGATGATCTCGGCTCCAAAAGGTAACTTTTCGCCCTATGCGCACGCTCTGTTCGGTGGAGCGCATGCTGCGGCAGGTGGATTCGGCGACAGCGGAATGGCGATGCTGTTCGGCGGCGGACTAGACCTTGGACAGCACAAGCTGGTTTTCCGCGCGGTTCAGTTCGACTGGATGGTTCTGAAGTTTAACGGCTTTACCGACAAGAACAACATGCGCGTGAACACCGGTCTCGTATACCGCTTCTAATGAGCCTGGTTCGTTAGTCTTAGGGGGCGACTCTGGGGTCGCCCCTTACTTTTTTTGAAGCGACTTTCCTCATCGATCGAAACCATCGCATATTACGGGTTGGACCCGGGGTTCTCCACCGTCACGGCAAGTTCCCCTGGGCGGGCAGAGCCGACGGTCTATCGATCCGGTAAAGCCTCTCGCCCGCGTTTGGGATCACGCGAACGCCCTCTTGTTCGCGCCCGCTCCATTCCTCGAGCCGCACGCTCGCCGGGTCCATATAGCCCAGATTAATCCGGCGGCAGCGTTCTTCCGGGATACCGGTGGCCAGAGTGACCGAAATGCGAGGCTTCTCCATTCCCGTGGAAGCGTCGTAAGTTCCGAGTCCCTTTACATGAGTCGAGTGCGCGAGCACCCCACCCGGATAGTGCTTGAACCGGTCCCATTGCTTGAGGAAGTAGTCGCGACAGTGGTAGCCAACCTCCTCGATCAGCTTTCCGTGGGTGTAGCTCACCTCGGTGACTCGGGGGCTGTAAATCACGACCTCACCGCCATCGAGAATTGCGGGTTCGAGTTTGTACATGCCCTTGGCTCCCGTCCAGAGATCGTCGTAGAGTTCGGGAAGAACCGACAAAACGCGACGAAACGGCGTGTCTACATAGTCGATGTGCTTCCGCGCCGAAAGCGCCGAGGCCGCTTTCCAAGCCTCCCTGGGCTTGTCGAAGTACAAGCCACTGATTCCTTCGCGATCCACCACCAGCGCGAAACACCAAGTTGGCTTGGGGATGAGCGATGCGGCCTTGTCGATCACGGCACGCACCGGTGTCGACCCCGCGCCGATGACCTCATAGTTGGTGATGACCGCCCCAAGCCAGTGGGTGAAGTTGATAATCTCCGGCCCGGCAATCCCCGGGAAGAAGTACTTATTCCCGCCTGAAAATCCCACCACTTCGTGCGGGAACACCGGACCACAGACGATGAGGTGGTCGTACTCGAAGATCAGCTTGTTGATGGTGACCGATACATCTTGGCGCATGAGGCCATTGGTAAGAACGGAAATGTCATGGGCAGGAATGTTCCCGAGGGTCGCAAACGTCGCTCGGTCGCCCCATTGATGATTGAAGATCCGCGTCTCCCCCACACGGCCGCCGACGACCGTCGCTCCGACTCGCTTGCTTAATTGCGCATCGCTCATCGGCGGATGCGTGCCAAGCGCGACCAGATAATCGAGAGCCTTCACTTATGGTTGCAGCAGTTCCTGAAAACAATGGAACATTTGCGGTATGGGCGCGGTGCGGGTACCGTCTGGAATGATGATGAGAGCGCGCTTGCCCTGAACCGGAATGGTGTGGACCGCCGTGGCCACAATCTCACGGACCGCACCCTCGTCGAGGTACGCATTGGTCGAGCCGACGCCCAAGGTCATTGCTCTAAGGATCCTGTACTCATTCCGTTCGCAACTTCAGCCATGATGAACGACGCCCCATGATAACTCCAGGAACATGCCGTTCGCGAAACGCGAGGCAGAAAGGGTATCCCCCGGGCAGCTGAAAAGGGCCTAGAAGAGGTTCGAGAACTTTCGTAGCGGCCGATGTCCGCGCGGAACTAGCGGGTTGTCGATTGCCGGGGGCCAAATATCGAGGTCGGCGATGCACTGTTCCAATCTAAGCTGGGCGAGTTCACTGGCTTCGGCAAAGACATTTTCGTCCTGCTTGCTGAAGTCTTGGACTTTCTTGCGGAATGGAAAACG